>Ga0099364_10000238_pt1 | contig 90505 bp, 66 predicted proteins | sample TergutTh196P3_FD_73070 | JGI IMG/M metagenome (GOLD analysis project Ga0099364, IMG submission 73070) | Microcerotermes parvus P3 segment gut microbial communities from Pointe-Noire, Republic of the Congo - Th196 P3 | ecosystem: Host-associated > Arthropoda: Insects > Digestive system > Gut ...
TTTGTCCTTGCATGTCTTTGCGGCTTGCGGGGAAAAATATCGGATATCGTTTTGTCCCGGTCAGGCTTATGCATTCATACGAATAGCGGCATGGTTGTCTATGAAATGATGAGCAAAATCGACCAGATCGACACGACTACTAAAATTGCCATACGGAAAGCAACCGAATCCCTTACGGTATTACCCCTCGAACAATATGGGAGAGTGGTGACCTATTTATAGATGCTTGAGTTTCTACATCCTGGAATTTTACCGATTTTGCCAAGTCCGTCGTTTTTTAAAGGATAGGCAAAAAGCAAACCGCTAAAAAGAGCAAATTTCGGCACTATCTATAAATAGGTCACCACTCTCCAAAAACCAACGGTACAGCGGCAAAGACTTTTCAGATAACCCCATCAACATGGAAGGAACAATGAAATCACCCATCACTTAATTACGGAGGAAAAACTTACCAAGCAGCATGGATTTTAGACCTGATGCAACGCTACAAGTTCAAGACATACATTGAACCATTTGGCGGAAGCGGTGCGATCCTGTTCGCCAAAGAACCGAGTCCGGTCGAAATCTATAACGACTTGTATTCTGATTTAGTGACGTTTTACAGGGTACTTCGTAACCCAAAAACATACAAGAAGTTAATCCGGTTTTTAGAGAACTCCCCTTACTCCCGTGAACTGTTTTATGAGTAGAAAAATGCCCTCGCACACAAAGGATTGTCCGATGTCGAACGGGCGGGACATTTTTTTATTACGATCCGGCAAAGTTTTTCAAGTTTACGAACCAACTGGTCGGCAGTAGGAAAATTCGCTAAGACACAGGCAAGACCTTACCGCAATGCTATCAACCGTTTGCCGGAAGTCCACGAACGTTTGAGAAACGTTCACATCGAACACAAAGATGCAATAGAGTGTATCAAACAGTGCGCCAGTCCGAAACAGCGTCTCGAAGACGTGAAGGTGCAAGTCAACAGCAACTACTTCGATTGTTTCGTGATTCTCGACATCGAGCGAACGAGAGAGTCAAAGCAAAACTTTGGATTGTAAATTTGTCAGATTTACGATGCGTGATACAACCAAGACAAGGGAATTGCATGTCGCAGTTCCTATATAACTTTCACAAAGGAGTACAATGATGGCGAAAGCAAAAGTAGCAAAGGCACAGCCGAAAAGGACAATCGCCGACAATACGGCGGCGAAGGCACCCAAAACGATTGGGGAGTATGCGTCAAGGAAGGTGCGGGAGGCAAAACTCGCCGCCGGACAGGCAAAACGGCGGGTCGGGGCAGCTGGCACGGCAGCCAAAACTCACGTCACGCGGAACAAGGCCGCCTACATTGCGGGCGGAGCGGGAGCGGTCGGCGGAGCCGTCCTTGCCCGGCGAAAGGGCAAAACCAAGATTGATTTCCGACAACCTTTGTCCGTATACCTATTGGACGTGTGAAACAGTTTTGGGTTGATTCTGATGGGACATCCGGGAATGACCGTTTGTCCAAGTATTCTTGGATAATCTGTGCCGTCGTCGGCTCCTCTCTTTTTTCGACCATTTTCAACGGTCAGTTTGTATTTTCGATGAAGCGGTGTGCGATGTGCCGGTACAGGAGTGCCTCTGCACGGCAAAACAAGGGCAAAAACGGGATTGTTCAGGCAAGCAACATTGAGTGCAACTTTTTTTTCGACAAAAATTTTCCCCTTGTTTTTAAGCGTATTTCTATTTTTCTTGCCGAATCAAGCAAACGGCATAGCGGATTTGCTCGGAAAGCCGGAATCCACAGGGACGGTACGTCGCAGAGCGATGCGGCCAACACAGTCGCGGACATTTTGGTACAATACCACAAATGTCGTTCTTTTGGCTAGCTGTCTTGCTCGAAGGCGGATTGGCAGGCGTCGCCGTCCTTGCCGATTGGCTCTTCAGACTCGGACTCAATTACGGAGTATACATCTGGTGCGATAGAGAAACCGCACTCCAAATCGTGCTCGGACTCCTCCCGCTCATCGTCGGATACTTTGTTTTGCTGTTGCTGCCGTTGGAAGGCCTGCAGAAAGTGGACCGGCTTGTTCGGGAATTCTACTGGCAATACATGCGAAATCTGAAACTTTGGCAACTGGCCGTCATTGCCGCCCTGGCCGGAATCGGAGAAGAACTTTTTTTTCGCGGACTCATTCAGATGGGACTGTCAAATGCCCTTGGCCTTGACGTTTGGCTTGCCGTATTGATTGCTTCGCTGCTATTTGGGTTGGCCCATGCGGTAACGCCGACCTATTTCTTTTTGGCATTTGTCATATCGGTGTATTTGGGTTTTCTTTTTGTGCATACGGGCAATTTGTTTGTTCCGATTGCGATACATGCATTGTATGACCTTTTCGTTTTTTTGTACATTCGGCAGACGTTGCATCGCGGCACTGCTCATGATCGACCTATTCCCTAATCCGCATTCCGGCATGCGACGGAAACACAGTCCCCTACGATCACGACTCCGTTTCGAGCCTCTGTCGAATATATTCCGCTCGGGCAATGTCCTGGTCAACCAATGCCATCGACCCGCCCCGCATCTTTTGAACATGCGCCGACTGCGTGTTCAACTGCAACACATTGACCAACGCTATGTCGATGCCTTCCAACAAGCCCGTATGAATGCCAAAACGCACGCTCGACAAATGCTGCATCGTTTCCGCATTGCTAATCGTTCTGGCCGTCCGCAAGACGCCCAATGCCCTACTGCATTGGTCAAAAACAATCTCCCGGCGGTTTTTCAGCAAAAAATCGCGAGCCTGCCGTTCCGCCTGGACGACTTGCGGAACCAAATCCTCCATCTTGGCAATCAATTCCGCTTCGCTTTTACCCAAAGTGATTCGATTGCTGATGAGATAAAAGTCCCCAAATACCTGCGAGCCTTCGCCGTGCAGTCCCCGAATGATGAGGTTCGCCTTTTGCAAGGAACGAAATACCCTATTCATTTCACCGGTTGCCGACAGGGCCGGCAGATGGAGCATCGCCTCGGTTTTCAGCCCCGTACCGACGTTCGTAATGCAGGAAGTCAAAAATCCGTATTTTTCATGAAAAACATAGTCGAGTTTGCTGCCGAGTTGGTCATCAAGTCGGTTGGGCAGTTCCCAAAGTTCCTTCAGGGCAAGTCCGTTTGCTGTTGCATGGATGCGGATATGATCTTCTTCGTTGAGCGTGATGCAAAAGTGTTCTTGGCGGTCGATGATGACGGCGTGCATTTGTTCGGAGGCTGCGAGTTCCGGCGAAATGAGTTGGCGTTCTTGGAGGAAATCGCGGTCGAGTTGTTCAAGAGGCTGGAGGTCGATGAAGATGCAATCGCCGCAATCGTTTTGGAGTGCATTGCGGACGGTACTGTGCAGGAGTCGTCGGTCTTGTTCCGAAGCCCGAACGGGAAAGGGAAAACCGGCAAGATTGCGTGCGAGTCGGATTCGGCAGGCGATTACGATGTCGCAAACCTTATCTTCATTGCAGTTTTCGTTTCGGAGCCAGGGCGAGATTTGCCCGAGCGAAAGTTGGTTGAGGAAATCGTCCGTATTCATATATTAAGCACGTCGCATCCGAGCCCGTGCCGCCACCGCTTCGGTGCTATTGTACCATAAACGGCACGCGAATGGGAGCGCGAGCCCCCGGCCGTTTTCCGTCCCTTGCGCCGTGCTGCATCGCGTTGTATCTCCTTGCAATATATGCACTTCCCGCATTACCCAAATTGAGCACAACACCGTACACAACGCCAAAACACGCCCCATCGCATGGGTTTTAGCATGTAGCAAAATCCGCATCCAAATGCTGACGGTAATGCCGTTCCATCACATCCGCCGTGTGGCCAATCCAAAGCGACTCCTTCGTCTCGCCCCAACGACGCACGACTTCGTTCGCCCGACTGCGACGCATGTTCACAAACGGACACATAATCCTACTCAAGCCGACACGCTCCGAAATCTTCTGAAATGGAACGGACAAACTCCAATCCATCTTTTGATAACCCTGCAGCACAAACTCATTTTCGTTGTCCGAAAAATGGTTTTGCAATTCTACTTTCAATTCTTCAAACAACGGCACGAGCCGGGTTGCATGATTGACATGCCGTTCCGTTTTCGGCGAATGCACCAAAAATCGGCTCTGCGCCCAGTCGACATCTTTCCAACGCAACTGTTGTAATTGCTTGTGTAAAAAAATTGACTGCTTCTTAAGCAATGCTCTCTACTACCGCCTCGGCATCACCGCATCACTCTCCAAAAACGATCTTATGCTTCATCATCCGCTCGCGAGTCTCGATCTTCAATCGCAAGTATTCCATCGGCCGATCACCCTTAATGCGATTGCAATTTCCGCAAAGTAGTTGATAATTTTCATAATAATCGCCGCCACCCTTCGATTTCGGTATAATATGATCTACTTCCAAATTGCGAACCTGAAAATCTTCTCCGCAAGCATTGCATCGACCATTTTGTTCTTTATACAACTTCTGTTTGACCGACTCCGTCGGCTGCACTACTTGCACATCCGTCCGCTTCGGCACTTGTTGCGTTGCAATAAAATCTCTAAACAGGCGGCCGGGCGTATTGCTTAATCGTTGCACTAAAAGATCAACTACTGACAGTCCAAGATCAATGCCTATCCATCGCCGGCCGAGTTGCTGGGCCGCAACGCACGTCGTTGCACAACCGCAGAAGGGATCCATCACAAGATCGCCTTCGTTAGACGATGCAAGTATGATGCGATTTAACAATGCGAGCGGTTTCTGCGTCGGATGGCCTGTACGCTCTTTGGCTTGCGAATTGAGGATTGGTATCTCCCAAACATCAGGCATTGTCGTTCCTGTCTTTTCTACTGTAATTGTTCGAGTGAAATCTTTTAGACTCAATTTGCCTGCTTGAATTGCAGCATCTACTTTTTGTTGATCGTAAACAATTAACTGCGATTGTCTTTTACCATCAATTAAAACCGAATTTCTATCATAACCTCTTTGATGTTTTGTTTTTTGCCCTTCTGTTGGTTCAATCGACAAACGGTTAAAAGTATTCTTTCTGCTTTTTCCGTAGAATAAAATTATATCGTGCATTCGCTGAAACCGCGTGGACTCGGCTGACCAGCGTCGATAGAACCAGGTAATCTCATTGCGGAAATTATTTTTGCCAAACACGCTATCCAGCAAATGCTTCAAATAATGGCTCGCCGTCGGATCGCAATGCAAATACAAAGAGCCCGTATCCTTTAATACGCGGTGCATTTCTACAACCCGCTGTGCCATATAAGTCAAGTAGGCCATCATCGGCTTGCTATGCACTTCACCAACGCTGGCAATATATCTTGCCAACGATGGAAAATTGTCGGCAAGCGAGTCGAGATAGTATTCATCGACGTCATTCCAAGTCCACATGTCCTTAAAACTCGCCCCGGCGGCTTTGCTTCCGATGGGAGCGGAGAACATTTGGTTTTTGTTGAATGGCGGATCGAGATAGATCAGATCGACAATCTCGCTATTGAGGCCTGATAAGACGTATAAATTATCGTTCGTGTACAGTGTGTTTTTGGCGTGTTTTGCCATGTTTTTTACTCTATTCCATGCCGATGAGTATTTGTAAGACATTTTACATTGATTTGCTTGAAAAAACAGCCCGATTTGTCGGGAGTTCTTTTGCCGTATGCCGACGATCGCAGCACAGTTCGACGCATACCAAACCCGTAGGTACGTTCACTACTGTCCTCGCGGAAAGCCTCCACGCGTATTCCGCTCCCATCTATAGCCTTCAGGAATCGCGTCGCCAGGCCGCCACGAATCGACACCGGGTTGCCAACTGGCATCCCTTGCATTTTTTTCCCTGTTTTCTTGCACCTTCTTGAGAAAAACATTGATATACTCTGGAGGATGATCGACTAAATCCTGCATGCGCTCCCATTGTTCGTCGGTCAACACATCAAACATTTTTACCTTGAATTGCATTGCCAATGCCCGTTCTCGTATTTGGTCATAAACACCATTCACGAGGCACGCGAGCGGGAGGAGTAGTTTTTTCATTGTTATAGTGTGCCTGTGTCCATTGCATGGAAGTAGCATAAAAAGATGAAAATGTCTGTCAATAGTTCTGTAAACACGCCCTAACCCTTCCTGACGACAAGGCGATTTCGCGTCCGCTCGACCGAAATGCCGCCGGGAAAATCAAGACGCTTGTCCAATACTTGAAACAACTCCGCCAACGAAGACCAATGCGAATAACCCATTTCCCGTAACGGAAACTTTTGCTGCTTCCAAATGCGAAGCAATACCTCCCGAAGAACCGGCAACGAATAATGCTGCAACGACAAAACATCCAAAACGATACCGTCCGATGTCCGTTCGATCACGGCATTTTCAATGACCGTATCGAGCAATTCCGACAACACGGATTCGTTTTCCGATGCCAACGTTGCCAATCGGCACAGTGCTTCATCAACTTGCGGATTAAAATTTTTTCTTAACGTCGGCAACAGTTGATTGCGGATTCGATTCCGAGTGAATCGGTTCTCAAAATTAGTTTTATCATCCCTGTAATTTTTATCATCATCTTGAACTCGCGATTTCAAATATGCAAGAATTTCCGAGCGTCGGACGGATAAAAGCGGGCGGAGCAGAGTAACGGCAGGCGTCATACTTCGTACGGGAGCGATGCCAGCCAGCCCGGCCAGGCCGGTTCCCCGTAGGATGCGGTGCAAGATGGTTTCCGTTTGGTCGTCGGCCGTGTGTGCCGTCGCGAGATAGCGAAAACCGAGTTGTTCGGCTTGATGCACTAAAAAATCATACCGCATGTTTCGTGCAGCATTTTCGTTCAACACGGAACCTGCATCAAGTCGGCATTCAAAATATCGAAGGTGATATTGTTGTGCCAGGGATTGTACGAATCGTGCATCGGCATCGGAGTCGGCAGCGCGGAGGGCGTGATTGACGTGTGCGACGGCGAGTTTTCCTGTTGGAGACAGGGCCTCGGCGAGCAGGTGCAACATTGCAACGCTGTCAGCACCGCCGGAGATGGCCGCCAAAATGCCGAATTCAAATGCGGAAGAGGGAAGAATAAGCATAAACTGACGATTATACCGCAAGTCGACCATCCACAGAGACGCAAACGGCATACTTCCTGGTTCCCGGCTTGCGCCGGGATGACAGAATTTCAAACAAGTCCGGTATCCTACCAATTTTCGGCCAGGATTTCAAAATAACTCTGCGGATGCACGCAGGCGGGACAGTGTTCGAGTGCCGTGTCGGCCGTTACGACGAAACCGCAATTTCGGCAACGCCAAGTAACGCCCGTCCGTTTGAACATCGTGCCTTCCTCGACCGCCTTCAAAAAAGCACGATAACGCTTTTCATGCTGTTTTTCGGCAATGCTGATCGCCGTCCAAGCCTGCGAGATTTCGAGAAAGCCCTCTTGCCGAGCAATTTCGGCAAATTTTGGATAGGCCTCGGACCATTCTTCGTGCTCTCCGTCTGCGGCGGCTTTCAGGTTTTCCGCCGTCGTGCCGATGATACCGGCTGGAAACATTGCAACGACTTCGACGTCACCGCCTTCTAAAAATTTGAAAAACCTTTTCGCATGCTCTTTTTCTTGAGCGGCGGTCTCTTCAAATACGGCGGCAACATGAACGTATCCGTCTTTTTTGGCTTGACCGGCAAAAAAAGTATAGCGGTTGCGTGCCTGCGACTCGCCGGCAAACGATATGAGTAGATTTTTCTCCGTTTGGGTTCCTTTAATGGAAGTCATGGTAATTTATGTAGTTTTGGATTAAGTTGACTACGGGCATTATAGTTTGTGGTGCGGAGTTTCGCAAGCGGGGCGTGGATGAATGCAAGAGTGGAGTGTCAGGAAAACCGCAAACGACTAGAGCGAATCCATTTTTGCTATGGACAAAAAATCGTCATTCCGGCGCACGCCGGAACCCAGAGGTAGGCACCCGACCGCCGGGCGGGTGCGTCGGCGTAGCCGACCGGAGGGTTCAAAATGCGGCAAGCCGCAGTTGCCGCCCGGCGGTCGGCAACCTACCTTATCCCGGCTTGCGCCGGGATGACGGAGGGGCGTCAAGACCTATTCCGAACACGCTCCAGCAACAAGATTAGTTCCAGCAGCATTCGGCTTAACCCTCGAGGTCAAGCGTTGTGCCGGTTTTGCCCGAAATGTCCGGTATTTTCTTGCTTTCCTGGTCGTCCTGCTGTTTTCGTTGCTGCTGGTTCCATTGCCAGGCTTGTCTTCCATCGGCATCGCGATCGCCAGAAGTTGCTCCGCTTTCTTTGCTTGCATCGAGTTGCGAAGCCCGTTGGCTCGAATCAACTCCGCGTTCATGGACTTTAGCGTCGTGAACAACGCTGGGCATTGCAGGAGTTAAACCGCCGATGCTCATAGTACCATCCTCCGTTTTGGGGGCAAGAAAACCTACCGACCATACTCTCTCCTGACATTCTACAGGTTTTCGACATCGAACGCAACCCCCTCATATTACCCAATTTTCTTGTATTTCCCGCGTCGGTTTCCATATCGATTCGGGTCCTTCGCTCGCATCATCTCCTCGTAAGCCGAAAAATTGCCCTCAAACCACGCGACCTTGCCGTCACCCTCAAATACCAGCAAATGCGTACATATCCGATCAAGAAAAAAGCGATCATGCGATATGACCATCGCACAACCCGCAAAATCTATCAATGCCTGTTCCAGTACCCGCATCGTGTTGACATCCAAATCGTTCGTCGGCTCGTCCAATAACAACAAGTTTCCCCCACGCTTGAGCAACTTCGCTAAATGCACCCGATTCCGCTCGCCCCCACTGCACTGACCCACCAACTTTTGCTGCTGCGTGCCCCGAAAATTGAACCGCGAGACGTATGCCCGACTGTTCATCCGAATCGTCCCCAATTCGACCATATCCTTGCCGTCCGTGATTTCCTCAAAAACCGTATTTTCGTCGCCCAACGCATCCCGATGCTGGTCCACGTGGGCCAACTGCACCGTCGAGCCGAGTTCCAATGCACCGGAATCCGCCTGCTCTTCGCCGGTAATCATACGGAACATCGTCGTTTTGCCCGTCCCGTTGGGGCCGATGACGCCGACGATCGCTCCACGCGGAATGTTAAACGAACATGTGTCAATCAGTACCGTCCGCTCGCCGGCAATGTCGTATCCCTTCGTCAGATTTTGGAATGATAAGACCTTATCACCGAGCCGAGGGCCGGGAGCAATCTGAATAATCGTATCGCTTTTATCATCCAGCGTTTGCTGCGAGGCCAATTTTTCGTAGGCATCGACGCGTGCTTGATTTTTTTGCAGTCGGCCTTTGTGTGCCAGTTGAATCCAGTCGAGTTCGCGGCGGAGCGTTTTTTGGCGTTGCGATTCCTGTTTTTCGGCAACGCGGAGCAGTTCCGCTTTTTGGGCGAGCCAGGAAGAGTAATTGCCTTCAAAGGGAATGCCCCGGGTGTTTTCCAGTTCGAGAATCCATTTGGTAATGTTATCCAAAAAGTACCTGTCGTGTGTAACGATAATCACGGTGCCGGGATAGTCTCGCAGGGTTCCTTCGAGCCAATGGACGGTTTCGGCATCAAGGTGGTTGGTGGGTTCGTCGAGCAGGAGCAAATCGGGTTTTTCGAGGAGTGCCATACAGAGAGCGACGCGTCGGCGTTCTCCGCCGGAGAGTTTTCGGACGATGGCTTGGTCGGGCGGCAATACGAGGGCATCGGCGGCCATGTCGATCGTCCGTTCGAGTTCCCAACCGTTGACGGCGTCGATTTCTTCTTGGAGTTTGCCCATTTTTTCCATAAGTTGGTCGAAATCATCGGCTTTATCGGGATCGCCCATCGCGGCAGCGACTTCGTTATAGGCTTCGATTTTATCGAGAATTGGTTGGACGGCGGTCATGAGATTTTCGCGAACGGTCGCATCGAGCATCAGTTCGGGTTCTTGTGCGACGTATTTGACGGTCATACCTTTGGTGAGTTTGGTATCGCCGTCGATGTCGCTATCGAGACCGGCCATAATTTTGAGGAGAGTGGACTTACCGGAGCCGTTTTCGCCGACGATACCGATTTTTGCTCCGTAGTAGAAGGAGAGGCTGATATTGGAGAGGACGGTTTTTTCGCCGTATCTTTTGGAGACTCGGCTCATTTCGAAGACAAAGTGCGGTGCCATAGGGAGAAAAATGCGATTTTTATGTCGGTGATATTGTACCCGAAGGGTAACAGAGCCGCAATCGGAAACATGTGTCAGGCCGATTCTGAACACGCCCTAATCTTCGACAGCCGCAAGCCGGTATCCAATGCCGCGGACGGTTTCGACCAGTTCCCTGGCCTCGCCGAGTTTGCCACGCAACGAAGTAATATGCACATCAATCGTCCGGTCCGTAACCAACGCATCACTGCCGATGGCCTCATCAATCAGTTGATTCCGCGTCAGTACCCGACCTTTGGAAGTCGCCAACGCATACAAAATGCCAAATTCCGTCCGAGTCAGCGAAATCGGCTCGCCATCGACCGTTACAAGAAAACGATCCGAATCAATTTCGACTGAACCAACGCTGACAATCTTGGCCGGCGCCTCCGATGTCTGAAACCGACGCAGCAAGGCATTGATTCTCGCAAGCAAAACGGACATATTAAACGGCTTGGTAACATAATCGTCAGCACCGAGTTCGAGTCCGACGATGACATCGCTTTCTTCGCCTTTTGCACTGACGATGATAATCGGAAGTTGGGCGGTTTTTCGGTTTTCTCGCAGTTTCCGCAGGATGTCCAAACCGTTCATGAAGGGCAGCATGAGGTCGAGGAGAACGAGGTCGGGCTGTTCTTCTTGGGCTTTTTTCAGGCCGGTCATTCCTTCGCTGGCTTCGAGGACTTGGAATCGTTCCTTTTTCAGTCGCAGAGCGAGCATTTCGCGGATATCCGTTTCGTCTTCGATGACGAGAATTTGCTTTGGGGACATAGCGATAGTATACGCCGTCTGTGTTGGATTGCAATGAAGAATGTGTTAAGAAAAGTTTGCCGGAACCTATAGATTGCCGCACATTCTCTCAATCCGCCAGCATGCGATCCAACTCCTCGTTCATTTTTTGGACATCTGCCGGGTAAAACGCGCCGGCTATCGCCGACGGACGAACCTCCGCTCCACGATTAGGCTTTGAAACCGATGATAACAACACATTTGCCGCCGTCGAAGCCGTCTCGAATGATATGACATCCGCTAAATCCAAATCCTCGGCACAAAGATAGGCAACCGCCGCCTTCAGGATGTCCGCAACACCATACGTCGGCTCGAATTGCACCACCCAACCCTGCGGACTCGACACCATAATGCTCCGATAATGAGAATCCACCAAGCGAACATCATGCCGATTGACCGTTCCGTGAATAACGGGATCCCAAAAGACCGTAACGTCAATTTGGGCATTCATCACCTCGCCCGCCGTCGCACCAAAATTGACAACTTGCTCGCCCAGCACCTGGAGCAATTCAATCAATGCAGCCTGAAAAGGAACATCGGGACGCACTGAGAGTTTGGAACAGACCAATACCGGCCGGTCAGGCAATTTGTAAGAAATCGCAACGCCCGATACGACCGCATCGAACAGGCCGGGAAAATAGCCCGGCGGCGAAATCCCGTCCGCCATCGCTTGAAATGTTTGAGCACAGACCTGCTTGATGGCCGACAAATCGTCGGAATCCAATATCGGTGCCGACGTCGTTTGCCGGTCGTATTTGGCGGCAAATGCCATTTCGTCGGCGGTTTTTGGGTCAATGTTTTCCGTTGCGGACACCGGCCCGCAAATCGGCACACCTTCAAATGTATGGAGCAGCGAGCGGTCATCGAGCCAAGCATCTTTGGGCAAACCGGCTTTTTGGCAGACGGCTTCCCAAAATGTTTGGGCATCCATTTCGTAATCGAGAGCCACACCGGGCAGGAGGAGCCCTCGGTTGCCGCCTCGGGCGATTTGGACGCCGTGGCGTCCGATTTCAACGGCATTGAGCCGGTCAGTTCCTCGTTGTGCGACGCGTCGCATTCCCCAGAGGAGCCAGATTTCCATATCGAGTTCAAAAAGTTCGGAAGCACTGATTGGGGGGAATCGGGGATCTTGGGTTGCGGCGAGAATCGTTGCTTGTTCGATGGCGTGAGCGAGGGGCATTTCATCGGACATGGTGCCCATACAACTTCGCAGTTCGCCTTCTTTTTTGAGGCTGACGAAGGCTCCGAGCAGGGGAACGTCGGCAATATCGGCAACTTGTTCGGCGAGGCGTTTACCGTGTATTCCGGTAACGACGGAGACTAATCGTCTGCCGACGGCGTGGAACAATTCGACTTGTTGTTCTTCGGAAAGATAGGGTTCGGACATGTTTTGGCAAACGCGAGCATCGCGGTACGGAACATTATAATCGAACGATTGCAGTGCCGCAATCGTATATTCTGCGGTTGTCGATCGCTCACGGCGTGCGGGCATTACTCCCCGTTCTCACGATCTCGCAATAATTTTGCGGCCGCATCGAAAATCTGCCCAAACAACTCATCCGCACTGAGTACATACGATAAGGGAATCTCCCGTAAATAGTCCTGCGCCCGTTGCATATCACGGGCATCGGGCGAATCGGACAACAAACACCAAGCCAAACCCGCAAATCCAAGCATCCGCTCCTCCTGCTCGAAAGCACTCAAATCCGCAAATTCCTGAAAAAGAGGCAGACTGTCATAAGGATTATCTCCAAAATAATAATGCCGAATCAACTGCCGTTTCGCTTTGTAGCCCCAATACCATTCCTCGTCGGGAAAATAGTCAATGACCGCTTTCCAGGCATCCGGTGTATTCAGGAAACACGCATGGATCCACTGCTCCTCAACCGTCGCAAATTTGGGAACATCCAACACGGCTTCCCGAAAGGACGGCGGAGCAATCCAAGTTCGGTAAGCATATCCCGACGACCAGCCTAAAAACGATATGAACAGTACCGCTAGAATTACGGAAATGACTTTGCCAAATCGCGTTTTTTGCCGCTGTATCGCATACTGCAAGGCACGCCGGGCCGAAAGATTTGCCAAACTCAACCGCGGTGCCAAGTCGGTACTTTCTGGAACCAAACCGTGTGCCTGCATTTCCAGCAAAATGCAATGGAATGTTTGAAACCGGTGTTCCGGCTTTTTTTCGATCATCCGTTCAACGATCGCAATGAGTGCGGGCGGGATGCCGGAACGCATTTTGGCAAGCGGCGGAGCCAACGCATTGACCTGCTGCAACGCCACGGAGAGGGCGGTTCCGCCCATAAACGGCGGTTTTCCCGTCAGAGCGTGCCAGCAGGTGATGCCGAGCGAATAAATATCGCTGCGGTGATCGAGTTTCTGGCCTTGTGCTTGTTCGGGACTCATATAGAGCGGCGTGCCGAGCGTCATACCGGCTTCGGTCAGAGCGAGTTGAGAATGTTCGAGGGAAACTTTGACGTGGGCAAGCCCGAAATCGGTTACTTTAACGATGCCGCGTGAGCCGAGCAAAATGTTGTCGGGTTTGATGTCGCGGTGGATGATGCCCGAACCGGAAGCGGTTTCAAACGCCGCCGCGATACGCCAGAGGATATTGAGAACTTGCGGGATGGGCAGAGCCCCGTCTCGGCCTATGACCTGCTGCAGCGTTTCGCCTTGGATGTATTCTTGAGCGATGAACCAGTATCCGTCAAGGCAATCGGTCTGAAAAATTTGAACGAGCCCCGGATGGTTGAGAGCGGCGATTGCTTTTGCTTCCCGGACGAATCGCTGGAGATAGATTTCGTTGTTTGCGAGGTTTTTTTTTAGGATTTTGAGAGCGACGTGTCTTCCGAGGGAGCGTTGTTCGGCAAGAAAGACATCGGCGGTTGCTCCGCTGCCGATTCGCCGGATGATGTGATAATCGCCGAATTCACGATTCGCTAGGTCGTCCATGGCAAGCATTATAGCAGAAATGGGATGCTGTAGGCCGCACACCCAACCCGCTGCATAAGGCATTATTTTTTTCCCAGTGCTCGCTGGCGTTGAAAAAATTGACTCAATATCTGTCCGCACGGTTCGGATAAGACGCCCGAAATGACCGCACATTGATGATTCAACCTCGCATCATTCAGCAAATTGAAAAGCGACAGTACCGCACCCGATTTGGGGTCGTCCGCTCCATAAACAACCCTTGGGATTCTGGCTTGTACAATAGCACCGGCACACATCGGACACGGCTCGAGCGTTACATAAAGAGTGCACTCATCAAGCCGCCATGAACCGAGTGCTTCGGCAGCCTGCGTGATGGCCAGCATTTCCGCATGGGCCGTTGGGTCGCGAAGTTGTTCTCGCCGATTGTGGTCGGATGCGATGACTCGACGCTCGCGATGCACGATCACGGCTCCGACTGGAACTTCATTCTCTTCCGCTGCCGCTTCCGCCTCTTGCAAGGCCAAACGCATGAAATAATCCACTTCCATGGCCATAGTATACCGTGCAAGAGCGGTGTGCGTAAGCCTCTTGATTGTCCCGCCCTTGCCCGGAGGCTCATATTTCCGGGTGAGGAGCAAAATTTCACGAAACTCTTGCCAAAAACCGTAAACTTCAGACCGGAAATTGCCGATATTACAACGTCTACGTAAAAGTGTATCGGTTATGATGATTGTCAGTATTATTCGTTATGTGCGTCAAATTCCCGTTGCCGCACCGTTTCTCCTGCTCCTCTTGGCTGTACACTCAGTGATGGCTCAAGAACCTGAAAATATCTCGTTTCCTGAAGATGCCAACCTCCTTGCGACGCCCTCCGATATTTTCAGTTACGAAAACGTTCCCGCCACGCCGCGATCCTTCTTCCCGCATCACTCTTGGAACAACAACATCGTTACCATCCACAGCGGAAACGTTCCGGGACATCTGTTCGGTGGAATCGCGGGGCAACGCAACTTCAATTCCAACGGCAATACCGTCAATATCCTCGGCGGCTCCATCGGTGGAGCAACAGGAACTACCGGAAACATTACCGGCGGCTGGACCTGGGAAGGGAATGCAAATAACAATACCATCAACATTTCCGGCAATACCACAATATACGGCATCATCTTCGGCGGTTGGCTCGAAGGAGGCAGCAATAATGAAGCCCTTTACAATGAAGTCATCATCAACGGCTCCGCTGATACTCTACGCCTCAGGGGCAACATCTACGGTGCATACACGCAAGGGAGCAGCAACGTCAGCAACAACAGCATTGCCATCAACGGGGGCGAAGTCTGGAAACTGGGTGCGATCGTTGCAGGTGCCTATAGTGCTATCGGAACAAGCACCGTCGCAAACAATACCATAACAATCGGCCCGGGAACTGAAATCCGAAGGGCGGACATCTATGGCGGGCGAGGACAAGGAGCCTCGAGCATTACCGGAAATAGGGTAACAATCACCGGCGGAAATATCCATACTTACAATTCGGGAGAAACCACGATTTACGGAGGAAATAACTTCAACGGAAGCGGTCCGGTTACTGGCAATTTCGTCGACCTTTTCGGCGGAAATATCAACGCTACTATTTACGGCGGACGAAGCACGCGAGGCCTCGCGACGGAGAATACCGTTACCATCGGCAATACGGCAACCACAAGCCTCAATCTAAACGGCTCCAACATTTGGGGCGGATTTGCCAATTCCGGCTACGATGCCTTTACGGGTAATATGCTGAATATTAACTTCGCTGCCGCGAATATCGGGACCGTGCAGAATTTTCAATACATCAACTTCGGAACCTCCGGCGACGCAGGCATTACCCAAATTGTTACCACTCCGACGGGAAGTTCGCTATCCGGTGTTACGCTCAATAGCAATCAATATGAAATCGCCTTTAATGGACTTATCACCGGAACGGGAAGTCTAACGAAAGTAGGTGCTGGTTTGCTCCGACTCTATAATTCCGTCGACATCGGCGGTGAACTTCGCATCAGCGAAGGAACCCTGGCACTCGAAACCAGCGACATCACTACCGAAGGCGGAATTATCATTCAAGACCAGGCGACACTCCAACTTGCCGACGGCATCAATTTGGCAGAAAAAATCACCATCGACGCGGAAAACTGGGGGACGATTGAAGTGCAAGACGGACACATCGCAACCATCAGCGGTAATATAGACAGACAAAACGGGGCTGTGGCAAAAACCGGCGATGGTACGCTCATTCTAACCAGCGATAATACCATTGCCGGAGGCTGGGATCCCTTTGGAAACATTCGTGTCTCACAGGGAACACTTCAACTCGGCGACGGCGGCGATACCGGAAACATCTCCTTTATTGTCCTCGGTGGCCGTTATCAGGTCGATGGCACCCTCGCATTCAACCATTCTGACGACATCACCGTCGATGCTATCATCGGTGGGATCGGCAAAGTCGTCCAACGCGGCACCGGAACTCTCACTTTAGCCAATCCCGGAAATTCTTATCAAGGCGGAACGGAAATCGAACGAGGTTCGCTTAACATTGTTGCTCCCCATGTTCTTAGCGGCTATGTTACCTTTACGGGAGCAGACCGGGAAGATGAAGTGAAAAAAATTGCACTCGACCTGGACGATCTAATGACCGACTGGCCGCCAGAACTAGGCGGATTCGCCTTGATGAGTTCGTTTCGCACCGCAGAAAGAGCGGGAATGAACAACATTGTCAATTTGAGGAATGATTACAATCTGCCAGTCTGGCTTTCCAACAATCACACCAACGACAATGGCGGAGCATTCTACGTAGCCAAAAACACTGAAATGGCTGTGTTTGCAGACAACCTGATGCTTGCTTACAATCGGGCAAACTATGGAGAAGATCGGAACGATTTATACGTCGAAGAGACGGGAACGTTCAAATTAGACATTGCCGACGGCGGTATCGTTGAATTTTTAAGCGGTATCGACGGCGGCGGAACTCTGCACATCACATCGGAAGGACATGCAGAAGTCATTCTCTCGAGCCGATTATTGAGCCCCATCAGTGATAATCCTTTTTTGGCGAATACATATCGGATGGGCGACACGCACATCGAAAATATCCTGTTCAATCTTTCTCAAGAAGGCGAATTTCAAACTACTTTTCATAATGAGAGAACTTTCACGATAGACGGCAACAATGAATGGGGAGCAATGCTTTTCGGCGGAGCAAACGTCACGGCGGGTGAAAGTATCCGCATTGAAAGAGGCGTGAGCATCTCGCCCGATAACTGGGATATGACTACCGGCGAACGAACGCCAAGCACGCTCACACTCAATGCTCCGGAGGTTACTCTGTCGGACTTCATCCTGCTCTATACCGCCGTTGCTCCGACGACAGATGGAGGAGTCAACTCGTTGCTGGAAATCGACAGTAGCAATCCCGTGAGTCTCACAAACGGTATCATCGCCTTAACCACGAGCCGTAATCCTGAAATTGTGGGTGATACTTTCATCGCTGGCGATTATTTGATTATGCAAACAACGAACGGTTTCGCCGGTGATGCTGTTAATGAACTAATGTTGGTCATAGACTCATTTGCCGTTCCTTCGGACGTCGGCAGTCCTCGGGGAACATACAATTTTGAACTCCGTGATGAGGATAAAAACATTTGGCTCACGCACGCTCTCAACTCGCTTACAATGCAGTGGACGGGTGAGGATAGCAATAACAGTAGTATATGGGGTGGAAATAATTTCGTCTCGCAGCAAGTAAGTGATGAAGGAAAAAGGGAAAATAGTTTCCTGAGCGGTGATAAGGTGCATATTTCCGGCACACACGGCATTCTATTGCCAGGTGAAATTACGGTTAGCGGACTCATTATCGGTCAGAATACCGCATTAGAAAACGTAGGCGGCAACGTTACTATTAGCGGCCCTGGCGGAATCCGAGCGGATGCAAGTTCCGCATTCGGAGAGTATGTCGGCAACTCTCTCACACCGACTGGCAAACTCGAAGTATATGACACTAAGATAACATTTACAAACACCGGCAGTAACTACTTTCATGAAGGTATCGACATGAACAATGCTGCGATTGAGTTTAGCAGAACAAACCAACTTCAAGTCGGCGAAGACAGACAAATTACATTGATGTCGGATGTTGCTGGCGTTTCTGTTCTACAGTTCACAGGTTCTGATGGCTATCCCATTGCTGATTTGAGAGCGAACATCTATGTTGCCGACGGTTCCCAGGCGAAAATAGATGCTTTTGACGGCATTCTCCTGTTGAATGGTTTGCTCAGTGGCGGAGTCGACTCAAAACTTACCTTATCCAGTAATAGTATCATCCAAATCGGACAAGATGCCGATGCTAATAACCCAATCAGTATAACGGAAATCGAATCTGGTGAATTTCGCGTTGCTTCGGCTTCTAGACCGCTCGCAACAGATTCATATACTTACACGACGGGACAGTTTACGTTAAACTCAGGTGCAACACTTGCTGGCCGTGCAATGATCATCGCCGACAGTATCCTGATTGAGGGCAATATCAGTCCAGACAAAAACATCTTGACCGTGGATGAGCCAATCTTCTTCGAAGATGAGCACTTAGGCACGCTGACTTTATTTGCATCGGCTATCTCACTTAATAACTTCACGATGAACTTTGACATCGGTGATGGTTCAAACGGCACGGACAGCAACAAAGACCTGCTGGTTCTCGGCGGTGATGGTTCTACTGTTGTTAATTTAGGCACGAACAATGTGATCAACTTCCTCGGCACACTGCAAACGGATACGCCTTATCTTATTATTCGAGGACATGGAAATGGAATTGCCGGATATAGCTATGACGGGGACCTCAACACGATCTTCACGGCAACGCTCAACGGTGCGGAGATGAACAACACGCCGCGTGGAACAACGGAATTTCATTTCGGTAATGAAAACAACGGCATTACCGATAATCACACTGACGGTAGCATTTGGCTGATGTCTTCTCTCAATTCACTCACGATGAACTGGACGGGCAACGATACCGTTTGGAATCATACGGAAGGCAACTTCGAGAGTCTCCAAACACGTGGCCTTGTGCATGACCATGCATTCCAACACGGCGACGAAGTTGCATTCTATACGAATACCGAAATGACGATTGCGGTGCCCGATACCGTCAATGCCAGCCAAATGTCGGTCGGAAGGGAAAGAACAGCAACAGGAACTACTTACAACGGCAACGTAACCTTCACCGGCGATGGTTCCATCAACGTTGATAGTACATTAGCCTTTGGCGAATACATTGGCAGTACTCTCGAAAATGATGGAAAACTTTCCAAATATGGTAACGGCATTTTGAGTTTAGAAAATAGCGGTGAAAACTACTTTGCCGATGGTATCGACCTGCACGGCGGGACGCTTCAATTCCAACGGGCAAATCAAATCAACATGGGCGACGGAGAAAGTATTGTGTTTGTAGACAATGCAACGCTCAAACCAATGGAGACAGTAGAACTGACAAACACAATTCAACTTGGCGATGCGGGAAAAACTGCAACCTTGGAAGTAGAAGAGCAAGTCGCTCTCCTACTGTCAGGCGAGTTGTACGGAGAAGGTAACGTAGAAAAAACCGGTGCTGGTACGGTACAATTTTCCGGTGATAATATAGGAACGACTGGAAATACCAACGTTATTGCAGGTGTGCTTCGCGTTGCCGAAGATACAAACTTTGGAACGGACAATTTAGACGTAAGTAGCAGTGCGATTCTTGCTGGTAGCGGTACTATTTCCGTAAATGGTACTGTCAATGGTTCCGCTGACTGGATTATCAATCCCGACAGTGCAATTTTTACAGAAACGAAAACCGATGTTATCGGCGATGAAAGATTCGGCACATTGACTCTCAATGCTGCACACTCTGATGCTTCCGCGAACTTGACCCATGTTCGATTTGACTATGACGTTTCGCAGGATAATCATGATCTCTTGATGCTCGCCAACTTTGCGGATAATAACATCACACTCGGCAATGCTGTGATCAACTTCCGCGCGGAAGAAAGTTTTGCATTCACGGGCAAGTATCTGATTATTGATGCAGCAGGTTCGGAAATTGCTTGGGATGAAACCGGTTTGACCGCATGGTATAACGGAAATGAAAACTACTTTAACCAAACACCGCGTGCAACTGCCGAATTTCGATTTAATCATGCGGAAGAATCAGAAAGTAGAAATTCTCAAATCTGGTTTGAAGGAGAAAACAATTCGCTGACGATGGTTTGGCAAGACGGCACCGTTTGGAACAACACGGCCAGCAATTTTGAGAGTAGTCAACACGTTAATTCCCACGGAGAAAATGTATTCCAAGACGGCGACTATGTTGTTTTCAATACCGATAGTAGCATCGAGTTAGAAGAAGGCATCCGGCGTGTAAGCGGCTTGGAAGTTTCAGAAAATATAACTTTTACAGGCAGCGGCGGTATCGCTGCAGATAGAACTTCCGCTTTCGGTAAGTATCTTCACGACGGTTCGCTCAATCCTTCCGGCAAATTGGAAGTGTTTGACGGTAGATTGACGTTTGCCAATACCGGCGATAACTACTTCACGGACGGAATCGAACTTCACGGCGGAGCGATTGCTTTTGATAGAGAAAGTCAACTTCAGACAGATGGTAGAATTGCGTTTGTGAACGATGCCGAACTGAATCTTTATGGCAACAGTGCGGTATTGGATAGCGAAATTCATATTGCAAACGGAGCGACGGCAGGGTTTAACGTGAATGAAAACATTGCTCTCGTGTTGACCGGCAATGTTGACGGCAACGGTAATGTGCTCAAAACCGGTGCTGGTATTTTGCAATTTTCACCGACGGCCTACAATCCTGTGCAAGTAGATGCTACTACTGTACAAGATGGAGAGTTCCGAGTCGTAAGAGGTGTAACCGACGAAGCATATCAGTCGGGTAATCTTGCGGTCGCAAGCGGCGCAACGCTTGCCGGCGGTGGAATTATTGCGGCGGATTCGATCACGATAAGCGGTATCATCAGTCCTGATAGTGCGGTATTTGCATCGGACCACACAACGGTTGATGCCGAAAATCGTTTTGCCGCATTGACCTTGGAAAGCAATAGCATAACGCTGGATGGTTTTACTTTCTTATACGATGTAGATGGGGAAAACCAAGATTTGCTTGTCTTGCGAGGCGAGAGCGACGTTTTGTTAAGCGGCGGAACCATCGAGTTTCGCGGTGCGATGACGAAGGCTAGTTATCTGATTATTGACAGTTTGCAGACGATTGGAATCGGTAATGCCGTCTTGGATGGTATCAACCATACCGAAGGTATTCTCAAAGCCGCAGGAGTGCAAGCAGGCAGTGTTCGCGGTAATTTTGAATTTGTGTTTGAAGATGGTGCGGCAACGAATTCGCAGATTTGGCTAGAAACGGCAATCAATTCGCTGACGATGCATTGGACAGGCAATGTTGACCATGTTTGGGACGATGTCGTCGGCAACTTTGTAAGTAGACAAGGTGCGGATCATGAAAAAGAGAATGTATTCCAAGCAGGCGACTATATGATTGTCGAAACTGATAGTAATATCGAAATTGCAATGGGGACTCGACTCGTAAGTGGTATAGAAGTTCATGCGGATGTAACATTTACTGGTCGCGGCGGTATTACGGCAGCGGATAATGATCCGTCTATTCAAGGCCGATATTACGAGGCTGGAACGCTTAGCCCCAGCGGCCGGTTAGGCCAGTTGCAAGTAGCCGGCGGAACATTGACATTTGCCAATGAAGGTGATAATGATTTCCAAGAAGGCATTTATCTTTCCGGCGACAGTACGCTTGCTTTTAATAATGTCAATCAACTCGGCAACGGCAATAATGATATTCATTTCACGGAAAACGCTTCGCTGCGGTTTGAGTCCGATAGTATTATTCTGGAGAATAGCATCGTTATCACAGACGGCAACACGGCAACGTTCGAAGTCGTTGATGATTTTAATGCAACGCTGACCAAAGACATTGCCAACACAACGGGAGGCATTGCCAAAACCGGCACTGGAACGCTGATTCTTTCCGGCACAAATACTTACACCGGCGGAACAACGGTCAATGCAGGAAGCCTCATCGGCAATACCAACAGTTTGCAAGGCGATATTCGCAATGATGCTACCGTTGTGTTTAATCAAAACATGGCGGGAACTTATTCCGGCATGATGACCGGCGATGGCTCGCTCATCAAAGATGGTACGGGCGATTTGACTCTTTCCGGTGCAAATACTTACACCGGCGGAACAACGGTCAATGCGGGAAGTCTCATCGGCAATACCAACAGTTTGCAAGGCGATATTCGCAATGATGCAACCGTTGTATTTGATCAAAATATGGTGGGAACTTATTCCGGCATGATGACCGGCAATGGCTCGCTCATCAAAGATGGTGAAGAAACTCTACGGCTTGCCGGGAACTCGCCGGATTATAGAGGGCAAGTGAACGTCAACGCGGGAGCACTTGATGTTGTCGGCAATTACGGCAACACGGCTGGCGTTGCGGTTAATAGCAATGCTCTACTTACAGGAACGGGAACCGTCGGCGGAACCGTTGTTGTCAATTCCGGCGGAACGCTTCGCCCGGGCAGCCAAGAAGAACCGATCGGAACTTCTATGACAGTTCGCGGCGACTTGACCTTTGCGGAAGGCAGTAATTTCGATGTTCGTATCACGCAGGATCGCAATAATTACGAACCGGCCAGCGACCATCTGATCGTTGAGGGAGGTACTGTGAATATCGAATCGGGTGCAATCCTGAACGTCGTTGCCGATTATTGGGATACGGACAATCCCCGACACTTCACGATTATTGATGCGGTTGCTGGAACCGTCGGTAATCAAGATGCCCAGTTCGCTGATGTCCGAAATTTCGGCACGCTCCCGCTCGGCGTGAGTCTCGGGCAAGGCTGGTTGAATGGTTTATTCCAACTTTGGTTTGAAGTCGGCAGCAACGGCAGCAGTTTTGCTGACATCGGTGATACGCCAAACCAAAAAGAAATCGGCGAAACAGTCGATGATTTCATCAAACGCGTTGATCCCAGCCTGAACGATGTTATCACGGATCTGTCCGATCCGCTTCTCACGGACGACCAAATTCGCAGACGGCTCGACCAAATCAGCGGCGATTTGACGGCAAATGCCTTGATGCTGGCCCTGAATGAACCGTGGCGGCATCCATTTAACCGATTGAAACTTGGCTGTCTGGTGCATGACCAAACCCGTCGGCAACTTTGGGGCGAATTCACTGCCCGATATGAAAATGCCGGTTATGATAACAATGCACACGCTTTCACCATTAACCGTTACGGGGTTGCTGTCGGTGTCGATGAGCGTATTTCGCATCGCAGCATTGTTGGGGCGACCTTCCAGTATTCCGACCCGCGTTTGCGGCAGGCAACCGGCAAGGTGGTGATGGATGACCATATTTTCGGCCTGTACAGTTTGACGCGGTTGACGAGTCATCTTGAGGCGAAAGCCTACGTCGGTTATTCGCATCAGAATTATCGTTTTGAGCGTTCGGTTGCTTTTATGAATCAGCAACTTCGCGGTAAGACGAGCGGCGATGCTTTGGCGGCGAGTCTGGAGTTGATTCGTCCGATTTATTGGCAGCGCGGCGTGGTGATTAAACCGCTTATGGCCTTTGATTTTGAGCAAACTTGGATGCGGGGATACACGGAAACGGGCGGCTCGACGGCACAGATTTATGATCGGTCGACGTTGGAGCGTTTGATGTTCCGTGTTGGAATTTCGAGCGAATTGGCCGCGAGGGAAGGCTTTACGCTTAGTAGCCGAGTGCAATATGGCACGCAACTCAACGGATTGGAGTATCCGGTGGTTGGAGTTCGCTTTGCGGATGGCGGTGCGAACCAGCGAACGGCGAACATTTGGGGCAGTCGCATTGGTCGGGATTACTTGAATTTGGGCCTTGGCGGGAATTGGAAATTGGATCGTTTAGGCCATCGCTCTGTGTATGTCAATTACGATACGCAGATGTACAATCGGGCGACGATGCACGTTGGCGAAGCGGGCTTCATCACGCGGTGGTAAAGATCGGCTAATGCGTCCTTCCGGCGCTTGCCGGAATGACGAAAAAGTGTCCAAAGCAAATGGACACGCTCTAAATCGTCTTATCGGCAACGAGTTCCTTGATGAGCGTGCCGATTGCATCACGAGTCGGTGCGACTTCGGTAAAACCTTCCTTTTTCAGGACGACCGATTGAATCTTGAAAACCTTCGTCGGCGAGCCGGAAACGCCACACCAGTTCAAATCGGCTTTGATTTTATCGAGGTCCCATTGCTCAACGGGTGCATTTTTGTACTTCATCATCCGCTTTGCCGCCCAAGGACGCGGCGTGTTGGCCGTATCGACAACCGTCAACAATGCCGGCAGTTTGACTTTGACCAGTTCCCAGCCGTTTCCGATATTTCGGCGGATCGTTGCCGAATCCTTGGTCAATTCCAGTATTTGTTCTGCGTAGGTTATCTGGGGAATACCGAGTTTTTCGGCACATTGCGGTGCAGTTTGAGCGGTATCGCCGTCAATCGCCTGCCGACCGGCAAAGACAATATCAAATTTGCCGATGGTTTTGATCGCTTGCGAAAGGATATAACTCGTTGCCAGGGTGTCGCTTGCGGCGGCTCGTCGGTCGGTAATCAAAATCGTTCGGTCTGTTCCGCGAAACATGCAGTCCCGGAGAACATCGACGGCTTTGGGGGGGCCCATCGAAATCGCGGTTACGGTCCCGCCGTATTGTTGTTTGACATCCAGGGCCATTTCGAGGGCGTGGAGGTCTTCGGGATTGAAAATGGTCGGCAGGGCTGCTCGATTGACAGTACCGTCTTCTTTCATAGCGTCGGCGGCGACGTGTGCGGTATCGGGAACCTGTTTAACGAGAACGATGGAGTGCATTGTTGAGCGAAACGGGGACTATGGCGGAAAGTATAGACGAAAGGATGCTCCGCGTCAAGTACGCGAGGCGTAGGGTGTGCTTGCGTTGTCGGCATTCGGGAATGAACCTTCTATGCTTGCAAGCGTCAGGGCTGTATAATCACATTTGATGTCCGAAGCCAGTCCGCAAACACCCAAACGCTTTGCCGCAGTCCGGTACGTGTTTTTCACGACACTCTGGATGTACTTTCTTGCCGCGATGATCGCACACATTGTATGTGCCCCGCTTGTCGCACTTTTAACCGCGATTTTACCTTGGCACTCTTCTTTCTGCATGGCAGCGCCGGTTTGTATTTTGCTCTTTTATCTCTCTCTAAAATACCCAAAACCTTTCGCGAGAAAACTTCAAACCAGCCAAATTCCACAGTCTTTTTTCCTATGGATACTTCCCTTTTGGTTCCCGTTGCTTTGGGGGCTGGCGATGACATCCGCCGCATTTTATTTCGCTACAGGATCGTTCGACTATCTCCTTCTTGCATCTCCCCAGTATTTCCTGTTCTATGCCTTTGCACTCATTTTTGGCGATATTTATGCCGTCGTTGCGGCTGCCAACGTTGCCAATTTTATTCTTGCAATCACAGGGTCGGTTTACATCTGTCGGCATGCTCCGCCGGTTGCAAAAAAAACACGCGGCTTGATTTTTTATACCGCTATCACCCTGCTCCTTGCCGGACTGGCCGGTTGGTCATACAAACACTTCCGTACGCTCATCTTGCCGACTCTTTCCATCCACGAAATCATTCGGGATGAACGCGGCAGGCACGATCTGAATTTTGGAATCGATACCGACCTTACCGAATATGTGCCCTTCCAGGAAAACAACAAACTGGTCAAAATTGAATCGCCGACGCTGCTCATCGATTCCGAATATCCCACAATTCACGGTGCGTTTGGCCTCTATCCTCTCTATGCCGCGGCGGTTGAAGCAATCTATAACAATGCCAACCTGATATTAGCGATCGACCATCGACATTGGAATACACGCGTTGCTGTGGGCACTTCGCCGCAAGCGTTTGAGGCTCTGCTTGATGAAAACAAGCAAAACAGGAGCGATATGATTTTTATGCTCCGCCCTTCGGAAAAGCAACTGCAAGAAGCCGAGGCCAAGGGGGTGGAATTGGTCATCACGTCCATCGGTTACGAAGCGTTCGTCTTTTTCGTCAGTGTGGTTAATCCGGTGGATGGCTTGAGTCTGGAGCAAATACGGGACATTTATTCCAAACGGACGACTCATTGGGACGCACTGGGCGGCAGACGGGAGCGGATTTTACCGTTTCAGCGGCCCGAAGGTTCCGGCAGTCAGACGGCAATGCTCCGCGTGATGGGTGGCGTGCCGATGGCCCCGCCGCAACTCGAAGAATTTCGCCCTGGAATGGGCGGAATTGTACGGGACGTTGCGGACTATCGGAATTACGGCAATGCCATCGGGTTTTCATTTCGATATTATGTCGAGGGATTATTCAAGCATGACGGCGTGAAACTGCTGGAAATCGACGGCATTGCACCGAGTATCGCGAACATCCAGAACAGGTCGTATCCGCTGATCGGCGAATTGGTGATCATTTCGCGGAGGGACAACGAAAATCCGAATGTGCAACGGCTGACCGACTGGTTTCTATCTTCGCAGGGCCAGGAACTCGTCCGCGATGTTGGTTATGTTCCGTTGGAGTAGGGAAACCGCGGCTTGCGGCAACGGTCCCGGCTCACACGGCTTGCTTTGTGCACCCTACTCATACCGCAGTGCTTCGATGGGATCCATCTTGGCCGCTCGATATGCCGGATACAAGCCAAACAACACGCCAATAATCACTGCAACCGAAAACGCGACCGGAATTGAAATCGGGACAATCACCGGTTCGATGCCCTGCACAATCTCCGGCAAGGCCGATATGACTTCCGGCATCCGCGTTTTGATGATGTCCATCACGAATATCGTTACCGGCCTGCAAGAGAGGCCGACCAACACGCCGACCGCCCCGCCGACCATCGAAAGCGCGACCGTTTCGACCAAAAATTGCCGAATAATATCGCCCTGCTTCGCCCCCAAGGCTCTGCGGATTCCAATCTCCCGAGTCCGCTCCGTAACCGTCGCCAACATAATGTTCATAATGCCGATGCCGCCGACAACCAGCGAAATTGCCGCAATGAGCCCCATAAAGATATTGAACATCATCCGCGTCGTTTCGGCCTGTTCCAGCAATTCAAGCGGAACGACAACGGAAAAATCTTCGCGATCCCGACGATTTTCTTCGAGCGTTGCTTGGATGATCTGTGCCGTTTCCTTGACTTCCCTTCGGTCAGAAACCTGCAAGGTCATTTGGGAAAGTTCAACGACTTCGCCTTCAAATTGTCCTGCTCTTCGGATCATCACGGTATCCCGCATTTGACTCCACAGCGTCGTAATGGGAATGTAAACATCGTTTGTAAAATCTTGTCCGGCAAACGCGCCGCCGACGGCTGCCGTCGCACCACGGGGTTTGGCAACGCCGATCACAACATAGGGAAAGCCGGGATCGTTCATGTTTCCCTGGATGCGGATCGTCTGGCCGATAGGGTCTTCCGTGGGGAAAAGTCTTTCGGCAACGTTTGCGGAGATAACGCAATGGAGCAGGGCTTCTCGCATATCCATATCGGTAATGAAAGTTCCGCGGTCCATTTCGATTTGCGACATGGTTGCGTAGAGCGGCGAGGTGCCGACGAGTCGTCCGCCGAATTCTCTGGGGCCGCGGGCGAAAGTGCGGTTGATTTCCCGAACCGGCATATGAGCGACGATGGCGGGAATGTCGGTAACTCGGATGTAATCATCCCGGCGGATTCCGAAGGAGGGAATGGACCAGCGTCCCATCGAAACGATGTCGGGATTGGAGGGTTTGATGGTCCGAACGATGATATTATTTGCCCCGAGGCTTTCGATTTGCTCTTGTGCTTTGAGGCTGATACCTTCGCCGATGGCCATGAGCCAAATGACGCTGGCAACGCCGATGAAAATGCCGAGTACGGTCAGCATTGATCGCATCGGGTAGAGCAATAAACTTTTAATGCCGAGTTGCCAAGTACGAATCCAAACGATCATTGGTTTAGGGGACAGAAATACACCGCCGCGGTATTGCGGTTATCGCGGTATTATAAGCGATATTATAAGCAAATTGCGGCCTGGCCGCAACGTTGACCGTTTCCCTTTGCTTTTTCCCCTGTATTCCGCTAAACTGTTAAGATATGCCGTCGGAATTGCCCCTCATCATTCGCCGAAAACTTCAACGACTCGCACGCCTACTGCGATTCTACGCCGCACTCCACGGAATCGCCATCCTCCTCCTCACCGCGATCCTCCTCTTCGCCCTAAACCTCGCACTCGACAAATTTTTCGAGTTCCCCCTCGCCGTTCGATTCATCTTCCTGCCCATTTTGACCGGCACAATCCTCTACACCATTTGGCAATGCATCATCCGCCGATGTTTCGCCGAAATCCGTACCGACCAACTCGCCTCCGCAATCGAACACTTCGTTCCAAAATTGAACGAAACCCTTATTACAACCATCGACCAGCAAAATAACGACGATGTTAATCCCGAATTGATCAGGCAAACACTCGACAAAACCGTTTCCAGCCTCCGCGGTGTCGATGTCCGCCGATTTTTTCGTACAGGCCGGATTTTTTCCCTGTTCGCAATAAGCCTTCTTTGCGTTGCACTGACGGCCGGAGCCTGTACATATCATTCCGAAACCGTTTCGCTCTGGTTTTCCCGAAATATCCTGCTCTCGAACGAGGAATACCCCCGCCGGTCGCAGTTGCTGGCCGACGGCTTCCAAGACGGGCGCACCCGCATTGGCCGCGGCGATTCCTTTACGTTGTCAATCCGTGCCAATATGGAGATGCCGCTCGTTCCCGAAACCCTCCGAGTCCGCATCGGCACGCCGGATGCCGGCTACCGCACCCTGCTCATCGACCAATTCCGAACGGAATTGCAGGATAACACACGATGGCGTGTCTTTTCAGCAACCTTTCCCGAAATGCTGGAAACCGTTAATCTGCAAATTCGCGGTGCGGATTCGACGCTGGAAGGCTTGTCCATCGAAGTCGTTCCTACGCCGATGCTTACCGAAATGATGCTGACGCAGCATTTTCCCGAATACATGCAGAGACCGGAACGAACCGTTGCTTTGACGGGCCGAACGGCAATTCCCGACGGCACGGCAATCACGATCACGGCCCAGGCGACGAAACCGTTGCGGGATGCGACGGCTGACGTTCACGGAGCCCGCGGTGCAAGCCTGGCTCACGCCACGGGCTCTGTCGACATTTCCCTGACCCTGCCGGCATTACGGGAAGAAACATCCATCGAATTCCGCCTGACGGACCTGGATTCGCTGTCCAATCGGCAGCCCATTCGGACGGAATTGAACATCATCCGCGATCAACCGCCGATCGTTACGGCAAGATTAGACGGCATCGGTCCCGCCATCACGCCGGAAGCCGTATTGCCGATGCTCGGGGAAATCATTGACGACAACGGATTGGCCCAGGCACACATCCGGTATGCAACGCAGCCCGAGAGCGACGAAACGCCGCCGACGGAGGGAACGGTTTCGCTTAGCGGCCTGACGCCGGGACAAACGATTTGGCCTCTTTCGCAAACTTTTTCCGTGTTGCCGACGGGTGCAGTGCCGGGCGATAAGTTGCTTTTATACATCGAGGCAAGCGATGCGTTCGATTTGGATGATTCGACCGGCCAAACGGGAACGAGTCAGCGTTGGCTCTTGGAAATCGTAACGCCGGAGCAACTCAAAACTCTGCTCGAAACGCGGGAAATCACGCTTCGGCAACGCTTTGAAATTGTGATGGGCGAAGTCGAACGCACGCAAGCCATTTTACAGGATTTCGCATTGGAGCCGTTGCCGACACAAATTCAGCAAGCGGAGGCGTTGCTCCTGGAAAGCCATGAAAATGAGAGCGAGGAGAGCCTGGCCCAGCGTCGTCGGGAATTGGAGGAGCGGCGGCAACGCATATTGGATACGATCAATATCGACCAGGCCGAGTTGGGCCGATTTCACATTTCCCGAATGCTTCGGGACACGCACAAAGAGGTTTATGATTTGACGAACATTGTGGAGTCTTTTCGGTTGATTCGGGCGGAGATGATAAACAATCGGATATTTACGGAGGATGAGCGGCGGCGGATTGATTTGGAAATTATGCAGCCGATTCAGAGTCTTATGAACATGGATTTTGCTGACATCGACCGATCGTTGGGGATTTTGGAGGGGCTGTTATTGCAATCGGAAGCGGCAAATCGTCCGTTGGCATTGGAGGAGCGGCGGCGGATATTGGGAATGTTTGCGGAATTGCTTCAGAAGATGTCGGCAATTCGGGACAGGATGGCATCAATGGAGAGTTTTCATGAGGTGCTCGAATTGTTGCGTTCGATCATTCGTCAGCAGCAGATATTGCGGAATGAGACGGTAGAGGAGCGCAACCGGCGACTGTTGGATTTGCTGGATTAGTGCGTATTCAGATTGGTCTGGACGTCCCTCCGTCATCCCGGCGAAAGCCGGGAACCAGACATTGCGTGTGATACCAGTTCCTCTGGATTCCGGCGTGCGCCGGAATGACGATTTTTTGTCCAAAGCAAAAATGAATGCGCTCTAGTGCGAATATCAAAATGCCGCATAGCAGGCGCCGCATAGCAGGCAAAGCAAACACGCCAATTTTCCTCAATTTTTCCGCCGTTTCTGCCGATACAAGGCAATACGGAACATTTTATCCCCCCGGAGGTTCCCTTGAAATCGTCATTCTTTCCCTCCATCGTTTTGGGAGGGATTTTTAGCGTCCTGTTTTACGGTGCAATCCACAAAGGCTGGATTTCGCAGCCGCTCGTCCTACGCTATTTTGCCAATCATCCCATCGAATACGTGATTACCATCGCGTTTTTCGTCGGACTTGCAATCCTGTGCGTTAAATATCTCTCGATTCTCCTGCAACGGCAACTCTTAAAAAGAAGTCCCATCCTGTCGCTGCAACCCGTGCCGATTCCCGTCGCCCAAGCAGCAAACGATCTCGATGCCGTCCTGCAACATGAGCAACAATACGGCACATCCCTGCTCTCCGAACGGCTTAAAGCGTTGCTGCATTCCCTTGGCCGAAACAATTCGGCCAGCAATTTGGATGCCGAACTCCGCAATCAGGCCGACGATGCGGCATCCAAAACCGATGCGGATTATGGGCTCGTTCGCCTCATTCTTTGGTCGATTCCGATGATCGGGTTTCTCGGTACTGTCATTGGGATTACGGCGGCCCTCGATAATCTTGACCTCAATGCAATGAGCGAGTCGAGCAAAAAACTCTCGGAAGGCCTTGCAGTCGCGTTCGACACGACGGGACTCGCCATCGCCCTGGCCGTGCTGCTCTTTTTCGTGCAATTTCTTGTCCACCGCGAAGAATCCCGACTGCTGACCGAAACTGACCGGCTGACCGAAGCCGAACTCGGTGGCCGATTTGAACAAAACGGTCCGCATAGGGAAAACGACGCTTTGGCAATGATTCAGGGAATGCTCGAAATGATTACGATTTCCATCGAGCAGGCGACGAAACGGCAAACGTACATTTGGGAGCAGAGTGCGGAGATGTTCAAAAGTTCTTTGTCGTCCGCTCTCAACGAAAATATGGAGCATCACGCCAAGATGTTGGTGCAGGCGGAGTCGGAACTGCTATCGCACGCGAACAAGACCGCTATGCAATTTGGCGAAGCGATTGCGAAGAGCGCATCCAGTCTGCTGTCTCTTCGGGACGAAACGGCCAAGCAGACGGAGGCGGTTCGGGAAATTTTGGGAGCGAACACGCAGTTGCTGCAACTGGAGGAACGGCTGCGGGAGAATTTATCGGTTTTGGCGTCGGTCGGCAACTTTGAGGAGACGGTCAACAGCCTTGCGGCGGCGATTCATTTACTGAACAGCAATCGCCGAACGGAACTGCGAGCGGGATAGGGGCCCATAGGGGCCCGTTTTACTCGCCCCCCGGCAAGCATAGGGCCAGCGTCAGCAACGCATAGCCCGTTACGAGATTCGTATCGTTCTCCATGAACTGCGACGATGCCGTATTGACCCAGGAACCATCGGGCCGCTGCTCCGAAATCAAATGTTCCGACAAGTCGGCACGCCAATTATTTTGCTTGCCGCCCGATTCCACATAACGCAACGCCAAAACGTCAAGCGTTTTCGACATTGTTTGAAAATAGTAGTACAGGCCCGCCGCCCCGCGACCCGGATTCTCCGTTACCGTGTAATGCCTGGAAATCCAATCCATCGCGGCCCGGACGCGTTGGTCGTCCGGTGTCAGTGCAGCATAAATCATACTTTTCAAACCGGCATATGTCATCGCTCCGTAACTTTTCAGGCCTTCGGCAGCCCCTTCGCCCTCGAGCGAAGGCTCATTGACGTAAATGAAACCGCCGTCCAGATTTGCGGCATTGTGCGAAACAAAGGGCATCGTGTTGTGTTCCGATTCCAGGTTTTGGCATCGGGAAACGAAGACGAGTGCCTTTTGGATTGCCGGATCATCGGGTTCTGCTCCGGTTGCTTTGAGGGCATCGAGGAAAAATTGAACGTGCGACAAGTCGGGCCGGGCTCCCCGGCCGTATCCGATTCCGCCGTAATGGGGGTCTTCTGGCCGGGTATTGTTGTCTTCGGTAAATTGTTGCGACCGAAGGAACCGGTCGGCTTTGGCGAGCAGTTCTTTGTAGGGTTCAGTGCCGTGTTTCTTTTTGGCGGCGGCGTTTGCTTTGGCGAGACACATCACGGCAACGCTTGTTTCGTAATTCAGCAGAAATCCATCGGGCGTGTAAATTCCGCCGTCTTCTTGGATGAAACTGGCAACCAGTCGAAGACCATTGGCAAGCATAGGATCGTCGATGTCAACACCGGCGTCGATGAGTCCTGCCAGAATGACCGCAGTGGGGCCGATTCCGGTTCGTGGCGAGGCCGACCAACTGCCCGTGGGATTTTGCGTTGTGCGGAGGTATGCAACGGCTTTGTCGATGGATTGTTGGATTTGGGCGGCATCCTGTGCTGTGGCCAGTGGGATGAAGAGGATGAAGGCGAGAGCAAAGAGGCGTTTCATGGTCGGCGGAGCGGTTTGGGACTTTGCGAGTGTAGCATAAACGGCAAAAAAAACAATCGCGTGCGATGAAATAGCAAGATGTTCTGGACAAAAAAGCCGTCATCCCGGCTTACACCGGAATAACAACGAACTACCGTCCACCAAAAGTTTTCGGCAAAGGAGCAACCAACTCGATACGCTCCTTTGTCGTCGGATGCGAAAACGCCAATTTCCAAGCATGCAATGCAATTCCGACGCCAAACGGCTGCTTCGCTCCGTACTTAACATCCCCGCATATCGGATGGCCCCGAACGGAAAACTGCAAACGAATCTGATGCTTTCGGCCCGTTTCTAAGTGAATTTCAACCAACGAACACCGATTGACCTGCCGTACCGTCCGATAACGCAGCCGAGCCTCCTTCCCCTGCTTGGATTGCGACACAAACGCTCGACGGTTTTGCTTATCCTCGCAGATATAGTCGACGCATTCGCCTTCGGGCGGTATGATTTTTCCTTCAACGAGAGCCGCATAGACTTTTTCGACGGTATGCTCGCGGAATTGGTCATTCAATCTCGCGGCGGCCTTGGACGTTCGGGCAAAGAGGACAACTCCCGTAACGGGCACGTCGAGCCGGCTGACGATGCCCAGATAAACCTCGCCGGGCTTGGCATATTTTTTTTTGATATAGGCCTTTGTTTGCGTAAACAGCGTTTCGTGTCCTTCGGGCAGTCCCATCGTCGCCAAACCGGCCGGTTTAACCAGGGCAATGAGATGGTTGTCTTCGTAGAGGATGTGCATGGTGAGGCATTATACCATTGAACCAAGCACGATAAATCCGTATAATGGCCTAATCAAGGAAAGATGCTCTGCGAATTATATGGAAGTTTCACTAAAAATACTTGATTCGGACAATGGCCGGTTTCATGCCGTGCGGACGGTTCCGTGTAATCCAACTCTTAATGAGAAATTATCTTCCTACGATGTTTCGCAGGGAAAATTCAAGCAAGTATTCGGCAAGCACCAAAATCATCCTGCCGTAGCGAGTATTTTGTCATCGCATATTGCGGACATCAAGCGAGTTAGTGTGAGTTTCGCGGAGTAATCCGGGGGCTGACGCCCCCGGCTCGTGCGCTCACTCGCTCGTGCGCTGCCCCCCCCGTCTATCGGCCCAGCAGACTCAACATATAGTTCGGAATCTGATTCGCAATGCCCAACGTGTTCATGTTCGCCTGCACCAATATCTGCGCACGCGTCATGTTCGACGTCTCCTCCGCAAAGTCCGTGTCGCGAATCTGACTCTCCGCCTCCGTTAAGGCTCCCAACGTGTCATTGAGCACATTGATATTCGTCTCCAATGTCGCCCGCTGCATCGTGCCCAATCGGCCACGTATCGACGTGATCGCCAATAACGACTCATCCACAATCCGAAATGCCTTGCCGGGATTGTCAAACAAGTTTGCATCCCCGCCAGAACGAATCTGATTCAATACGCCCGATACACCGCCGAGTTGCACCGTGTTGATGCTGCGAATACCCATCGTGATTTGCTGCCGCGATACAACATCCGGCCCGACTTGGAATGTCGCACCGCCGCCCGCGATCGTAAAACCCGTCGAATAGCCCGGATACGTTCCCGCATGTTCGGAAAATGTATAGGTCATCGACAACTGCGATGTGTTCAACGACACATTCAAGCCCGTCCCGACCGCACGGATCCCGTTAATCATCGCATCGACATCCTGTCCATACGACCTTTCCTGGGCTTTTCCGTTGGCATCGGACACCGAAAATGTCGTCTGAGCACCCGGTTCCACAGGCAATGCCCGCACCTCGACATACTGATCGCTGCCGTAATCCATCGACCGGAATATCAAATAATAATCCGTGGCATCCGAACCGAAAAGCAGTTTTGCACCGTTCAATTCGCCTGGAGGTGCTGCTCCGCCCTTGGTAACAAGCGTATCATCGTCAGGATGAATCAAGCCCGTCCCGTTGCCGAGTTGCGAGATCTGAAACTTATTGCGGGTACGCGGGTCCGAGTTGATTAACTGCTGAATATCATTGGCCGTCGTGGTTCCGAAGTTGACATGCACCGTAATTTTCTTGGACGCTTCGTCATAAACCAGCCGCAATCCCCGTTCGACCGTGCTGTCCGGCGTAATCAGATTGCCGCAGTCATCCCGCAGCAAGCCGGAGTACACATCATCATCGCACGGATTGAGATCGGAACCATCAACCATATTATCCGCAAATCGGCCCGTCAGCGAAAGGTCGTTAATGTACTCAATCGTGAATCCGTCCCATTCCGGGCCGAGATTTCGGGCAAACAACTGGTAGGATGAATCAATTCCCCGTTGCGAGGTCATAATTCCCGTGGAATGTTTGGCGACGTAATGCTGTTGCTCGGCAATGTCATTCCAGCCGACGAACATAATGTCGTTGATAATCAACTCATCGCAGTCGCCGTACGCAATCGTCGGGGCCAGGAAGCCGGTTCCGTAGGGGTCATCGCAATCATCCCAAACGGCTCCCGCCGGACGCACCACGCTTACGCTGACATTGTCCACGAGTGCGGGATCAAGCGTATTCCACCACGCTTCCAAATCGGCCGCCGTCGTCGTTACGTTGCCCGCTTTGTCCGTTGCAAGATGCACGGTAATCACCGCCGGCGAAATCAACCCGCCGTTGGTCAAAACCGGGCCGTCTTTCACGAAATCAATCACTTTCCCATCGGAGCCCTGTACCGTGTTGTAGGCTCTTGCCGTAAACATTCGGCTGACAACAGGGTCGTTGTTAATAAGCCGAACAACGTCTTCCTGCGTCGGATGGCTGTACACCTGGTTGTTTCCGGCGGGCGCACCGGGGCCAGCATTGGAATCCGCCAGCCAAACCGTTACCGTGCCGCCTTTGTGGCCGCCGGTGTTGCCGGTATTCGCTATCGTCCTAAATTGATTCGCGGACAAGCCGATACCGTCCAATTTCCCAAACCCGTCGTTGAGCGGGTCTTCCGCATAGGACAATTCCGCCTTGAAATCGACGCTGGAATTGTTAATTGCCGCGATAATATCATTCGTCGTCAGTTCGTTAATCCGCAGGCTGTCAATCGAAATTCGCAGTTGGCCGGTTGCGGAATCGAATCGCACCGTTACCGGGTCGGGACTGGTATGATTATCATCCAACCGCATGACCACGTCGATGTCGTTGAACAAATCGCCGCGCTCCGTTGCCGTAATGTAAAACGCACTGTTCGGCACCGGCAAGTTCGTGGCCGCATCTCGGAATACCGCTTGCGCGTAGGCAAAGGAACTTCCCGGATCGTATTCCACCCAGCCGTCCCTGCGGTCGGGCGCAAGCACGCCTTCGGCATCTTCGCCGACGCGTTTGAAGACGAATTGCACATCATCGTACTCCCCGCCCTGCTTGTTGGCCGTAATGGTCAAACTCGCACCGCTGTCCTGGGCCGTCAGTACCGCTTGCGATTGACCAATCACGGCTGGCACGGTCGTCCGGTCAAGATACAACTCGCTATTCGGCCCATCCACGACAAACCGGATGTTCGGCGAGTTGAATCCGCCCAAAAATTGCAATGCCGTCCCTTCGTTCGGGTTGCCGTAGTAGGCAACTTCCTCAAATGTACTCACGGGGAAGTAGCCGTTGTTTCCCGGTGCGAGTCGGGCGGTAATCACGGGTGGAAGCCCGCCGGCATCGTAGTATTTTCCTTCGGCATTTTCGGCGGCGAGTTCGGCAATCATATCGGGACACATAATCCCGCCCCAGAATGCGGAGTTATTGAGTGCCGTGATGAGTTCGGCGGCCGTTGTAACGATCGCTCCGCCGGTAACGCCCCCGCCAAAGATATTCTCGAATGCCGTCTTGTTATGCACGAGCGTCAGGCCGTATTGGTCGTAAATTTCCTTATCCGACATATTGGGATAATCCAAATTGACCACTCCGGTCGGCAGATTGGGGTGATTTTGGTATCCGACGAAGTTCCCCTGCCGGTCAATCCAATAATTGTACAGCCGCATGGCCCCGGTTCCATCATTGTCGATGGTCGTGGTAACATTGAACAGGCTCGCTGCCCGCTCGCTGCCGCGGGACATGGCATGATCCAGGTTAAATATATTGGTAATGTCATTGGCCGTAATTTCCCGCCAGACCGCACCAGTATTGACCGAGTGATTCAGCGGCGGAGTCGGCGGCGGATTGTTGATGACGGAAAACGTTACCTGCCCTAGTTCAATCGCACTGGCGATGGCAGTGCTCGGAAGTCTTACATCTCCAGGACCACCTGTTCCGTCGTTCCAGCCGAGCAATCCCAGCCCAATCGGCTTGCCCGACCAGTTCCCGTTGAGGGCATCGAGCAACTCGTTGTAGGTCAAGTTTGCCGTATCGTCATACTGCACAACGAGCGTGTTTCCAACTCGGGAAATGGTCAGATCGCCCGGCGGATTGGTCGAAGCAACGGGGTCAAAATTGATGACCATCCCATCCCAACGCGGGTCGGAATGCGTAATCATCAAGTTTGCAATTTCTACAGCAACTGCACTTCCCGAATGACCAACAACCGCCGATTCGGACGATGCCAATCCGTCGATAGGCTTTGTTACGGTCGCCTCAATACCGTTGACATCCACCCAGCGCAGGTCATCGCCCGCCGGTAACTGCGATGTCGGAATGGGACTGCCGTCGGGACGCGTCCACTGAGGCAGTTCAAGCCAAGTCGAATCATCCGTCGGGTTGAGGGGATTTGCACTGCTGGCGGGATAAGCGGAATACAGAGCCCCGCGAGGATTGTTCAATGCGGCGAGAATCAGGTCATACGTCACCGGCGGCTGCGCCGTGCTGTTAATAATGACATTCACGGTTTTCCCGTCAAAGTTAATCACAATCGGCGGATGGTCTTCGGGATTTGTTGCCGACGGTGGGCTTGGGCCAGCGGCGACCGTCGTGAACTTAATATCGAGATTATCCCAGGACTTGTCGGTATGTTGCAAGTAAAGTCCGGTTGGGCCCTCGGGGCCTTGTATCGTACCGATGAGGTCGGATCGGCCGTCCAGCGAATGGGTGTAGGGGCGATAACTGCCTATCGTCGTCGAACTGACGAGCACCGTTGGGCGACCCGGAATATACTTGTCGCCCGCCGAATTCACGAACATCAACCCGCCCGCTTCCAGAATGTTTTCCGGTGTTACTCCAATGATGGGATCGTAGTTGGCGCCGATGCTGGTAGGATCGACAATGGTTGGGATGTTCAGAGCGGCTGGCGTCGTTGTGTCCGCGTGATTGACAATCCGCCATCCGGCCCAGCCCGGCTGATTATCCATTCCATCAATACCGCCTCTATTTCCAGTCGGGTCGTTCAGCGCAGCGAGAATATCTTCATACCTTGTGTCGCTGTCGACTCGAATGGTAAGAATCCGGTTGCCGTCGTCGAATTCAATATCGACGCTTCCGCCGGTGCGATCGCTTCGCTCAAAACGGAACGTAATCGCATCCCAATCATCGTTTGTATGTGCGAGGAACACATTATCGCCCATCGGGACACTCGTCCGTGCTTGGATTGTCCCGGAATTAATCGCGGGCAGTGTCCTGCTCGCAGAGGAACTCGTCCCAGTCGCGGGAACCGTGTTGAGCACGAACTGATTGCCTGGGGCTGTGGTGGGGAAGGTGAACGCCGCTGTTCCAGCGATAGCGGCTGGCCCCTGATAATCAACAAACGAAAATGGGTCAAATCGCGCTCCGCCGACCGTTGCTCCGAAGCGGGTGTTCAGCGCATCGAGAACGTTTGCGTAGCTTGCCCCGGCTGCCACGGTAACATCGATTCGCATCGCGGAGTGATCGATATCGGCTGAATTTGTGGCACCGGCTGTAAAAACGATCGTGTATCCATTAAATTCAGGGCTGCTTTGGAGATACACGGGATTGGCATCGTCCGTGTGCATGTTCGTATTTGCCCGAAGCGGCGTCCCGTCAAAGACTTCTCCATCGGCTTTAATCCACGCAAATTCGGGCGGATCCACTCCCCTTCCAATTCCCGGCGGCAAGCCTGTCCAATTTTCAAGGGCGTTGAGAATATCGTCGTACGTCGCATGGTCATTGTACGAAACGGTAATCCTTCCGCTTCCGCTGGAATGGACATTCACGAAAGTCGTCGCCGGCGGTATCGACGTATGGACAAATTCAATCTGAATGTCATCCATTGCCGTGCTTCGGTGATGGAGGTACAAGGCCTCTCCGCTGATGCTTGTGAGCGGAGTGGTGCTTCTTCCGACGACGCCACCCATGGTTGAAGTGGCCAGCGACCTCGGTACGCCCGCGACAACTTCATCGCCGTTGGCATCCGACCAGTAAAAACTGCCGTAATGCGAAATGGATGCTTCCCTTGAAGCGGGCGGTTCTCCGTTTAAGGCACTCAGAATATCGTCGTAGGTTGCGTGTTCGCGAACAACAACGTTTACCGTCTTGTTGGCGACATCGTACGCAACGTCTACCGGCGTTCCAACAATGGCGGGCGACTGAGCGAAATTGAACGTCCAGCCGTCCCAGTTGGCATCTGTGTGTGCCAGGTACATGCCATCGCCGACGGCTCTGAGCGTAACGCCGGGCTTTTCGGGAATGTCCGGCGTTTTGGGCATAAGGCCGTCCGGGGGCAACACGATGAAGAGCGACCCAGCCGCTCCGCCGCTTTGATGCGTGTTGCTCCTGACCGAATTCCCTGCCGCCGTGGCCGAAAGCGTGACGTCCGTCAGACTTTTCGCCCCAATGGAAGCATTTACCGAGAATCCATGGCCGGTATTGTTGTTCAGGAAGTTGAGGGCATCCTGGACATCGCGGAGTGTCGTATTTCCGTTGTTGTTATAGAAGATGGTGAGCGTTTTTCCGCCTGGAATGACGTTTCCGTAGGCGTCGAGTTGTTCGTTATATTGAGCGGAAGCAGCCCTTCCGCCGAGCGACGCATCGCCGGGACTGGCCGCCACGAATTGGATGGTAACATCATTGTAATCCGAACCCGTCGCGCGGGATTGAATGGAAAAGTATTCGTTCGCCGCCAAATTGCCGAATGCCAAGGCGGTATTGCTGACACCCATCGTGGCGTCAGACCCGGGAACGTAACCGAACAGTGCCGATGCCGCCTGGCCATGCTCGCTGTAGTAAGTGTAGGGCATGCCCGCCGTACCGGTCGGGTTGTCCGAAGAATAAAACCGGGGATCGGTCAGGGAACCATCCACGTAGTAGATGTTGGCATTGTTGTACTGGGCCCCTTCGATGTTGGCCTCGAATTTGAGGGCATTGTTGTCCCGAAGCGGTACGAGTTTGCCGTTGAGCATATACCAAGTCGTATCGACATCATCGGCAAAGGCCGCCTGGTAGGCTTCCGTTTGCAGGTAAACCAAAATGTTGGCCGGCGCGCCGGGATAGAGCGGTTCTTCGTATTTGATTTGCACGCCTTCGGACGATCCCGGCAGGTATTTGAGTTGGACGTTGCCTTCGTTGAGGCCGGCGAGGCCCGCTTCGATGATAATGTCGTTATCCGGCCCGAGACTGCTGACGTAGAGCAGGCCTTTGAGGGCATCGGAGCCGACTTCGGCCACGACGCCGGTTCCATCGGAGCGTTTGTTGACGATTTCGGCAATTTCGGCAACGGTTGCACCTTTATCGAAGGTTTCCATGTCGAATCCGTAATTTCCGCCCCATTGCAGGACGATGGCCTCGGCCAGTGCGGGCTGGTTGTAGTACAGGGCGGCTTTTTCAGCGGCTTCGCGGACGTTGATGGTAACTTCGACCGGTTCCCGATTCGACCCGAAGGAGGCCTGATGAACGGACAAGCCCTGGAGGTTGTTGCGGTCGATGCCGACGAGGTTGAAATCGAGGGAGCCGTCGAGCAGTTTTTTGCCCATGAAGGTCGTTTGGGACGCAATCCGGTCGATGGCATCGAGGGATGCATCAACCTGGAGTTGGTTGGCATAAATCATTTCGTGGCTCATCGTGCCGGTGCTGGCGGCTTCGGTGATAAGGCCCCGGATGTCATTGAGGAGATTGGTAACTTCGTTGAGGGCACTTTCCGCCGTGGCAATCATCATATTGGCCCGTTCGGTATTTCGGATGGCCATTTTGATCCCGGTGATGTCGGAGCGGAGCATTTCGCTGGCGATGAGACCGGCGGGATCGTCTTTACCGCTATTGATTTTGAACCCTGTGCTGAGTCGTTCCAGCGAGGTGGACAGGGCACTCATATTTTGATTGAGATTTGCCCTTGCGACCATAGAAGGGACGTTGGTATAAATTCGTGTCACGTTTCGATCTCCTTATCGTGTGGTGATGTTGTTTTTCGGTTAGCCGAGTGAGTTAGCCGCCCCGTCCTGCGTTGCGCATCGTGCGTCGAGCAGGGCTCGGCGGCCAACGGCGGCTAACATTTGTACGGATTATGATTGATAAACCGGTATTCCGTAATTGGATTATCGAAAGGATTAGACCGTAAATTTTAGAAATGTTGGATATTTTGGTCTTGCAAGTTGTATGCGTTGTCCGGTTATACGCATTGTACCGGTTAGGTAAGATGGGCTAGTGCTGCCCGTTAGCCGCGTCGCTCTGCGGAGCGAGTTAACACAAAGAAAAAGAGCAGGGGCTCTTACGCAATGCCCCTGCACGAGGATTGGATTCCAAGGATTACTACCTCACTCCGCTGCGGGCCGTTGCCGACCCTGTCTTTGTCCCTGGCCGACCGGCTGCGGCCGCGGCTCGACCTCCAACGTCGCAAAATTTTCCTTAAATTTCTTCAAATGCTCCATCAAATTCGGAAACATCACAGCCGGAACCATCCGCCTGTTTTCGTCCCGTAATGGCCGAAGGATTTTTTCGACGTATTCCGCCCAAAGATCGTCGAGTTTTTTGCCCGTGTACTCTTCAAACAGGTCTTCCGAATAGGTTCGGTGCCGACCATGCACGTTCAATTTCGGAACAATTTCCAAATCGTAGACATCGGCCAACCACATCAAAAAGCCAGCCGATATTTGATACATATCGGTATATCTCGCTCTATCAGGATTGACCGGGCGCATTTCTTTTTCCGGTTCAAAGAATGCATGCCGAACATAGTCCCCGATTCCTTCGGTAACCCAACTCGGCACGCCGGTTCCTGGCCCGCCGGGATAACCTTGAATGAAATGAACGAGTTCGTGGGCAATCATCCCCCAATCTTCTTCGCCGGGCTGGCCCGGTTTGATGTAATTGATGTTGAATCCGATGGTTGTACTGCTGTTCCATCCAATCGGCCCCGTGCTTTGGGCACGCAATTCGATGGCGCCAGAGGGGATATGTCCGTCGGATTCGAGATATTTATCGTAAACGGGATAGAGTTCCCGTATAACATTGACGGCAACTGCGAGCCATTCGGGAATACCGGGTTCTGCGATGGCGGCTTCGTCGTAATAGACAACGGTGATTCTCGTCGGCAGGTAATACCCGCGTTCTTTAGGTTGGCCGGCTTCTTCGGAGGCTTGCACCGCCAAATTGACGGCCAAAATACATGCAAGCGTAACGATCACGCAGCGTGTGATAGCGAAATGTCTCATAGCAGTTCACGTTTGATTGTTGGAGTGTACCGCTGGTCATTCTACACTGCTTGACCTCGTGGAGCAAGACCGCTGGGTAATCTGCTCCAGCAAATCGCCCAAATCCCGATAGGAAAAATCAATTGCCGCAAGTTGATGGCCATACTCTTCCGCCTGACCGTAGTTCTCCAGTGTAAACGCCAATTTCATCGCCAAGTACAATGCCCTTTTTTTGTTTTCGCCCTTTTCCAATGTTTGCACGGCCTCATGATAATGCGTCATCGCCAACTTGTATTGCCTGATCATTTGAAAGCATCGGCCAAGTTCCAGCAAACAGTCGCCCGTCCTGGCCGGATCCGATTTCGCCGTCTGGAATTCGGCAATCGCTTCCTTAACCTGCTCATTCTTTTGCAACAAAAGCCCGTATTCATAACGATAGCCCGAATTGTGCGGATGATGCTTAATCCGATGCTGTGCGAGTTCGATGCTTTTGGTTTCATATTGCGTTCGGGTTGCCAAAAACACGGCTTTGAGAGCATCCTGCGGATGCCGTTCGTATTCTTCTTTCAAACGGAGCGTTTCCGCATAGAGCCGTTTTTTCTGCGTTTCCAAGAGCATTCCGACGATGTCGGGAGCGTTATCGGAAACTTCGAGGGCTCGGGTATAACTCTTTTCCGCCTCGGCCAAGTTGGATTGTTTGAGAAAGCATTGCGCAAGTTCGATGTAATTAGCGGTATCCTGCGGATTCTTTGCGATTCGGCGTTCGATCTGCTCTTCGAGCGTCAACACTCGCCCCATCACGTCTTCGTTTTTGGGAACCGCTGTGCTGGAAAAATCGAAAAATTCCCGAGACGTTCCGGTCGCATATTGACCGCGATGGATTGTCTGTTCGGCTAACAATTTTTGCACGAGTTGGCGAGCATCCTGATTGTCGGGCTGCTGCTTCAGGATGCGTTGGACGCAGGCCAATGCGTTGTCATATTCCGTAACTTCTCCCAACGCAATGGCATATGCGAAATTGGCGCCGATGTGATTCGAATCCGCTTCGACGGCCGACTGGTAATAGACGAGAGCCGACTTGATATGGCCGAGTTCCTCGCAGGCATTGCCCGCCGAAATAAGGGCTTCGACGGCCCAAGGATTTGATTTGAGTGCGCTGATGCTGATTTTGAACAAATTTTCCGGCCTTTTAGAATCGACGGTCATTTTCTTGCCGACGGCGATAATTGAGCGTGTCGTCTTCTTTTTTTCGCCGAATTTTCTCCGCAAATTAACCAGGAACGTTTTGGCATAAATCGGGTTTTCGGGATCCTGCAAGACGCACGGTGTGAAATAGATATTGTCGGCATATTCGTATGCCTTCAGCGACATCTGTTCGTTGCCTCGAACGAAAAGTTGTTGAAGTTGTTCGCGTTTTGCGGGGGAGATTGTTAAATCGGCAGACATTTCCCGATGCGGAGTAGACATATTTCACCGGGAACATGATGCAGAAATTGCCGGTTTTGTGCAAGAGGTTTTTGGGCCACGCAGGAACGGAGAGGCTTTAGAGCACATCCCAAAGAGGCATGGACGGACAAAAAAGCCGTCATTCCGGCGAAGGCCGGAATCCAGACATTGCGTGCGATACCAGTTCCCCTGGATTCCGGCTTTCGCCGGAATGACGAAAAAATGTCCAGAGCAATTTGAAACACGCCTTCGCCCCTGCTATTCGGGAGACGCCCCTATTTTCTGACTCGCTGATACAGTTCCGCAACTTTTGCTTCGCATACTTGCCGTAATTCCTCTTCGGGCATATCCTTAAAATCGTCGTACATCATCGGCTGGCCGTACACAACTCGCATTTTTCCCCATAATTTTGGATATTTTTGCGTTCGCGGAAACGCCTCATAACATCCGCTGATCGCCGCCGGCAAAATAGCCGACTTCGTCCGCTGGGCAAGCGTTAAGGAACCCTGCAAAAACGGAGCAATGTTGCCGTCCCAAGTTCGGCCGCCTTCGGGAAATATCAAAATAATTTCGCCGTTCTTCAAACGCTTGAGAGATTCCTTGATCCCTGCAAAGCCGATTCCGTCAATTTCAAGCGGAATGGCATCGAGCATATCAATCAACCAGGCGAAGGGTTTGAACCTAAAAAGCGATTTGCGGGCCAAAAAATTGAGTCGGCGACGCAATCCCACGCCGAGTAGTGGCGGATCGTAATGCGACTGATGGTTGCAGATGAGAATCACCGGCCCGTTTTCCGGCATATTATTCTGTCCGTAATAGCGGACTCGATAAAATACGGCGAAAAACACATACAACGGAAATCGGCAACAGTAATAAAACAGCCGTTTTTGCCAGCGTTTTTTCCAGGAAATTTGCGTCATCGTGATGGGTTAGGGGTTAGGAACAACCGTTTCGCTCGTACAGGGCGAGCACGAGCGGGGGATTTGAGCCCCCGGTTACTCAATCGGCCGATCATAAATCCGATAGGTCTTCGTCCGAACGGCACCGCCCTTCTCGAGACTGCCCCTGGAGTACGCATTCGATTCCAAAACCCACGAAAACTCCGCATCGGTAATTCCGCTCTCCAAGACCTTCGGCACGAGGCCATTGAGCAACACCAAACCGAGCCCCAGCATCTGATATTCCGGCAACACATTCGTACTCAACACCCTAATTGCTTTAATTTGCTCCTTGCGGCGAAGCAGTTTGAACAACCGAAGCGGCGAAATGCGGCCGCCGATTTCCTTGATCCGAGGATTGAAATCAGGAAGGGCAAACGACGCTCCTACCATCTTGCCGTCAACTTCGACGGCAACCGTTAATTCCGGCACGATCAAGTATTTCAGATAAAATGCCATCTCCTTGATTTCTTTGAGCGACATCGGCACGAAGCCCCAGGTGTTCGTCAAGGCCCTATTGTAAATATGCAAAAATTGCTCGACATCCCGTTGAAAATTCTTGACATCGACAGGCCGAATCGTCGCTCCGGTGCGGGCTTCGATTTGTTCGCAAATCGGCAAAAGTTTTTCGCGAATTTTGGGCAACATCCCGACTTCGCCCCAATAGGCATACAAATCTTGCGATTTGGTAAAGCCGTTATCCTCGAAAAGTTTTTCGTAATAGGGCGAATTATAGGTCATCATAAACATCGGCGAACTGTTGAATCCGTCGATAAGCAGTCCGAGCGTATGGTTCAGCGAGGGATTGATGGGGCCCCGAATCACGGAACAGCCGCGTTGCTTAAGCCAATCGGCAGCGGTATTGAAAAGCCCCTGTGCGGTATCGAGATCGTCAATGCAGTCGAAAAATCCGAGAAATCCGACGCCGTCGTTGTATCGGTCGATATGTCCTTTGTTCCAGATGGCACAGATTCGGCCAAGGACGTTTTTGCCGTCCAGGGCGATGAATGCTTGGCCTTCGTTGAATTCGTAAAAGGGGTCTTTGTTTCCCCAGGAGCGGAATCCGACGAGTCCGCTTTGTTCCATGCGCAGTTGGGGAATCCAGTAGGGATCGTCTTGGTAGATTTTCCAGGGAAGATCCAAAAAGGCTTTTTGTTGCGTCCAGGTTTTGGCGGGAATGATCTGCATTATGCGTATATTCTAGTCGGTGGACGGCGAAAAGCAAGATTGGCTCCGAGATGGGACATTATGGACATCTGGAGACGGACCTCTCTTGACGAAACGGAAAATTCAACTAGAATCGCATGCGGTCTGTTGGGATGGCGTCTAATTTGGCGGCATTCGGAGGCATTACCTGGTGGTGTAATTGGCAACACAAGGGATTTTGGTTCCCTCGTTCTAGGTTCGAGTCCTAGCCGGGTAAATTTGCTGCAAAGTGGCGTAAAGCCAAAAACGGTGTAGTGTTACACCTACTTGGTGCTCCGGGTGTTACAAAAGTGTCGGGATTTCGGGTATTTGCGAGAAATTCCCTATAACTCGCAGTGACGTTAGGGAGTGCGAGAATGGGTAGAAGACGTACCGGAAAGCCCTATTTGCACAAGGCAAGCGGTAAGGCAATTATCTTGCTTCGCTGCGTGATTTTCATTTTTCACGTCCAGCCCAAGCGGATTTCGCCCTGACGGTTAGTGCTGCCAGGCCGTTGCAAACGCACTTCGCAACGAGGGCCGTTGCCTATGTAAAAACGGACAAGATCCAATAACTCCTGACGCCGCACTCCCTCTGAACTCGGCAAAAATTCCCGATACTGCGACAATGTGAGATTTTCCAATCGCAACACAATACCCGCCGTTTGATTCCAAAATCGCCCGCCAAGCATTGCCGTTTCGCCCAAACGATGATTCGCCCTGCCCAACTGCGTTCGGTCATGCTTTTCGACGACAAGCCATTGGCCATGAAATTCCTCAACCACCGCCTGCACGCCAAAACGTTCCGAAACGATTTTTTCCAGTCCCAGTGCCGTCTTCCGAACATTTGCAAACAGCACGGCATAGGGCAACAGCCGGGCACGTTGCGGTTGTTTTAGTTTTTCAGTCAGCAAACCGGCAACGGCAAACAGGTATTCGGCAAACTCCGTCTCTGCCGGGTCGGTGGCCAATCCAGCACCGGGCCGCATCGGCTCCATCGCTCGATAAAAAAGCGAAATGAGCCGATGGTTAAATAAATCCAAAAAATCCTTCAGAGCGGTATCGCCGATTCGGCTGCGTTCCAAAATCAATTCGGTCATCGGCGGCGGCATCGGGCCGTGCGCTCCGGCCAGGCCGAGAAAGTTGATGGACAAACACGGTTTTTCATCATCCGTGATCGCTTGAATATCGCTGGCGGGAAAGTTTTGCGAAATATGCGAGGCGAACCGAAATTGCTCGCGATCAGGACTGGCCGCGGCGATGCTGGCCGTAGCGATTTCGGCCTGCGGCGATGATTCCGCGTGCAAAATACGGACGGCTTGCCAAAAGTCGAACGCCCAAGGTTCACGGCGGAATTGTTCGGCCAGACTCAAATTTTTGGCCGTATTCCGAAATTCGGTTTCCATAATTTATAAGGCTCTTCGCTGGTTGTATTTTTCCAAGTCATCTCCGTCGGCGTGTTCAGGTCGGCATACATTCGGAAAAATGTATTCATCACTTCGGCGAATAAATACGCACTGGAGCCGTTAAAAAACGATTCGTCAAGCGTCAACTCGATTCCGATGCCGTTTGCAAACCCCCGCCACGGGACATTGCCCATTCGCCGAACGATGGGTTTAATGTGAATATCTTTCAGGCCTTGCAGTTGGCGTTGCATCGCCGTATCTTCCGGCTGCACGTACAACCGCAGTATTTCCCGAAGGGCTGCCGCCCCGTTTTCTCCTTCAAGCGAAAGGTAGTTCAGGGATAGATGCGAAATGAGCATCCATAGCGACCGTCCTCCCATTGCCGGCGTCTGCGAAAGCGTCGGTTTTGCGATCAAAAACACTGCCGAGCAGGGGATTTCCGTTTCGCACTCAAGCCGGATCCCCGCCGGAGCCTCCGCGGCAAAATGCCGATTCGTGCAAAGCAGCCGGGCAAAGGCCGTTCGGGACTTGACGCGGTTGACCCGAAATTCAGAATCGACGAATCGTAGCCAAACATCCGTACCGGGTATCCCGCCCGACGCGGGTGTTCGTTCCATAACCCAGTACGATTTCGCGTTTTCTGGTTTTTCCGGCTCGGTATTGCGCGGCGTGAAAAACGGCTCCAGCGGAACCGTATCGCCGCGTTCCGGGTCAATGACCGAAACCGTTTCAATCGAATGAATTTCCGTGCTGGCATTGCGTCGGGCATCCCCCAACAGCCGGTATTCGCTCTTCGTTTCGTTCAAATCGACGGGCTCCGAAATTTTTGCAAACAAATTCAGGGCTGGCGTTGCGTGAAGCCGAAACATATCCGGGGAGATGAATAATCCCTGCGAATCAATCGCAAGCGGGATGAGCACATCGAGCCTGTTGAGGGGGCAATCTTGCGTCAACGGAGCGATGTGTTTTTGCAAGTTGATTTCAATATCCCAAAACAGGAATCGTTCGGGAAAAGCGAGGTATTCCTGCAAAAGTTGGTATGCCGGAATTGCGTGTTGCCCTTTCGGCAAGACGAGTTCCTCCGGCAACAAACCGGCCGGGCGGAGCGCTTCCGAATGGAGCGGGATGGCGATCTTTTTCCAGTCATCATCGGGATTATCCAGTTCGATCCCCAATTTGTGCAGCAAGACTTTTTCGTAGACTTTATACGTTTCGAGCCGGTCGCCCTTCAGGAAAATCCGCAGTGTTTTAAGATTGCAATTTTGCAAAGGCACCGAATCGCTGGCCAATCCCAGCCGCAAAACGGAAATGGCACTGCGGCCTGTACCGGAAAAATGGTATTGGTTGGCCGGCTGGAAATCGGCCCTGACGATACGGATCGGATAAATCGTTACCGGCCAGGCGGTTTTCCATTTGATCGCAAGTTCATCCCCAGCGTGTTGGGATTCGTCGAATGCGTTGCATCCCAGCATCGTGCCTGCCGGAATTATTGCACCGTCGGCCAACTCGGAACGTTTGGCGTCGGGCTGGAATTCGACGATACCGAGCGAGGGAATCGGTGCGGTGAAATTCGGGTACAACGCACCGAGCAGGGCGGTTGAAATCTGCGGCAGCCGGGCATCGACGGAGTAACGGATTCGGCCTGCGAGCCAAGCGAAGGACTCGATTAAGCGTTCGGTGAAGGGGTCCGGCGAAACGTCTTCGGTAAGTTCGAGTTGGGCGGCAATTCGGGGGTGTTTTTGTGCAAATTCCGCACCGGACTTGCGGAGATACGCGAGTTCGCTTTGATAGTATTCGCGGAGCAGTTGTTCATTATCGTGCGTATTCATAGGCAATGTGAGGATTTTGGGGCGACGTCATTCCGAATAAAAACAGCCATCCTCGTCTTGTACAACTCCGAATGTTACTAAAAAGCCCTCGCCCAGTCCGTGGAGTTCCGCTTCGATCGAAATTCCTGCCCGAAACTTCACCGAAGCAATGTCGCGACCAAACACGTCGGTCGCACTGCGTATTCCCAAAAAAGGATTGGCGGAAAACTCATTCGCCGTGCCCGGCCGGTCTCGGAAAAAACGCTCCGGCGATGTGCCCGAAAGGTCAACCGAACGCACCGACACATTCTTTAGCCGCGGCTCGAATGCCGCAATCGTTCGTCCCAACTCGCCCGCAAGATCGGTGTCGTTTCCATCCGGCAAACCGTAATCGAGGACTGTCAATTCGGCATCGGGCTCGACATTCACACTGCGTCGGGTATTGAGCAGCCAAAGCAAATCCCGAAAGACGGACTCTCGGTATTGCTCCGGCGTGAGACTGCCGCTGCCGATGAAACGGTCTAATAATGATGGGGCGTTACCGGTCATTGCTCTTTCTCCTACAGGGCTCCTACGAGGCCCCTACGAGGCCAACTTCCCTTGCGACAGGTCGTATCCCGCAGCGGCATTGCCCGCGGAACCGCCTTCGTTCTTCTGCTTCATGTAGGCAATTTCAATCTTCGAATAGTTCATCGACACCGTCTCGCCCGGCAAATCGCCGCCGCCCGATATGTTGTAACTCGAAATGACAACATTGCTCAACTTGATTTCCAAGTATGCCAACAGCGGTGCGCTGCCGTCCTGCGCCTCGCTCCGGCAAAGCGTCAGAACCACATTCGGGATCGTCTTTCCTTCCCAAAGCCTTTGGCAAATCGACGGCGAGGATATGTCAAAACGTTTGGAAAGCGACAGGTCTGAACATTGCGGTCTCGCGACCGTTCCGCCGCCTTCCGAACTCCGAAGGGCCGACGTCGGCTGCGAAAAGTCGAGCGAAAAGGAATAGATTTCGATCTGTTCCTCGTAGCCGGATACGGTACATTCGCCCTTAATGTCATCTATTTTCAGGAACATGCTTTGCATGATAATTGTCTCCTATTTGTTGTGTGTATTGTTTGTTTGTGAACGTTAACAGGGCCGCAACCGTACGGTTGCGGTACTGCTCGTGGTGGATTAAATGTTTGGCATTATGCGGCCGGCGGCGGGAGTTCGGCAACGAGCCGAATACTGACCGTCAACTCTTCCATCTGGAAATGCGGACGCAAAAATACGACTGCCTTGAATACGCCCGGCTTGCCCGGGACTTCGGCAACATCGACGCGGGCTTCCCGGAGCGGAAACTTCGCTTTCACTTCCTGCGGAGCATCGTCGGAAAGAAGAACGTAATTGGATATCCAATTATTCAGATACGACGAAACATTTTCTGCCGAAAGGAAACTGCCGACCTTATCCCGCATGATCGCTTTGATGTAGTGTGCAAACCGCGACGCATTGAGCAAATAGGGCAAAATGGCGGAAAGTCGGGCATTGGCATTGGCCGAATCCAGGTTATAAATCGGCGGTTTGTTCGTCGTTTGGCCTCCGAAAAAGACGGCGTAATCCGTTCCTTTGCAGTACACGAGGGGCAGGAAGCCCAGCGTCGAAAGTTCTTTTTCCCGTCTGTCCGTGATGGCAATTTCCGTGGGGCATTTGACGATGGTTTCGCCGTCATCGGTTCGGAATGCATGCACCGCCAAGCCGCGGACATCGCCGCCGCCTTCGAGACCGCGAATGGCAGCCGTCCAACGGTGTTTCGCGAAGGCTGCCGTGATTCGTTCGGCCAAGGCCCAACCGGCACTGCCCCAAAGGTATTTTTCGTGCAATTTGCCGTCAACGTCTTCCTGGAAATCGAATTCCTCAATCGGGCTGGTTGCCGGCCCGTAGGGCAAACGCATCAAAATATGCGGCAAACAGAACGTAACATAACGCGAATCATCGCTTTCCCGAAACGACCGCCATTTGATCAGTTCGGAACTCTCGAACAGTTTCGTCAAATCTCGGGGATTGGCAAGTTCCGTGAAACTTTCCATATCGAACATTTTCGGCGAGACGGGCAAAATGGCCGGTGCGTGCGCCGCGGCGGCGACTTCGGCAAGTTTCTCCAGCAATTTCATATCCTGCGGATGCCGACCAAACTCGAAATCGCAGAGCAAAGCACTGTACGGAGCACCACCGAAGGTCCCGTATTCCTCTTCGTACACTTTTTTGAACAGTTGGCTCTGGTCAAACTCGACCGCTTTCTCCAAATCGTCCTGGAGTTCTTTTCGGGAAACGTTAAATACCCGTAATTTGAGCATTTCGCCGGTTTCCGTTTGCATCACGAGATAATGCAGGCCTCGCCATGCCGCTTCAAGACGCTGGAATTCGGGAGCGTGCATGATTTCGTTTAATTGAGTCGAAAGCATCACGTCAATTTCCTTGATTCGCACCATAATCAAGGAAATGCAGTCCAGCGTCGCATTCGGGTCATCCGACAGTTTGACGTTCCCGGCAATCAGTTGCTCCGCCAACTCCGCAAGCATCTTTTTCGCGTAGGGGATTTGCGACGGGTCTTTAACCATTTTGGCGTCGGTCAAGAGCGATTCGACGAGACTGTCGGCTTCGATCGTTTCATCGGGTTCCGCATCCAACGCTCCCTTGGTTTCGGTCTGGAGTGCGGTCTGTTTGGCCGAATCTTGAAAAATGTCTTGAAACAGGGCATCAAGTTTGTCGTTTCCGTCAATTTTCGCCGTCAGGTCGATGAGGCGTTGCCTTGAATCGAACAGGCTGCTTAATTCGGGAACTTGCCGAACAACACGGATCGGCGTGAAGTCATCCATTGATTTGAAGGCCAACGAGACGGCCAACTTGCTGGCTTCGGCATCGGGCGTCAGTTTGCCGGCAACGGTCAATTCAAGATGCGGGCTGAAGGCCGACAGAACGTCGTTGAGGTTGTCCCTGTCGATGTTGACGAATTTGCGATCTTTCAGGGGCCCGAAGGGAGAGGCACGGTGCGAAGAGAAATCGCCGATAATTCCCAGCACGAAGGGGAGTTGTTTCATTACGATGGCGCCTCCGACTTCGACATCGTAGGTGATTTGTACTCGAGGGGGCCGAACTCGGCTCAACTTATGTTGGATGCTTTCTGGCATTGTGGTTTAATTTCTTGTAGAAAAATTATGTTTGAATGTGAATAGAGTCTCCCCGGACGTCCAGAGTCCGCAAGCTCACAATGTATCTATCGTATGCTTCCGGCCAATCGGATTAACCTAAACATTACGTATTATACATTTTTTTTGGCAGGATCGCAAGAGCAAAATCTCGCAATTCCAGGCCAACTGCAAGTGTCAAACAGGCAGGTTGCTGAAGGTAGGTTGCCGACCGCCGGGCGGCAACTGCGGTACTCCGCACATTTGATCCTTCCAGTCGGCTGCGCCGACGCACCCGCCCGGCGGTCGGCTGCCTACCTTCCCTCAAACGTCAAACGAGGCAGTATTAACGCAAGAATATGACGGATGTGCCAAATATACCGTTTTGCGTTAATGCTCTTTTTGTACCGGCAATGATTATTCTAACAAGCGATGGCCGTTTGAGCCGAATAAAATAGATATTAGTGTCGTGAGGGTTCCGAATCCGCAAAAAGGAAGCCGCCATCCTATGTTACACCGTACCATCTCTCTTACCGTAATTGCTTCGATTGCCCTAACCCTGGCGTTTTCGGGCTGTGCGAGTATGACGGAAAGGACAGATAGGGTGCGCACGGTGTTCGTCAACGACGTAAAGATTCGTGTTTCGTTGCCGCCGGAAGGGAATGAACGGACGGGCATAGCGGTCGATTTTTTGACGGTACACAATGCGGAACTTGCCGCAAAATTGATGGAAACCGATGCGAAAACGTGGTTTTCGGCCAAAAATCAGTTCAAAAACGATTATACGGCAGGCAAGGATTTCGACATTGAGGAGCGTGAGTATGCACCGGGCAGTTTTGTGCGTCCGGTAGAGTTGCCGTGGCGGAGTCGCCGGACGGTATTGTTGATTTATGCGGATTACAGGAGTCCGGGTCCGCATCGATTTCGGGCGAATCAGCGGCAGGAATTGATTCTCACGCTCGGCGAAAAGGAGTTCAGCGTCGTGCCGAAGAATTGACCGTTTACTGCCTGGGCTATCGAAAATGTGTTGTTTTTCGGTAGTGGTTGCATATTGCCGATGCCGAACAAGTCTAGCAAATGCAAAAAACCCTCTTGAAACAATATCCTGTTTTTGGTAAAATGCAGTTGGCCCAGTCGTTGCCTCCCTTTTCCCTTCGTTTTCATGCCAACCCTAAATGTAACCGTCGCTCACCAACTCTCGCAGGCCGAAGCCACGGAGCGGTTGAAGAAAAAGAGGACCGAAATAAAAGAGCAAAGTACCTATACCGTTACCGACCTCAAGGAAACCTGGACGACCCCAGATTCGCTGGATTTTTCCTTCAAGATATTGGGATTTTCCCTCACGGGAACCGTCGAATCGCAGGAATCTTCCGTGAAAATATCCGTCGCCTTGCCCGCTGCGGCCTTAATGATGAAAGGGACAATCGAAAGCCAAGTCCGCCGGGAACTCGAGCAGGTTTTGGGCAATTCCGGTTAGCCCCGACCCGCTTGACATTTGCCCAGCAGTTTGGTAGCATGTCTTTTAGAAATGTTTTTAGCCGCTTTTTGAGGTTTTTGCTATGACACGAGTTCTCGTTGCCGACGATTCCAGCACAATGCGTAAAATCATTTTGCGTTCCCTTCAGGCCGTCGGCGTCAAAGATGTTACAGAAGCCGCCGACGGAGCGGAAGCCGTCGCTTTATTCGCTCCAGGCAAGTTCGACCTAGTCCTGACCGACTGGAATATGCCCGGTAAAACAGGACTGGAAGTCCTTAAAGATATCCGGGCCCAAGATGCCAAAGTTCCCGTCATCATGGTAACGACGGAGGCCGAAAAATCGCGTATTTTGGAGGCCATCCAAGCCGGTGTAACCGATTACCTTGTCAAACCTTTCCAACCCGACGCCCTGCGGGAAAAACTCGAAAAACACGGATGTTAGGGGGGAAGGAATTAGGGATTGGGGAGTTTTCGTCTCCCGATTCCTAACTCCAGCCTCCAGAACTCCCTCCCACCACACACTTTACTAAAAGGAGTTTTCAATGAAAATTAGACCGCAATCTTTCGTTTTTTGCTGGTTGTTTCTCTGTGCGATGACGTTCCTGTTTATCGGGTCTGCGTCGTTGTTTGCGCAGGAGGACGACCCAGCGACACCGCCGGCGACACCCGCAACGCCGGCAGCGCCCGGGGTAGGGGCGGCTGGTGCCCTTACTCAGCCGACGCAGGGCGGTATTCGCATTGATGCCCGCGGCGTCGTTGCCCGTATTGCCAACCAAGATTTCGGACGCCTCACCGCCCAACAACTCAATGCCGCCCGAACGGCCTACACGCTTTCCGATGACATTTCCGCCAAAAGTCCGATGCGCTGCATCAGTCTGAACCGAATGGAAAAAAGTATCATCGAATCCGGCGGAATCGTTACCGACGAGATGAAATATCTTGCCGGTATTCAACGCATTACGCACGTGTTTTACTTTCCCGATTCCAAAGACATCGTCGTTGCGGGTCCTGCCGAAGGTTGGTTTCCGGGCTACGAAGGCGCGATGATCGGCATCGAGTCCTTGCAGCCGGTCTGCGAATTGCAGCATTTGATTACCGCCCTGCGAGCCTTTGGGCCGAATACGGAAGGGCCCGGCCTCGTAACCTGCTCCATCGACCCGACTGCGGAGGGCAATGTGCGGCTGCAGCAGTTTTTATCCCGTTCCATCGGCTTGAATACCCGGCGGTTCGTCGAAGGAGTCAGCCGAAGCCTTGGAATGCAAGTTATTACGGTCGATGGGATTCCCGAAACGACGCATGCCGCCCAAATGATGGTCGCTGCCGATTACCGAATGAAACGCATCGCCCTCGGCCTCGATACATTGCGTGTTCCCGGCTTGCAGACGTTTATTGCGAATACCGCCCCAAATGCCCCGAATGCGCTGTTCCGTTGGTACTTCGTGCCGGATTATGATTCCGTGATTATGACGCCAGACCGGACGGCCATGCAGTTAGTCGGCGACGCTGTTCGGCTGATTGGCGAGAATGAACTCGTCAGTGAGACGGGCGAGCGGAGTACGATGGGCGGCGAATTGGATCCCGGCAGCCGGGCATTTACCGAGAGTTTCACAGAGCATTATCCGCAAATTGCCCGACAGGCGTTGGTTTTTGCCCAACTGCGGAATTGGATTGATATGCTGATTTGTGCGGCTCATATCCATCAGGAAGATTTTTATGCTCGGTCTGGCTGGTCGATGGAGTTTTTCGGCTGCGAAGAGAAATTTCCGTTGGAGACCTTCACAGCGGCTCGTGAGGTTGCTCCGGTCGTTGCGACGCGTTCGGTTGGCCGATTAACGGTCGCGCCGGTCGGCGGCGGAATTGAAATCCAAGCGGAATTGGCCCTGTCCGATGAGCACGCGCAGCCGGACAGAGACGGCAACGTCGCGGAGCAGCGGAATCAAATTTCGCTGAATCTGCCCGAGGGCGTGTGGTGGTGGGACGTTAAGTAAGGGTTCGGGGCGACTTGTTCGCCAATGTGTCCCGTTTTTTGAATATGTTATGCTGCACGTCATCATTCTCGCTGGCGGTTCAGGCACGCGGCTCTGGCCGGCCAGCCGAATTAACAAACCGAAACATCTGCTCGCCTTCGAGGGACGGCAGACGCTTTTAGAAACAACGCTCCACCGAGCAGCCGGGCTCGCTCCGCCCGAGCAAACTTGGATCATTACCAGCCAAGCCCAGGCTAAATTGGTTGCGGATTCGCTTGCTCATTCCGAGATACGGCATTTCGCTCCCCAACACATTTGGGCAGAGCCCGTCGCCCGAAATACCGCCGCCAGCATCGGTTGGGCCGCCCTTAAACTTCGGCATATCGACCCCGATGCCGTGATGGTCGTTTTGCCCGCCGACCATATCATCAAACCGGCCGCAACTTTTTGCGAAACCGTACAATCTGCCGCCGAAATCGTTGAAAAATCGCCGGAAATGCTTGTTACGCTCGGCATTAAACCGACGTTTCCCGCTTTGGTATACGGCTACATCAAACGGGGCGAGGCTCTCAAAGGGACAAATTCTGCGTATCATGTCCGCCAATTTTGCGAAAAGCCGATGGAGGAACTTGCAAAACAGTTTTACGAATCCGGCGAGTATTATTGGAATGCCGGCATTTTCGTTTGGAAAGCCGGCACGATTTTGGATTTAATCGAGCAATTCGAGCCGGAAATCGGGCAGAGTCTGCGTCAGATTGAACCCGCACTCGGAACCGCCGAGGAAAAATCCGAAACGGACTCGGCTTTCCAGAGTATGAAGTCGATTTCGATTGATTACGCCGTGATGGAACGAGCGGAAAATGTTGCCGTTTTGGAGGCATCTTTTGATTGGAACGATGTCGGAACCTGGACGTCGCTTGATCGGCTCTATGCGGAGCAGAGCGATTCGCAGGGCAATTTGGCGATCGGCTCGGAATTGTTGGCAATCAATTCGACGGGCTGTACTGTCCGGTGTGATGATGCGAATCATTTGCTTGCGATCGTTGGTTTGGATGACATCGTCGTGATTCAAACGGCTGATGCGACGTTGATTGCCCGAAAGGAGCAGGAGGAATCCGTCCGCCGCATTGCCGAGGAGTTGCGAAAACGCAATGCCGACCGCGGCGATGCACGCTGGAGTTGATGTTGTTCGTGCCGTGCTCGATTTGTGCTCCAGCCCGTCATTTCGCTTCTGGGCGGCCCGGCCCGGAAATATACTCAACAAGCGCACTGCCCACCGGATTGCAGAGCAACGCCAAAATGATGCGATAACGCAGCGATGGAATGCACACGACCCGCGAACGACGCCGAATCGAATGCAATGACGTCCTGACAACATACTCCGAGGAAAGCCAAAGCCAAGGCGGCACATCGCCTTTCTGGAAAAACTTCATCGACTCCGTCGAATGAAAGCCCGTATGCGTAAAACCGGGACAAAGGGCCTGCACCCGAACGCCGTAGCGGCGTACATCGCATTGCAGCGATTTGGAAAAACTCAAGGCATACGCCTTCGTCGCGACATAATCTGCCGTGCGATGGCCGTGTAAAAATGCCGCAACGGACGATACGTTGATAATGTACCCCTTATTCCGTTTGCACATCGGAATCAGAGCAGCCCGGGAAAGCCGCATCAACGCGATTGCGTGCAGGCGGATCATGGATTCCTCCAAGTCGGTATTGACGTCGGGAAATGCGTCCCCGAGTCCGAAACCGGCATTGTTAACCAGGATTTCGAGCGATTCTTCCTTTTCGAGCCGTTCTTCAACGAGTTTTAGTTCGTCGGGCTTGGAAAGGTCGCAAACGACGGGCTCGACTTGGATACCGAATTTCGATTCCAAGTCGGCTTTGAGTTCCTGGAGCATCGCGGCACGTCGTGCGATGACGATGAGGTTGTATCCTTCGGCGGCGAGTTGCCGGGCGAACTCTTTGCCGAGTCCTTCACTGGCTCCTGTTACAGCGGCAAGCGGCGGTGTTGTCATGCTGGTCATTATGACGCAAATCGCGGCAAGGTGCAAGGAGTCTGATTGAAAAATCGGCGGCTCGGGCAACGTTCGCATACTTGAATTGCAACGGCATTCGGGTTAGAATGGCCGCAACAAGAAAAACCTTTACACACACGCATCCAAACATGAAGCAAACGCTCACACTTGTACTCGCTCTCGCTTTTTTCGCGACAACAACACTCGCCCAAGCCGAACAATGGGCCGGATTCCGCGGCCCCAACGGACAAGGAATCTCCAAAGCGACCGGCCTGCCCACACAATGGTCAAGTACCGAAAATGTCGCCTGGAAAACTCCCATCCCCGGCGGAAATAGTTGGTCCTCGCCCGTCATCTGGGACAATCACATCTTCCTGACCACAACCACCGATGAAGGAAAAGAATGCCGAGTCATCGCCATTGACCGAAGAAACGGCAACATCCTCTGGAATACGATGGTCTTCACGCAGGAAATACAGCAAAAACATGGCCGAAATTCGGATGCCACACCGACGCCTGTTACCGACGGACAGCGAGTCTACGCCCTGTTTGCCAACGGCCATTTCGTTGCACTCGACTTTGACGGCAACATCGTTTGGACAAATGACCACACCTACTACTCCAATCACGGACTCGGTGCTTCGCCGATGCTCTACGGCGATTTGCTGATTACCGCAATCAATCCGAGCGTTGATCCCCGAAATAATCCGAATGATGAAAATGTTCGCAATGGTTGGCAAGTGCCCTGGGACCGTTCCTATCTCTTGGCTCTCGACAAAAATACGGGCCGAGAGCGTTGGCGGGCGATGCGGGGAATGAGCCGAATCAGCCATTCGATGCCGGTCGTCATCCAAGTTGACGGCAAAGATCAAATTTTGAGTGCGACGGGCGACGTGATCCAGGGTTTTGTGCCGGAAACCGGCGAATTGGTTTGGTCGGTGCGAAGTTCTGGCGAGCCGGCTGTTCCCGTACCGGCAATCGGCAACGGAGTTGTCTTTATGTCTTCATCGCCGGGCAGTCCGATTATCGCCATTAAAACAGACGGCAAAGGCGATGTTACCGATTCGCATGTTGTTTGGTCGCAGAGTCAGAATTCTCCGATGACGGCATCGTTTTTGTACATCAGTCCGCATCTTTATACGGCACACGATAATGGAACTTTTGCGGCACACGATGCTGCAACGGGCGAAATTATCTGGCGGAGTCGCTTGGAGGGCAGGCCGGATGCGTCGCCGATTTACGCGGATGGCAAAATTTATGTTACGACGCATATTGGGACGACAACGGTATTCCGATTGAATAATGATCCTGCCAATCCGGCGGAGGTCATTTCGGTCAACGAGACGGGCGAAACGATTCAGGCGGGCTTGGCCATTGCGGGCAATCAGATTTTCATCCGCACGGACAAGGAACTCTGGTGCATCGGAAGGTAATTGTTGCCCGCCGCGGTGGAAATGCAAGACTTCAAACAGGTAGAATGTCGAAACAGGTAGGATGCCGACCGCCGGGCGGCATCGTCGGCGCGAGCCGACTGGAGGCATGTTCGGCAACGGTGTGCGGCCAAGAATCGGCTACGCCGACGCACCCGCCCGGCGGTCGGCTGCCTACCTTTTCTGATGTGAAACTTGCAGTTGCCCCGCCGCACCCGTATTGACATTCGCAAATCTTACGGCTATAGTATGACTCGCAGGAGGCTCACTATGGCAGAACCAGTACAAAAAATCGAAAAAAACGATTCGCTAAAGTCAAAACCGACAAAAAAAATTAAAAAACCAGCACGACAACTGTTCCTCCGACGGGAAATTAGTTGGCTCATCTTCAACGAACGAGTTCTCCTCGAAGCCGCTGACCCTACCGTTCCCGTAATCGAAAGACTCAACTTCCTCGGGATTTTTTCCAGCAATATGGACGAATTCTACCGAGTCCGCGTTGCCATCCTGCAACGACTCGCTAATCTTAAAAAAGAAGAAGATGACGTCGAACTTGACTTCGATCCCGTGAAAGTCCTCCGCGACATCCATCGAAAATCCGTCGGCCTCCGAAATAAAGCCGACGATATTTACAAACGCATTTGCCGAGAACTTGCCGCCGAAAACATCTTTTTCGTCAGCGAACAGGACTTGACCGAAGAACAAGGCGTCTACGTCCGGCGATATTTCCGCGAAACCGTTCGGCAACACCTCTTTCCCCTGATGCTGGAGCGTTTTCGCAATTTTTCCAGCCTCCACGATGACTCCATATATCTGCTCGTTGACCTGTCCCATAAACACAATCCCACAGCCGAAAATCTGGCAATCATCGAAGTTCCTACGCAACACGTTCCCCGATTTTTCGTCCTGCCTCTCGGGCCCGACAAACGCAATCTCGTCATGTACCTCGATGACGTCATTCGCTATTGCCTCGATGATATTTTTATGGTTCACGGCTTCACCGACTGCAAGGCATATACCATCAAATTCACCCGGGATGCCGAATTTGACATAGATACCGACGTGTCAAAAAGTTTTCTCGAAGCCGTCAGCGAAGGATTGCGTCAGCGAAAACACGGCAGCACCGTCCGATTCGTGTTTGACAAGTCGATGCCGAAAAAAGTCCTGGCTACCATCCTGAAAAAATTTAGCCTCAAACGCGGCGATTCGCTCGAAAAGGGCGGCCGCTATCATAATGCCCGAGACCTCGTGCAGTTTCCGCGAAGTTTGGGAACCCGAAAAATGCAATACGAGCCGATGCCGCCGCGCGAAGTTGCGGACTTCCCGCACGGCGTTTCGATGCTCGACGTGATTCGGGAAAAAGATGTGCTGCTGCACTATCCCTATCATTCGTTTCAGTACATTATTGAACTGCTTCGGGAAGCATCCATCGACCCTGCCGTTCGGACAATCAAGATGACGATTTATCGGGCGGCGAAGCGTTCGGCAATCGTCAATGCTTTGATTAACGCAGCCCGAAACGGCAAGGAAGTGATTGTGTTCGTCGAATTCCAAGCGAGGTTCGATGAAGCGGCAAACATCTCTTGGGCGGCGAGAATGCAGGAAGAAGGCGTCCGTGTGTTGCCGAGCATTCCGAGTATGAAGGTGCATAGTAAACTGATTTTAATCCGGCGTAAAGAACATGGAGCGAACGTCTACTATACGGCCATCGGGACGGGCAATCCGAATGAAAACACGACCAAAGTCTACTGCGATGAGCATCTTTTGACGGCGGATAAGAGCATTGCTTCGGAGGTTAACAAGGTATTCCATATTTTGGATGACCAAAAATATCAGAGGCCGGATTTCAAGCATATCGTGGTGTCGCCGTTTGGAACACGTCGATTTTTCCTCAAGCACATCGAACGGGAAATACGCAATGCCAAAAAAGGCAAACCGGCTTGGATGATTGTGAAGGTCAACAATTTGGTGGACAAAAAATTGATCGGCAAACTTTACGAGGCGAGCGAGGCGGGCGTCAAGATTGATTTAATTATACGGGGGATATGTTCGCTCATCCCGGACTTACCGGAGGCGGCGAACATTCGTGCGATTCGGATTGTGGATCGTTTTTTGGAGCATTCTCGGATATTTGTATTTTGCAATGATGACAAACCGGAATACTTTATTGGTTCGGCGGATTGGATGGAGCGGAATTTGGATCAGCGATTTGAGGTGATTGTTCCGGTCAAGGATCCTGGACTTTGCCGTCAGATTTGGGACATATTGCAGATACAAATATCGGACAATGTCAAATCGCGATTGATAAGTGTATCGCATCCGAACGAGAAGATGGTTGTACCGAAGAATGCGAAGCGGATTCGTGCTCAGATGGAGATATACCGTTATCTCAAAAAGGCCCCGGAAGAGGAGATGCAATAGAAGGCACGAGCCGGGGGCTAACGCCCCCGGCTATGGCGCAAAAGTGCCCCGCAAGCGAAACGGCCAACACTTACTCGACATCCACTCCCACAGCCGCTCCGCGCATGTCGATGATGAGACCGATGTTGCCCTCCGCCGTAATGGTTCCGCCAGCCCTGCACAGAGTATCAATGTATCCGTAACTATTGTCGAAGGTACCGCCACGCAGAGCAAACTCTCCAATAGAACCTGAGTTCACAAATTTTCCAGCCCGAATGTCCACAGTTGTTACAACGCCATCAAGGTCGTTCGTCATCTGATCGCCGGTCATCTTGCACTCGTCAATGTTGCCGCAAACGTTCGTCATCACGCTGTTGGTTACGGTGAGACTGTCAATGTTGCCATTTATCTTTTGTATCTTTAGTCCAACTTCTTTAATGGATCCATTCTGGAAACTCCCGTTGCTTAGTGTCGCATCGTTAATAGTGCCGTAGTTTGTAAGCGAACTGCCAGCGCACGACAACCGAACGAACTTGAGCACGCCGCCGGTACTATTGAGCATCTCACCTCGCAGACTCGCGTGCTCAATCGTGCCGTTGCTCGTAATGCGACTGAAGTCTCCGACTTGAAGATTCCCGACCTTGCCGTCACTATTTTGGACATTTGACCGCCGTTCATTATTGCGTGAAACGGTACCGTAGTTGTCAAGATAACCGCCGTTGACCGTCAAATCCTGAATGTCTCCGTTCTTTCGGTTCTTAATGATGAACTGAGTATCTCTCCATTTCTCGTCCACCCCCCCATTTTGAGGTGGTTTTGCTACCGTAGGTGATTGATTTTTCATTGAGCACCAAAGGTTTGTTGGCAATCCGATTGCCGAAAGACTGGCCATACACATTCGTCGTGCCCACTTGCAGGATAAAGTTTTCGATTACCGACGTGTTGAACCATCTGGAAGTTGAGCGATCGCCATTCAAGGTGTCGGTGGTTACCCATAGGTTATCGAAGTACGTGTTGGTGCAATCGGCAATGACCCTCGCTGTCACCATGCATTTGCTCGGCGGTGCCGTCGAACTGTTCGGTTTCTTCGATCATCGGGTCTTCTGGTAAAGAATCGTTGTAAAATTGTGCGTACGCGGAAGAGATTCCGCCGAGCGTGATGGCCGCCCCGGTCAGTTTTTTGTGAATTGAGGAAGTCATGGTCGGTTCTTCTTACATGAGGGGTTTGCGGTGGGCGAAATGTCAACCGGTCTATGAGGTTATGGCAAATGGGAAGCGATTTGCGACAGGGAGCGGGGAGGATTTTTTTTTGCGTCAAATTAAAGAGCCGGGGGCGTCAGCCCGCGGGTTGGTTCGACGTAGATTTGTTCGATAGACTCACCCGGGGGCTAACGCCCCCGGCTCTTGCGTGCACTTGCTCGTGCCCCCGGGTTGACACCGCAAGCAAATATGGTAAAAAGGGACCTTTCCAACCAAATAGGAGTATCAACCATGCGAAATTATCGCCACAAAATGTTAACTTGGGGGGGGGGGGCAGTATAGGAAGGCACAAAACGCTCGCTTCCGCTCGCAATCACGCCTTCACCCTCGTCGAACTCCTCGTCGTTATTGCCATCATCGGCATGCTCGTCGCTCTTCTGCTTCCCGCCGTTCAGGCCGCTCGCGAAGCCGCCCGACGAATGCAATGCAGCAACCACATGAAACAAATCGGACTGGCCGTCCACAACTTTGAAAATACCCAAAGTGTTCTGCCGCCATTGGTTATCAGCCGAGGCAGAACAAGCATTTTCTTCCTGATTTTGCCCTTCATGGAGCAAACGGCAGTTTACGAATCGCAAACCGGCGTCGCAGCACACGGTTGGGGCGAACGAAGAGATCCCATCACCTCCGTTTGGGTGATTAACTGGCCGGATCAGGCAACTGCAACCTCGTTCACGCCAAGCGATAGGATCGGCGGACAGGGAAGCGATGAAGCAAGCCGAAGAGCCTGGATAGACGCTTTGGCAGCGATTTCCGTGTATGTTTGTCCGACACGCCGCCCGGCGGGAAGACTAACGAGCGGCGGAATGACCGACGATTGGTGTAACGGGACCCCTACCCGGGATTATGGCTGGGGGCCTGCAAGCGATTATGCCGCCGTATCGCTTTCGTTCAGGGAAGGCAGCGGAATGATGCAGCCCGCCGACCTGAATCGGGAAATCCATGAGGATTATATGCACGTGACGATGGAAAATACCAATGCCGTTTCATCGAGGTTTCGCGGCCCCTTCCGACCAGCAACCTTTGGCACATCGCCTCCGTCCGGTTCTGATATGAACTGGCTTGAAGAAATCGCAAGTTGGCGGGGCCGGGATTCGATGGCTTGGTGGCGCGATGGGGCCTCCAATCAGTTAATCTTCGGAGAAAAGTATTACTCCAATGACCAGCAGTATTCGCATTTGAACGATTCGACTTGGCTCGGCATCTATTGGAATTCGCACCAAGGTGCTGCACGAAGTTTTCACGGGTCATGGTGGCCGATTGCACGATCGGGAGTGAAGGAAAACCTCTCGAACTGTTGGGAAGCCAGAAACCGATTCGGCAGTTGGCATCCGGGCGTTTGCCTGTTCCTGCTCGGCGATGGTTCTGTGCGTTCTATTTCGCACACGACGCCGACCAACGATGTTTTGTTCCGGTTGGCACACGTGAATGACGCCCAAACGGTCAGTTTGCCGTAGATCGCCAGCAAGTTCGTACAAGAGCGGGAACATTGGCCTTCCCGCTTTTTGGCCCCGTTTTTGGCATTTTTCTCACCACGAATCCCTAACTCCTTTATGAAATACCATATTTTCCCCTTATTATTTGCATTACTCATCGCGGCTGGGTGCAGCGGCAAGGTGCCGCTTACCGGGACAGTAACCTTTTCCGATGATGGTTCGCCATTGCCCCAGGGAGTCATTTATTTCCAGTCGGACACGCTGGTGGCACAGGGCGGCATCCAACCTGATGGAACCTTTAGAGTCGGGACGGACAAAACAACCGATGGTTTGCCGCCGGGAACGTACCGGGTATACATTGGCGGAGCCGAATTGAGCGAATTTGTGCCTCATACGGTTGGAATTCACCAAACGTTGCGGCAAAACATTACGCCGTTGATTGATACGAAGTATAATGACCCTGCCACATCGGGTCTTTCCGTGGAGGTCGATAACCGAACCCGGACGTTCGACATTCAAGTCGACCGGGCTCGTTAGACGTCATTGCAATATCATCGCAATTTAGGTAAAATGTCCCGCATATTGCGGTTATTCCACCAAACGAGAATGGGTGAATGGGAAGAAGAACTACGCCGGTTTCGCAAACTTACTCTGTCCTGTTGGTTCCTGACAGGACCGACCAGCGTCGGAAAAAGTAAAGTCGGACTTGCTCTCGCTAAAAGCCTCGATGCCGAAGTCGTCTCCATGGATTCCATGGCCGTCTATCGCGAAATGGACATCGGTACGGCTAAACTCGCGCCCGAAGACCGAGCCGGTATCCCCCATCACCTCGTTGATATCATTGATCCCAGCGATAACTATTCCCTCGCACAATACGTCAACGAAGCCGCCGATAAAATTGCCGAAATCCATCTGCGCAACAAAAACGTCCTCTTCGTCGGCGGAACACCGCTGTACCTCAAAGCAATGCTCCGCGGCATCTTTGAAGGCCCGCCCGCCGACCAAGAATTCCGGATGGAACTGCAACGAAAAATGCAAGGAAAACCGCCCGAAGCACTGCATAATCTGCTTAAAAAAGTCGATCCCATCTCCGCAAAGCGATTGCATCCCAACGATGTCAAAAGGGTCGTTCGGGCATTGGAAGTCTATGAAAAGATGAAAAAGCCGATCAGTGCGTTCCAAAAACAATTCGATAAAGGCTCCCCGCCGGAAAAATGCAACGTCTACGTCCTGCAAATGCCGAGGGAACTTTTGTATGCTCGAATCGACAAACGTGTTGATCGAATGATTTATGACGGCCTGCTCGATGAAGTCAAATTATTGACGAAGCGCACTGCTCCCGTCAGTCAATCGGCACGTCAGGCTCTCGGTTACAAGGAACTTTTTGATTATCTTGAGGGGAAGAGTACTTATTCGCAGGCGGTGGAGTATATTAAGCAGAGTACGCGAAATTTTGCCAAGCGTCAGGAGACGTGGTTTCGTGGTTTGAGCGAATGCCGATTTATTCCGTTCGACAAGCCTGTTTTTGAGGGCGTCGATGATTTCAAGATGAGTGTATCGCCTCAATACAGCAACATGCCGGCTGGCGTTCGCATTCCGACTGGCGGCGAAGATGACGCGGCATATCCGTAGTGGGTTTGTGGAATCCCTTAAACGGTCCGGAATTGCGTTGCGCACGAGCGAGTGAGCGCACGAGCCGGGGGCGTAAGCCCCCGGGTTAGGTCTATCAAAGAATATCATATGTCGAAGAACCCGGGGGCTAACGCCCCCGGCTCTTGCGCGTCGCCCCCGTGTCAGAAAATGCCCGGGTTGAAATTCACGCAAAATGTGTCAAAATGAGCAACAGAATGCCGAAACCCTATGCGTAAACTACTCGACGAAACCCTCTCGCGATTTGAAGAACTCGAATGCCTTATGTCGGATCCCGATGTATTGGCCGACTCCCATCGTATGCAACAAATCGCCCGCGAACACGGAACACTCGCCAAATTGGCAACCAAATACCGACGATTCCGACAACTCAATGCCCAAATCGAAGAAGCAAGCGAACTGCTCCGCTCGCCCGATGCCGAAATGAGGGAACTCGCCGAATTAGAACTGCCCGAACTCAAAACAGAACGCGAATTCCTCTGGAATGAACTCCTCGATATGACCATCGGCGGTGCCGATGCCAATCGTACCAATCTCGTGATGGAAATCCGAGCCGGTACTGGCGGCGATGAAGCGGCCCTCTTCGCCCGCGATCTCTATGATATGTACAAACACTATGCCGAAGCGCAGGGTTGGAAAGTCGAAATCCTGTCCTACAATGCCACGGAACTCGGCGGATTCAAGGAAATGATCCTCGGGATCGACGGCGATGGATGTTTTCGGCATCTGCAATTTGAAAGCGGAGGGCATCGCGTGCAGCGTGTTCCCGAAACGGAAGCCAAGGGACGAATCCATACTTCGGCAGCGACTGTTGCCGTGATGGCAGAGCCGGAAGATGTCGAAATCGACCTCAAACCGGAGGATTACCGAAAGGATTTATACTGTGCCAGCGGTCCGGGCGGACAGCACGTCAACAAGACGGAATCGGCGGTGAGGCTCACGCACCATGCGACGGGAATTGTCGTTAGTTGTCAGGATGAAAAGAGTCAGCACAAAAATTTTGCCAAGGCATTGCGTGTTTTGAAGACTCGTCTTTACGAAGCGAAACGGGAAGAGGAGCAGCGCAAGCGTTCTGAGGAGCGGATGAGCAAGATTGGCAGCGGCGACCGCAGCGAGCGGATTCGGACGTACAATTTTCCTGAGAATCGGGTAACGGATCATCGGATTGGTCTGACGTTGTACAAATTGGACACGATACTTTCTGGCAGTTTATCGCCGGTGATTGATGGTCTTTTGGAATACGAGCGTCAGGAACTCCGCAGTGCGTTTGGGCAGGCGGAATAGGGGCAAGGGGCAAAATGGCCGCCATTCCGGCTCCTCTACGTCGTTCCGGCGAAAGCCGGAACCCAGTCATTACGTGTAATGCCGGTTCCTCTGGATTCCGGCTTCCGCCGGAATGACGGTTTTTTGTCTATAGCAACGCGAGCATCGCTCTTTCGACGCTTTCGGCTTCCTCAACCGTGTTGATTCCCAGCGATTCAATCGGCTGCAAGACAGGCAATGCCAACACCCGTTTGCCCTGCGAACGCAGGATCGCTGGCGCGTCCGTCAAATAGTATTCCTTTTGAGCATTATTCGTCTGCAAATGCGTTAAAGCATCCAGCAAATCCGGCGTGTGGAAAACGTAATAACTCATATTCACCTCCGTGATTTTTTTCTGCTCCGGCAAAGCATCCTTTTCTTCGACGATCGCCTGAAACCCGCCCGACGCATCGCGAACGATTCGCCCAAGTCCAAAGGGATTGTCCTTATATGCCGTTCCCAAAATGCACGATGCATGCTCTCCGGTCGCCGTATCTTGATAGGCCGTAAACATTTTTTGAATCGAATCCACCTGGATCATCGGACAATCGCCGGCAACGACCATCACGGCATCGTTGCAGGATTGCAATTTATCGCGGCAGACCATCACGGCGTGGCCGGTCCCGAGTTGCTCCGTTTGTTCTACAAATTCCAGGTTTCGGCGATGGGATAAGGCTTTTTGCACCAATTTGCTTTGGTATCCGACGACGGCGAAAATTTTGTCGATACCGGCTTGTTCGAGGGCATCGAGGACGTATTCGATCATTGGCCGATTGAGGATGGGATAGAGCACTTTGGGCAATTCGGACTTCATTCGGGAGCCTTTTCCGGCGGCCAAAACGATGGCGTGTTTCATAGTTCGGGTTCTGTTACTCTATAAATTGCATTGCACAGCGATTATACCGCAAAAGAGAATGAAAAATTCCCCCGTTTTGGTATTATTAGAGCGTATTCCAAATGGCCCTGGACAATTTTTCGTCATTCCGGCGCAAGCCGGGAACCAGGAAAACGGCATGCACGCCGCTCGGCTGGATTCCGGCTTGCGCCGGAATGACGATGTGTTCGCCGGAATGACAGAAGCGATTCCTGGCCAATTTGGACTAATACGTCAATAGTTTGGTTTAACCGAAAACAAAAATCATGCGAATTATTCTAGGAATGACCGGTGCAAGCGGGACGGTTTACGGCATTCGACTGCTCGAATTGCTCCTGAAAAAAGGCCATGAAATCCACCTCGTGATGAGTCCGGCATGGCAACAATCCGCTGTACACGAAGGAGTTTCGCCGCCGCAACCGAATCCGCTTCTCACGATATACGATCCGGCTGATTATAATGTTCCGATTGCCAGCGGTAGCAGCAATTTTGATGCAATGGTCATCGCACCTTGTTCGGGCAGTTCGCTCGGCTGCATTGCATCGGGCATCAATCAGCACTTAATACATCGTGCTGCCGAAGTGCAACTGAAGGAGCGTCGCCGATTGATTTTGCTTTTTCGCGAATCGCCGCTTTCGTTGATTCACATTCAAAATATGGAGCGGATCACATTGGCTGGTGGAATCATTCAAGTTGCTGTTCCGCATTTTTATACTGCTCCGCAAACGCTCCAAGATATGGTAGATACCGTACTTACACGGACAGTGCAACTTTTGGACGGGAATGCAACGCGGACGTGAGCGGGGCATACTTTACCCCCTGCTTGACGCTTTTCTCCAAATCAGTACAATTTCCGAAAGTTAGCCCACGCTAACTAACACCAAACAATGCCCCAGTGCCGACTCAATCAGTTCATCGCCTGCTCCGTGCTCGCTCTGTATCTGCTTGCGCTCGTTGCCGCACCCGCTCTGCATTGGCACCTCTTCGATCACCATATCGCAATCGCCGAACAGTCGCCCGAAAACGAAGACGCCTGTCCGCTCTGCGAATTCCTCCGTTCGGCCATTCCGCTCTCCACGGAATACGAACCTCCATCTCTGCAGGCAGATGCCGTTGCCGAAACGGTTCACTCGCCGGCAACTCCCTTGGTTGCATACGCAACCATTCTTCCGCCAGCCCGCGCTCCACCAAGTGTGTGATGCTCAACAAACAGCACCGCACGTTCGCCGCGTATCCCAAACTGGTCTGGAATTGCCTCCGTCATTCCGGCACAAGCCGGAATCCAGAGGAATCGGCATCGCACGCAGTGTCTGGATTCCGGCTTTTGCCGGGATGACTGCTTTTTTGTCCAGAGCTTTTTCGTCCAGAGCAAGCAACACGCTCTAGCCGCTCCGCCTGCGGAGGCGATGCGGCTCACATATCCAACCACACTCAACCAATATAATCACCATGACAATAATCACCATGACAAACAAATCCAATTACCGAGCGTTCACGCTCGTCGAACTCCTCGTCGTCATCGCCATCATCGGCATGCTCGTCGCCCTGCTCCTTCCCGCCGTTCAGGCCGCTCGCGAAGCCGCCCGGCGAATGTCCTGTACCAACAACTTCAAACAATGGGGTATCGCCCTGCATAACTACTATGCCCAAAATAATGCCATGCCCCGAATGGAAGCACGCTGGGCCGAAATGAATGGACGGGGAAATCCCGTCTGGCCCACCGATACAAACGGCGAATACGCCTTCGATCCCGCATTCCCATCCAATACCGACCTGTCGATTCACACTCGGCTCTTCCCCTTCGTTGAGCAGGGAGCGTTTATCGCTGCACACGACGAGGCTTTACAGGGGCCGCTTTACCGAACGCGAACCGGCATCAGAACACCGCTGTTGAATCCGATCAATGGCGTTGCCCTGCTGGATTATACGGCTCCGCTCCTTATCTGTCCCAGCGAATCGGAAAGCCGAATACAGGGAACGGCGGCGGGAGATTCGGGAGCGATCCAGGAAATGATGGGCGGTACGAATTATGTCTGGTGCAACGGAACCGGCATCGGTCCATTTTGGAGCATTGCCAATGTAACGACTTCGGACGGCTTGTTCAGTCGGCGGACGGGCGGGATGTCGCAAATGCAAGATGGGAGCAGTAACACGCTGGCAATCAGCGAAACGCTTCTTGCGCAGGCCAGCCGGACGGCAACGACGGACAGAAAAGTATGGCGTCGGGTATTTATGTCATTTCAGCCTGGCGATGAACTTCCGGCATCGCAGTATGAGGATCTCGACTTGTTGGCAATCGCACAGGGGCTTAATCCAGGGCCGGGCGGCGGCAATCGCGGATTTCCGTGGCTTTCGTCGCGGGGGACGGCAACGGGATTTTCGACGTATTATGTTCCTAATGCGGGCATACCGGGAAATTGGATACGTAGGATTGCGGGAGGCGAGTCGGTCAATTCCAATTACAATTTTACGAGCAGCAATCATCCTGGCGGGGTGGGGGGATGTTTTGCCGATGGGAGTGTGCGTTTCATTACGGATGGCATCGCATTGGAGGTATGGCGGGCGTTGAGCACGTGTGCAGGCGGCGAGTCGGTTTCGCTGTAATGTGTTGCATTGCCGTTAGTTCTGGAGGTGCTTTTGCGAGGGATTCACGAGCCGGGGGCTAACGCCCCCGGGTTGGTCTATCAAAAAACATCATATGTCGAACCCGGGGGCTTACGCCCCCGGCTCTTGCGCTCGAGTCGCCTGTTTATGCAAAAAAAGATGCGATAAAACCCGGATGCAGCCGCTGGAGCCGGAAATTCGAGTCGTTCCCGTTTGCGGGATCATACTTTTGTGGTATAATGAGCCAGGAAGGGGCACGAGGATTCACGAAAAACTGCCGGTTTATCGGCACTGCACCGTACAACAATAGCATCATACAACCATGCGACACTTAAAAAAAGGACGAAAACTTGGACGTAATCCCAATCACCAAAGGGCTTTGCTGAAAAATCTGGTGATTTCCATTCTGATGACCGAACGCGATGCCGAACACGATGATAACAAGCCCAAAGTGCCCGGCCGAATCGTTACCACACTGCCCAAAGCAAAGGAAGTCCGGCCGCTCCTGGAAAAGTGCATCACCATAGCCAAAAAAGCACAAAAGCACATCAAAGCAGCGGAAGAATTTGAGTCCTCCGCCTCCCGAGGCTCCACGGAATGGAAACAATGGCGGGAAAGCGAAACCTGGCAAAAATGGAACAAGGCGATTGCACCGGCCGTTGCGGCCCGCCGCCGGGTGATGCAACTCATCGGCAACCATAAAGAGGCCGTCGCCATTCTTTTCAATGATGTCGCACCGCGTTTTGCCGACCGCAATGGCGGATACACTCGGATATTGAAGTTGTCCAAACCTCGTTTGGGCGATGCCGGAAAACGGGCGGTCATCGAATTCGTCGGCAAAAATGACCGAGCGAAAAAACGAACGCAAAAACCCGTGATGGAGTAGGCTCGTTCGGAATCCGTCAAAATCGTCATTCCGGCGGAAGCCGGAACCCAGAGGGACACCTTGCAGGCCATTCGGCTGGATTCCGACTTTCGCCGGAATGACGACAACAAGTCCATGCCAATTTGGGAAATGCCTATTTTTATCGCACGCGATTGATTTTTCTGCCGTTTATGCTACAAACTGCTGGCGAACTTTTCCCGTTCTCGATACTAATGTCCGACGCATCCACACCGTCCAAATACGAGCAGTTGAAAAACCATCTACGGCAACTCAAACGGCTCGTCGTCTCGTTCTCCGGCGGCGTCGATTCTACGTTTCTGCTCAAAACCGCATACGACGTCCTGGGAAATAATGTCATTGCCGTCTCCGCTCGCTCTTCAACGTTTCCAAAACGCGAACTCGATGAAGCAACCGCATTCGCCCAGCGCTACGGCATCGAACATATTATCGTTGATTCGGAAGAACTCGACGTCGAAGGCTTTGCAAGCAATCCGCCGAACCGCTGTTATCTGTGCAAAACAGAACTGCTCGGTAAAATTCGGGCCGTCGCCGACGCTCGCGGGATCGCTCATATTGCCGAAGGTTCCAATGCCGACGATGTTGGGGACTATCGGCCCGGCCTGCAAGCCGTACAGGAATGCAAGGTGTTGAGTCCATTACGGCAAGCCGGATTGACGAAAAACGAAATTCGGCAACTCTCGAAAGAGCAAGGGTTGCCGACCTGGAATAAGCAGAGTTTCGCCTGTCTTTCGTCGCGGTTCCCGTATGGCGAAACGATTACCAGAGAACGGTTACGGCGGATTGATTTGGCGGAGCAGTTTCTGTTGGACAATGGATTCCGGCAAGTTCGCGTTCGTTTTCACGGCAATTTGGCACGGATTGAAACCGACGAAGACGGTTTTCAACAACTTGCCGACCGGGAGTTGCGGAGCCTGATTTATGCCGAGTTCAAAACAATCGGTTTCGATTATGTTGCACTGGACCTTCTCGGTTATCGGACGGGCAGCATGAACGAAACGCTTACGATTCAGATTTCTCCGTGATGTTTGTTTTGGTACAATAGACAAAACAGCAAGAAAATGAGCAAAATGCAGAATCCCAAAAATTACAAAACCAATCTCACGGACTGGCTCTGCATCCATTTCGTTCGGCTCCACGAAAAAGACGGCGATAATACGCCCTCCGATCCCAATCTCATCAAACGAATCAATCCGGCGGAAAAAGACCCTTGCGGTAAACTGCTCCATCCCGTATATTCGCTCGCACAACGAGCAAAAGATCTTCTGCCCCAAATTGCCGGATACTCGCACGATGAACTCCAAAAAACGAAAAAAAATCTGCAATACTCCGCCCTTTCGCTGATTTTCGGCTTCGCCCTGCTTCTCCTCGTCGGCGGAGGCGTTGCCAACTTCTTGCCCATCACCCGAGAAGTCAATCTCTTCATCTTCCTGCTCGCTTTCGCCTGGATTATGTTTTGGCTCGCCTTCTACATCGTTTTTGCGATCGTATCGGCAATCTATCCCGCTTTTTGGCAACGCAGCACCTGGTTCCAATTTCTCTCCGGCTTCGTCGGCACCGTCTTCGGGCTTCTCGCCTTTCGCCTCTTCACCGTCATCGACAGGCTCCGCGAAAAATGGGGACTCAAAGAATTGCAGTCGGCTACGACGGTGTTGCCGCCCGACGGTCAGCAACCTACCTTGCGGCAATCGCCCCTGTCCGGCGAGTGTCTTGCATTTTTCTGCTCCAAAAAACGCTTTTTGGCCAGCACGGCAGCCCTGCTCTCGCATTTCTATTGGCTGACATTTCTGCTCTGCTTGCTCCTTGCCATGCTCTTTTATCTTTGCTTTGAATCGTATACTTTTTCCGTCCGAACGACTATTTTAACGAGCGATGCCGACAGGACGATCGTCCAAATCCTGAACATTTTGGGGAAACCCGGCACCTGGCTGGGCCTGCATCCGCCCGTCGATGAACAGCATTTCACGCAAATCAAAAATCCGCATCCCGTTAGAGCCGTACCGAGACCGCCGACGGAAAATGAGGTCCATGCCTTTTGGGGCCGATACATTTTAGGCCTTGTCGCAATTTGGGCATTCGCTCCCCGACTGTTTTTGTTTGGCATCGCGTATCTGTCCTATCGCCGCCGAAGCCGAGATTACCGGCCCGACCTCGCAGAACCCTATTTTGCGGAACTCATCAGGCAGATGGAAGCGGAAATCGAGGCTGACCCGCCAGCGCACGAAATCGTCGAAACTGTTCCAGCGGAACCGGGATCCAAGCCGGTCAACGTTCCCAAATTGCTGGCTGCCGTCCAATCCATGCAAGGGGTTTTAGCAACCCTGGACTCGGCAGAGCAGATTTCGTTCGCCAGTCCCCGAGCGTTGGTGTTCGGATGCTTGCCGCATCAGGCAATCCCCGGGGATATTTGGCAATCGCTGCTTCCCGACAACGAATTGCAGCAGTTTCATTGCCTTCGCCGGGATGATGCCGACATTGCTTCTTGGCTTGACGGCCATGCCGAACAGGTTCAAAAGGTTGTTATTCTGCTCGAATGGGGCCTGGTTCTCAGCGGCACGATGGCGGATTCGCTCGAAAATATCATCCGAAAAACGCCCCATGCCGAACATTTTGCGATTTTGTCCGGCGGGAAACGCTATCGGGCAAAACTCAAAAGCGATGAGCACAAAATTGCCGCCCTGTGGGACGATTACAAGGCCAAATTCAATCGGCACAGCGTCGAATGCTTGGAATTTGACCTCGATGCTCCGACGGATCACGCTCGGGAATTAGTGCGGGGACGGCTTGCGGGCAAGGATTGTGCATTCCAGATTGCCGGCAAATTTGACGAAGCACTGGAATTGATTCTCGCTGCCGCCGAAGAGGATGGCCGAGCGGTGCAAGACCGGACTGCAAAATTGCACGAGGAGATTTCTAAACTTTACGACAAGGAAATCACCCGGTTTTACAATACATTATCGAACATTCGCTTGCCGGAGGATGTGCTTGAAAAGGCTTTGGATGCCGCCGAAATGTTTCACGATGCGGCGGGGCGGACGGAGGAATTCATTCGGGCCGAAGTCGAGAATGGAATTAAGAAAGCGTTGGGACTTTGGTATTATCTTCCTCGTCTTAAGACGGCGGGGATGATGGCGCTGTCGGGCGCGACGCTTGGAGCGGGCGCAGCGGTTGTTGGAACGGTTGCGGCAGCGGGCCCGTGGGCCGCATTGCCTTTTTTAGCCTACGCGGCGGGGGCGGGCGGGGGCGTTGGCGGAGCGGTAGCGGGTTCGCTGCCCTTTGTCGGCAATTTACTGAAGGACTCGTTCCCGACGCTGCCCTGGAAGAGGGCGGAGTCGATGCCGGCAGAGGCGGACGATACTGAAATTGCGGAATTGGTTCGTTCATCAGCGGCTTGGGCATTGACGCTGGAACTCCAGGGATTGCCGGAGCCGGAATTGGTTCGGCGGCTTAATGAATTTAGCGAAAAATTAGGCATTGTTCAACATGGCAGTCGGCAGGGCAATCGGCTTGCTCAACTATCTGACTGCCGTGCGGTACTGGAAGGCATTGCGGCGGAATTGCTGATTCCCGAACGGGTCGATTAGCGAGCCGCAACCATCGCGACGTCCTTGTCCCCGCGACCGGAAAGATTGACTACGATAATCCTATCGCCCGACATTTCCGACGCAACCTTAACCGCATACGCAACCGCATGAGCACTTTCTATCGCCGGTATAATCCCTTCCGTCCTGGCCAACAAACCAAATGCCGATACCGCCTCATCGTCCGTGATCGAAACATACTCCGCCCGGCCTGTATCAAATAATTCCGCATGCTCCGGCCCAATGCCAGGATAATCCAAGCCCGCCGAAATCGAATAAACCGGAGCAATCTGGCCATACGCATTCTGGCAAAAATACGACTTCATTCCATGAAAAACGCCGACACTGCCCGTCGCAAACGTTGCTGCATTTTGCGGTGTGTCAATTCCTTTGCCCGCCGCCTCGCAACCAACCAACGCAACGGATTTCTCCCCCAAAAACTCATAAAATGCTCCGATTGCATTGCTCCCGCCGCCGACGCACGCAATCACGCAATCCGGCAGCCGGCCTTCACGCTCCCAAAGTTGGGCCCTGATTTCCTGACCGATGATTTTCTGAAAATCCCTGACAATCATCGGAAAGGGATGCGGCCCCATCACGGAGCCGAGCACATAATGCGTATCCTGCATCCGGGCAGTCCATTCCCGCATCGTTTCGCTGACCGCATCTTTAAGTGTCATCGTGCCCGATGTTACGGCATGAACTTTCGCTCCCAAAAGTTCCATCCGAAAGACATTAAGTGCTTGCCGTTCGGTATCTTCTTTGCCCATAAAGATTTCGCATTCGAGTCCCAACAGAGCGGCGGCGGTTGCCGTCGCGACACCGTGTTGGCCCGCACCGGTTTCGGCAATCACTCGGGTCTTCCCCATCTTTTTCGCGAGCAATGTTTGGCCCAGCACATTGTTGATTTTATGCGAGCCGGTATGGTTCAGGTCTTCGCGTTTGAGATAGATTTTTGCTCCGCCGAGTTCTTTGGTCAATTTTGCGGCAAAGTAGAGCAGCGAGGGCCGACCGGCATAATCGGTTAGCAGTTGCGAAAATTCTTGCTGGAAGTCGGCATCGTTTTGATAAAATGCGTAGGCTTTTTCCAATTCCAGCACCGCATTCATCAGCGTTTCCGGGATGTATTGCCCTCCGTGTTGTCCGAAGCGTCCGTTGTGCATGGTTTGTTAAATGTTAGCCGCGTCGCCCTGCGACTCGCACGACTCTCCGACGGAGGGGCCATTCTAGCATATCGTTATGGGCAATGCAACCGACACGGCATGAGCAAATCCTGTCGGCACGAGCCGGGCGTCAGCCCCTGGGCAGGGCGATGATTCCACTGCGGACGAGTTCGATAATGCCAAAGGGACGCATCGCTTCGACGAAGCCCTCCAGTTTCGTGGCCTGACCGGAAATCTCAATCATCATTGTCGTATCGCTGACATCGACGACTTTGCCTCGAAAGATGTTGACCATTTCGAGAATTTTGCTCCGCGCACCAGGCAGTGCTTCGACTTTCATAAGCATCAGGTCTCTTTCGACATGCTTTTGATTGGTAATATCTTTGGCTTGGACGACGGTAACGAGTTTTTGCAATTGTTTAAGGACTTGTTCTTGTACTTTTTCACCGCCGACGACGACGAAAGTCATACGGGACAGTTTTGGATTTTCCGTTTCGCCGACGGCCAAACTGTCGATATTATAACCGCGTGCGGCGAGCATTCCCGATATATGGGAGAGCACACCGGGAACGTTTTGAACAAGAGCGGAAATTACGTGTCTCATGGTAGAAATCAGTTTACCGCATTTTTCCGTTTTGGCAAGGCCAAACGTTTTGCGGGCAAGGGGGGCTGACGCCCCGCCCCGGCACCCTCTCGCAAATCTCTAATTTTCGCTTGCTTATTGCCAAATACATGCTATAATAACCCGTCGAACCGCATTTCTGCGCCGAAAACAGCATAAAATTTCGACGATTGCGGCTCTTGGGCTTCACAACGGACGAAATATCCTCTAAAAACGACATCCAAAAATGATTGACACCCTAAACCGCTTCAAAATTGGCACCAAACTCGCCATTGCCTTCGGAATCGTCATCTTTCTGCTGCTCGCCATTACGGGCGTCATGATTTACTCCTATGCAAACATCACCCGATCAACCGACCGGCTGCTCAACTACTCCGATGCAATGGTCCGAGCCGGTGATTGCGTGAACCTCGCCAACCAAATGCGAAGAGATTTCCTCGTCTACCTGGCAACAAATAATCACGATGAACTCGATTCCTTCGATCATGAACTGCACCAAACCATTGAAACCCTGGAAAATATCGCACAAGCGACCACCATTGAGGCAAACAAAACCGCAGCCAACGAAGCCGTTAGACTCCTGCGGACCATCGCAACCCTGAAGGACAGTTTTGTCCGACAGGAACAAGCCGTCGATGCTCTCCGCGATGAATGTTCTGCGACTTCCAACAAAGTACGCTCTACTCTCCAAGAAATGGGCCAAGACCTCTATGTAAAACACTCGGCGGAAGCCAGGAATGATACCGAAGGGCAGCGAGCCATCCGAACGGCCAATGTGGAACTGGAAACAAGCCTTTATCAGGCACAAATCATCGTCGGCAGAATCCTGCAGTTTAGGGACAGTTTCGTTTTCGCAACTGTACCGGCACGGCAAGCCGTGTACAAAGAGTCTCTGTTCAAAGCCGCAGACGAATTGAGAGAACTTCTTGAAGAAATCAGAAGAAGTCCTGCAATGCCTAATGATTTTGCAGGCCGGATGAACAGTGCCATCGCAGACCGCAACGAATGGGCAAATGTCGCGGGAAGATACGTCGCCGCCATCGAGGAATTACGCGGAATGCAGGAACCGATGCTGGCACGCATTCGGGAAGTGATGGCGGTTGTCCAGCAAATCCAGGAAAATGTTACCGAAGAAACGAAAAAAGTGGGGACGGAACAGAAAGACATCGTCAACGAGTCACAAACGATCAGCGTCGCCGTTGCGGCTACGGCAATGATCGGTGCTGTCCTGATGGGCTGGCTCTTAACCATCTCCGTGGCTGGCGGTATCAAAATTGCCGTCGCTGCAATGACCATTGTCGCCGAAGAGGGTAAGGTCGATATTGACATTCCCGAAAGGGACCTTGCCCGCGGCGATGAAGTCGGCCAATTAGCCCACGCGGTCCAGGGTATTTTACAACAGTTCAAAAACGTAGAACAACTCGCGAACGACCTTGCCGACGGCAACTACACGGTAGAAACGAAAGTCCGCAGTGATGTGGATACGATGAACATCTATCTCAACAAAATGCTTGACCAGGTCAATCAAGCGATGAGTGAGATTAACGAAAACGTCAAACAGGTTGCCATCGGCTCCGGCGAAGTATCGAGTGCGGCACAGTCGTTGTCGAATGGTGCTCAAGAGTCGGCGGCCAGTTTGCAGCAGATTACGGCCTCGATGAGCCAAATTAGCAGTCAGGTCAAAATGAATGCCGAAAGTGCGAGCCAAGCGAGGGATCTTGCCCAGCAGACCAACAAGGCGGCTTCGGAAGGGCAGGAGGCGATGCAGGAAATGACGGTAACGATGAACCGGATTACGCAAAACTCCAACGAAATTCAACGGGTCATCAAGGTTATTGATGACATTGCGTTCCAGACGAACTTGCTTGCGTTGAATGCGGCGGTCGAAGCGGCCCGAGCGGGACAGCACGGCAAGGGGTTTGCCGTTGTTGCCGAGGAAGTGCGGAATCTTGCATCTCGGAGTGCGAAAGCGGCTCGGGAAACGTCGGAGTTGATCGCCAAGAGCGGTCAGGAAATCGAGACGGGCGGAGAGGTTGCGACGCGGACTGCCGAAATGCTTAATTCGATTGTCGAGGAAATTAAGCAAACGACGGATTTGGTGGCGGGCATTGCGGTTGCGAGCAATGAGCAGGCACAGGGGGTCAATCAGATCACCATCGGTTTGCAGCAGATTGACCAGGTTACGCAGCAGAACACGGCGGCGGCGGAGGAGTCGGCGAGTGCGGCGAACGAAATGAGCGGGATGGCAACGAATTTGCAGAACTTGATTGCGAGGTTTAGGCTTCGCGGCCAGTCCAAGGGGTTGGCGTCATCGAAGCCTGCGGCGGCACCGGCTCCATCGGCGTCGGCTCCGGCACACACACATACACCGCCGAAGCCTGCAGCACCGGCTCCGGTGCACAAACCGGCGGCACCGGCTGCCCACAAGCCTGCGGCGGCGGCACCGGCGTATAAACCGGCGATCCCGCACAAACATGCGGCGGGTTCGGATCCATCGGCACCGATCGAGGGCAACCAATGGGGCGGTGGCGGCAGTGCGGAGATCAAAATCGACCTCGACGCGAAGGATTTTGGCAAGTATTAGAGTGCATTTCGGTTTGCCACGGATAAAAAACCGTCATCCCGGCGCAAGCCGGGATCCAGGGGAACTGGTACCACACGCAATGTCTGGCTTCCGGCTTTCGCCGGAATGACGGCAGGTATACCGGAATGACGAGGATGAGTCCAAACCAATGCGAAAAACGCCCTGGCCTGGCTTCCCGGTTGTTGTTCTCTCACAGTTCCGCGTAACATCCCAGGAACACGAAGTGATCCGTGCCGTTTTCCAAAAGGGAAAACAATTTCTGGATCTTGTCATCGTACACGGACATATCAAGGTCGAAATAGAACATAAACTCAAAGTCCCTATCCGGTATCGGTCGGCTCTCCAATTTCGTCAAATTGATGTCGAGCGTCGAAAATTTCGTCATCAACTGGTAAAGCGAGCCAGGCCGGTGCGGTATCGTTACCACAATGCTGATTTTCTGCGCACCAGGATAAATTTCCAACTGCTTTGATATGCACACAAAACGCGTATAGTTGTTGTCGTTATTTTGAATGTCATTATCCAAAATGTCCAATCCGTAGAGTTCCGCACAGTTTGTCGATGCAATCGCCGCTATATCATTTCGCGGGGACTCCGCAACGAATTGGGCGGCCAAAGCCGTATTTTCATGAACTTGAATTTCGTATTTTTTGTCTTTCAAGAACAGACTGCACTGGGCTAATGCTTGCTCATGCGAATACACGGCTTTCACGTCGGTGAGTTTGACGCCGGGTTTGGCAAGCAGGGCGTGATTGATTTTCAATTTCAAACTGCGGACAATATGAAATTGATACCGTTTCATCAAATCGTAGATGTTCGTAACGGAGCCGTGTAAACTGTTTTCAACCGGCAGGATACCGTATCGACACAGTCCTTTATCGACGGCATTGAACACGCTGTCAAAACTGTTGAAATACAGGATGGTCGGCCTGCTAAACAATTTTTCGCAGGCAAATGTCGAATTCGCTCCTTCGGTTCCTTGGCAGGCGACTTGTGCTTCTTTGGGAAACAACTGCGGCGTTTCCGCCAGGGCTTTGGTAATGTTTTCCGTCGTTTTGGAACTTCTGTCAGTCAGGACGATTTGGTGCGACCGGGAAATGTCGAGAATCGTCTTGAAGAGGACTTTGATGTAATCGGCTGTCGAGCCGTCTTGCCCGTTGGTCAATCGGCTGATAATTTCGCGTTCTCGCGTCGGTTTATGGACGGAGGCGTTGGTATCTTTTTTGAGTTGTGCGACGGATTCAACGAGTTTGAGGCGTTGTTTGAACAGGTTGGCGATTTCGTCGTCAATTTTGTCGGTTTCCGAACGAATTTCTTCGAGGTTCATGGTGCGATATGTGGGTGCTATTGCCCGTATTATACCGCAAAAATGTCAAATCCGGCAAGAGCCGGGGGGGTGAGCCCCCGGGTTCCTCGCCGAAGGGCTATTTTGCCGCTTGCAAACGCTTCGCAAAAAAGTTACAATCCAAAACACCATGATCAAAATTTGCTCCGCTCTTGCCGTTCTTGCTCTGTTCACGCTCGCGTCCATCGCCCATGCAGACGGCACGGACTGGCGGAACCATATCATTCCCAGCGAAGAAAGAACGTTCGACTTCAAAACCGTCGCAAAAGGGGCAACGCCTGAACATCAGTTTATCCTCAAAAATCCTTTCCTCGAGCCAATACACATCGGTGCAATCACGGCAAGTTGCGTCTGCACCACGCTTCATTTCGATACGGAAAAACTGGTATTAAAAACCTACGAGGAAATCATCATTACCGTTCGCCTTCGCGGGGATTTGTACGACGGTCAGCGGAGTTCCACGCTCACCGTGTTGATTGACCAACCGAGCCGAACGGAGATTCAACTGAATGTTCGCGGGGACATCCGGGCCGACTTGAATATCTCGCCGCAAAATGTGATTGATTTCGGCAACGTCGAACTCAGCCAAGAACATGCCCGACAGTTGACCGTAACCTATACAGGCCGTAATCCGCAATGGCGATTGCTTGATGCCCTGTGTGAAAACAATTTTATCCGCACGGCCGTTTCAAATGAAACGGCACGGAGCGGTGCTCGAATTTTTAGAGTTGATGTGTCGATCGACGAATCCGCACCGCACGGGCCTATCAATTCGCATTTGATTTTAATCAGCAATGATACCGGAGCCCGTCGGGAGATTCCGATCGCCGTCCGGGCAACGGTTGGGACGGTGATTCGGGTGAGTCCGCCTTCGTTGTTTTTGGGAGTATTGTCGCCGGGCGAGGCATCACCGCGAAGGAATGTTATGCTATCGGGCACGCAGCCGTTTCGCATTGAAAAGATTGAGAGCGACAATCCGGCAATCGAGGTATTTCTTGCGGCGGATGCTGATGCGTTGCCGCAGTTACGGCATTTCATTCCGATTGCGTATAAAAATCCGCTTGAGGGCGAAGGTTCTCCCGAAAACGGCGTGATGCGTTCGGCTGTTCGCATCACGACGGACGTTCCAGGCCTTACTTCGATGTTTTATGTTACGGCAAGCATCCGGCCAGAGGGGGCTGAATAGTTGCCTCGTTCGTAAACCGGTCATTCCGGCCGCCATTCCGGCGAAAGCCGGAATCCAGCCGAGCGGCCCGGCGACGCGGCTTGCTCCTATTTTTTCCGTTTAGGCAGAGCATCCTTTCGGAAGGGCATGCCGAACTCACGCAGCAGTTCCCGGGACTCATCGTCGCTATCACCCTTGATGGTGAACGATATGTTGAGACCCTGACTCTTGGAATATTTGTCGGGATTCAGTTCGGGAAAGACCAAAAATTCCGTGATTCCAAGATTATAGTTCCCGTTTCCATCGAAACTTTTGGGATTGACACCCTGGAAGTCGCGAACTCGCGGCAATACCAATGAAATGAGCCTATCGAGGAATTCGTACATTCGGCTACCGCGAAGCGTTACCATACAGCCGACGTTCATCCCTTCGCGGAGTTTGAAACTCGCGATGGATTTTCGGGCTTTCGTGATCACGGGCTTTTGCCCCGTGATTTGCGTCAGCACATCGACGGCCTCTTCCATGTACTTCTTCTCGGTCAAATTACTCCCGACTCCCATATTGAGGACGATTTTTTGCAATTTGGGAAGCGACATCACATTTTCCCTGTTGAACTGTTTTTTCAAGTTGGGAATAATCGTTTTCGTATATTTTTCCTGTAATCTCGGTAGGGCCATGAAACGCGGGAGTTGTGTTGCGGCATTGTACGCAACGATTCCATAGGGACGCAGGGTATTATAGCGTATGAGTCCCATTTTGAGAATCCCCCCCTGTCCGGGTCGGGACTTACCGCCGTGTTACAACACAATTAGGCCTCGCGTTTTCGGTCATGAACTGTCCGTCGATGCCATTATGATATAACGTTGACAATTCCCGCCCCATAACGGATAATGCGAGAGACTATCGCCCAAGCAGGCAACCACGTTCAATGGCTTTTCTACGGACCCGCGATCCCAACATTATCGCCAAACATACCTTCCCCCTCGATGATGCGGTCAATCGAATCGGCCGCTCTGCAAACAGCGAAGTTGCCCTCGACCATCACGGAATCAGCCGAGAACATGCCGTTATTTCGCACGACGAAACAGGATATTATCTGACCGACCTCGGAAGCCGAAACGGGACGTACATCAATGGAAATGCCGTCAAAGAAAAAATAAAACTCGCCGACGGCGATTTACTTCGGTTCTGCGACCTCGAACTCATTTTTCTCGAATACGAATGCTCCTACGATTCGCAACTCAGTCATCTTCAACACCATAATCCGCCATCCGAGAGCGAAAGCCGACGGCGGCAAAATGAAGCCCGAGTCAATCAAGTTGTCGTAACGGACACCGTTCCCGAAGAGGGATATTACGTAAAATCGAAGATCGCGTTGGACGAAAAACGGCCCGCTCTGACCTCGGCCAAGGCATCCGTCAAACTTCGTGCAATGATCGACATCGGACGCAATCTCGGTGCTGACATGCACCAAGTTTTGCCCCAACTCGTCGAGAACTTGCTCAAGATTTTCCTGCAAGCGGACTGTGCGTATATTTTTCTCCAAGAAGGCCAAACGCGGCGTCTCGAACTGAGGGCATTTCTGCACCGCGACCCGCATAACCAGGAATCTTTCCATGTCAGCCGGTCGATATTGGAACGCGTCGCGAACTCCAAGGCCGCCATTCTTTCCGATGATATTGCCAATGATTCCCGATTCGAGCCGACGGACAGCATAATCAGTTACAATATCTGCTCCATTATGGCAGTTCCCATCATGGATTACGACCAGGCGGAAGTGTTGGGCGTCATTCAGGTCGATGCCCGGTCGCGGGGCCAAAAATTCACGCACGAAGACCTGGATTTGCTCGTTTCGCTGGCCTATCAGGTTGCGGTCTGTTATCAAAATGCCAAACTCCACGAAATCGCCCTGACGGAACGGATTATGGAACAGGAGATGCACATTGCCAATTCGGTGCAACGTGGCCTGTTGCCGCAGTCTTCGCCGGTCGTTGAAAACTACAGTTTTTTTGATTTTTACCGTCCTGCCCGATTCCTCGGCGGTGATTATTACGATTACATTCAACTCGCCGACGGCCGATTGGTGTTTGCATTGGGCGATGTATCCGGCAAGGGCGTCGCGGCATCGCTTCTGATGGCGAAACTCTCGGCGGAGGTTCGCGGAAGTTTAATCATCGAATCCTCCTCCACCGGCATGATGCAGCGGCTGAATAGGATATTTTGCGATCCGCGTTGGGATAATCGGTTTATCACCTTTTGTTTCGGCGTGTTGGACCCGCAATCGCACGAAATTTGCTTTCACAATGCAGGCCATTATCCGCCGATTTTGGTGTCGCCCGAAGCGAAGCCCGAAATGTTGGGAGAGTGCATTATCGGCCTGCCGTTGGGTGTTTCGGACGATACGGAGTATCCCGAAAGCCGATTCACGATACAGCCGGGACAGAAATTGGTCGTGTTAAGCGATGGAATCACCGATGCGATGAACTCGCAGGGGAATTATTTTACGATGACAGGGGTGATCAAACACGTTTCTGGAATGCGGGTCGATTCGGTAAGGGAATTTGGCGAGCGTTTGGTTAGTGCGGTGCATAGTTTTTCCGGTCGCACGCCGCAGACGGATGACCAGAGTTTGCTGATCGTCGGACGGAACCTGTAATAGGGGAAATTCCCTTGCTTCCGCCTGCAAGTTTCGCATTAGGGAAAGGTAGGCAGCCGACCGCCGGGCGGGTGCGTCGGCGCAGCCGACTGGAAGGCTCAATATGCGGCCAAGACATCGGCTCTGTCGCACGTTGCCGCCCGGCGGTCGGCAACCTACCTTCAGCAACCGAACCGCACAAGGTCGGCAGCCCACCGATTTGAAACTTGCAGTTGCCCGGAATCTGCAGTTGCATCTCCGTTAACTTTTTCAAGTTTACGGTATAATAACGGCGGCGTCAATGAAAGCAATCACACAATCCTCATTTTTCTGGATTTTCCTCGGCGGTCTGTGCTATTACCTGGCCCTGCCGCCGCTTAATGTCGCACCACTCGCCCTGGCCAGCCCCATCTGCTGGGGAATCGCGATCCTCCGAAATGAAACAAAAATTAAAAGATACGTCTTCCCCACCGCATACCTCTTTTGGCTCGCCTCCATCTGGTGGGTCGCCTGTCCCTATCCGCCCTATACCGCCATCGGCCTCTTCGCCCTGGCAGCCGTATTAGCCCTATTTTGGCTCCTCTTTTTCGCATCCGCAAGAGTTGCCGTCCATCGTTACCGTATCCCGCTGACCGTTGCCATGCCGCTTTGCTGGCTCGGTACGGAATACATCCGCTGCCGATTCCTCGGCGGGTTTTCCTTCTGCGCAATCGAACACGCCTTTTACCTCTATCCGCCGCTCATCCAGTTGGCATCAATCGGCGGAAGCCTGCTCCTCGGCGGAATTATTATGTTCCTCGGTGCGGCTGCCGTCAGCATCTGCTCCGTCAGCGCGCCGGGACGGGAAACACAAAATCGTTGCCGAACAGGCTCGGCAGCGAACGGACTGGTCTTGATTTTTACCATTTTAATCATCATTGGAGCATCGTTTACGATACAACGCATTGACCCGAACGACGAAAATTACACCCCGTTCTCCATCGTTGCTCTACAGGGCAACCGCCAGGTCTACATCGACGGCGGGCAAACCGAAGCCAACAAGACTTTTCAGCAATTTCTCGACCTGATACACGCCGAACTCAACCACCGGGTAGAAAACGGTATTCCCCTGCCGGACTTGATTGTGTTTCCCGAAACCGTCTGCCCAATTCCGCTGTTTGCATTTGAAGGAACAACTAACATCGACGATCTCGGCTTGCACGATGATGATCGCGAGATGCTCGAAGACGGCAGATGGTTTCGGGAATTCGCTCAAAATGCTCAAACGGCAATCCTGTTTGGCCTTTCGACCTGGGTTTACGGCGACACGCTCGACTCGATTCGCCTGAATTCTGCCCTGTTTGTTCGACCGCAGTACGACTCGCATTCCCTGTCCGCCGCGTCGTCCTGCGAAGAGCATCCCGCCAAAATGCTCCGATACGACAAAATGCACTTGGTGCTGTTGGGCGAATATGTTCCGTTTGCGGAATACCTGCCGGACGACTTTTTTCTCCGCACGCTGTGCCACGAAGCCCGACACGGTACGGAGCCGTTGGCGGTTCCGATTGGTCGGGGCGATCATATCGTCGAGGCGGCAGTCAATATCTGTTTTGAGAGTACGGTTGCACATTTAATTCGGCAGCAGATTTTGACGTTGCGACATCAGGGACATGATCCGCGGATATTGATCAATTTGTCTAATGACGGCTGGTTTCGATTTTCGCGAGCGATTGAGCAGCATTTGGCAACGCATATATTTCGAGCGGTGGAGAATCGGAAGTATTATGTTACGGCAACGAATGGCGGATATTCGGCAATCATCAATCCGTATGGGGAGATTCGGGCGAAGGGCGAGCGTGGCGGAGCCGAAGCGGTCAGCGGGCTGGTTTCGGTGAATTTGAATGGGCCGCAGGCGTTGACGTTTTATCAGGTTATTGGCGATTGGTATGCATTGCCTTTTGCGGTGTTGGTTGTGTTGTTGGCAAGCGTTAGGGCGAGGGGCAGGAGGAGTGGAAATTTCGAGTTGGGGGATCGCAAGGCGTGAGTGCAAGAGCGAGTGTGCACGAGCCGGGGGCGTAAGCCCCCGGGTGAGTCGTTGTTAACCCAGCGCACTGCCCGAAAGGAAACTCTGCAAAGTCGCCGAATCAAGCGAAAATGGGTCAAGTGTTCCCTCCGGCACGGCAGGCAACAAACGATTGTGCGGACACACACTTTGACACGTATCGCAACCCAAAAACCGACCACCCCGCTTTGCCGCAATCTCCGGCGGCAATTCGCCGTGGTGAATAAGCGTCCAATAACTCAAACAGTGCCGAGTGTCCAAAATATAAGCCTCCGCCAACGCTCCCGTCGGGCAAGCGTCGAGACACCGTCGACAATGGGTGCAAGGGGCAAACGATTCTGTTTGCGTCGTTGACTCCAACGGCTCCGTGGAGAGCAATGCACCGAGGAAAAACTTTGAGCCAAATTGCGGATGAATGAGCAGCGTGTTTTTACCTACCGTACCCAGACCGGCTTCGGCGGCGTAGTGTTTTTCAAGGAACGGGGCTGTATCGACCGCGATTCGGCAACGGCCAGTGGGGAAAAATTCGCGGTGCTTGTCCGCTAACTTTTCGAGCCGACTGCGAATCCAGTGGTGATAATCGACACCGCGGGCATATTCGACGATGCCGTGTAATTGCTGGATGGGATGCGGTTCGCTGGTTAAAACTTTGGCATAGGAAACGCCGACCATCAGGATCGACTGCACGTCGGCCAGGAGGGATTTCGGGTGCTTTCGTGCTTCAAAATTCCGAACGAAGTGCTGCATTTCGGCGTGTTTTCCGGCTTGGAGCCAGCGTTCAAAAGCGTCGAAAAACTTTGGCGGTTCGGCTTTTGCAATTCCGCACAGTTCAAAGCCCAGCGATTTGGCGTCGTGTAGTAGTTGTTGCATAGAAGTCTATTTTCCCGTCAACGGGCCTCGCCGCGAGGCGTGCGTTCCGCTGTTGCGTTTGTGTTCCTTGCCTTGGATTCGCCGGTCGATAATGTTATCCAACCGCTCAAAATTTTCCTTCAAACAAAGTTGCAAAATGACACTCTCCGCAGTTTGCGTATGATAGGTTTTTAAGCACCGTAAGGCAATTTTCGTCATTAAATTGTAATGTCGGGCTTCACCGCGTTCTTCCGTCCATTTTGGGCCTTTGACGAGCAGCATTCGGTCAAAACTCGACCAACAAGGGGCGAAATGCCGAAGGAGCGATACCATTCGGGAGACGGCCCTAATTGTAAGCGTTGTAAAATGTCGGCCTTTTTCCAAGAGCAACGCATCTGCTTTTGTATGGTGGATCGGGATATTGATCCGTAATTCTTGCATCATTTCGCTCACTGCCAGTGTTTTTTTGCCGGTGGAGTCGCAGAGTTCGATGTGCAAATCTGGCCGCAAAATTGCCAAAATGATACCAGGCACACCGCCGCCGGTTCCGACATCGAGGACCCGTTCGCCTTGCCGCAAAAACTCGGACAGTGCCAGGGAATCGACGACATCGCGGGCAACGAATTTTTCGTAATCGGTATGCCGGGTCAAATTGATTTTTTCGTTCCAATCCCAGAGCAGTTGAGCGTATTGATCGAGTTTGTTAATTTGAATTTTTGGCAGCGAGATGTTATGTTGTTTTAGGGAATCGGCCAGTGTTTGATGTGTCATATTGCCTGGGTTTCCATTTTTTCGGGAACGAAGGTTGAGCGGGAAAAAGAACGGGGCCATTGTATCATAAACGGCGGGCACAATGTATGCAGTGGCCAACACGGAATGGGCTTGGCCTCTTGTCGGTCGGCTTCGCTGCCGCCCGTCGTTGTGAACCACACATTGTAGCCGACGACGTGGCCGTCCGGCAAAACACCCGGGTCGCCGTTGGCGTCCAGCAGAATGCTGTGCCCGTTCAACTGGAGGTCAATCCTAAAATTGTCATTCCCGCTGAGGTAGCCCGGCTGACTCACCGTGATCTCGCTCAAAGTCGGTGTCGACAGTTCAAACGGGAGGGGAGCCGAAGTGGCTGCCGCGTAGTACCCCGGCTTACTCGCATCTTCCTCACCGCCGATCGTCCAATAACCGGGAATGGTTTCCCCGTCTTCATCTTCGTCTTCAGGCACCCAGGTATCCACAACGGGCGCGACCCATTCGCCGGGCGGCGAGTAAACTGCGTCACTCCCAGGACCCACCGCTACGACCCAGAAGTAGTACGTTTCCCCTTGTTCCAAGTCGGCTACGAACTTCAAGTTGGGAGCGCTGTCGGGAGATCGGGTTATAGTCGAGGTGTCCACTCCCTCGGCATCGGCGAAATTCTCCGTCGTCGAGGCGAAAAGTGTGTAGCGGGTCGGCGATTCCTGGCCCGCAAATCCACCGACCGCGTTCGTCCCAACCGGCTGGACATTCACGTTCGTCGTGATGGTGTACTTGCCAAGGTTCGGGTTGACATTGCCGTTTTCGAGGAGTCGCTCGGTGTCGAGCGTAACCGTGAAGGGGTTCGCCGCGGCCTCGTTGGTCTCGATTATCGGCGGGACGGCATAGTAAAAAGGCACCGTGATATCCACTCCATCCGACGGCGCGAAGGTTACCACCGGCGGCGTGAACGTGATCTGATCCGGTTCGCCATCGCCATTTATATCTATTAGGTAGAGCACCCTGTTACCGTGGTACGTCATGCCGGTAATCCGGAAGACGCCCTCCGGCAGAGGACCCGCCGAGCCCGGAACGACCTGGAATTGGAAGTATTCTTTGCCATCAGTTGGATCTGTGTATACTGTCCCGGCTGGATCCAGTTTCACGAAGATATCGCCGAGGTGGTAACTCGTAACCCAGAAGGTAACATCCACGCCGGAGGGGAGGTTCAAATCGCTCGCGGTCGCCAAGCCGAGGCCTGCATCAAGCAGTCTGGGCTGGGAAACAACAGTTTCGCCCGTTGCCGGATCGGTATACGACCAGTTCAGGTACGACATGAGTTCATTATTGTATGCATCCTGGCCAAGTTCGCTGCCCACCCGCAGTTCGACCGTCCACAGACCGGTTGTCGTATTTTGTACGAAGGTCGTGTTATTGGCATAGAAGGATGTCCCATTTTCCGGCAAGTTCTGGCCGGTATTGGCCGTGAAACTGAGGGTCAAGTCCCCCATCAAGCCGTATTCTGCGCCGGAACCATTCTCGTTTCCACCGGCAGTCGCTTGCAGGGTGAAAATATCCGAATCCGGAGCGGTAACGTGTTCCGCATCCCCCTGAACCGCGATGATGAATTCGTATGTTTCGCTCATCTCGAGGTCGATATTGTAGAACGTCAGCGTCGTAAGGTTCTGGCCGCTGGCTATACCGCAGGCAGTTGCGCTGCCGTTGGCGGTAACGCCGAAAGCGTCGCAACTCACGAAGCCGCGTTCTGCCAGCGATGCTTCCGGGTCATCCACGAAATTCGGGTCTGAATTGACCGCCGGCCGATACCAAAGTTTGTAGTAGGTGGCATTGGGAATCGGCTTGTCAATCGTAACCGTAACTTCCGACTTGCCCATTGGCGTAAAGGTACTGAGGTTATTGTTGACGGTCGCATTTGAGGAGACGGTCGGGATGCGTTGCTGCGTGGTAATCCCATTGATGACCACGGCATC
>Ga0099364_10000239_pt1 | contig 90369 bp, 78 predicted proteins | sample TergutTh196P3_FD_73070 | JGI IMG/M metagenome (GOLD analysis project Ga0099364, IMG submission 73070) | Microcerotermes parvus P3 segment gut microbial communities from Pointe-Noire, Republic of the Congo - Th196 P3 | ecosystem: Host-associated > Arthropoda: Insects > Digestive system > Gut ...
TTTTCACCGTGCTGTGTGACGCCATAAAAAAAGAGCACGCTTGCATAACAAAATATTTGAGCTCCCTTCTGGGAATGCTGAACGAGTCCATTGCTGACGCCAAAATGCAAGCCAAAAAGGAAGCCATGCTGGTGTTTTTCCCTTTGGCCACGCCGAAGCAGCCCACCGGAAAGCGGAGCTGAGCATGAAAAACGATGAAGCCTTAAAAGGGTTGAAGCTGCTGAGTGGTGCGGTGCGCCTCAAAATATTGCGAGCCCTTTCCGATGGCGAAAAAAACGTAGGCGAGTTGGCGCGTATTGCGCGTGTGCAAAGCAGCACAGCCTCTCAGCAGCTAATTTTGCTGCGCAGAAGTGGCGCGGTCGCGAGCAGGAAAAGCTCGCCGATGGTTTTTTATTCCCTTGCTGACGAGAAAATTTCTGAACTCCTCAAAACATTGGAGCGGCTATATGCACCGAAATAAAGAGAGTAGCATTTGCTGGCGCAGAGAGCTGGAGCACAAAACTTTGGCTGAACGCCAAATACAAAGGGGGAGCCATGGATAACAAAATCCTCAGAGAAATTGTGCGAGTGCTGTGGCCTCCAGTTGCTGTGTTGTGTTTCTTCTTGGGTTTTAGCCTGGGCTATAAAGGTTGTTCGGAGACCCAACTGCGCTCCTATATGGAGGGCGCAGCTGGGCCGCCGCAATAAGACAAACTTAAGCTATTGAGGAATATGCGCAGGCATGGCCACCGTCTGCCCTAAAAGGCCGGGGAGTTGGCCTTCCACATATGTCCATGGGCTGGTGAGGAATTCTGCCGGGAAACCGTCTCTTCTTCGCAACAGTCCAGCGCTGATGTCAGCGCCGTCAATATAAGTCAGGCCTATGTTGCTCCAACTGATGGTGCTGCCTGCACTGTTTTCCATGCCGTCGAAGGCATGGTTGTTTGTCAAAGTGCCGTTGTTTTCGTTTAGTCCCGCCACACGTCCGACACTGTTGGTGCCGCTCACCATTGGGTTCAACGCCAGGCTGTTTTGCACTGTGCCCTCGCGGTTATAGCCCACCAGGCCGCCGACAGAGATGTTCCCGTTAACACTACCCGTGGCATAGCTGTTTTGCACTGTGCCGCCGGTGTTAGAGCCCACCAGGCCGCCAACACCGCCGCTCCCGTTGACACTGCCCGTGGCATAGCTGTTTTGCACTGTGCCGTTGCCGTAGTTAAAGCCCACCAGGCCACCGACATTGCCGCTACCGTCATTGCCGCTACCGTTGACACTGCCCGTGGCATAGCTGTTTTGCACTGTGCCGCCGTTGTTCCACCCCACCAGGCCGCCGACATTCCAGACGCTGCCACTAACATTGCCCGTGGCATAGCTGTTTTGCACTGAGCCGCCGAAGTTCATCCCCACCAGGCCGCCGACATTCTGGTAGCCGTTAACACTGACTTCTGTCAGCCTAATGTTCTCCAGGGTGGCGCCTTCGCCTATATAGCCAAACAAACCCTGGTAGTAGCTGCCATAGGCACGGATGCGAAGGCGGAGAAACTCGTGGTTTTCACCATTCAAACTGCCCATAAATGGGGCGCTACCTGTGCCAATCGCCGTCCAATTGCTTTCTGTGGGTTGAGCCGGCTCAGCAAGGTTAATGTTTTCTGTCAGCCTATAGTGTTTTTTCAAGCCATCCACCGTGTTGGCATAGCGGTTAAAGGCCAAAATATTGGCCTGGTTCAGCGGAATGGCGCGGTTGGTGGCCTGTCCATCTATAATGCTCATATGGATGCTGCTTTCAGCGGTATAGCCCGATATATTGGTCAGGCCCAGGTTGAAGGTTGCAAAACCTTCGGGAAAGGCCGTCTTCCCATCATATTCCACTGTTATATAAAAGGTTTGGTTTGTTTCTGTCGTCTCTTCGGGGTCGCTTGCCACCTCAAAACTCAGCCCCCTTATAAAGTCTATGCTGAGCCTTGCCCTGCTGGCGCCGTCCACATTGTCAAAGCCTGAAACCACCACCCTGAAAGTGGCGGTGCGCTCACTATAAATATCATCCATTATAGGCGTAAGCACTGCCGTGCTAGGGCTAATGGCCATCTGCAGGCCCTCTTCCGAGGGCGGCCCCCACTGGGCATAAACCGTGAGGTCCTCCAAAACAGGTGTGAGGACAGTGAAAACCGCTCCACTCCCATCCGCCGCCGTGTTCCACCCCAAAAATGTATAGCCCTCCCATGTGGGTTCTTCGGGCAGCTCGTCCAGGGTTGTTGCCGGCGGCTCCACCGTTTTGCTTTGTGGGTTTGCCTCGGTGTCCCCACCATTTTTGTCAAAAATAACGGTATAAACCCCTTCTAAGGGCTCGATAATTGTCTCCGGTGTGGAAGAAGAGCAGGCACTCAAGGCTGCGCTCAGCAATACACACGGCAACATATGCGGTGTGCCAGGAGAAAAGCGTTTCAGGGGGAATCCCCTTGGGGGGCTTAAATTTTGAGTGGTTTTCATTCCTGTTTTTCCGGGGCTGTCGGGGCTGTTTCGGCCTATATACAACAGAGCATCTATTGCTGAGCGTAGTTTCGAAAAAATATTTTTTTAGCTTTTGGGTCGCAAGGGCGCACTTTTCACTCCCCAACCGTATAGTCTTTTGTTGGTGCTATGTCAGGAAATGTTGACATTTTGTCGTTTAAAACATGACACGATGTCAGGTTTTATTGACATTCAGGTGCATGGGCAACAGTCCAGCGCTGGTGTCGTCTCCGGCGAAAGGTTTTATTTGTTTTTGGTTTTGTTTTTCCCCCTCCGGGAGGGGAGTGTCGTCTTTGGCGAAGGGTTTTTTTTGCCCTCCCGGGCAGAGGTTGTTTTGCAGAGTGGGCCTGCGGCCCGGCTATTTTCAAAGGAAAAAGTTTTTTGTGGGGGGTGTTTTTATTTTTTCCTCCAGGTGGGGAGTGTCGCCTTCGGCGAAGGTTTTTTTTCGCCTTCAGCGGGGGGAGGTTTCGCCTCCCGGCGAGTTACTTTTTTTGTCTGGACAAAAAAAGTAACCAAAAAAAGCCACTCTCCGAGGGCCCTGCGGGGCTCATCGTCGGTTGCTTCCTAGCTTCTTCCTTGCTGCACCAACTACTTTTGCCCCTTCGGCGGCGGCGAATATTAGTGTCTAGAAACACTTTCGCAAACACCCATTACATTGCCCTAAGCTGCAATTCGCCGCCTCAAAAAGAGGAGTCCGGAATCCTTCCGTGAGCCCCCCCAAAATTGCGTTGAATTTTTTCAACATTGCAACGTTATGGTTGGTGGAAGTTTTTCGAGCCTCAACGTTTTGGAATGAAGGGGAGTTGAGGCTCGAAAAACTTTCACCAACCTACGCGCCAACATTTTATTCGCCCATGATGCAGGCTGCGAAGCAGAGAGTTTCGGAGTCTGCAAGCCCCAGGGAGGTTTTAATTCCGAGTTGCGCTTAGAGAGTTTAGTGCGCCAACGGTTGCTCGTATTAAAACCTTCCTGGGGCCGCTCGTAAGCCCCCGGCAGGGTGGTTTTTTTTGGTTACTTTTTTTGTTCAGACAAAAAAAGTGACTTGCCGAAGGCAAGGTGCGCCCGCAGGGCGAAAATAGCCGGGCCGCAGGCCCACTCCCCCCCCGGATGGGGAAAAAAACAAAACCAACAGCAAAAAAACCCTTCGCCGAAGGCGACACTCCCCCCCCCGGAGGGAAAAAAACAAAACACCCCCCTATTTAAATTGCCCGCCGCCAGGCGAAAAAACAAAACTCAGTTTGGAAAGCAAGCAAGGCGGGGGGCCTTAAGTGTTTTTGGCGTTGCTTTTTAAGCGTTTCATGCGTTTGCGTACCAGCTCTCTTTTCAGTGAGGAAACCCTGTCCACAAACACAATCCCATCCAAATGGTCTATTTCATGTTGCACGGCAACGGCCAAAAAACCCTCGCACTGCAAAACCTGGGGGTTGCCCTGCTCGTCCACAAACTCCACGTGTACACAGGCTGAGCGCTCCACCGTCTCAAACTCTCCAGGCAAAGAGAGGCAACCTTCTTCAAAAAGCTGGTTGCCTTTTTGGTGTACAACGCGAGGGTTAATGAGTGCCAGGGGCTTCAACTCGGGGCACTTGGCACTCACATCCAAAACCACCACACGCTTTAATATGCCAATTTGGGTAGCCGCCAAGCCTACGCCTTCCGCTGCATACATGGTCTCAAACATATCGGCCACCAGGGTGCGCAGCTCCTCGTCCACCTGTGCAACAGGCGCAGCGTTTTCTGCCAGCCGCTCATCTGGCCACAGCAAAATTTCATGCACCATGGCTTTATATATAGCTTGAGAGGGTTGGGGGGGGCAACCCTTTCCTGAGGGAAGGCTTTAGAAGGGTATATCATCATCCAAAGGCTCCGGGCCGCTGTCCGGGTAGCCTTGCATGGGGCCTTCTTCTCGCCTGCCTTCCATTTTTCGTCCGTCTGCACTCCCTAAAAAGCAAACATTGGAAGCCACCACCTCCGTCGTATAATTTTTCTTTCCTTCTTTGTCATTCCACTCGCGCGTTTGCAGGCGGCCTTCCAAATAAACCTGGCGGCCCTTCTTCAAATATTCTCCGCACAACTCGCCAAGCTTTCCCCACACCACAATGCGGTGCCACTCGGTGCGCTCCTGTTTTTGCCCATCCTTGTCTTTCCAGCTTTCACTCGTCGCAATGCGGAAATTGGCGACGGCTTGGCCACCCGGCGTAAAACGGACTTCAGGGTCTACGCCTAGGTTTCCAACGAGAATAACTTTGTTCACTCCAGCCATAAGGCCTGCCTTTCTGGCGCCATGCGCCTGCTGTACTGCCACCCTACACTCAAGCCATGCTCAAAAAGCAATTCTAAAGCCTGTCCAGACGAAGCTCAACGCCCTTCTTCCACTATATATGTTGTCCTGTTTCAACGGGTATAAGCATGCCCATTTAGTGCTTCTCCTGGTCTGTAGCCCCCGGTATTTTGTGGAGTGTCTGCACTGTTTTTAAAAGGTGCAAAAGCTTTTCCTTGGGTTCTGTTTTGGCGGCTATGGCTGTTTGGAGGGCCTCATGGAGTCCCAAAGCTCTTTCTTCTCCTTTGGAGAAGGCTGACATCAGCATCAGCATGGCGGCATGGGTTTCGGCCTCGGAGGCTTGCAAAAGTCCCTGGAGCATTTCTTCTGGGGCGCTTTCTGCGGCGGCGGCCAAGCCTTCGGCCAGGGGGGCTTGCAGGCGGGCATAGTTGGAGGCCCAAGGTGTCAACCCCAGCAATTTTGCAATGGCCTCGGTGGAGCCGCTGGCGGCTATTTCGGCAAGGCCATTCAGCCCGGGGAAGGGCATTTTCATTTGCAGGGAGAGTGCATTCAAAGGCCCCAGCAGTGCGGGTTGGGTGTTGAAGGCTTCCACAACGGCGTTGGCGGAGTCCACGTCCTTCGAGTCCAAGGCATAGAGGGCTTCTGCAATAAGCACACGGGAAACGGGGTTGGGCTCACTGCGCAGCATTTCTTGGAGCAGGGGTTGGCTTTTTCTGTCTTTGGCCAGCGTCGCATAGGTTTTCACCTGGTGTTTAAAGGCTTCTATTCCGCCGTTGGCTATGCGCATGGGCGGTTTGGGGGGGTGCCCCACATTGGCCAGCAGCATGGCCAGGGCATCAATGGAGCGTATAATTTCTGGGTTGCGGGAAGAGGCATCATTCACCAAAATAGAAAAAACAAACCACTTCCTGTTCATCCCCTGCACATAGCCTGAAAGCGCGGACACCGTTTCCAAAGTCCCCGTCTTGGCCCGCAGGCGCCCCTCGGCCTGGGAGCCGCCAAAGCGGGAGCGCAAAGTCCCGTCCTTGGCCGCAATCCCCAAAGAGGAAATAAACTCTGGAGAAAATAAAGCTTCTTCAAACATATAGCGCAGAAGCTGGTTGGTTTGCGCAGCTGAAAACCGGTTGGCATCATTCAGCCCGGAGCCATTGCGCATCACATAAGTCCCGCGTGGAATGCCTATCTCTTTTTCTAAAAACTCGGCCACCACATCCAAACCTTTGGCATGGGTAGCCGGCAAGCCTCTATAGAGGCCGCCCATGACTTTCAGCAGTTGCTCAGCAATAAAATTGGAGGACTGTTTATTCATCCGCTTTAAAATAATGTCCAGGGGCTCACTGGAGGCCGCATAAAAAAACTCGGCTGAGGGGGGGACGGTGCCCACCAGCACTCTCCCGCGGACGTGGATGCCTTGCCGGGCCAAAAGCGCCTTGAGGGTATAGCCAAAATAATAGGCCGGCTCGTCAATGCGCTTCCATATAACCCATGTCCCCTTGCCGATGGGGACGTGCCCTCGCACCTCAATCTCCTGTCTGCGCCTATGGGGTTTGAGGTTGGGCTTTTCGGCTTCCAGGCCACTTTTAACAACAAAGCGCCTCTGGGTGGCCTTCCCCGTCAACAGTTTGGAGTGTATTTGGAAATATTCACTGGGGGGCTCCACCTCCACAAAGGCCGCCTTCCGCCTCAAAGCACCTGGGCGCAAATAAACGGCCACGGCATTCCAATTTAAAGAGAGGGCCCCCGTCGGTGCCAAATAGGCCCTGTCGCCCTGCTCCTGCTCATAGCCAAAGGCCCACTTCTCCCCATCAAAGTTGCTTTCGTCGAGAATCAAATCCCCGCGGATCTCCTTCAAACCCTGGCGAGAAAGCTCTGCGGCAATTCCATAGAGGCGCTCTGTCGTCATGCTTGGATCTCCGTTGCCCCGTACAAACAGGGTGCGGACCCAACCATTCTGGAGCGGCTTGTCTATAAAAAATTCCGTCTCAAAGCGGTGGTCCGGACCCAAGAGGCTCAGTGCCGCCGCCGAGGTGAAGAGCTTTACGTTGGAAGCCGGGTTCAACAAATCTCCTGCACCATGCTCAAAAACAATACTCTTGTCGGCTAAGCTGATAACCTGCAGGGAGACACGTGAGGACTTCAAAGCGCTTTGCTCAATGGCCAAAGTCAGCGTATTGCGCAGCAACTTGTGCTCGTTCGTGTTAGGAACAGCTATGAGTGAAGTGAAAAAAAGAATGGTGGACGTGGTAGCGAACGAAATCATCACAATAGAATTATGTTTGAGGTAGAGGTAATTCGTCCAATGGACAACAACAGAAGAAGGGAAAGTAATCTCCTATGCACAACCTTCATCCAGAACTTGAAAATGTATTGAGGTGTGCTTGCAAAACAAAAACTCCAACTCTACAATTTTTGCTAGTGTCCGCCGGCGTTGGCGATGCTGGCCAAACTCTCTCCAGGGCCAAACTTTCTGAGAGAGTGACGCTCGGTTTCTCGAGCGTAAAAAGCGATGGCCTGTGAACATCTCACCCCCCCCTTTTTGAAAGGTTTAACATGGAAGACATCATCAATTTTGAAATGGAACCCACCCCCAACCAAGAACCTACGCGGAAAAAACCTGCAGCTAAAAAAGCGACCAAAAAACCCGCTGCCAAAAAAGCAACCCCCAAACCTGCTGCCAAAAAAGTAGCCAAAAAGCCAGCAGCAAAAAAAGCCGTCAAAAAACCCGTTGCCAAAAAAGCAGCCAAAAAACCCGTTGCCAAAAAAGCAGCTAAAAAACCCGTTGCCAAAAAAGCTGTCAAAAAACCCGTTGCCAAAAAAGCCGTCAAAAAACCCGTTGCCAAAAAAGCTGTCAAAAAACCCGTGGCTAAAAAAGTAGCCAAAAAGCCAGCTCCCAAGAAGACGGCCAAAAAGTCAACTTCAAAAAAGAAAAAATAGCCGCGGCTTAAGCCTCTGTTTATTTTTTTAAGTGGCTTTGTTTTTTAAGCCCACCTCGTTGTGCTCAAAACCGGCACGCCCTTCAGCGGCGTTGCCGGTTTTTTGCTCTCAGACAAAGCCACTCCCCCCCCCAAGGGCCTTGGCACGGGGCTTCCTCTTGCTTGTGCTCCCCCTTATGCTTCAGGCTTGCCGGAGCTGAGCCATCGCCTGGGCCGGGTTTGGGTGGCGAAAAACGGCATGGCCCGCAACCAAAATATCCGCCCCCGCCTGGCGCACCTGCGCTGCCGTCTCCGCATTAATGCCACCGTCCACCTCAATCCATATGGGCCTTTCGCTTTGCGTGGCTCTTTGCTCCAACATGCCGCGCAGGCGCGCAATTTTTTTGAGGCTGCTGGGAATAAACCGCTGGCCGCCAAACCCCGGGTTGACACTCATCAACACCACCTGAAACAACTCTTCCAACACCTCCTCTATGGCGCTGAGCGGCGTTGAGGGGTTTAAAGCCACCCCAGGTTGCGCACCCAGGCGATGTATCTCCGCCAAGGTGCGGTTTAAATGCGTGCATGCCTCCACATGTACACTCAGCCTGTTCGCGCCCGCAGCTATAAAGTCCGCTATATAACGCTCCGGCTTCTCTATCATCAAATGTACATCCACAGGCAAACGCGTCACCTTGCAAACAGCCTCCACCACCAGAGGGCCTATGCTGATGTTGGGGACAAAATGCCCATCCATAACGTCCACATGGAGAATGTCTGCCCCTCCCTCCTCAACGGAGCGGATCTCCTCTGCAAGTCTTCCAAAATTCGCCGACAACAATGAGGGGGCAATAAAACAAGGCATGGTCATCACTCTGTATGTAGGTTTTCAATGTACTTAATGCTCTCTCAACAGCTCTTCAAGTCTTGCTTGTCTCCGGTGGCTTATATTTAAAATGGCGCGCATTCCGTGGAGCCGCTGCCTCTCACGTATTCCCGCCATTGCCAAAGCCTTCCCGCCATTGCCAAAGCCCCCCATGAGCGTTTGGATGGGAGCTTGTTCGGATGAGCTCCTCCTCCACTCCCGCATCATCGCCTTCTGCGGTGTTTATGACGCACTCACCGCTGAAAATTGCCCCTATAAAAAAACCGTCTCCACTCAACAGGCTTTGGAAATCCTTCAACAAGAAGCCCCAGCAGGAAAACGCGACGCGGAGCTTTTGGGCGTTTTTTATTGACGCCAACATAGGCCTTGCGTCAGCCCAAACCTCTAGGGGAATGCAAAACCAGACAAAGCACAGCCCCAACAAAAACAGGCCCCCCTCCAGAGCGGATTGATTTTTGGCCAAGAGGGCTTTATGGGGGGCTTTATGAAACAGCTTTCCTATCTCTCAGGCACCACCACCATTCCCCTCCTCGGCGAAACCATCGGCGCAAACCTCAAACGTACCGCAGAGCGCTTCCCCAACACAGAAGCCCTCATTTGTTGCGCACAAAACTACCGCGCCACCTATGCTGAGTTTTTTGAGCAAACCACGGAAATGGCCCTCGGCCTCCTCGCCATTGGCGTGCAAAAAGGGGACAGGGTGGGTGTCTGGTCCCCCAACCGCTATGAGTGGGTTGTTTTGCAATATGCCAGCGCGCGCGTCGGCGCCATTATGGTTAACATCAGCCCCGCCTATAAATCCGCCGAGCTGGAATATGCCTTAAACCAATCCGGCACCTCCGTCCTCTTCCTCGCAAAAGGCTTTCGCAAAACCTCCTATCCGGAGCTTTTGGAAACCGTGCGCTCGCGTTGCCCCAAACTGCGCTTGGCCATGGTTATTGACAATGATTGGGAGGTGGTGCGCGCCGCCGGCCACCGCGTCAGCATGCAACTGCTTGAGGAGTGCGAAGCCTCGTTGCAGTTTGATGACCCTATTAACATCCAATATACCTCGGGGACGACGGGCTTCCCCAAGGGCGCCACGCTTTCTCACCACAACGTCCTCAACAACGGCTTCTTCATCGGCGAAACCCTCAAATTTTCCGAGAAGGACAAACTCTGCGTCCCCGTCCCCTTCTACCACTGCTTTGGCATGGTGCTCAGCAACCTGGCCTGCACCACCCACGGCGCCACCATTGTTACCCCTGGGGAAGAGTTTGATCCACTCGCCACACTCAAGGCCGTGGAAAATGAAAAATGTACCTCCCTCAACGGCGTCCCCACCATGTTTATTGCGGAGCTCCAACACCCCGAGTTTGAAAAGTTTGACTTGTCCAGCTTGCGCACAGGCATTATGGCCGGCTCCCCTTGCCCCATTGAGGTGATGAAAGAGGTGCAGTCCAAAATGAATATGCGCGAAATTACCATTTGCTATGGAATGACGGAAACCTCCCCCGTTTCTACGCAAAGCCATGTGGACGACCCCCTCGAAAAACGCGTCTCCACCGTCGGCCGCATCCACCCCCATGTGGAAATTAAACTCGTCGACCCGGGCACCGGCAACATTGTCCCCCAGGGTACCCCCGGTGAGTTGTGTACACGCGGCTATGGCGTCATGCTGGGCTATTGGAATAACCCGGAGGCCACGGCCGAAGCCATTGACAAGGCACGGTGGATGCACTCGGGGGACTTGGCCACCATAGATGCCGACGGCTTCGTCAACATTGTGGGCAGGCTTAAAGACATGATAATTCGCGGCGGCGAAAACGTCTACCCACGGGAAATTGAGGAATTTTTGCACACGCACCCGGACGTTGCGGAGGCTCAGGTTATAGGCATTCCCTCCAAAAAATATGGTGAGGAGGTGATGGCGTGGGTGAAGCTCAAACGCGACACCTCTCTTTCAGGTGAGGAGTTGAAAGCCTATTGCCAGGGGAAAATTGCCACCTTCAAAATTCCCCACCATTGGAAGTTTGTCGACGCATTCCCCATGACGGTGACAGGCAAAATACAAAAATACCGCATGAGAGAGCTCTCCATTAATGAGTTGGGGCTCTCCATTGCTTCAGCCACCCGCACCGCTTAAGGCAACTTCCGGCTGCCTTGGGCATGCTCGGGCATGTGCTTCAACTCCCTGGGGACAACACTGCTGGGGTCCACATGTATGAAGACTTCGGCCTCCGGCAAAATGCCCACAATGGCAGCCTCGGCTTTGTCCGCCAAAACATGCGCTTCAAGCAAGGACAACGCGTCAGGTGCCTCCACATGCAGCTGCACAAAAAGGGTGGCGCCCGAGCGCCGCGTGCGCAAGTCGTGCGCACCTAAAATGCCAGGTACCTCCCTCACCGCATGGAGTATTTTGGCCTGCAAAACCTCCGGCAATTGCGTGTCCATTAACAAGGCGATGGACTCGCGCACAATGCTGAAGGCGCTTTTTAAAACAAAAGCCGCTATGGCCAAACCAAACAAACCATCCGCCCATAAAAACCCCCCATAGCCCAAAGCCAAAGCAGCAAAGGCCGCTATGTTGCTGAATATGTCCGTGCGGTAATGCAAAGCATCGGCTTTTATGGCGGCAGAGTCCGTGGCGCGAATGGCTTTGCCCAAAAATACCAAAAGGACAAGCGTGGCCACCACCGCTATGCCCATAACAAGCATGCCCCACCCCAGCTGAGTTATGGGCCTGGGCGAAATAAGGCGTGTGGATGACTCATATAAAAGCCAAACCCCAGAGCCCCCAATAAACAGGGACTGCCCCAAACCCGCCAAAGCCTCCGCCTTGCCGTGCCCAAAAGAGTGCTCCCTGTCCGCCGGACGAAAGGAAAGGCGCACAGCCCAAAAATTGACGGAAGAAGCCATAACATCCAACAAGGAGTCCGCAAGAGAAGCCAATACGGCAACAGAGTGGGTGGCAAAATAGGCCAAGGTTTTTATGCCCAAAAGCCCCAAAGCCGTGCCCACAGAAGCCCAAGTGGCCCTGCGCAGCCAACGCTCTCTTAAGGGCACTCCGCATTTCCCCTGCTCCATAACCCTCGTATTGCCATAGCCATATGCGCCTGCAACCAAAAGCTGAAAAGAGTGCCCTTTTATGCCATAAATGGAGGCAAGGCATGGCTACAACAACACTCAAAATGCGTTTTCCCCACACCACAGGCGACACACAGCGGACATACAGGCTACACTAAAATGCCCCCGCCTTAACAACAGGCCGCTTTTTTGTTTCTATTTAACCATGCTTGTTTTTTATATGAGGGTGCACACCTTTTCCAAACACACCCTATAACCCCAGGCATGGAAAATGTTTCGCCTCGCCCATTTTAAAAACACCTATACAACCCTGAGCGCCCTCGCCGCCCTCTGGCTTGGCTGGCTTGGCGCATGTACCTGCAACCCACCCGCAGCCTTGCCACCAGCACCTCAACTGCCTGCCCATTGGCTCGCCCAAGTGAATGGCAGCATACTCACCCTCGAGGATGTTGAAAATGAGTTGGCCCTGGGGCTTGGCTCCGCGGAAAATTCCGCAGAGCACCCCCACCTCTCGTTGAAAACACTCCTGGCCGAGTTAATAGACAAAACCCTCTTGCTGCAAGAGGCCCATAAAAGACAACTCTTCCCCAACCCAAGCCAAATAAAACAACATACCCAGGTGTTAATGTCCGGCTTCCTCGGAAATATGGCCGAAAACATGGGCGAAGCCATGGCGGATACCCCTCAGCTGAATATGGCCCACTTTGAAAAAATAACCGCACAGCACATGGCCATTGAGGCCCTCCTCTATGAGGAGGTGTTTGCGCGCATTGCCATTACGGAGGAGGCTTTGCGCCACTTTTATGAGGAAAATGCAGAGTTGTTTTTCGCGCCCACAGAAATTGAAGCCAGCCAAATTGTCGTCAAAACACAGCAAGAGGCCAACAAACTGCTGCGCCTCTTGAGGGCAGGGCACTCCTTTGAAAAATTGGCACGCCAATATTCCATCGCGCCAGAGGCCGAAAATGGCGGCAAACTCGGACGCTTCGCACAAAACGTCATGCCCTCCCCCATGGATGAAACCCTGTTCTCCCTGCGTACCAACCAGGTTTCCAGCCCTACGCCCTCTCCCTTCGGCTGGCACCTCTTTTGGGTACAAAAAAAATTCCGCCCCCAGCGCATACCCTTTAGCAAAGCCAGAAATACCATTGAGGCCAGGCTGGTGGCAGAGCGCGGTACCCAAATGAAAGCCGCGTTTTTGCAAAAACTCAAAAGCCAGGCCCATGTGGAAATACACGAGGCCCTCCTTAACTTGGCCACTTGGCCACCCAAACATGTTAGTGGAAAAAAACCATGAGTATATGCTTGCTCGGCTGCCTCCTCTCCTTCTCCACCCTGGCTGCCAACAGAGAGTTGGTGGACGCTGTCGCCGCTGTCGTCAATGGAGAGGTTATTCCCCTCTCCGCCATAAACAAACGCCTTAAACAAGAAGCACCCCCCGAGGTGCTCGCCGTTGCCGAAAAATATAAGGCCGCACAAAAACGCATGCTCTCCACCCTCATTGACGAAAAACTCATGGACGCCCAAGTAAAAATACTCAAGCTTGAAGGCAGTGAGGAAGAGGTTAACCTGGCCATTGAGGATATTTTGCAACAAAACAACGCCACCTTGCAGCAGTTGGAGCCTCTGCTCGCTCGGGAAGGGCTGAGCCTTTTAGCCTACCGCTCCCAGCTGAAAACACAGCTGGGGAGGATGAAGCTTGTGCGCCTCAAACTCCAAAGCAAGGTGAATGTAACCGAGGAGGATGTTAAATCCGCCTATGAGCAATGGGTAAAAAGAGAAAGCACCGAGTTTGAGGTGCATGCCAGGCATATACTGATACGCCTGGAGGGGGAGGCCGACGAAAAAACCGCCCAGGCCGCTTGGGAAAAAGCCTACCACATTGCTCAACTCGCACAAAAACCCGAAGCCCATTTTGCCGAGTTGGCCCAACAACACGGTGAAGGTGCCTCCGCCTCCACAGGGGGGGATTTGGGTTATTTTAAACGCGGCATTATGGTGCCAGAGTTTGAAAATGCGGCCTTCTCCCTCGAGGTGGGCCAGGTTTCACCCCCCATTAAAACCAACCTGGGGCTGCACATTATTAAAGTGGAAAACAAACGCCCTCTCCCCCTGGCCCCCCTTGAGGAAATGAAGGAGAGCCTCCGCCAAAAACTGGTGCAGGAGCAAATGGAAACCCATGCAAGGCACTATGCCCAGGAGCTGCGCGCACAAGCCATTGTTGAGGAAAAACTTTGAAACTCCCCCGCATAGGCATCAGCGCCGGCGACCCTTCAGGCATAGGCGCCGAAATCCTCACCCAGGCTTTGTCCCAAACACAACTTCAACACCTTTTTGTGCCCATTGTTTTTGGAGATGCCTCTTTGGCTCCCTTGCTCCCCCCACATGTGGAGCTTATATGCATAAGCCACCTGCCCCCTGAAGACAGAAAACCCGGCAGCCCCTCCCCGGCAGGAGGCAAAGCCCAATTGGACTATATTAATGCCGCCATTGCCGCCGCACAAAACAAAAGCCTCGACGCGCTCTGCACCGCCCCCGTCTCCAAAGAGGCCATTATGCGCAGCGGCTCCAGTTTCCACGGGCATACGGAGTGGCTCGCCCAAGCCTTCAACTGCCAGGTGCTTATGCTTATGGAGAGCCCCAAACTCCGCGTCGCCCTGGCCACCAACCACCTGCCCATTGCCCAGGTGCCCCAGGCACTCCATACCCATACCCTCGTGGCACAACTGCAGCTGCTCTCCTCAACCCTTAGCCCATTGCTGGGCCGCACAGCACGCCTGGCCATGCTGGCGCTCAACCCACACGCAGGCGAGGGAGGGCTCCATGGCGACGAGGAGCTGCGCATTCTCCGGCCCGCCCTCCAACAGGCCAAGCACCTCGGCCTCCTGTGCGAAGGCCCCTTCCCCGCAGATGGCTTCTTCGCCAGCCTCCATACTCAACCTTTTGATGCTGTGCTGGCCATGTATCACGACCAGGGCTTGTGCGTCATCAAAGCCATGGACTTTGAGAATACGGTGAACATCAGCCTCGGCCTCCCCCTGCCGCGCACCTCGCCAGGACATGGCGTCGCCTATAATATTGCAGGAAAAAACACAGCCAACCCCCTCCCCATGGCTCAGGCCCTCTTGCGCGCCGCACACTATGCACAAGCCTTTTCTGCACAAGCTTCTTCTGCACAAGCTTTTGCTCCACAAACCCTGGTTGCCTCACCCCCTCAAAACCCTCCCTCAACAAGTGGGCCCCCATGCAAAATGACAACATAGGCCACAAAGCAGCTCAGCTGTGCCTGTTTGGCTTTGAAGGCACGGCGCTTTCTGACACCTTGCGCAGACAAGTGGATTTGGGCGTTGCCGGCTTCATCCTCTTTAAGCGCAACATTGAGTCTCCCGCTCAAGTGGCAAAACTTGTTTTTGCACTCAAAGCTTATGCCCAACGCCCCCTCATTGTTGCCGTCGACCAGGAGGGCGGCCGCGTCGCCAGGTTGCGTATGCCCCCGATGACGCACCTGCCCCCCATGCGTAGCTTGGGCAAGGCCGTGGACACCCAACTCCTTCAACAGGCCGGTGCCCTCGTCGGCTTTGAGTTGTCCGCCCTCGGCATTGATTGGAATTTGGCCCCCGTGCTCGATATAGATACCAACCCTGACAATGTGGCCATTGGGGACCGCTGCTTCCATGAGCAAGCCCATGTGGTGGCGCCCTTGGGTTTGGCTTTCGCCAGAGGCCTCGAAAGCCAGGGCGTCGCCTCCTGCGCAAAACACTTCCCCGGCCAGGGGGATGCACCGCAAGACACTCACTTTTTTCTGCCCTCCATCCTCCATGACGAAGCTTTTTTGAGAAGCCGCGAGCTCATCCCCTTCGCCGCCTATGCCAGAACAGGCTTGGCCGCCATTATGCCCGCACATGTACGCTACCCCGCTTTGGATAATGCCTGGCCTGCCAGTTTGAGCCCCACCATACTCACCCAACTTCTGCGCAAGGAGATGGCTTTTGAAGGGCTTATTGTGGCCGATGACATGGGCATGGGCGCCATTGTCTCCCACTGGCCCATGGAAAAAGCCGCCGTGCAGGCCATAGCCGCAGGCTCCAACCTCCTCTTGCTGTGCAACAGCCCACAACAACGCTTGCAAGCCATGGACGGCCTCTCCAAGGCCATTGCCGAAGGCACACTCTCTGCAGAGTTGTTGCAACACACTCATGAGAAACACCGACAGTTTTGCGAGCGCTTCGTCAAAGAGGCTGCTTCCCGCTATTCCACCTTGGACTCTGCAGAGCACCGCGCTTTGCGCGAAGCTTTTTGGAACCATTGGAATGCTTGCCCCCAAAGCCAATACCCTCAACCTCTGCAGGCCGACCCAACCACACCATGAAACAATTTTTGTTTTTGCTGCTGTGCTTGCTGCTGTGTTTGCTGCTCCCTCTCGCCTGCTCGCGCCCACAAAGTTTTGCACCCCAAAGCTTTCCCGAGCGCCCCTATGCACTTTGGGTGCCGGATGAGGCTTCCCCAAAGCCCTTTGCGCTGGTGGTGCTTTTGCATGCTTATGATACCTCTCCCGCTACCCAGGAGCGCTTCTTCCGCATAAAAGCCGAATTGCAAAAAGCCGGCATTGCCTATGCATGGCCTTTAGGCACAAAAAACCTCTCCGGCAAACGCTATTGGGATGCCAACACCAGCTGCTGCAACCATGATGCTCAACACCCTGAGGATTTGGCCTATATTATGGCCGTCCTCGAGGATGTTGCACAACGCCTCCCCATAGACAGCACCCGCATAAGCCTCATAGGCCTCTCCAACGGCGCCTTCCTGGCCTACCAACTGGCTTGCGAAAACCCGGAGCGCTTCTCCAAACTCATTGCCGTGGCCGGCGCACCCCCAGCCTCTTGCCCCTCCCTCTCTGCCTCAGGCCCCTCCATTTTGCACATCCACGGCGACGCGGATGAGTGGGTGCCTCTAGAAGGTGGAAAACTCTCCCCCACGGCCACAGCCTTTCCCTCCCCCTCCACCATGCTTGAGCTTTGGGCCACTCAGGCACAGTGCCTCCCCATTAATGCGGAGAGCCCCCCTCCCCTCTTTCAACAGCCCTTTAGCCAAAAAGCGTGGATTTGCCCTCAGCAAAAACGCCACCTCACCCTCTGGGTTATAGAGGGCGGAAAACACCAACTCAAACCCACCCGCACTTTCCATAAAGCCATTCTCCACTTCCTCTTCAGCCCCTAAGGAAGCGGAAAACTGTTTTTTCGCCTGGCGGCGGGCATTTTAAATAAGTGGGGGGGGTTTTGTTTTTTCCCTTCCAGGGGGGGAGTGGAGGCTCGCTAAAGCTCGCCTGACTCCGCTTCGCTCCGTCCCCCCCCCGGAGGGAAAAAAATAAAACCAAAAACAAACGAGAAAGCTTCTAGGCATTATTCCAAAAGCGCATGCTACCGGCTTGGGCGAGAGCCAGGTGCATTTTATAGCACTCGTCAAGCATTTGCGGCTCATGGTGGAGGCCGGTGGTTTTTTCTGCGCGCTGCAAATAGTCCATGAGGTAGTCGCGGTAGGCCGGGTGGGCGCACTTTTGGATAATAACGCGCGCTCTGTCCTTGGGTGCAAGTCCGCGCAAGTCAGCCAGGCCCTGCTCCGTCACCACAACATCCAAGTCATGCTCCGTATGGTCCACATGCGGCACTTTGGGGACGACGCAGCTGATGCCCAGCTCATCGGTTTTGGAGGGGCGCACGGAGGGGCAATGCATCATGCTCAAATAGGTGTTGCGCAAAAAATCCCCGGAGCCGCCAATGCCATTGAGCATTTTGGTTCCGCCGGCCAGCGTGGAGTTGGCATGCGCATACATATCAAACTCCAGCGGCGTATTCATGCCGATGACGCCCAGGCGCCGAATAACCTCGGGGTTGTTGGACACCTGTTGGGGGCGCAGCAGCACCATGTTTTTATATTTGTCAAATTTTGCCCACCACTCCACAAAACCCTCTTTGGACAAGGAGAGGGAGGTGCAGTTAATAAATTTGCACTTGCCCGAGTCGAGGAAGGGCAGAAAAGTATCTTGCAACACCTCGGTGAAGACGACGAGGTTTTCAAAGGGGGACTGTGTCAAACCGCCCACCACCGCGTTGGCGATGGAGCCCACGCCGGACTGCAGGGGCAGGAGGTTTTTGGGCAGGCGGCCGGCCTTCACCTCAGCGAGGAAAAAATCCACAATATGGTCGGCAATGGCCTGGGATTGCTCGTCAGTGCCACGCAGCGCGCGGCCGTTGTCGGGCTTGTTGCTCTCCACAATGGCAATAATTTTGGATTTGTCGGTGGGCACCCAGGGTGTACCTATACGCTGGCGTACATCCGTTATGGGGATGGGGCGCTTGTTGGGCGGAAGGTCCGTCATCCAAATATCATGCATGCCCTCGAAGGAGGGGAGGCTGGTGTTGATTTCCACAATAATTTTTTCGGCAATGTCAATAATTTCAGGCGCGGCGCCGACGGAGCCGGCCAGCACAATGTGGCCCTCCTCCGTAATGGCCGAAGCCTCAATGAGGGCGATGTCGAGTTTTCCGCCTTTGTCCGGCGTATAAAACCCATAGCGCAAGTCCTGCGCAAACATGGACAGGTGTTTGTCGCCCATGCGTATGTGGCCGCTGTTAATGCCCTGCGCAATATTTTTTCCGGTTTGGTAGGGCCATCGCCTGTCAATGAGGCCCAGCGCAGCCCACCTGTCCTCGGTTTCTGCGCCGACGGAGGCGCCGATGAAGAGGTTAAATTTCCATTTGCCTTGCAGGCCCTTTTTTTCGACATGGTCCGCAACGGCGGTGGGCACCATTTTAGGGTAACCCACCGGCGTAAACCCGGACCACCCCAGGTTCATCGGCGCGCGGGCCGCCCCCTCGAAAAAGGGGAGCGTATCTTCTGCCTTCATCACCTTGGACAGCAAGCTTTTGTCACGGATGCGTTTTTCAAGTTCGGACATATCAACTCCTTCACAAAAGAGGTTCACAAAAGAGGGGGAGGGGGTTTGCGCCCTCGGCGTTATAGCAGCTAACACCTTTTGGTGCAGAGAGACAACGAGGGACTCATGTGAAAAGAGTGTGTGCGCGCATTTCCACACAGTAGAAAAATGAATGGCATCTGCCCAGGTGGGGCCGAAATGGCCTTGAGGCCATGGCTTGGGGGGAGGGAGCCTTCAAGCCTGTGCACCTTTTCAGTATCCGCAGGGGGTGTTGGGGCAGCCTATGTTGGGGCAGCTTGTGAGCCTGGTTTTGAGGGTAGTTTAGAAGAAATTGTGGTCTACATACATGGCATGCATTTGCGTGTGGATGAAGGCTTCAATTTCTTCTGTGGAGCTTTTTTGGAGAGCGGCCTGCATCATCTGCTGTGCTTTGGCTATGGAGGTATTTTGAATGCACTCTTTGACTTTTCCCATGTGCACAGCAGCCATGGAGAGGGAGTTTATACCCATGCCCAAAAGCATGGCGGTGTGTTGGGAGCTGCCGGCCATTTCTCCGCAAACGCACAGGGGAATGCCGGCTTTTTGGGCGGAGGCCACAATGTGTTGGAGGGAGCGAAGCACAGCCAAATGCAAGGGGCTATAGAGGTAGGCCACTTGGGAGTTTTGTCTATCAATGGCCAACGTATATTGTATTAAGTCATTCGTCCCCACAGAAAAAAAGTCCACCTCATAGGCCAGCAAATCCGCAACCCACGCGGCAGCGGGCGTCTCAATCATCATCCCCACCGGAATGTGCTTGGCCATGGCTATGCCTTGCACACTCAAACTGGCACGGCAGGCTTCCAACTCTTTTTTGGCCTCATGGAGCTCCGAAAAATGGCTGATGAGCGGAAACATGAGTTGAAGGTTTCCAAAGGCAGAGGCACGCAATGCAGCGCGCAATTGCGTGCGAAAAAGCTCCCTGTGGCCCAGGCAGAGGCGAATGGCGCGGAGCCCAAGCGCCGGGTTGGCTTCCTTCTCCACATGCCCCTCCAGAAATTTTTCCAGAGGCTCCCCCGGAAGCTTGTCCCCACCCAAATCAAAAGTACGCAAGGTGACGAGACGACCCTGCATGGCCTCAAGGACGCGGCGATAGGCCCAAAACTGCTCCTCCTCGGAGCAGGGCCTGTCCTTGCCTACCAGCAAAAACTCTGTCCTAAAAAGCCCTATGCCTTCAGCCCCCATTTTCAACAACATGTCCACTTCCTCTATAAACTCCACATTCCCCCAAAGAGAAACCTTGTGCCCGTCCAAGCTGAGCGCAGGGGCATGGGCTTGTTGTTGGGCATGCATTTGTTGTGCTTGCTGTTGGCGCTGTTTGCGTTTTGCCTGCCTTAGCATGCCTTCGTCGGGCTCTACATAAATTTCACCCAACTCCCCATCCACCACCAAACTGTCTCCGGGTTTGACGTTTTGCAAAAGCGTGCTGGCGCCAACCACGGCAGGCAATTGTTTGGCGCGGGCAACAATGCTGGTATGGCTGGTTTCTCCACCGCCCTGCGTCACAAAGGCAAGCGTGTTTTTCTCATTGGCCAAAAACACCGCCTTGGCGACAGGCAGCTCATCCGCCACCACAATGGAATTTTCAGGGAGGTGAAAACCATCCTCCTCCTCTTCAAAAACATGCCCGGCCAAATTTTTCTGCACACTGTCAGCCACCCATTTTATGTCTGAGCGGCGCTCGCGGATATAGGGGTTTTGGAGAGCGTCAAAATGCGCAAGCAACTCCTGAGTGGTTTCAAAAACAGCCCACTCTGCATTAATGCCCTTGGAGAGGATGGCAGCCTTGGCTGCGTCTGCAAAGAGTGGATCCGCCAACATGAGGCTGTGCGCCTCGAGAATGAGGCCATGCTCCTGTGCAGAAAGTTTTTGGCGCAAATGCGCAAGCTGTTTTTCCGTCGCGCCAAGTGCAACACACAGCCTCTCCACCTCAGCTTTCAGCTGTGCTTGAGGCAACTCCTTGCGCAAGGGGACAATGGTTTGCAAAGCATAAACAAAAGCCTGGCCAATGGCGATGCCGGGGCTTGCGCCTATGCCTTTGAGGACAATACGCGCAGACATTAGCGAGGCTCCCCAAAGCGGTTTTGGATGAGGCGACCCATTTCCCCAAGGCACTCTTCAGCACCCTCCCCCTCACAACACAGGCCTATGTACATGCCTTTGGCAACAGCCAACATGAGGACACCCATAATGGATTTGGCATTGACGGTTTCTCCCGCACAACTTAAGGCCGCGGTGCAGGCATAGTTGTTGGCAACGCGCACCAGTTGCGCGGCTGCGCGCGCGTGCAAACCCAGCTGGTTAATTATTTCAAAGGTGGCTTTATGCTGCATGCTGAAGTTTATATAACCGCTGAAAGCGCCAAAGTCCCCCACAAATAGGAGCAGCCCTTCCAACAAATGCCCAGAAGCCCTCAAGGGCAAAGCTTGTTTTCCTCTCATAAAAACTTTCTCCCCTCTGTGCAGCTTGGGGCTTGAAGGAGGCGAGTTGTTTCTAAGCCCATGCATGAAAATGTGCTAAGAGGGCACCCATGGAGTCCACCTTTCTGGTTGAGCGGCTGTTTGCCGCACGCAGCGCGCATTGCTTCCCCTCACAAATACAGCCTCTGGTGCAGCAATTGGCCTCCCGTGCCATGGAGTTGCTTTTTCCCCACTTCTCCCCCAACCTCTCCTGCTCCAAAGCGGCCCTTGAGGAAGAGCTTTTGTCGCTGATGCAATTGCTGGGGCGGCTTGCGCGCGCTGTCAGCCCTCCGGGTGCGCCCACACGCGAGGCTCGTTTTCCAGAGCGCTTCTTCGAGGAGTTGTGGGGCTTGCGCGAGCGGATGCAGGCAGATGCCGAGGCCATTTTCGAGGGAGACCCTGCAGCCCAAAGCCTGGATGAGGTTATTCTGACATACCCTGGTTTTTATGCCATTTCCCTCTATAGGCTTGCGCACGCGCTGCACACGCACGGCATGCCTCTGGTGCCGCGCATGCTGACGGAATATGCGCACCAGAAGACGGGCATTGACATTCACCCCGGGGCAACCATTGGTGGCCGTTTTTTTATTGACCATGGTACGGGCATTGTCATCGGCGGAACCACGCACATTGGTGAGGGCGTCAAACTCTATCAGGGCGTTACGCTGGGGGCATTGACGGTGGAGAAGCACATGGCCAACCAAAAACGCCACCCCACCCTCGAGGACGGCGTCGTCGTCTATGCCAACGCCACCATCCTCGGAGGCTCCACCATTATTGGGAAAAACAGCATTGTCGCCGGCAACGCGTTTATTACGCAAAGCATTCCCCCCAACTCCTTTGTTGCACGCAAAAATGAAATTCGCCCCCAAAGCGAGCTGCCCCAACCCTGAGCGGAAAAGACACCAAACCCCACCCCGTTGAGGCTTTTCTCCACCCTAAAAGCACCCCCAAAAGAAAAAAGAAAACTGCATATGCACAATACCCCGCAGCCTCTGCTGCCTCCTCTTGCCCCGCGCCTCTTGTGCCTGCCCCCACTGCTTGCTGTTTTGGGGGGGTGTACACCCCTTTATAGTGGGCCCCCTACGGAGCATTTTGACGGCACCCGCTTTTCCAACCAGCCGGGAGTGCCCTCACGCCCGGGCGCGGGTGAAATACTCAAGTGGCATTTTAGCCGACGCACGGGCCCTGCGTGGCAGGGTTTTGTGGATGCGCCTTTCGGGCCGCCGCCACCTCAACGCGTGGAGGGCTTGCGGCTGAGTTTTGTGGGGCATGCCACGGTGCTCCTGCAATACCATGGCCTCAACCTGTTGACGGACCCTGTCTGGTCCTCCCGCGTGGGCCCCGCCTCCTGGTTGGGCACCCAACGCCAACGCCCCCCGGGTATACGCTTTGAGGATTTGCCGCCTATAGAGCTTATTCTCCTCAGCCATGACCATTATGACCATTTAGACTTGCCTACGCTGCGAAGACTTGTGGAGGCTTTTCCCAACCTCACCATCATAACGGGCCTGGGCAACGGCACCTTCCTGCAGCAAAATGGCATTTGCGCCAAGGTGATAGAGTTGGATTGGTGGCAGTCCACCACCCTGGGGAGCCTCACCATTTGGGCCACCCCCGCCGCACATTGGTCCGGCCGAAACCCCTTCTTTCTCAACAGGACACTCTGGGTAGGCTTTGTGGTGCAAGGGCCGGAGGGGGCCCTATATTATGCAGGCGACACCGGGTGGGGGCCGCATTTTGCACAAATATATGAGCGCTTTGGCCCCATGCACCTCGCCTTGCTGCCCATCGGCGCCTATAAGCCCGAGTGGTTTATGGGCGCGCAGCACATAGGCCCCAAAGAGGCCCTGGAGGCCTCAGCGGTGCTCAAAGCTTCCCACAGCGTGGGCCTCCACTTTGGCACTTTCGACCTGGCCGACGACGGCCAACTCGAAGCCACCCAGGCTGTCGACGCCTTGCGCACGGCCTACCCTGAGGTGCGCTTTGACATACTCCAGGAAGGCGAAGGGCGGGACTTTGCTGCCCACCTCAACGCCCCCACGGACAAGCCCCCACCCGGTGAAATACCCTCTAGACCGCTTTCACTTTGACATGATCTCTTCGTTGGGCTCCGGTTTCGCTCAGGTCATGCACTTAAGTGCACTCCCTACCTCCACCCTTCCGTCAGCAAGCTCCACCGGAGCTTGCTCATCGCGAAATCCTCGCCCGCCTCGACCTCATGCCAAATTGAAACCGGTCTGGAGAATCAAATCAGTTCTAAGTAAAAACGGTCTAGGGAGCACCCACCTTAAGCAGGAGGTGGAGTGGGGTATACCTAAGCTTCATGGTCGAGGGGGTTTACGGCCACCAAGTCAAAATCGGGAATTTCAGCGTGCATATATTTGCGGATTTTCTCTATAAGGGCCGCTTCTATTTGTCGGGCACGCTCCCGGCTGATGGAAAAGTGGGAGCCAATCTCCTGCAAAGTCATGGGCTCATCGGCAATGAGGCGCTTTTCAAAAACATATTTCTCCTTCTCTTTGAGGGTTTGGGCAAATGTTGTCAGCTTTTCTCTAAACAAGGTGGACAGCTGCTCCTGGCCCAAAACCTCATCCGTCGGCGCATGGGGTGAGGCCAGGCTGGTGTGGGCGCGCATACGTCCATCCTCATCCTCCCCTGTGGGCGCATCCAGGGAAACCTCATCTTGCCCCAAACGCTGATCCATCTCCTCTACTTCTTCTTCGGTGACGCTCAGACGCTCTGCCAACAGCTTGGGCGTTATCTCAAAACCCTGGGCCGCCAACTTCTCCTGCTCTTGCCGAAGCTTAAAAAACAATTTTCGCTGGGCTTCTGTGGTGCCTATTTTCACCAGCTTCCAGCTGTCCATAATATAGCGGAGTATATAAGCCCTAATCCACCATGCCGCATAGGAAGAGAGCCTCACACCACGCTCCGGATCAAACTTCTTCACCGCTTGAATGAGGCCCATATTCCCCTCTTGTATAATGTCCAAAAGCAACAAGGGAGAGCGGTGGTATTCATAGGCCAGCTTCACCACCAAACGCAGGTTGGCCGCCACCAGTTTCCACCCCAAATGCAACTGGCCTGTCTGCTGAAATTCCCGCGCCAAAACCAGCTCTTCCTCGCGCTCAAGCAAAGCGTGGCGCATCACCTCCCGCATATAGGCCGCCAGTGAGTCTGCCGGGGCCAACGGGGTGGACTTCTCCCGGGGCGCAAGCGCCAACAACTCCTTCGGGCTTTGGCGCGGCAACAGCTGGGGAGCCTCCTCTCTTAAGTCTTCCATTAAACTTTGTTTAGCGCAAAGTTGCCTTTGTCGCTCCAAATCATTGCTTTGTCCCCTCAGAGAAGGATAGATGCATGGCTGTGACATTTGAAACCGACAAAACAACCGACACCTCGCCCAGCCCCGAAGCCCAAACCACCTCGGAGCTTGCCTTGGCTGAAACCCCTGCTGAAGCCACTGCTGAAACCTCTGCTGAAGCCCCTGCTGAAACCTCTGCTGAAGCCACCTCATATGTGGCTGATGTGAGTTTTGAGTCCCTGGGGCTTTCCCAGGAGACACTCCGCGCTTTGGCGGAGCGCGGCTATCGCCAGCCTACACCGGTGCAAGCCCAGGCCTTTCAACCCGCCTTCCAGGGGAAGGATTTAATTGTACGCTCCAAAACAGGCACCGGAAAAACAGCCGCCTTCGGCCTGCCCCTGTTGGAGCGCATCCCCAAAGGCACATGTGAAACCGAAGCCCTCATTTTGTGCCCCACAAGAGAGTTGGCCTCCCAGGTGGCCACAGAGTTGGGAGCACTTTCTCAATACCGCGATATTCAAATTGCAGCCATTTATGGTGGCGCCTCGATGAAGCTCCAAGAGGCTGCTCTCGAGAAGGGTGCCGCCATTGTTGTGGGCACCCCAGGGAGAATTCAGGACCATATGCGCCGTGGAAATTTAAAACTCCACAGCTGCCGCCACATTGTTTTGGACGAAGCCGATGAAATGCTGAACCAGGGCTTTTATGAGGAGGTAACCCATATTATTGAGGCGCTTCCTCCGGAGCGACAAGTGCTGCTGTTTTCAGCCACCGTCTCGGATGATATACGCAGGCTGATTATGCGGCATACGCATGAGCCGCAGACGCTTTTGCTTTCCAAGGATGTTTTTACCGTAGAGCACATCCACCACGTCCGCTATGATGTGGATGATGCCTTCCCCAAACCGCGCAACTTGCTTTATGTGCTTGAAATAGAGCAGCCTGAAAATGCCATCATCTTCTGCAATACCAGAGACGATACAGAGTTGGTGGTGGCCGTGCTCAACCGCAATGGCTTGGATGCGGAGCTGCTGAACGGGGACTTGCCACAAAAAGAGCGCGAGCGCGTGATGGCCAAAGTGAAAAGCGGGGAGTTGGCTTTTATGGTGGCCACGGATTTGGCCGCGCGCGGAATTGACATTTCGGACTTGGGGCACGTTATTAACTATTCCCTGCCGGAAGACCCTTCCGTCTATTTGCACCGCGTCGGACGCACCGGAAGAATTGGCAAAAAAGGCGTCGCCATTAACCTGGTTTCCGGAAGAGAGCTTTCCTCCTATTCCGCTTTGGAAAAAAAATATGGCATCCCCTTTGAAAAACGCCCCATGCCTGCACCCCAAGTGGCCTTGGAAATGTGGACAGATCGCCACGTCCGCGAAATAAAAGAGGCCGCTTCCACCACCGTATATGAAGGCTTTTTGGGGCTTGCCACCGGACTTAAACAAAGAAGCGATGCGGATGAGTTGGTTGCTTTCCTCTTGCGCTATTTCTTCTGGCACCAGCGAAAAACCAAAGCCCAGCAAAGCCAAGAAGAGCAACAAGCTTCCCCCAAGCATGCCCCCAAACACGCTCCTCATGAGGCTCAAAAAGGAAGAGAAAGCAGAGAAGGAAGAGACAGAAAAGGCAAAGAGCGCGGCCGCTCCAGAGACGAGCGCCGCCCTCCACGAGAAGCCCGCAACAGGCCACCTCGCCCACCTGCCGCAGCCATGCCTGCCCCTTTGGCCATGGTGGACACGGAGAGCCTCGCCTCCTCTCCTGCCCCAAACCCGCCCCTTGAGGATACCGCTCCAACGGACAGCTGCCCCACAGAAAACCTTGCGCTGCTGGAGTCCACCCCTCCTGAAGAAACAACCCCTGCAACAAAAGGGAAACGCCACTTGTCCGACAGAGAGTTGTTTGAAGCCTTGCAGTCCGGCCAACCTCTCCCTTGGATAGAGGACCCGACGGTGGGCTCCAAAGAAGAGCACAGAGAACCCAGAGAACCCAGAGAGCCCAGAGAACACAGAGAGCGCAGCAGCAGACGCTCTGCCAAAAAACAACGCCCCCAGGAGCCTCTGCCCGAGGGAATGGCTCGCCTGTGGATTAACTTGGGCACCCAAGAGTGTGGCACCGCAGAAAACTTCTGCGAGGCGCTCTCCCAAATAGGCGTTTCCACCGAGGCCTTCCAGCTTGTAGACTTGCACCCCAACTTCTCTTTCGTCCTCGTTGCAGAGGACAAAGCCGCCGACATGGAAAGCTTCACCGGCACAAAAATCCTCAACAAATCTCTCAAAATAGAGAGGGCCAAATGGAATTAGGGCTTAGGTATACCCTCGCCAAAGCCCATGCTTTTTTTCAGCTTTGAAGGCCAGTTTTCCAGCCCTGTGCACCCTTTGGCCTGGTGGAAGTGGCAGTCCGGCAAAATGCCCTCTTTGTCAATTTTGGCACCTGTCAGCCGAATAAAATAGGCAACGGTTAAATAGATGGCGGAGCCGTCCGGCAAAAGCAGTTGCTCCTGAATGCTGCCTTTGCCATGGGTTTTTTCTCCCAACAGGCGAGCGCGTCCATTGTCTTTGAGGGCGGCTATTAATACCTCGGTGACGGAGGCGCTGTTTTCATCCATCAGCACCCACAGGGGAAGGCGGGTGGCGGTACCCTCAGGAGGAGAGGTGGTTTTCTCCAGCCTGGAGGGCCCAAGCTTAGGGCTTTGAATGTAGACAATGGGGCTTAGGGGCGGCAAAAAAAGGCTGGCCACGCCAAAGGCCTCTTGCAAAAGCCCCCCTAAATTTCCCCTTAAATCCAACACCAGGGAGCTGGGCTTCTGCGTTAAGGCCTCAGCAAAACGCTGGGAAAGCTCCAGGGCAACCCCCGGAGAAAAACGCGACAGGCGAATAACCCATATGGAGTCCACCCAATGGGTTTCCAAGGGAGAGCGCCGAAGCACAGCGCGCCTGAGGCGAAAATACAGAGGTTGGAATACGCCTTCCCTTTGGAGTTTTAAAACGGCTTGGCTGCCCACAGGCCCCACCAGCTGGCTTTGCACCTGGGCTGCCGACAAGCCCTGCACAGGCAAGCCCTCCACCGCAAGCAACGCGTCCCCTTTGCGTATGCCTGCTTTATGCGCGGGTGAAGCCTCTTGTATGCTGAGCACCACCAGCCCCTGGGCGGACGCCTCAAGCCCCAAACCCAGCTCCCCCACCTCGGAGGCCTGCTCCAAACCCACCACCTCCGCGGCCGTCAAATAGCGGCTGCTGTTGTCTATTTCCCTCAGCATGCCGCGTATGGCCGCCTGCACCAAAAGCTCCACAGAGGGCTGTGTGGCAGCGCGGGACTCAATATGGTTGAGGGCGCGTGCAAGCACTTCCATTTGGCCATAGGCGGCCTCACTTGCCGCGTCCGCAGAAGGCCTTGCCGCTGCCCCAGCCAAACCCCCAAAGCCGCCAAAACCCAAAAAACACATAAAGCCAAGGCGCTTTATATAAGGCCTTGCTTGCGAGCAAACTCCCACCAAATACGCATGCATTTTTTTGGGCTCTCCCATTGCGGCATGTGGCCAAACCCCTGCACCTCTAACAGCACTGCCCCCTTCGGCAAATGCTCTCGAAAATATTCAATACCCCCATAGGGGAGCAACTTCTCCAATGCCCCCCATATAAGCAAAGTGGGCATGTTCAGCTTTTTCAGCGTTTCAGGCTCCAAACAACGCTCCATGCCGCCCTCTCGCACAAGGCGCACCGCCGGCAGGTTAAACATGGGGACAAAACACCTCGCAAACCATTCGGCATACCAGGGGGTACGCACAAACAGGCGCCGAAGCAATGCGCGCGCCTGGCGCGCATTCTGCACATTATACAGCTTGCAGAGCCCCTTCGCCTCTTCTGCACTCATGCGCGCACCCGCCGGCGCCCACAGGCAAAGCGCTCGCACCTGCTGAGGCACTTGGGAGGCCACTTGGGCCGCCAAAGCCCCTCCCATGGAGTTGCCAAATAAAAAAACAGGCTGCTTCACCTCTTTGGAGAGAAAGGCTTCTATTAACTCTACCATGGACTCCAGGGGCATGGGCCCTTGGGGGGGCAAGGGAGAAAAACCATAGCCCGGCAAATCCAAAGCATAGACGGCGCTGAGCTTTTGGGCCAAAGAGGAAAATACTTTGGCATAGCTGAGCCCATAGGCCCCCAAACCATGCAACAACAGCGCTGGCGGCCCCCCTCCCTTGCCCTGCTTGGCATAAAGCTGCACACGGTGTCCCCCCAACTCTATTTTGAGGGGGCAAATGCCACGCAGCCGCCCCACGGCTTTGCTCCAATGCTTATATAGGTGAAAAACACTCATGCCAACCCTCACAGTTTTTTGCCGCGCTGCCCCGCCCTCATGCGCAGAAACTTTGTTGAAAACCCCACAAAACAGCCTAGCGGAAACCCGCTTGCACAAACCACTCCATGGGGTTTTGGGCCAGGCCTTGCTGGCGTATTTCAAAATAAAGCCATGCCCCTGCAGGTTGTGCCTCTCCCACAGTCCCCAGCCAGCTCCCCTGCTCTATCCACTCACCCGCTTTTATGAATATTTCCCCCAAATGCGCAACCAAAGTGTGGTAGCCGCCCCCATGCTCCATAATAATAAGCCTGCCAAAACCTTTGAGCTCCCCTGTATATACCACCTTGCCTGAGGCAACGGCCCTGACGCGGCTGCCCCTTGCCGCCCGAATGCTGATGCCCTTATGCTGCGTTAAAGTATTGGATTGGGGGTTAACAACAAAGCCAAAAGGCCTCTCCACAAAACCAAACAAAGGGGGATAAAGCCTCCCCTTCCATAACGCCAGGGAGGGCTCCTCTTCCAGGGAAGCCCATACTATAGCTGGGGCTATAGCTGAAGCTGTGCCTGGGGCTGCTCCTCTTGCTGCTCCTGGAGCGCTATTTTTAAAGGGGTGTTTATAAGAGAGAGAGGGAGAGGGAGAGCCCATATCCGGCAATGCCGTCAGGGCATTGGTTAACCCCAGGTTATGCAACCGTATTTTTTCTGAAACCCGCTCAAATTGCGCATGGGTATGCCTTAAGTTGGCTTGGAGCTGCAAAAGGCGCTGGTGCCGCACCCGCAAGGCCTGCGCCTCCTGGGAGAGGTGGTGCTGCCGCTCCTGGCATTTTTGGAGCAAAGCCTGAAGCTTGTGGGTAGCCACGGCCCACTCGCTGGGGGCTCTCCCGGCGCGCAAAGCCGCTGCACCTTGCACACCCAGCTTGCGCATGAGGGGGTGGTATTGGCGGCACTCCTGGGCAAGCTTTCGTATTTTTTGCGCGTTTTGCTCTTGTGCCCACTGGTTTTCCACATGGCTTTCATGCCAATGCTTGGTGCTGGCTTCCGCCTCCCCCCTCAAGCCCAAAAGCTGAAACTGCAGGTGCTCTGCAAAACCCAACTCGGCCTCCAGGGCCTGCCGCTGGGCCTTCAGGGCCTGCTGCGCAAACAAGGCTTGTGGCTCCCCCCCCCCAGGGCTGACAAAGCTATAGAGGGCCCACCACCCCCACCAGGCTAGGCCCAGCATGTATGGCCCCTGATAAGCCAGGCCAACAAGGCCCCCGCTGCCCCCAGGGCTGTGGCCTGTGCCACCAACGCAGAGAGGAAAATGGAAAACTCAGGGGAGCCCCACAGGTGCACGGCCAGCTGCCCACCTATATAGGCGCATGCCCCCGCGAGGGCTGCCCACAGGAGCCCTTGTGCAAACCATATAGCTCGCACCTGCCTGAGGCTTGCCCCCAACCCCAAAAGTACCCTTAAGTGTTGGGCCTCCTCGTTAAAACAGCCCAGGGAGAGTGCCCCCAGGGCCAAGCCCATGCTGAGGGAGAAAAAAGCAAAGAGGGTATAGCGCAGCCAGGGCAAGGCCACCTGCGGAAGGGGTGTAGCCCAATAGGCCTGCTCTATAAGGCTTGTTTTCTCCAGGTGTATGCGCAACTGTTTGGCCAACTCAGCGGAAAGCCCTCGCCAATGCAACTCGGCTGCAAAGCCTATGTCCGCCACCCCTTCGAGCCCTAACTCCTCGGGGAAATGGCCAAGCTTGGCCAAAAAACGCTGAGCGTCCGCCCACACATGTGCAGGCTCCCTGAGTATACTGCTTTGGGGGGGCGGCAATGTTTTTAAAAAGGGGTGTATATCGGACTCGCCTACCCCAGGTTTAAACAACAAGGTTAAGGCGGTAGCTTGCCTTGCCTTGTGGGTATGGCTTTCAACCAGCAGAGCCAACTCCCAGCCCAAAAGCCCCAGGCCTATGGCGCTTGCCCAGGCCAGGCGCCACCACCCTGTGTGGCGCAGGCAATGGAAAAATATTTTTGCCCATAACCCCAGGGCCCTAGGCCGCATAGAGAGAGCCTCCCTCAAGCCGCAGGCGCCTGTGTGCCCCCCCAAAGCCAGCTTGCCCCGCCACCACAACGGTGGCCCCCCCCCGGTGGTATTGCCGCAAAATGCTGAGCCAGTGTTTTAACTCCGTACGCTCCATGCCGTCCATACAAGCATCCACCAGCAGCATGCGCGGCATGCGGATGAGTGCGCGCGCCAACACAAGGCGCAGCCTTTGCGAGGGGAGCAGCTGTTGAGGCTTTTGGCGCCACAGGCCTTCCAAGCCTACAAAAGCCAATGTTTCCATACATTGTTTCTGTTTTTGTGGGCTAGAGGGTTGGGCAATGTCCACAGCCAGGCGCAGGTTGTCTTTGAGGTTGAGTTTGGGGAGAAACCCATCCGTGGGGGTGATATAAACAAGCCGCCGCAGGCGCGCAAAATTCCGTATATGGGGCAGGTCGTGTATTTCCATGCCATCCACCACCATTTGCCCTTGGGTGGGCGTCTCCCAAAGCCCCATGAGGCGGAGCAAAGTGGTTTTCCCCGCACCTGCCACACCCTCTATGGCCACAAACTCCCCCTTGTGTATGCTTAAGTTAATGTTGGAGAGTGTCTGGGGCTGCTTGGGGCCATGTTTAAAAACACGCAACATTTGTACCATGTTATTTGCATAACACTGAAGGCCTCCCTGCGCTTGGGTGTCTGAAGTGGCCCCCCAGGGGCTCTCCTGAGGTTTTGGCTTGGGTAGGCTCAGCCTTTAAGCACAGCCTTTAAGCACAGCCTTCAGGCAGAAAACAAAAACTGTCCTTTTTCTGTGGTGCGTTGGAGTTGGCCATTTTTCTCCAGCACCTCCAGGGCGGCCAGCACGCCGGAAAGCATGGGCCACATGCGTATAGCGTCTATGCGTATAAACAGGTGGTTCATCAGCTCGCGCACCGTCATGGGTTTGGTTTTCAACAGGCCCAGCAGTTTTTGTCCGCGCTGCTCATAAAAAGCCAAGAGGGCATTCAGCAAAGGGCCATGGCCCACAAAGGCGGTACCGTGGCCAGGGAGTATAGCCCCAAAAGGCATGTGGGCCAGGCGTTGGGCTGAGGCCATATATTCTACCAGGGGGAGGAATTTGGTTTCTGCTTCGCCCATGGACAAATCCAAAAAGGGTGCGGGGGCCATGCGCTCCAATATGTGGTCGTCCGAAAACAAAAAGTTGGGCTCCTTGGCCCACAAGCAGACAAGGCCTGCGCTATGTCCGGGGGCGTGTATAATTTCCCCGGAAAATTTTGCAAAGGGGAATACCTCGCCGGCTTCCATGGTGCACAGCCGCTCCCTGGCTATGGGGGGAGCAAATATTTCGGCGCCTTTAAAGCTGCGCTTCATCTCCTCCAGCTCTCGTGGGGCAATGCCCAGTTTCAGCATATAGTCACCATGCGCATAGAGGACGGCTGTCCAGTCTGAGGGCAGCACCACTTTGGCGGCATCTGCGGGGTGCACATATATTTTGGCACCTGAGCGTGCGGCCACGGCCTCGGCGGCGCCATAATGGTCCACATGCGCGTGGGAGATGAAAATGCGGCTCACTTTGTCCAGGGCAAGGCCTTTGGCGGAGGCTGTTTTCAGCAGATGTGCCAGGGCAGGAGGTGTGCCAAAGCCACAATCCCACAAGCTTAAGCTGCCGTCGGCATTCTCAATGGCATATACATTGGCGGGGCCCCCTGTGTCCTCAAAGGGCACGGGCACTTCCAGGCGCACAATGCCAAAGTCCGCAAGGTGGGCCTCATTCCAGGGCGAGGTTTTGCCTTCCCAAAAGGCTGTCATTTGAGGGCTTCAATGGCCTGCAGCAATTCAGGCAGGGCTTTGTGCATGTCGGCCACCAGGCCATAGTCCGCCACTTGGAAAATGGGGGCTTGGGCATCTTTGTTAATGGCGACAATAATTTTGGAGCCTTTCATACCGGCCAGGTGTTGGATGGCACCGCTGATGCCCACCGCAATATAGAGTTGGGGGGCCACCACCTTGCCGGTTTGCCCCACTTGCAGGTCGTTGGGCACCCAGCCTGCATCACAAGCTGCGCGAGAGGCCCCCACGGCCCCGCCCAGGCAATCCGCCAAGGCTTCTATCTGGCTGAAATCCCCCTTGGCACCGCGGCCGCTGGAAACCACCACTTTGGCTTCTGTCAACTCGGGGCGTATGGTTTTGAGCTCTATAAAGGAAAGCACTTTGGAGGGGAAGGCCTGAGGCAGCTGTGCCTCAAATACCTCTATAACCCCGGTGGCAGCGTTTTGTTTTTCTGCCGGGGCAAACTCTGTAGCCCTCACAGAAAACACCTGTATGGGGGTATCCAAGCATACTTTTGCCAATACGGAGCCGGCCCACATGGGGCGAGTCCACACAATGCTTCCAGTGCTTCCAGTGCTTCCGGTGCTTCCGGCTTCTGCTTCAAAAGCCATAACATCTGAAACCATGGCGGCTTGAAGGCGGGCGGCCATGCGCGGCAATATATCTCGGCCTGCGGCGGTGGCAGCGCCGCCAATAAAATTCGCGCCTATGTTTTGCGCCAGCTGTGCCAGTGCGGGTGCGCAGGCTTCGGCCAGGTTGTGAGCAAAACCCGCGGCACTCATGGCGTGTACTTTGGCCACGCCATAAGTTTTCACTTCTTCGGCCACGGCTCTGGCATCCGGCGCCAGCACAGCCGCGTGCAGGGCTGCGCCGAGGGTAGAGGCCAGGGCTTTGCCTGCCGTCAGCGCATGCAAGGCTGCTTTTTTAAGCTGCCCGTCGCTCTGCACTTCTGCAAAAATCAAAACAACCGCCATGGTGGGTAACTCCTTTTTGTCAGAGGACTTTGGCCTCATTGCGCAATTTGTCAATCAACGAGGCCACGTCAGGCAAAATAACCCCTGCTTTTCTCTCTGTAGGTTTGAGTAATTTTTGAATTTTCAAATGGTTGCTTGCGCTAACGCCCAAAGCGGCGCACGTCAACTCTTGAATGGGTTTGGTTTTGGCTTTCATAATACCAGGCAGCGAGGCATAGCGTGGCTGGTTAAGGCGCAAGTCCACCGTCACCACGGCGGGCAGGGTACACTGCACTTGCAGCAGGCCGCCATCGACTTCGCGTGTCACCACCACAGAGCTACCCTCCGGGGAGAGGACTATGCCGGGTTGTTTGTTTTTTTCTGCCTCTGAGTCCAGGGAGTCCTTTTTGGAGGCAAAGGTTGCCTGGGGCATTTGGGCATATTCGGCCAAATATTGTCCCACTTGGCTTTGGTCATCATCAATGGCTTGTTTGCCCATTAAAACCAATTGGGGTTTTTCTGCTTCAACCACCTTGGAGAGCAACAAAGCCATGCTCATCTGGTCGAGGGCCTCTGTGTGGTTAATCCATATGGCGCGGGAGGCTCCCATGGCCAAGGCGTGGCGCAACTGCTCCTGCACCTCTTTTCCGCCTATGGAAACGGCCACCACCTCTCCGGAGTGTTTGGCGACAAGCCGCAAGGCTTCTTCAACCGCAATCTCATCAAAAGGGTTCACCTTAAACTTGAGGCCCTCCTGGAGAATGCCTGTTCCCTCTGGTGTTATCCTTATTTTGGACTCAGGGTCCTCAACTCGCTTTATGGTGACGAGTATCTTCATAAGCCATCCTTAGGCAGTCTCTGCCGCATATAAAAAGCAGACCTTGTATCAGGGCATGGTTTCAAGGCAACCTAAAAGTGGGTGGTGTGTGTTTTGCATTCTCCGAGGTCCGCTGGCACAAGAAAAAGCCGCTCAAGCAGAGCGGCCAGGAGGGAGGAAAAGCCTGTGGAGCCAGGCTTAAGGCTTGAAGCTACCACTGTCCAGAGGCGCCACCCCCCATTCTCACGGGGGGGTTCAGGGCAGACTTGGCCCACTCGGCGAAGCTTTGAGCGAGCTGAGTGAGAGAGGCCTTTTCTCTGGAAATTTCCCTGGGGCTCGTTTTTTCATAATTGAGTTCCGCCGACATACCTGTGCCTAAAACTTTCGCGGACGGGTTAAAACTCCCCCCAGAGCTTGAAACCTCGGAACGTGTCATTGTGCATTGGATATTATCTCCGACGCGCTTGGCTGCTTCAGCGAAATTCCCTTGAAAAAGTGAGTTGATAAGCTCTTTTCCGGAAAGCTCACTGGGGGTTCCATGAAGGCTCAGCTCAAGACGGCTTGTCTTGCCTGAAGACGAGGCTATGCCGTTGAATGTGCCTTCAACGGTGGTTGTCAAAGTTCTTTCGGTTTCCGAGGTGTTCAGTTTATTCAAGTCAGCGAGGCTTTTGTACTGGCTTGAGTCGATGGAGAAACGCCGCTCTGCTGTCAGCTTAATGCTTCCGCTGGCGCTGCCGCCGTTGATGCTGAGTGCTCCCTCTGCCGCCTTGGAGCGCAAGTTTCCTTCGAGGTTCAGCCCCAACGCCCCCTCGAGCCCAGCTGACATTTCCTCAGAAAAAACGAGGGCAGAAGGTTTTCCTTGTTCCAACTCAAGGCGTGCGGAGAGACTGGCTTTGGTCTCAGCGCCTGCACCGACTTCAAAGATGGATTTGAGGCCAAGCTTGGCTTGGAGTTGGCCGCTCACTTCCCCACTCAGCTCAATGGCGGATAGATGTTTGGCCAAAAACACTATATCGCCATCAAAGGCTGATTTTATTTGAGAAGGCGCGGTTAGAGCCATTCCCACAGGGGTGATACCAGCGGCCTGTATCGAGAAATATCCCGCTGCTCTGACAGCGTCTTGGGGGCTGTTGAAAGTAAATTCCACTTGAGAGCCCGCGCTTAAGAGGGCTCCTGCGCTCACTTCGGCTCCTGCTTTCACTCCGGGTATTTTTATTTTGGCAAGGCTTGCCTCAACCCCGGCACCCAGTTTGCCACCTGTGCGCAAACTATAAGTTCCGTCTTCATTGCATTTCACCTCAATATTTCCCTCGCCGGCCAGTTTTGCACCTTTGAAGCCCACGTCTCCTCCGAGGCTGATGGAGAGCGTGTCCTTTGGCTTGAGGTCGTATATCTGGTTATCCCAGAAACAGTTGATGGGGCTCAACGCACAACTCAGGGCATTGTATGTTGGCTTTTTCGGCTTTTCCGGCGCTGATGGCTCGTATATATCCGGATTTCCTGGCGACTTTGTCTGAGTTTTCGGCGCTGATGGCTCGTATTTATCCTGCAAACCTGGTGTTTTGTTTTCCGGCGGCGGTGACACGTCTTTGGGAGTCCGTGTTTGCGGTGTGGTGTTGGATAGAGGAACATTTGTTTTGTTATTGATGTTGTTGATGGATGACATAACATTTCTCGGGCGAGTGGTTGCCTTTATTTTTTTATCGGCAAAGAACCCAGAAAAGTTGCCTCTTGGGGAGGAAATTCCCAAATAAATAACCAAAAGTATGGGCTTTTCTCAAACCCTATCCTGACTGTATCAAGACAATGTTGTGAAGCCTGATGTGATGTTGAGGGTGTTCTATTATATTTGTATTTCAGTTAAGCGCAGCGGGAGGAAAACGCTCTGTCCACGCGCGCATGGATGGGCTGGGTGTTAAGCCATGGCTAAACATCCAACATAAGCTGGTTTTTTCTTCATTTAACATTCAGAATAGTTTTAAGGCAAAAACATTGAACAACTCAATGTATGTATTTGTTTTTGCCTATTCATATCTCAATGCGTCAATGGGGTTGAGTGAGGCTGCGCGGCGTGCAGGGAAATAGCCAAAAACCACGCCAATGAGTGCGGAGAAAACGAAAGAGAGCAAGTTAATGCTGGAGTCAAATATATAGGGGACTTGCATGAGGCTGGCCAAACCCACGGAGGCGCCGGTGGCCAGAAGAATGCCCAAAAGGCCGCCCAGTGCGGAAAGCACAACTGCCTCTATCAAAAATTGAAGCAAAACTTCATTCTCCAATGCACCAATGGCAAGGCGTATACCTATTTCCCGGGTTCGCTCTGTCACGGACACCAACATAATATTCATAATGCCAATGCCGCCCACCAGCAGGCTGACGGCGGCCACGGCTCCCAGAAGTGCTGTCAAAATTTTGGTCGTCGAGGTGAGTGTCTCTGCAATCTGCCGCGTATCCATCACCCTGAAATCATCCTCACCGCTCTCTGCAATTTTTCGCCGCTCGCGCATCAAAGCATAGAGTTGCTCCTTCACCGCATCCATGGAGGCGCCCTGTTGCACAGAAACCATAAACCGCCCAATGTCCTGGCTTCCGGAGAGGCGGCGCTGCACCGTGCGCAACGGCATCACCAAAACATCATCCTGATCGTTCCCCATGGCTGCTTGTCCTTTGGATTTGAGCAGGCCAACCACCTCACAAGAAAAATTTTTGACGCGTATTTCACTGCCCACAGGGTTTTCGCGGCCAAACAAATGGTTGCGGACTGTCTCTCCGATGATGCACACCGCCTTGCCTGCCCTCTCCTCCGCGTCGTTAAAAATACGGCCAGAATCCAATGTCCAATTGGCTACGTGGAAATAGTCAGCGTTGCTGCCCACAGCCACCGTCAGCCAGTTTTTCGTCTGGTTAACCACCACCACGGCTTTGTTGACGACGGGCGCAACACCTGAAACCGCTGCAATTTGAGCGCGGACTGCCTCTATATCCGCCATTTTGAAACTGGGCGCTCCATCAGAGCCCCCAGGCCCAGAGCGCTGCCCTGGCACAACAATTAACTGGCTGCTGCCCATGGAAGCAATTTGGTCCGTGACGGACTTTGTGGCTCCATTTCCCAGCGTCACCAAAGTAATCACCGCGGCAATGCCAATGACAATGCCCAGCGTGGTTAAAATAGAGCGCATGAGGTTGCGGCGAATGGCGCGCAATGCCAGCAAAAAGGTATTCCACAACATCAGAGGCTCTCCTCGTTGCGACGGTCGCTCTCTATTTTGCCGTCGACAAAGCGAATAATGCGTTTGGCATAGGCTGCAATATCAGGCTCGTGTGTCACCATGAGAATGGTAATGCCTTGCTCGCGGTTGAAACACCTAATCAACTCCATCACCTCTTGACTCATTTTGGTATCCAGGTTGCCTGTGGGCTCATCTGCCAACAGCACAGAAGGTTGCGTCACAATGGCCCGCGCAATGGCTACGCGCTGTTGTTGCCCACCTGACAATTCTGCCGGCGTATGGTGCTCCCAACCCTTAAGCCCCACTTGCTCCAAAGCAACGTATGCCGCGGCACGGCGTTGGGCAGCAGGCTCCCGGCGATAGAGCAAGGGCAACTCCACATTTTCAAGCGCTGTCGTCCTCGACAAAAGGTTAAAACCCTGAAACACAAAACCCAGCTGGTGCCGCCGAAGCAAAGCGCGCTGGTTGCGTGTCAATGTTTCAACGTGCACCTCTTGAAACCCATAGCTGCCACCCGAGGGTATATCCAAACAACCCAGAATATTCATGGCTGTGGATTTGCCTGAGCCGCTGGGGCCCATAATGGCGACAAAATCACCCGCTGCAATGGAAAAGTCTATACCTTTGAGTGCCTGGAAGGTGACCTGGCCTTGCCCATATACTTTGGTGACGTTAGAAAAGCGAATGAGAGGCTCGCTGCTCATGAGGCGGCACCCAACATTTCCGTAATCACTTCCATTCCAGGCTCAAGCGTTCCACCCACAATTTCTGTCACCTGGCCATTGGTTGGGCCTGTCTGAACATCCACCGACACAGGCTGGCCTTCCTGCAACACCCAAACCCGTGCACCACCTTCTTTTTGAGCTGTGGGGTTTTTGCGTGGAGAAGAAGGCCGCATTCTCGGCATGGGCATCAACTTGTTCATAATGCTGCCCGAAGGTTTTTTGGGGGTTGCAGCGGTTGCCGGCGGAGAAAAGCGCAAGGCGGCATTCGGCACCAAAAGCGCGTTCTCTTGCGTCACCGTTATAATTTCGGCCGTGGCCGTCATGCCTGGGCGCAAACTTAAGTCGTCATTATTCACCTCAAGCAAGGTTGGATAGGACACCACTCCGTCTTTGGTTTGAGAGCCAAAATCCACACGCGTAATAACGCCTGAATATTTCCGGCCGGTCCAGGCATCCACAGAGAATGTGGCTTGCTGGCCCACTTTTACTTGAGAAACATCGGCCTCATCCACATCCACCTGCAACTTCATCTTCGCCAGGTCGTCTGCCAAGCTAAACAACACGGGCGCCTGGAATGTGGCGGCAACCGTCTGCCCCGGCTCTATGTTTCGCATCAAAACAACGCCGTTAATGGGGGCGCGAATGCTGGCTTTAGCGAGGTTGGTTTCGTCTGACTGGAGGTTGGCTTTTGCCTGAATAACGGTTGCCTTGGCAACAGCCTCGTTTGCCTCGGCGCGTTTCAAATTCGCTTCGGCAGCATCCATTTCACTCTTGGAAGGGACTTTCCCGTCGGACAATTTCGAAACCTGTTTATAGCGCTCCAACAAGGCATGCGCTTCCATCGCCGTGGCTTTGCTCTGGGCAACGTGCGCCTCTGCTGCAAGCAAATCCGCCTTGGAGCGCGCCACAGAATCCTTGAGTTTGGAAAGGTCCAACTGCGCCAACACCTGTCCTGTTTTGACGAAGTCATTGTTGTCCACAAATACTTCCGTAATAATGCCGGACAACTCGCTGCCCACATCTACCATATTCACCGGCTGCAAATTGCCTGTGGCAGACACCTTCACCACCAGTTTCCCTGTGGTGGCAGGCTCTGTTTTATAGCGCGGTCCATTCGCCTTGTCGTCAGAGCGAAAGAGCAAGAAGAGCCCCACCGCTACCACCAAAATGCCGGCAAAAATCCACCCCTTTTTGCGAGAAAAAAAACGGCTCTGCCCTTTGTGAAGAAGTTTTTTCAGTGCGGTGTCCTCTTCACCACCCGAAGTTTTGTCGGTTTTCATGAGTTATCCTTTCCTGCTTGGGAGGATTCAGTCTGCGGCGACCAACCCCCCCCCAGTGCTTTATACAAACGAATGAGCGCGAATATTCCATCCGCGCGAGTGCTGGCCAGGCTGTCTTCAAGCGACAGCACGCTGCGCTCGGTGTCTACCACGGACTGGAAGTCAATAACGCCAGCGCCATAACGTTGGCGCGCAAGCAAGGCGGCATTCTTCGCTGCTTCAACAGCCCGCTCTAAGGCTTCAGCTCGCTCCCGGTTGCGAACAATGGCCACCAACACATCCTCCACCTCTTGCAAAGCAGCCAGCACTGTCTGCTCATAACCCAGAAGTGTTTGCTCTCTCACCGCGTCTTGCACTTCCAGCTGCGCACGGAGGCGTCCACCCTGGAAAACAGGTGCCGCCACCCCGCCAAGCAAAGAATAGAAGAAGCCAAAACCATTCCCCATAGAAGCCTGGGTGAGCGCCTCAATGCCCACGGAGCCAGAAAGGTTGAGGGAGGGGTATAAGGCAGCTGTCGCCACACCTACGCGCGCCGTTTCTGCTGCCAGCTTTCGCTCAGCAACGCGTATGTCCGGGCGCTGGCGCAGCGTTTCTGCCGGAATGCCCACAGCAATCCGCGAGGGCATGGGGGGAAGCTCTCCTCCTGAAGCCAAACGCGCATGCAAACTTCCGGGCAATTTTCCCAAAAGAATGTCCAGGCTGTGCTCCGCTGCGGCCAAGCTGCTTTCCAGGCTTGGCAAGTGGGAGAGTGTCTGCTCTCTTACACTCTTTGCTTGCTCAACATCCTGTACGCTGACAAGGCCAGCCTGAGAGCGCAATTCCGTCAACTGAAGCGTTTCTGTCTGGCTCTCTAAGTTGCTGCGCGCAATGCCCAAACGTATTTGGAATGAGCGCACTTCAAAATAGTTTCGCGCCACCTCGGCCACCAAGGAAACCTGCGTGTCATTCAAACTCGCTTCGACGGATGCTTCGTCAGCATCTGCAGCCTCAACACTTCGACGTATGCCGCCAAAAACATCAACCTCCCAGCTTGCATCAAAACCGGCACTCAAGGCGTTGCTGACAGCGCCACCGGAGGAATTGCCACCCCCACTCTTGGTGGACTGCCTTCGGCTTGCAGAGCCTGAAGCAGACACGCTTGGGTAATAGGCTGAAGCGGCCATGGCTCGACGGGCACGCGCCTCACGCAAGCGGGCTTGAGCTTTGCGCAAATCCAAGTTGGCTTTGAGGGCCTCGTCTATAAGCTCCGACAACAACGGCTCCTCCAGCTTCAGCCACCACTCTCGCAAATCCTCCGCCTCATGGGTATAGGTTATGGAATGGTTCGCACTGTCCAGCCGACTCCAATGCTCTGGAGCATTCAACTCCGGCTTGTGGTAATGCGGACCCACAGCACAGCCCGAAAGGAGAAGGCCTGCCAAGCCCATCAACCCCCCAACACCCGGCATTCCAAGGTGAAATACAGCGCTCATCCAATGCTTGTATCTGCTATATAAAGGCAATGAGTTCGTCACAAACGGCATAAAGCTACCTTCACCATTTTGGGGTTTCTTGAGTATTAACGTTCTTGGGCGTTTTTGGTTACCTGAGCATTAACGTTTTTCACCACTGTGGATTACCTGAGTATGAACGACATCCCCTGCCCATAAATTCAGTGCTTTTCAAAATAAATATAAAATTGTCCTGAAATTATGGGTTTAGGCTATCAAAGCCCTCAGGCCTGCCGAGTGGGGACTTTGAAAAGCAAAACCATGGCCGCAATCAACGCCAAAACGCCAGAGCCCACAAAGGCCACAACGCCACCCAGCTTGTCCCAAACCATGCCAAAGCTGGTGCTGGCAAGCAGTGCCGAAAACCCAATCAGCATATGGTATGTACCCAAAGCTTTTCCTTGGGCATTTCCGCCAGAAAGTTCTGAAATTAAAGCTTTTTCAGCACCTTCAACCAGGCCGTTGGACATGCCATATATAGCAGCCAATACCCAAAGCAAGGGGAGCGTTTGCGCAAAACCCATGGCCGACCATGTCACCGCATACACCACCCAACCCAAGGCCAAAATATTTCTCTTTCCATAGCGGTCCGCAAGGCGCCCTCCCGCAGTGGCTGTGCTGGCCTTCATCAGGTGTATGGCCAGCCAAAGCAGGGGGGCCATTATCGGCGATGCGCCCAATGTTGTCGCTTTCACGAGAATAAACACGTCCGTGGCATTCGCAAAAGCAAAGAGGGTTATGGGCAAGAGCGCTCGCTTCAAAGGCCTGGGCAATGCGGGAGGCAGCTTCGCTGAAACAGCTGGCCCAAACTGCCTTGAGGGCTCTTTCGTCAGCATAAGCACCACCAGGGCAAGCACACCGGGAACAGCTGCCCACAAAAAAACGGTGCGCATCTGCTCCGCGCTGGCCGCTTCAGCCGTCCTCGCGCCAAGCCACCACAACAAACCGACGCTCAACACAGTGCCTATGGCTGCCCCCGCATGGTCCATGGCCCGGTGAAAACCATAGGCGCGCGCGCGCATGGAAGGAGGCGTGGCTTCGGCAATCAGCAGGTCGCGAGGCGTCGTCCTCAGGCCTTTGCCCATTCTATCGCCCATGCGAATACAAAGCACATGCCAAGGCGCAAAAGCAAAAGCGACCAGCGGGCGAAGCACGGTGGAGAGCCCATAGCCCCACAGGACGAGTGGCTTTAGGCGCGTGCGCCTGTCTGAAAGCACTCCTGTCAAATATTTCAGAAGGTTGGCAATAAAATGGGCGGCACCTTCTACCAAGCCAATGAAGGCGTTGGTTGCACCCAGCGTTGTGAGGAATAGGGGCAGGAGCGGAAAAATGGCTTCACTGGAAATATCCGTCAGCAAACTCACCCACCCAAGGCCTAAAACTGTGGCCGGAAGCTTTTTATGTTTTGCGAAGCTGACCTTGGAAGAATGTGCCATTTAAAAACCCATGCCGCTCTCACAACCTGGGCTTTTTTCAGTGCTTTTCTCTGTTTGAGGATGACTTTAAATTCTCAATTTGCCTGCGCAACTCGTCGCGGACATTTCTAAAGGCAGAAAGCACTTCCTCTTCAGAGCCCTCTATGGTTTCTGGGTTAACCAGGGGCCAAGCAACCCTGCGCGAAATGTTTCCGGGTACAGAGCACTCATCCTTGGAACATAGCCTCACAAAAGTATCCACATCTCCCATGGGCACAGCCGAAAACCCTTTGGGTCGCTGAGTGGAAATATCAATCCCTATTTCTTTCATCACCTCAATGGCCCGCGGATGAACAACAGCTGCTGGTTTCAAACCTGCACTCCAAATGCGAACAGAGGATGGCAAAAACTTGCGAGCCAAACCTTCGGCCATTTGGCTCTGCACCGAATTTTCAATGCACACAAAAAGAACGCCTCGGGGAATGCGCGGCTCCCGAGCGTTCCCCAGGCGTCCAGCGTGCCGAATATCCGTTGCTTTCACCATGAATACCACCATTTCAGCCAAATTGGTGGCGTGGTCTCCAATGCGCTCGAGATATTTTGAAACAGATTGGATTTTTGTCGCCCTATAAATGTTTCGAACATCTTCCATCATATAGGTCAGCATCTCTCGAAAAATCTGCCCATAATAAAAATCCAAAGACTGATCCTTCTCAATGACTTGTTCTGCTTGCTCCGCATCACGGCTGACAAAAGCATCCAAGGCACTGCGCACCATCTCTTGCGCAATTTTAGCCATGTGCTGCAAATCCACATAAGGCTTTAAGGGAGGCACCATGTTGAGCTCAATCACCCGCTCACAAATGTTGACTGCCAAATCCCCAATGCGCTCCAAGTCTGTCACCATTTTCATCACCGTGGTGATGGCACGCAAGTCGGACGCCACAGGCTGCCTTCTGGCCAAAACCCTCAAACAAAGCTCGTCAATATCCAATTCGAGTTTGTTAACCTCATTGTCCAACTCAATCATCTGATGTGCCAACTCGCTGTCTCTCCCCAGCAAGGACTTGATGCCAACGGCAATCATCTCCTCTACTTTTGCGCCCATAAGCAGCAGTTGCTCGCGAATTTTGCGAAGCTCACCATCATATTTTTGTGCTGTATGTTTGAATGTCATCATCGCCAACATGCCTCATCCAAATCGACCCGTAATATAGTCTTCCGTTTGTTGCTTGCCTGGTTTCGTAAAAAGAATGTCAGTGTCATTAAACTCTACCAGCTCCCCCATATAAAAGAATGCCGTATAGTGAGACACGCGAGCCGCTTGTTGCATGTTATGCGTGACAATGACAATGGTGCAGATTTTTCCAATGCTGTGAATGAGCTCTTCAATGCGTGAAGTGGCAATGGGGTCCAAAGCCGAGCATGGCTCATCCATCAACAATATTTCCGGCTCCAGCGCCAATGCCCTTGCAATGCAAAGACGCTGTTGCTGTCCTCCGGACAAACTCGCCCCTGAGCGGTTGAGAATGTCCTTCACTTCACCCCACAATGCCGCTTGCTCCAGCACCTTCTCCACCAGCTCATCCGGACGCGGAATTTTGACGCCATTGAGTTTCAAACCCGCCAACACATTCTCCCGAATGGACATGGTCGGAAAGGGATTGGGCCTTTGAAAAACCATTCCAACGCGGCTGCGGATTTTGACGGGGTCTATCTGCTTCTCATAAATATCCACATCATCCAAAAATACTTTTCCGGAAACCAATGCCTGGGGCACAACTTCATGCATGCGGTTGAGGCAGCGAATAAACGTGGATTTTCCGCAGCCCGACGGGCCAATAATGGCTGTCACTTTCTTGTCCGCAACAGAGAGAGAAACGCCCTTAATAATTTCTGCCTTTCCAAACCATGCCTGCAAGTGTTCAACACGCATTTTTCCAACGGACTTCGCATCATCTGCTGAGTTATGCAGCATATTCTCTTTGTTAAATGGCATCTTCTCCTCGGGAACACCCACTCCTGCGCTCATACTTCTAAGCTGAAACATTTGCTTTGCTGTTATCATCGCGCGTGACTCCGTGAACTCGTAAGCAGCTTTGCAGAAACATTTAAAATGAGAACTATCAACACAAGAATCAGCGCAGCTGCCCAGGCCTGTTGATGCCATTCTTCATAGGGAGAGCTTGCATATTCATAAATTTGGACCGGCAAGGAGCTGATGCGCTTGTCCAAGCTTGCTGACCAAAAACGGTTGTAGCCCGCCGTAAACAAAAGAGGGGCTGTTTCTCCAAAAGCCCTCGCGATGGCCAGCATAACACCGGTGGCAATTCCAGACATGCCCGCAGGCAACACCACTCTTAAAATGACGCGCCACTTCGGCATCCCCAATGCCAGACCGGCTTCTCGAAGGGAAGTGGGTACGAGTTTTATCAGTTCCTCTGTTGTCCGTATAATGGTCGGCAACATCAAAATACTCAGTGCAATGCCTCCTGCAAGCGCAGAAGGGCTGCCCATGGACAACACCACCAAAGTATAGACGAAAATGCCAATGAGTATCGAGGGGACTCCCGCCATCACATCCGCACAGAAACGCACAGCCTTTCCAAAACGGTTGGAGCCAAATTCAGAAAGGTAGACGCCTCCAAGCACGCCCACGGGGATTCCAACAACACTCGCTATCCCCAAGAGCACAAAGCTTCCCACAATCGCATTGCCCACACCTCCTCCAAGCTCACCCACGGGTTTGGGAAGCTCCACAAAAAAATTCCAGCTCAATCCCCCTATGCCTTTGACAAAAACATAGGCCAGCACACTGAACAAGGGAACAACCGCAAACAGTGTCGCGACAATGCACCATGAGCGCATCACCCAATCCACACACTTCCTCTTTCTATAAACCCGCGTCCCCATCTCATAAGCTCCGCGCGCCACCTGGCATGCGCCCAACACGCCAGACAAGCAGCTTTGAAACAATGTTGAGCACCAAAGTAACCGCAAACAAAACCAGACCCAGCTCTGTTAAAACGGATAGGTAGAGCGCTTCAGAAGTTCCCGCATATTCGTTGGCAATCATGCTGGCTATGGTGGCTGCCGGTGCAAAAAGCGAAGCAGAAATTTCAGCTCGGTTGCCAATCACCATCGTCACCGCCATCGTCTCGCCCAGTGCTCGACCAAAGCCCAAAACAATGGCCCCAACAATTCCCGAAGTCACATTGGGCAATACGGCAACGCGTATGGTTTCCCATCGCGTCGCCCCCAAGGCAAGTACACCTTCGCGATAGCCTTTGGGGACGGAGGCCATAACATCTCTGCTGACGGAGGCCACGGTGGGTAAGATCATAATAGCCAGCACAATCCCCGCCGCAAACATTGAACGCCCGGAACCTTGAAGTTCGCCTTGAAAGAGGGGAAGAAAGCCCAGTGTTTTTGCCAAAAGGGGGAAGATGGTTTGAAGGAGCCATGGGGCCAACACAAACATGCCCCACAACCCATAAACAATGCTGGGAATGGCCGCCAATAACTCGATAATAAGGTCCAAAGGCTTTTTAAGCCAAGCCGGTGCCAGCTCCGAAAGAAATATGGCCACACCCAATGCCACGGGAATCACCAACAACAAAGCAATAACGGAGGAGACAACGGTTCCAAAAATAAATGGAAATGCACCAAATATTTCATGGACAGGGTCCCACTCCTTCTCTGTGAGGAAACCCAAACCAAAACGCTGGAGGGACAACGTGGAGGCCCGCGTCATCTGAATGAGCATGGCCGCCAGAACCAAAATGGCCGTCGCTGCAAACCCAGCTGTCATCCACTTGAAAACCCCATCCCCTATATTTTTGCCGCCTGCAACATGGGAAAGCCTGGGTTGAGGCTTTGGCTCATGCTGCTCGTCATCTGTTTGTGGCATGCTTGTGAGCTCTTTCAATCCACCAACACTTGGTTGTTGGATTTCATTTGTCGAAGTTTTTCTTCTATTTTTGTTATCATTTGACTGGGCAGCGGCGCATAGTGGAGGGCTGCACCAAACTGCTGTCCCTCATGAATGGCCCACCATAAAAATTGACCCAGCGCTTTTCCTTTTTGTGCGTCAGGCTGCTCCTCATATATGAGGACATAAGTGAAAGCGGAAATGGGGTATGCGCGCTCTCCTGGAGCGTCCACAATGGACATTCTGAGGTCCTCAGGCATCGCTGCTCCCACGCCCTCCGCTGCCGCGGCGATGTTTTCCAGTGAAGGCTCAACAAATTGTTTGCTGGAATTTTGGACCCAAGCATAGGCAAGCCCTGCCTGCTTGGCATATGCCAACTCCACATAACCTATGCTTCCTGGTGTCATTTTCATCTGCCCAGAAACACCTTCGTTGCCCTTTGCTCCCAACCCCTCAGGGAATTTCACGCTCTTGCCCGTGCCTACTTTTTCTTTCCATGAGGCGCTCGTCTTAGAAAGGTATTCCGTAAACACCGCCGTCGTTCCACTGCCATCTGTCCTATAAACAACGGAAATGGGCTGCTTTGGCAAGGTGACGCCCGCATTCAGCTCGGCAATGGACGGATCATCCCAACTCTTAATCTCCCCCAGAAAAATGCCCGCTATCACCTGGGGAGAAAAATTCAGGCGGGAAACACCGGGCAGGTTGTAGGCCACAACCACAGCCCCAAGCGTCGTGGGTATATGAAAAATTTTTCCTGAAACCTTGGCCAACTCTTCCGGGGTCATCGGCGCATCGCTGGCACCAAAGTCAATTATTTTTTCCGTAATTTGGCGAATCCCTCCACCTGAGCCAATGGATTGATAGTTGACGTGAATGAGGGGCTCTCTCTTTTGATATTCAAACATCCACTTGGAATAAAGAGGATAAGGGAAGGAGGCACCCGCACCTTGAATGTCTATGGGTTTCCCTTTTTGCTTCGAAGTTTCGCTTTTCTTTTCAGCAGAAGTGCCCAAAGCCGTATCCGAAGGCTTGCAGCCCACGGAAAACCCCAGCATGGCAAATGCAATGCAAGCTGCTATGCGCATCGTTTTCTTCCTTTCAATGGTTGCTTATGGTGGAGATGTGACATTTATGTGACATTTTGATGGCAAGGTTGCAAAATGGATTGAAGGCCTCTTCAAAAGGCAACTTGTCCTGCAAGAATAAACTCATTGCTCGGTTTGCTCGTCTTGTATTGCAACCGGCTATAAGCGAGTTGAAGCTTCATCTCATGTTTCTGTATATAATAGTTGAGCCCCGCATCTATTTGCCAGGCTCTGTCTTTCCCTCCTGAAGCCATGTCTACGCCAATGTTGGGATCCATATAGCCAACACGGAAAGAAGGTTGCAGCACATCCAAAAAGGTCCAGGCAATGGCACCATAAAACCCCTGCCCCTTCACGGATGGAGCGGCGCTTTTCACATCACGTGCACGGATGTATTCGGATTGAAACAAGAAGGGACCTCGCTCAAAACGCACATCTATCTCATATCTGTCCCTGGCATTCTCCTTGCGAGAGCCCAGCGTCGCATAGGCCAAACCGGCAATGACCAGCCCCTCAATGGGATAGGCTTCAAGCCTCAAAGCAATGTCTTTGGCATTATCCACATCCAAAACATTGGCACCGGAACCACTGAAAACCCCAGCTGAATAACCAAAATATTTAAAGTTTTTTGCAAGCCTTATGCCCATGTCCCGCCGGTCGCCAAACTCTCTGGAAGAGAGCGCTCGCTCCGGGAAAAGAAGCCTGGAAGAAGAATTATAGCCTTCCCAGCTGATGGGGGTTTTAAATTGACCGAGCGAAACATCCATATATGAGGTTTTTAAGCTTATAAAAAAGTCCTGAAGAATGTCTGTCGACCGGGTCGGATCTACCATCACGGCATAGGCCACCCATCCAGGAACAATCTCCCCCCTGGCATGAAGCTCAACGCGGCGCAGACGAAACAGGGTTGCCGTCTCCTCAGCGCGCCGCGCCAAAAACCAACCTTGCAACAAAATGCCTGGACGAAAAAACCCTTCCATGCCCACACTCAATTGTTTGCTTGCGGCTTTATCTGGAGCAACTGCAGGCGCAGGAGCTGACATTTGCGGCGGGGTTTCAACAGGCACTGGAGCGGGCGTTTCTTCCTGTGGCTTTTCCGCATGTTTTTCTGTGGATTCTGAAGGCAAAGGTTCAGACAGCGCCTCTAAAGTTTCTTCTACAACCGTTTCTTCTACAACCTCTTCTACTGTTTCTGGCCTGTGTTCGTTTTGAGCGCTTGAGCTCACTGCACTGCAAAAAATGACCACGGCGGCTAGATTTTTCCAGTTTTGCATATGCTCCTCGTTATGGTTAACGAGGAGCACAATGTGCTGGAGTCTGTGGCAATGTGGTGACAGGCCAGCAAAGTCTTCGTGTCAAAATTTCAGACGGGTTTCATGTCGGCTCGAGCGTGGCGAAACAGGCCGTTGGAGGCAAGCTCAAGCTTGCCTACATTCCGCTTCATCCATGGAAAAGCAGCTCAAGTGAAAAAGCCGTTTAGGCCATGCTTCTCACAGCACTGTGAGCAACGGGCAAAGTAAAATAAAAGGTGGAGCCTTGGCCCAGGGTGCTCTCCACAGAAACCCACCCCTGCATGGCTTCTACGAGGTGTTTGACAATGGACAGCCCAAGTCCAGTTCCACCCACAGCGCGTGAGCGCCCGGCATCCACGCGGTAGAAACGCTCAAACAAACGAGAGAAGTGTTTGGCTTCTATGCCCTGCCCTGCATCCTTCACCGAGATGCGCACAAACTCATGGAGGGGCTCAACTTCAACCTGCACAGGCATATTTTCAGCGCCATATTTTATGGCATTGTCCAAAAGGTTGGAGAGCACCTGCTCCAGCCTCCTTCGGTCTGCGCGAATCAGCGGAATGCCTTCAGGTATAACCACAGAGAAACTCACCCCCTTGGCATCGGCTTGCTTTTGAAACAACAACAGCGCCTGTGCAATGCTGTCTCTTAAGTCCACATCCTCCAAAACCAACCTGAATTCTCTGGACTCAATATGAGAAAAATCTAGCAAATCCTCGACCAGTTGGTGCAAACGCTCTGTGTTCCGCTCAATAATGCCCACAAACTCATCCGAAAGCTCGGGTTGGACTTCCATCGTTCTGCGCAAAGTTTCTGTTGCAGAGCGCACAACCGCAATGGGCGTGCGAAGCTCGTGCGAAACATTGGCAACAAAGTCTCTGCGCAAAGTCTCCAGACGGCGTAAATCCGTCACATCCACGAAGACAGCCAACATTCCCTGGGGCTCTCCTTGGAATGCAGAGGCATGGACCAACAGGCGCCTGGAGCCCAATTCACTGCTCACATCAAACTCCGCAGAAACCAACTCCATGGAAAACTTGGCTTCGTCAATAATCCTCTTCAATGTCGCACTGCGGATCAGCTCAAGTTGGGATTTTCCCATCACATCCACATTCAAATGAAGCAAATTGCGCAGCGCTGTATTGGCAAACACCACACGCCCATCTTTTCCAAGCAACAAAACGCCCTCTTCCATTCCTTCAAGGACTCTGTTCATCAAATCGCGCTCTTTCCTCAGCGCGCCCAGCGCATTTTGGAGCTTGGTTGCAAGTTGGTTTAATACACGGCCCAGCTCAGCAACCTCATCACGGCTTTCTATGTGAGTGCGCTCTGCCAAATCTCCCGAAGCCATTCTTCTTGCCGAGTCAATCAGCTGTCGAACGTTTTTGGACATCCGAAACGACAAAAAAATCGTCAACAACACCGCAACCAGCAGAACCATTCCTGTCACGTGGGGATAGGCATCCGCACTAAAAAATGAAACGGCCGCCAAACCCACAACCAGGAGAAGCCACTTGGAAGGCATGCCCAAACTCACGAACCATCCTCTTTGGGCAACTCTGCAAAGCGATATCCAACACCACGAATGGTTTCTATATAGTCTCCTGCCTGCCCCATCTTCTCTCGAAGCCGCTTGACATGCGTGTCCACAGTCCGCGTGGTAATGTCTGCATCAATCCCCCACACATTGTCCAAAAGAGAGGTTCTGCTCTGCACACGGTTTTTTCGCTCATAAAGCGTCACCAGCAATTTGAATTCAATGGCCGTCAGCTCTACCTCTTTCTCGCCTACAAAAACCCTGTGCGCTTCTCGCTCTACGCATAGCTTCCCAAACCGAATGGGAAGTTGCAGTGCACCCTCCCCGCGCGCCCTTCGCAAAATAGCATCTATGCGCAACAACAACTCCCGGACACTAAACGGTTTGGTGAGATAGTCGTCCGCCCCCAACTCAAAACCCAAAATTCTGTCAACCTCTTCACCCTTCGCCGTCAACATCAAAATAGGAATGGCCTCCGTGGCAGCGTCCCTCTTGAGAAGTTTGCAAACTTCTGTTCCCGCCATGTCCGGCAACATCAAATCCAAAATGATAAATTCCGGAGAGCGCTCCCGCGCAAGCTGTATCCCCTGCCTGCCTCGCAGAGCAGCAGAAACCTCATGCCCAGCCTGACGCAAGTTGAATTCCAAAATTCTTTGCAAATCGGCTTCGTCTTCTATGAGCAGTATGTGGGCCATTGGGGTTTTGCTATAGCCCAGCTGTTACGTTTTGGTGACAAAGCCGTAACAAACTGCCAAAAAACCCGACTTTTCTTCTCTTTTTCCCTGCGCGCGCTCCCCCATAAAACACCCTCCACATCCATCCTCTCCTCTTGGGCACCTCTGCATTCACTCCCTCTGGTTTAACACACAATACGTGCCTCCCTCTTACAACATGCCTGACATACAGACGAGCACACCTGGGGGTTTTGTCGAAAGACTTTGGATTTTGTTGGTGGGGAATATATTTCTGAAGAATATATTTTTATGGAGGCCTCATGAACATCAACATTGGAATTGAAACCGATAAACGAAAAGAAATTGCTGGCGGTCTGGCGCGGGTGCTTGCGGATACGTATACGCTGTATTTGAAGACGCATAACTACCATTGGAATGTCACAGGCCCCATGTTTCAAACGCTGCACCTCATGTTTGAAACACATTATAACGAGCTGGCGCTCGCGGTGGACCTCATCGCCGAGCGCATTCGCGCGCTCGGTTTTCCCGCGCCGGGGACTTATGGGCAATTTATGGCGCTTTCTGCCGTCAAAGAAGAAAGCGAAATCCCCAAAGCCCAGGAGATGATCTGCAAAGCCGTTGAAGCTCACGAAACTGTCGCGCGCACAGCTCGCCAAGCCTTCAAAGCTCCAGAGAGCGTTGGCGACCAGCCTACCTGTGACTTGTTGACTCAGCGCATGCAATTCCACGAGAAAACAGCCTGGATGCTGCGCAGCCTGCTGGAATAACTTTTTTTAACGCAGCTCGCTTCAATGCCGGCTTTTGTTGTGGCCGGCTTTTGTTTTTTTTCAGGCGGCTTCCCTGCTTGCCTACGCTTGCCTAAGCCCCCTCTGCATAACCCAAGCTTAAGCGCCTTCTCCCAGCGCGGGAAATTCTAGGCCCTCAATCTCCTGCATGGATTTTCCGGCTATGCCCTGCAAATCCCCATACATCCCCAGGGTCGCTTCAACCACTTTGCTAATCTGCACCTCACGCTTGGCCCATTGTTTCACCATGGCCTTGCGCTCTTTGTCCAAATCCTCCTGCATCAAAGAGAATGCCTCCACAATGGCCTCTATGCGCTGACGGAAATGAGAGCCCGTCAGGTATTGGTAGACCATTTCTGTCTTCGTCTGTCGCCCCGCCGAAGCTTGCTGGGCCATGCCCATTTGAAGCAGTGCATGGCGAAGAGTGGTGGCCAAAGGCAGCACCACACGGGGACTTGAAATCCATATCCCCTCCACAAACTCAAAAAACTCAACACCCTTCGGAAGCACTTGGCTGACAAGCACCGCCACTTCCGCTTTGGCTGCACGCTGGTCTTCACGCAATTTTGAAAGCCAAACCTCATGCCAATTCTTCGTGCGTTTGGACTCCCAAAGTATGCTGCCACAAGCCTGCCCGCTTGGACTCAAAACGCATTGCAACACATCCCCACCCCATTCTCCCTTGGGGACAGCTTTGATTAAATCCGCAGGGAAGGCCTCTGTCAGCCACCTCTCAAGCTCCAACTCCTGCACTTCTCCTTGCAACTGTTGTGAGCCTTCTTCCGCTTTGCGCTTCAACTCTTCTATTTTTTTCTGCATGGAAGCAATGAGTTGCTCCCTCTCGAGCGCCTTCATTTTAAAATTCTCTTCCGTCTCCTTTTGAGCCAAAAAGCGCACCCTCTCCAACTCACTCGCTATGCGCTTTTCAACCCTCAGCTCAACCTCCCTCCTGGCATCATCCAGCTCTCGCTGCTTCTTCATAAATTCTGCCTGCGTTTTTTGTGCCTCCGTCAATTTTTCACCCTGTAGCTTCAACACCCCCTGCAACACTTCCAACTCCTGCGCCTTCTGCTCCAACTCTTCAGCCCAAACGCGTTTTGCCTTCTGAAACTCTTCAGCCGAAAGACGCGCACGCTCCTCCTTTAAACGCAAAAACACTTGCTCCTCTATGCCCTGCTGGGCTTTCTCTATGTGTTTCTCTCTCTCGAGAATGCCTTGCTCTCTGTGCACCATGTCTGCTTCTTGCTGGGCAAGCCTCTTTTCAAATTGCTGGCGCGTGGCCGCAACAAGCGGAGCAGCCAGAGACTCTGTGAGATGAATTTCTCTCTCGCAATGGGGGCACCTCAGCGTGGGCTCTGTCATGTTGCTCTCCGGCAATAAAAAAGCTTTCTAACTGAACATGGGAAAACCCCCTTCATGCACACTCCCTTTCCAACATTTCTGCCCAATAGTGGAGAATGAAAATATGCGCTTCCTGAATGCGGGCGGTGCTCATGTGCGGCACAACCACCGTTGTGCCCATGAGGGCTTTGAGCGCGCCGCCGTTTCTGCCCAAAAGGCCCACGGTGGCCATGTCAGCGGCATGGGCTGCTTCCACAGCTTTAATAATGTTGGCAGACTCCCCAGAAGTGGAAATGCCGAGAAATACGTCACCCTTGTTGCCAAGCCCCTCCACTTGCCGCGCAAAAACCTGCTCAAAACCAAAGTCATTGCCAATGGCCGTTAGCTTGGAGGTGTCCACCGTCAGCGCGAGGGCGGGCAAAGAGCGCCTGTTGCGCTGAAAGCGTCCCACCAACTCGGCGGCGAAGTGTTGAGCGTCGGCAGCGGAGCCTCCATTGCCGGCAATGAGAATTTTGTTGCCACGCAGCAATGCTTCGCGCATCAGGCTTAGGGCTTGGGCCATGTCCGGCTCAAGCGCGGGCAGGGCGTTAAACAACTCCAGGTGGCTGGAAAGGGAGGCGTGAAACAAGGGTATATCCATGGCAAAGTCTCCTTCTTATGCTGCTATGCTCAGTGTCAAATGGGGTAGTTTTTTTCTATTAAATCCGCCAGTGTTTTTGCCAAGGCCATGGAGCTGGTAAAGCCTGGGGAAACGGTGTTGAGCAGGTGAAAACTGTTTTCGTCCTGAACGGAAAAAAAATCCATAACCATGCTCCATGTTTTTTTGTGGATGAGCTGAGGGCGCAGGCCCACTTTGGGGCAGCGCCGAATTTCACGCCTTTTAAGCGTGTGGAGCAGTTTGCGGGCATCTTCATAGAAGAAGCGGGGAATATATTTGCGCGGCTCCTCAAGCGCCACCTTGCGAAAGCCAGGGTTTCTGAAAAACATGGCAGCCATGGCACGCAGAATGGACAACAACTCACCCAGAAAGACGCCTTCAAACAAACCATAGTTAAGGCGCCCCAGCGCCGGAATGGCCGTGGGGCCTACATAAACATTGCCGTTAATGCCGCGCGTAAAATGTACACCCAAAAAGGTGTTGCGTGGATCCGGCACGGGATAGATGCTGCCGCGCACTTTGGCGGCGTTTTCTGAAACAAACTGGTGATAAATGCCCTTGAAAGGAATGAGGGCATATTCCCTGCCCAGGTTAAAAGCGTGTGCAACCCTGTCACTGCTTGGCCCCGCGGCGTTGATGAAAAGCTTGAAGGAAATAGGCCCCCCGGAGGTATAAGCTGTGGTGCCTTCCGCATGCTCAAAGCGCGTATGGGTTAAAATGTTTATTTTGCCTGAGCCCACCAGCTCATCCCTGAGGGCATGCAGCACGGCCTTGGGGTCGACCACGGCAGTATGGGGGGAATAAATGGCCCTGCCTCCGGCGGTGCGCGCCAATGGCTCAATGTCCGCCAACTCCTTCTCATCTATCATCTGCACGGTTGCACCGTTGGCCTTGGCCTTGGAAAAAAGGGCCTCCATCGCCACAAGCTCGCTTTCCTGTTTGGCCACAATCACCTTGCCGTTCTTCTCATAAGGCAAACCCTTCTCCTGGCAATATTCGGCCATCAGGCGTGCACCCTCACCGCAGGTTTTGGCCCTTATGCTTTCGGGCGCATAATAAATGCCCGAATGCAACACGCCGCTGTTGCGCCCGGAGGCATGCAGCCCTATTTCCGGCTCGGCCTCCAGCAGGCTAATGCCTTCCACGCCACGGGAACGCAGCTCCCTGGCCAGTGTCAACCCAATAATCCCCGCGCCACAAATGAGAATGTTCGTGTGCATCTCGGCTTTCAGGTGAGGGCTATGGCATATTTTGGAAAGGCTTTCAGCAGTTTTGCGTCCATCGTTATGAGTTTAACACCAAGCGTCAATGCCAGCGCGATGAATTCGCAGTCATAGGCTGAGCAGTTGCTGTCGCGAACGAGTTTGAGCACTAAACGCGAGTCCACCTCGTGTTCCGCGCCCGCCAACAGACTTTCGGCCTCCAGTTGCAGCCTGCTGGCAAGAGTGAAGGTGAGTTGTTTGCAACGCATGTAGCCGGCAAGAATATTGCGAAACTCGCTTCTCCAAAGCATCGGCACCATCCAATCAGCGTCTCTTTGGAGCAAGGCTTCGGCCTGCGCTGTATAGCCACTTGGCAAATATAAATAGGCAACAATGTCGCTGTCGACAACAATCATCGCCGCCCTTCTTGCTTATAGGCCTGAATGTCCTTCGCCCGAAACCTGCTGTTGGGGAATGTGGCGCGCAGCACAGCGCGCAGTGCGCGAGCTCGCTCAAGACGCTCGCTCGCAGTCATGCGCCTGGGCAAAAGCACGGATTCCAGGCACACAATGGCTTCGCCATTCAAACTGCGACGGTTGTTTTTCGCGGACGCCTTGAGACGTTCATATACCTCGCTGGGAATGTTTTTCAAAGTCAGAGTCGTCGGCATATCGGCACCTCAAAGGTGGTTGCGTTATGGTTGCATTATGGTTGCATTATGGTTCCTTGTCAAGCTGGCCGAAACTGTCAGGCTTTTGTCCACTTCAATTCGGCCTAGACCGTTTTTACTTAGAACTGATTTGATTATCCAGACCGGTTTCAATTTGGCATGAGGTCGAGGCGGGCGAGGATTTCGCGATGGGAGTGCACTTAAGTGCATGACCTGAGCGAAACCGGAGCCCAACGAAGAGATCATGTCAAAGTGAAAGCGGTCTAGCCTCTGCAAGAGTCGGCAGCGGACACAATCCACCGCGCGGCTTCATATAAGGTGTCCGCCACATAGGTGGCCTGGCTCCCCTGTTGCTCCGTCTGCGCACCATAGCCGGTGCGGAGCAGAACGGTTTGCATCCCGGCATATTTGCCCAGCAGAATGTCACACTCCTTGTCTCCAATAACAAACGAGGACTCGAAAGACAGCCCCCGCTCGCATGCGGCCTGCTCCAACATGCCAGGGGCGGGCTTGCGGCATGGGCATGCTTCATCCGGGGCGTGCAGGCAATAATACATGGCATCCAGCTCAACCCCCTTCTCCCTAAGCAGGGTTTGCAGCCTTTGGTTGACGGCATGCATCTCTTCCACGGAATAATAGCCGCGCCCCACCCCCGCTTGGTTGGTCGCCACCATAAGGCTATAGCCGTGCTGGCGCAGCAGCAAAAGGCCCTCAACAACCCCCGGCAATATTTCTACCTCATCCGGGTTGTGCAGATAGTTTTTCTCCACAATGAGGGTGCCGTCGCGATCTACAATAACGGTTTTTTTAACGGCCTTTTTTTTCCAGGCCGGCAAAAGCCTTTGCGCCTCGCCATAGGTAGAAGGCAACCCCATGTCCAGGAAAAACCCATTGCACACCGTGCCCACCAGTGTCCCTTCTTTTGCCAAGAGGGGAAAAAGCTCTCTTTCCAAGGAAGAGGCACCCAAAGGCAATGCATGCACTGCAGCAGGCGTCAGCACATAGACGCCGCCGTTAATGAGCCCGGAACCTGCAGCGCCTTTTTCGTGAAAACCGTGGATGTGGTTATTGGAGAAGTCAACCGCACCGAAGCGACCGGCTTCCTCCACTTCGCGCAAGACAATGCCGGCTTTGGCTTGGTGTTGGTATACAAGCTGAGCCAGTGGTTGAAAGTTGCAGTCCAGCAGAGTGTCGCCGTTGAGCACAAAAAAAGGCTCGGCCACATGGGCGGCGGCAAAGCGGACTCCCCCTCCCGTCCCCAGGGGGGAGTTTTCTTCCGCATAGTGGATGCGCGCCCCCATGGCGGCGCCATCCCCCAGACGCTCACGGATGGCCTCCGCACGGTAGCCCGTTGAGAGAATAATGTCGCTGATGCCCCAGCGTACAAGGTTCCAGATGACATATTCCAGAAAAGGCACCCCACCCACCGGGAGCAGCGGCTTGGGCAGCTCCTCCGTCAAAGCCCCCAAACGTGTCCCCCGCCCCCCTGCAAGGATGAGGGCTTTTCTCACATAGGGAATGCTCATGGGGGTGCACCCGCCGCAGGGCGGCAAACGCTCTTATACATTTCCATAGAGGGTGTTTTTGAGCATGGTATAGCCCTTCACCAACTCCTCTATACCCAGGTCCAGGGAGAAGCGCGGCCTAAAGCCCGTCGCTTCAATTTTGGCATTGGAGACAATATAGTCGCGCTGGTCTGGATCTGCCCCCAAGGGGGCCTCCAGGAAAACAAAGGAGGGCAAATGTTTTTGAATGCGTTCACACAACTCTCTCTTAGATACATTGGCGTCCGAGAGGCCGACATTATAAACCTGGCCCCTCATGGAAGAATGTTGGGCGATGGCATGCAAGAAAGCCGCGCTGACATCCCTCACATGAATGTAGTTGCGTTTAAAGTGGCCTTCAAAAAGCACCACAAAACGGTCGTGCACGGCACGGTAGACAAAGTCATTCACCAACAAGTCGGTACGCATGCGCGGTGACATGCCGAATACGGTGGCCAGGCGGAAGCTGATGGCTCCAGGGTGTTGCATAAAGGCTTTCTCCACCTCCACCTTTTCTATGGCATAGTGGGAAATGGGGTTGAGCGGCGACGCTTCCGTGCAATAATTGTTTTCATCGCCCTTGCCATAGGCGCTGTTGGTGGTGGGCATGAGCAGCATTTGCTGTTTGCTGACAAGCTTCAGCAACAGAAATACAGCATCGCGGTTGGTGGAGGTGGCCCCGATGGGGTCCCTGGCGCACAGGGGCGCGCCCACAAGCGCAGCCAAAGGAATAATTAAATCCGCCTTGGCCAAGAGCGGCCTCATGGTTTCTTCAGAGCGGATGTCCCCGCGCACAACGGAAAAATGAGGGTTGGCACACACATGGGCCAAGCTGTTCTGCTTATAGAGAAAGTTGTCCAGGACGGTGACGGTATGCCCGGCCGCTAAAAGCTCCGGAACCAGAATAGAACCGATGTAGCCGGCACCGCCGGTGACAAGAATGTGGTGTGGCATGGTTTGCCTCTTTTTTTGAATGTTTTGTCGTTTTTATTTCCCCTCCACCGGATAGCATAATGAGGGGATTATTGAAAAAAACTTGCGTAGGTCGCTTTTTTTCGCCGCTCTGCAGACTCGTTGAACGCCTTCCAATCCGGCACCGGCCCGAACGAGCTCATGTTTATCTCTTCAAGCAGATCAAACGAACGCCAGTTGGAGCCTATTTTCAACAAAGAGCCATGCTTGGTGTCATAATACTCCGAGGTGAAAGAGGGGCCCCCTTGGGCCGTATATAGACCACGCACGCCCTGCCTGCAAAAAAGCAGATGCGCATGAAAGCGGGAAACAATCGCCAGGTCGCCGACACGAGCCAAAGGACCTTCTCGCATAATCTCTCCATATTTGCGGACGACAACGCGCTCACGCATTTTTGAGAAGATGGGATATTCCAATAATTCTAGGTCGCCTTGTGGACAGAATTCCCAAACGACAATATTGCCAATGTCTTTTTCGTAAACCGCAAGAAAGCGATCGATTTTTGCCATGCATTCGGCGCGAGCCCGTATGTTCCATTGAGCAAGCTGAAGGCACAAATGCAAGTCTGCCGCACCATCGGACAAAAGGCCGCGTTGTGGCGAGATAAAAATGTCATCCACTCCGCTGTCAACGGAGGCACTGTGAGCTGACAATGCTTTTACTGAGTCTTCATCGCGGCATTCGAAGGCGTCGAAATGAGAAACTGCTTCAGCCAGCGATGCCCTATCCTCAGAATTTAAGGGCATTAATCCCAGACCTGTAGCTATTAGCCGCGTGCCAAACTTCCGTTTCATCGCAATAGCCGCCCCAATCTGAAAGGCGCCATGGGGCCATATCGAATTTAAATAACCGCCCCCGTGGAGGTGGAATGTCTTTGTTCCAGCTAACAAATCCACGAAAAGTTTTGACGAGCCTTCGAAATCTGTGTCGAAAATACGCAAACCTTCCTTGATTGCGCTGCCAAATGAAGCAAGGCGCTCCTTCGGCAGATTCGACCAAAGATAGTTGATATGCCCAACCGCGGCAGAGGTCAAATTAACCCCATCAGAGGAGGTGTTCACGTTAAAACTGTTTATCCAAACGTTTTTGCCTGAAGCGAGATGAAATTTTGTAACCTCAAGTGCGATTCGATCGTCGCCATAATTGGGGTGACCGCTGGCGCCAGAAATCAGTACACCAATATCATGCCGCAAGCTGCCATGAGCTCTCTGTTGAGCATAGCTTTCCAGTTCCCCTATGCGGTTCAGCAACGTATGACGTTGCTCATATTCACAATAAATAGATTCAGGGGAGAGCCTATTGAGTTTATCCTCAATAGCATTCAGGCGCTCCTCCATTTTTCTGCTATGCTCTGCCAACTCAGCATAGCCTACTGCGTTCCGTATTTTTCTTTTGAGCTTGGCTTTTAAATTTTTAAACATACTGCTCACCTCTCTGCTTTGAGGTATGCCGCAAAAGCACAGTTCTTGCTCGGAAAAAACGGCCTCTCTCTTCTGGCTGCTTTCCTCATGCCCATTTTATTGAGCTACACCTTTTTTCAAACGGCTTTCATATGCCGGCAATATGGTGTCCGGGCTTCCCTGCGCCACCCATTTCCCCTCTTCTACCCAAACCACCTCGTCGCATCCCGCAACCGTGCTCAGCCTGTGGGCTATAATAACTGTGGTCATTTTCCCTTTTAATTTATTAATGGTATCCATTATTGCCGCTTCTGTTCCTTGGTCCAAGGCGCTGGTAGCTTCGTCCAAAATTAAAAGCTCCGGGTCGGCATAGAGTACTCTGGCGATGGAGACGCGCTGGACTTGGCCGCCGGAGAGGCCTGCTCCCCGTTCCCCCAGAGGAATGAGAATGCCCGCTTCATGGGTTTCTATTATTTCCAGTGCAGCCATGCGGCAGGCTTTTTTTACTTTGTCTTCATCCCAGGGTTTGCCCCACTGGCTGAAGGCCACATTCTCCGCCACCGTGCCGGCCATAACATAGGGGGATTGTGGTACATAGCCTACCTTGGAGGTATAAGCGGACATGCCCTCCGGGCTGAGTTCTCTGCCATCCACTTTCAGTGTACCTGAAGTGGGTTGCATGAGTCCGCTGAGTATTCCAGCCAGTGTGCTTTTGCCTGCTCCTGAGGGGCCGATAATGCCTATTTGTGTGCCTTTGGGGATGCGCAGGGAAAAATCGCGCAACACTTCATGCGTGGTATTTGAATAATGGAAAGAGACGTTTTCCAAGCTAATGGCCTCTTCAAGGCTATAATTCGGGTCCGGCGGCGGCGGTGGAGTGGCGGGGTTGTTGTGCACCTGTTCCAGGCGATCCAAGCAATAGCTCGTCATCGGCCGAATGCCCCGCGCGCTGATGATGCATGAGAGCGAGCGGTTGAAGAGGGGAAGGACGCGCCAGGAGGTGAGCATTATCATCACCAACACCCCGGCAATTTCTGACATGGGTGCATCATATAGGCGCACCATGCTCCACAGGGTGACGGGGATAATGGCGAAGCCGAATACTTCCAGCACACCGGGGGGAATGCTCGGGGCTATGGCCAAAAAGGCGCGGCTTTTCATGCCACCGCGGCAGGCCTCGGAAAATTTCTGAAAAAATATGGGCTGCTGGCGATAAATCAGCACTTCGCGAATGCCGTTGACCGCGTTCAGCGTTGCTTTGGTCTCTTCCGCCCCGCAACGGGCCGTGGTCGTCCCAGCCCTGTCAATGGAATTTTTAATGGCACGGTATAGGCCAAAAGCCAACAAGCCCACAACAGCCAGCGTTCCAAGAATAATCCCCGGTGTGGCCTGAATCAGAATGAAAAATAGCGCAATGGAAGTAATTCCATAGGTATAGACATTCATGAGGTTGATGCTCATATTACCCAGATGAGAGCGCCAGTTGATGGCCTGAAACATGGCCCCGCTGTCCCCGGAAAGGTGAACAATATATGGGCTATAAAGGTATTGATGCAATATACGTTGTCCGGCCTCCAGGCTGATTTGCTCACCCAGGCGGCTGGTGGCGGCGCCTACGAAGGCGGCCATGCCGTTTTTGCATAAGGTGAGAAAAACAACGGCCACAGAAGCCACAAGGGTTATATTGCGCAAATCGCCAAAGTATTCGCGCAAAAACGGCGCCACTTTGAGCAAGATGCGGCCTGGCACCGAGTCCAGCACGCCCTCGGGGGCGCCCACACTCATGGCCAGAAATGAAAGCGAGAGGATGCTCAACACTTCCAATGTGGCCAATATAAACATCATCCCGAATACCAGGACAATGCGTGCGCGGAGCCGTCGCGACATCAGTCTATAAATGCGGCGCAAGTCCGCCACAAATATGTCATAGATGCCTTTCAGCATGCTTGTGCTCCGCTTTTGCCTTTTGCCACGCCGGGCAGCTGGTCGAACATGGTTTGTGTCAGCAACTCCGGCTTAAAACGCCGAGCATGGTATACGAGGTATTGGGCAATAGCATCCGAAAAAATGGCCTGTTCTTTGGCAATGCGCTGAAGTGCTGCGGGCACTTCGCCCAAGCTTTGCACGCAAAGCCCTATGCAGAGGCCCTCCTCAGCGGCCTGGCGGATGAGCTTGCCCATCCACGTTCCCGCAAACACAATGGAGGGTATACCCAGGTGCAGGGCTTCCACGAAAATGCCTGAAGAGCTGGCGGCATATTTGGGAGAGCAATATAAAATCAGCGCGCAATCCAATCCGGCGAAGCAGGAAGCATAAGCAGCGGAACTCAAAGGGCCGGGCAACAGCTGCAGCTTCAAGGCCTCTGGGTCGGCGGCTGCTTTTTGGGCATGTCCTTCCAATATTGCACTCACAGCGCGTATTTCAGAAGAGGGCTCCCTCGCCCCTGTTTGTACCACCAACTCAAGGGGGCGCTCCCCCACTTTGGCAGGCAAAGCGCCAAGCAATGCCGGAAGGCAGCCAAAACCCTTTTCCATGCGCGGTGAGCCCAGCATACCCAGGCGGAAGGTTCCAGGGCTCCTCTGCGGAGGGAGCTTTTCTATCAGCAAGGGCACAGGCAAGGTTTTAAATTGTCCAGGCGCATCTATAATGGATTTAAATGAGGCAGACAGCTCTTCCGTGTCCGTATACATGCGCACATAGCTCAGCACGCTCTGTCTTTGCAGCATGTTGACAAAACGCTCCATGGTGGCTACCCGTGAGCAAGTTCTTTGGGGGACGTGGCGGAACACCAGGTGGAGAGTGAGGCTATGGGCTCTGGCCTTGAGGAAGCGCCGCAGCATTTCCAGGCAGAACAACTCCTCCATGCCAGCATCCTGAAAGAGGATATGCACCTCTTTGGCCTGTGCATAGCGGGCTTTCACCAACCTATAGACAGACCAGGATAGCTCCATGGCACGCAAGCGTTTGACGATCAGAAACGGCATTTTCACCGGCTCCCAGCAGTCTTCCGCCTGAAAACGAAAGTCAAGGGGAACTGGCTGAAAAGCTCGCTCAGGTTTCTGTTTTTGAAATAAAAGGCTCAGCCGGGCCTTAAGGGTATGCAGGCGCAACAAGTTCAAAGAAGCATGCACATGGGGGTGTTTTTCAGAGCGAAATTTTCTATCTGCAAAAATTTCCACAAGCTCAAAAGAGGTGGCCAGCCTGGCCACGAGCAGATTATAGGCCAGATGATGCCCCCACATTCCTGTCAAACCATGGTCCACAATGCACAGTGCACGCTGAAGCGCTGCCTGGTGGTGGCGGGGGGGAGCCATGTTTTATTTCATTCCATGTATAAAGTTCAGCACCGTGCTCCTGGAGTCAGGGAGTTGAATATAGCGGCTGACCTTATCCGTTGAAACCTCATAGCGTACCAGGCGGCTGTCCGGCTGTACCCAGCACTCGCGGCCCCACAAATCCAGCGCCTCGCAGAGCTTCAGCACGCCCTGGCCGCAAACATTCAAGAGGGTGTTGGCCACCCCCTGCTCATAGAGCGACCAAATGAGTTGGGCCGAATCATCCGTATGCAGAAATTGCAACTCACTTTCCGGGTTTAACCACAGCGGCCCACCGTTGAGGATGTCGAAAATGGCATTTTTCTTAAGCCCCGGGCCTACAAAGCCACCCTGGCGGACTATCAACCAGTTTTTGCAGGCATGCTGAATGCACTGCTCGGCCAAAAGCTTGTGGAAACCATAGGGCGACTGGCGACCAAGCGCTATGGGGGCATCCTCCTGGGTGCTCAACGGGCTGGAGCAGTCCGGGTAGACGTCGCAAGAGGAAAGATGGATATAAAAACCGGCCTTAAAATCCTCCAGGCTGGCCCTTGTGCTGCGCACATTGGCCTCAAAGTCTGCCAAGGGCTGCCGGCTGGCCAATATTTTGCTGGAATTGCCATTGGCATTAATAAAAACGTCGCAAGAGCTGCCCACAAAGGCTGGGTAGTTTTCCCTGCTCAGCACCTGGTGCTCCAAGCCCAGCCGTTGAAACAGGCGGACAAAGCCGGAACCGACAAAGCCGTTGCCACCGAGGATATAGATATTCATCAGTTCCTCCGCTTAGAGGCGAATGCCGTCTGTTTTGTTTGCATAATGGGTGTTGAACCAGGAAATGGTTTTGGCCAAGCCTTCGGCCAAGGAGGTGGGGCAGGAAAGGCCAAGGCTTTTCAGGCGCGTTATATCAAATATTTTTACCATTTGGCCATCAGGTTTGCTTGTGTCCCATTGAATTTTGCCCTCAAAGCCCATCGTGGATTTGAGCGTGTCAGCCAACTCTATAATTCTAATGGCCGTTCCACTGGAAATATTCACCGGCTCCACAGAGTCATATTCTTCAATGAAATAGGGGATAAGTGCGGCTACGTCCCCGGCATAGACGAAGTCGCGCTGTGGCGCTCCTGTGCCCCACATGACAATGGCTTTGGCTCCAGCCTGTTTTTCCTCATAATAGCGGCGGATGAAGGCCGGAACCACGTGGGACTCGCCATGGCGGAAATTGTCATATTCTCCATACATATTGCCGGGTATAATGACAGACGTTTTCAGCCCGTGTTGCGTGCGATAGCTGCGGGAGGCCACAATGCCCATTTTTTTGGCTGCGGAATAGCCCGCGCTTTCATCCTGCGGATAGCCCTGCCACATTTGGCCCTCGTCAATGGGTGAAGCCGCCGTGGCTGGATAGCTGCACCCGCCCATGGGATAAACCAGCTTTTTCAGCTTGCCATAACGGGCGGCTTCCTCAAAAACCAAAGCCTGCATGATAATATTGATGAAATAAAAATCCGCCGGCTTTGTGCGGTTGATGCCGATGCCCCCGGAATAGGCGGCCAGGTGAACGAGAACATCCGGTTGGGTGTCTATAAACATCTGACGGACCTGGGCGCGCTCCAGGAGGTTATAGTTTTGGGAGGACAAAGCTATTATTTCCGCCCCTCGGTAGTGCATGGCCAGGGCCGGCAGGACATGCCGCCCTAAAAAGCCGCTGGCTCCGGTTATGGCTATTCTCATTTAAAGCTCCTCTCTCTCTCCATTCCTATTTTTATTCATTCTATTTATACCCATGTTATTCATCAATCCGTTGAGCTTTTGCGGGGACCCAGAAGTCAGAGTAGTATTTGCTCATGCTCACCCCAATATTTTTCCGAAAAAAATCAGCTGTGTCGAATTGTTCATGCTGAGGTCTTCCAGCTTCATAGAGCATGATAGCCACTCCTTTGGCATGCAGCTTTTTTAACGCCTCACCCTGTTCAGCCCAAAGGCTTCCAGAGGCTGTCACCAGTTTGAATCCAAATGCACTGGCCAAATGGAGCTCTTGGGGACCATGCATGCAGTAAGCAGGATAGAGAACACCCGCGTTAAGAGCGTCGAGATATTCTTGCGGTGAAAAGACTTCAACAATGAGCCTTTCAGCAAATGGAAAGGCTTTTATTAAGGCGGGGTAGTCACGAATTTTGTCTGTAACTAAAAACAGGTCAGGATTTTCGGAAAATATTTTTCGGATATCGCTCTCAGAAAGAGGCGTATACATTCCGTCTATTTTTCGTGACATAACCTCCTTCAATGTGAGAGGCTTATCTCCAGCTTCCGGATGGCCTGTATTTCGATTGAACTTTTCCCAATCATGTGCGGCGATAATGTGCCCGTCCGTTGTTTGCATCAAATCAAGCTCTATAAACTTGAATCCATTTTTAACGGCCTGGAGCACAGCTTCAAGGGAGTTCGTATATGTCTTTCCTCCTATGGCGCTTCCAGCATGTGCTATATAGACATTCGGATTGCGTATATTGGCACTTTTAGTCCAAAACATGTTGTAATAATCAAGCTTTTCTTTTTGTGCGATTTGAGTTGCCACATTGCTGTCATAATAATTCAGGATAGGCGCGACATCTTGTGAGGAGAAAAAAATGGAAATGGACAAGCTATCCTTATCAGGGGAGCCCAGATCGCCAACCCCTGGGCGTAACTCAACGATGCTCCCATCATCTCTCCTATAAGCCAGATAGGGAGCATCAGAAACAGCTTCAGCAAGGCCTGCTAGTCCAAGCTGCTGCAATTCAATAGAAAAATCGTCGGAGAAATTCACCAAATCATGACAAGCAATGATGGCCCAAAAATCAGCGCTTTGCATTGCCTTTTTCAATGCTGCCAAAAAGTCGCGTCCCTGAGAAGCTCCTGCCCCAACATCAAATGTAGTGTATGCGATTCCGGCAGATGTAGCTGTTATCAGCGACAAGCCAAATCCAAGCCCCATATTTGATAAAGGATTTCCTCCCAAATATACGCCTGGTTTATAGGCATTCATGCCTGCTTTGCCTACGCTAACAAGGGACAAGTGTAGATTGGGGGTATTCTTAAATCCATAATAATAATTCTGGGGAACTTTATTGCCCATTGGAATAAGGTTCTTCGTTTTGCGATAGATTTCTTGAATATCATCAATCGGTATACTTATAATATTGTCCTCTGTTTCATAGTGCTTAGTAAAAAAACGAAGAGGGTTGACCAGTACTTCAAATCCTTTTTTTCCTGGAATAATTAACAAACAGGTTCTTAGGCTAGCATAAAGTGCTATTTCTGAAATATATGCTTCTATGGGGTGTACACGAAAATTTTGTGAATACTGTTCCATAGGAATAATGGCAACTTTATTGTCATCAATTCTTACATCTACTTTAATTTCTCCAAAATCAACATTGAACATGTTGTCTCTTCGAGATATGACAATGTCTTTCCTGTACGATTCCAGCAGCGCCGTATTTAGGGCAACGATGTTATTCAGATTGGATTTTATTTTTGAATTAATATGATTCTGAGAAACATCCTTCAAAAAGAAGTCATTAAAAAAACCCGCATTTGTCTTTAATCCCGCAGTGGCCAAAATAAGTTGTGGCATTGCATAATGTGTAAGAGGGGTGGTCGTTGGAAATCCTATATTTTCAGTGGAAGCATTCGTGAGCAAATATAGACTTCTTTTTCCTGTATCAGGAAATGGGAGTTCAAACGATAGATGGTCAGGCATCATCAAAACAATGGTGTTTTCCATTGCTCCGGACGCTTGCAGATATTCAACAAAATCGCCTAAAAGAGCATCCGTCCAACGAACGATAGACTCTTTCCGGGAGCCTGAGGATTTCAAATGGTCAGGAATCCTCGGATCATAACCCTCTGAAGGGAAATGCGTATCCAGGGTAGCAATGTAGAGAAAAAAGGGCGTTTCTTCCCTCACGAGACGCGCATGTTCGTCTTTCGCCAAAGAAAACACATCCTTATCGAAAGCCCCCATCGCGGAGACGGGAAGATGCGAGGCAAAGTCCGAAGCATATCCTTTAATAGAATCGAACCCTAGAGATTGTAACAGGTGGTTTATGCCCGCAAAATTCGGGTCTGCCCCAATATATTCCAAAGTATATCCTGCCCGCTTCAAAACAGCTGGAAGCGATGCAAAATGAGAGCGTATAGCCCGGTTTCGGAAAACTGTATTACCCGATTCTCCTGCAAACTCATGAGGAAGACCCGTCATCAACGAATAAAGTGAGGCTATGGTCGGCATTGTCCCCCAAGCGGACTCAAATTGATCGTAGTATGTCCAGTTTGATGAAATTAAGGCATTCAATTTTGGCGTTAAGTCGCTCCTGTCCAAAAAGTCTTTTTCAAAGCTTTCTATGGATATTAGGATGATATTTTTTTTATTTGACCCCTCGATGGTAATGTTTTTCAGTTCTGTATAATTTTTTTTGTTAACGCCTAAATTTAAAAGAGTTTCTTCCAAACTCGATGCACTTTTTTTGGCAGCTCTTAGCTGCACAATAGAATATATGTTATATCCAATTGCGTCACGCGTGCACAAGGGAATGATAAGCGCTATCAATACTGGGTAATAAATTATTTTTTTTGACCCAAAGCCCCGTTTTATTTTTTTTGATAAAAACACAAATACACATGACAACCCAAGCAACAAACATAAACCCAAAATCCATTGTGCTATAAAAGCTCGCCATGTTGAAATAAGAACATATGGCTCAATATGTGCCAGGCTCGACGTGTTTAAATAATCCCCCGTCATATAAAATGCTGTAAGCTGTACACAAAAAAACAGAGAGAATATAACAGCGATAAAAGTCCGTATGACTGTTTTCTCTATTCTAGAACAAATAAGAAAGAATAAAATGAAAAGAACAAAGAGTTGCATGGTGATTTTTTAAACAGCTAAAACTACATGATCTAAGTGCTCGAAGTGATAGTTGAAACTTCCTAAAATTTGCTTCACCTCTTCTTCAGTTGTTTCAGAGCTCATGCCCGGTTTTAAATGGATATCGATAGCAAAGCGGGGATGTAGTCTTTTGATCAATTCTTGAGCTCCTCTTAAGACTTCCGTTTCAAAACCCTCGACATCTATCTTTATCACGGCTTTGTCTGATTCGCTCAACTGCATCTCTTCTAACAGAGAATCCAAGGTTCTAATTTCAACCGTATATTTGTTTGCACCCTCACAAAGTTCTCTAACGGTTGACAGACTGGAAGTTTCAGGCAAATAAGGCACCCCGTCCAGCTCAAAAGGCATCTCGACAAATTCAGCTGAACCGCAAACGTCTGAGATGGCATATGGATAGCTCTTGATGCGCCGGCATTGGTTTTTAGCTAGGGTCCGTTCCAGATAATTTCTGGCCCGAACTGAGGGTTCAAAGGCGAACAAGCGTATATTTTTATTGACGCTCAAGTCGAAGGGGATGCACATGGCCCCGGTTGCTGCTCCGATATCGAGAAACACGGTGCCATCATTCAACCAGTTTCTCATCCGCTCCCAATGGGCTGTTTCTACAAGAAAATAAGGTGAACCATCGGCCTTGAAATGTAGGCAGTGTCGCATGGTCAAAAGAGTGTAGCGAGGCCACAGAACCTGGATACCATTGAACTCAACCTCAATAAAGGAATCGTCAGTGAGGGATTTCAGGCATTCGATGAAACCGCCGACTCGTGCCTGGTGAAGCTCAGAGGGGTTCTTGTTATCTAGGGTCAATTTCTCTTCATTCAATTTTAAATGAGGACTTTCATTTTCAGGCAATGTCGGCATATGATTGCTGATCCTCATTAATTTAATTCCAATAGGATTCAACAAGGTGTTGATGATTTTAGAAATATTATTTAACGCAGACATATTGGTTTCCGTGTGTGAAAATAATGTTATTAGCTATTGTTTTCTTGTGAAATAACTATCGCTTTTCAGATTCAGCAGCCTATATCAACAGACTAAAGCCAAAAATGGACAATTGAAAAGGACAAAGCATTGCATGGTTATTTCAGATTTTGATTATCGATTTCTTAGTGAAATTTATTGCTCAATTACAAACCAATCGGCTATAAAAAAACGTCTCAATACTAATAATAATGTGTCACCTTGCATCCGTTGACAGTCAAAGAATCGCCCTTGGTGTTGCCGAGAAAGTCGAAAAACAACTCAAATGTGCGACATCCACCATTCATCGACGACAAGAGTCTGCTAACAAAGCAGCATATGCATAATATCTAAATATTTTCTCTCCTCCCCCTACGGGTCGAACGCCGACAAACATTTCATTGTTCTTCCCCTTTTCGGTGAAATCCATATCAAACAAATAGCGCCCTGCTTTCAGGGTGAATGGTTTTGATGTCAGCCCCTGAGTGGCATTGATCTGGAAATCACCTACGTCCAAAGTCATTGTTAGCTCACTGGCAATCGCTGGTTCGCAGGGGGAGTCGCTCAACTTGGCTTCGTGAATGTAGATGATGTCCTGAATAGGCAGAACCGCTGAGGAATTAGGTCGGTCATAAATTTTGGAGTTGAAAATTCGCCTGAACATCTATGCCGTCCTATTTCACTGACTTCCAAAGCCAGGAATGCTGCTCATAACGATTGTCGTTGAACAGTCTGTAGTTCAATGTTTCCTGAGAGGCGAGCAAGGTGGCATGCCGTTTCTGCAATTTCTTGGTCTCATTTAGAAACTTCGCCTGTTTTCTAAAAGATATACGCCCGGGGCTGTAGAGTTCCATCGTTGTGAGTATGTCCCGCAGGCGGGTTAAATCCGCCACCATGGGCGCCCAGAAAGCGTCCCCTTCTCTTTCTTGGCCATGCAGCGCCAAGGCAAGAGCATAGTCGAAATCCGTGCTGATATGGCCGCAATAGGATTTGCGATAGCTTAGGGCGCGCCAAAATTGCTCCCGAAGCTCATCCACGGAACGCTGCTCAAAGGCATAACGCGCGCCACCCAAACTGCGATGAATATACCATGCCCGCGTGTCTTCAATTTCTGCCATGGGTGAGGCCGTGGTCCGTTCTTCCGGGTAGTTGAAAAACAGCCCCAGCGTTTTTGGCAGAAATTTGACCTTCAACTTGGGCAAAACGCGGTTTTTAAATTCGGTGTCGCCAGCCCCCCGAAAGCTTTCGTCATAATAGCCGAAACGCTCATGAATGTTCCGGCGATAGATGCCACCAACCCAACCCAGATAACATGTTTCCAGGTAGACATGATCTTTCGTCCCTCCCTGGCGGTTATAGCTCATCACGTCTTTATTGAGTGTGCCATGTTCATCCGTCTCCATCACCACACTGTTGGCCATCACCCAATCGACAGAAGAATCCTTTTCCAATTCGTCAACCATCAACTCCAAGGCTTCTGGATAGAGTCCCTCATCCACCCCTAAAAACACCAAATAAGGCGCCCGTGCCAACCGAATGCCCCTGTTCCAGGCCTCTTGAATGGTTTCGCGCGTTGGCGACCGACCATAGACCACCTTGAAAGAAGGATTGGCGGCCAAAAAGCGTTGTAAAACACCTCGTTCATTCTGTGGCGAGGCACTGTCCTGAATGATAAGCTCCACCCGACCAGCTCGCACCAGAGTCTGCTCGGCCAAGGCAGTCAAGAAAAATTCCAACTTGGCCTCAGCCCGGTAGGTAGAAACGATAACCGAAACCAGAGGGGAGAATCCGCTGCACCGGGCACCCTCCAATACCTCATAAGGCTTTTCGGGCTTGACCAAGTGGCGTTCCCTGGCTTTTTCCAAAAAGTCATAAACGGCATTGGCCACACCTTCAACCGGTGGGGCATAGAGGGCGCGGGCAGCAGATGCTGTTTCCGGAAACCCCAGGTGTTCCAATGAGGCGGCACAGCTTTCCAGCAAAGAGAAACGGTTATCCCCCATGGCCCGCAAGACTCGCAGTTTATAAGTAGCAGAAAAAAGGTGGTTTTGGCGCAAATCCTCCAGGCGGGCCAATTCGCGCCAGAACAAAACGCGTGACAGGGGCGTGGCTTCTGCCAGAGAATAAAGGTGGCGTAGCTTATTCTCCAGATTCTTGGCCGAATCTTCGGGCAAATTCGTGTATTGCGAAATTTTCGTCGGTTTGAAGTATGCTCGAACAAGCTGTGCTCTTCGGCGGGAAACAGCATTTAACAGCCCATGCCACTTCAGTGTAGACAAAGTCCACTGGCCTGTTTTCTTGATCGCCTTTTTAACAATGGCAGGAGCTAGCCGACGCAAAGCCGCCTTTGGAGGTAAATGACGGGTTAAGCTAGGCAAGGGCATCGCATCTCCGACAGCCGGAGAATCCAGAAACTTCTGATAAATGGCAGCCATATTCAAGGGCGGCATATTCACCGGGTGAGCGAGAAGATATGCGCTCAACTCAGCTCGATAATCCTCATAATTGCTTAAAATCCGCCGCAGTTCGCCCAAGCAACCATAGATGTTGCCCATGTCAATTTTGACGTATGGCAAGCCCGGCCATTCTTCATCCAAAAATTGACAGACCCCAGCCCGGCTGGAAATAGCCGTGGGACAGCCATGGAAAAGAGCTTCCAAGGCCACCAAATTCAGAGTGTCATAGCGAGTCGGTAGAATCATCAGGGTTTTGCCGCCATAGAGTTCGGCCATCTGCGCCATATTCATGGCGCCCAAATATTCAGAACGACACAAACTACGTCGGCGGGCTTGCTCTGCTAAAATTTGGCTGGCAGGCCCTCCAAAGGGAGGCACCCACTCCTCCGCGCCAATGTGAAGCAGGCGATCATAAAGCTCATCCGGCAGCCAGCGGGCCAATTCCTGGAAAATGTCATTTCCTTTCAATTTTTCCAGTCTGCCCACACAGCAGAGATCGGGCGGACGGCCTTTTTTGTCATCGGCATAGGGGAGCGGACCCGCGGGTCGAAAAACAAAATGCAGGGGGTTGACATATTCCACCTCCCTGTTCCAGCGGTTTTGCCACTCCTTCATATAGGCGCGGGACAGGCTATAGACTCCGTCGGCCTCGCGGAATTGCCGCGCTTCCATATCTTCCAGATGCCGGGTTTCCGTAGGCCGCCAGTTAAGCTTCAGGCTCGTAGAGATGTTGCCGTGCATAGACAACACCACCCGACCCCAACCAACGCGGTAGTGGGCGAAAACCTGTTTCAGGCAAGCGCCGAACGTTTCATAGTCAGGCGATTCAATGATGTCGAAACTTTGCCCAGCCACGGCCGAGGCGAATACAGCTGCCGTATGCAGTGCATTGCGCCAATGTAGCGGCCGAAAGGGCTCACTTTTTTCATAGAGTACCCAAGAGAAAGAGGGCAGTTGAAGGGCATGAGCGTTCGCAGGGCGGGGGCTTTTGGCAGATTCCTGATGACGGAAATAATAAAACTCCGCCTCAGGCGTGTTTTCTATCACCCGACGATAAACGGACTGACCACCACCAATCGTTTTGAATAAGTCACAACACAACAACAGTATTTTCATGCTTTGACTCTGCCCTTTTATCCGCGATAATAGACCACCTGGCTGCCGCCGCTTTCGAACTTGAAGGGGACGTGAATGAGCTTGCTGAGTGCGCAGCGCACAGCGTCCTGTTTGTCCGGTTGCACAAAGAGGAGCAGAAAACCGCCTCCGCCTGCGCCGAGCAGCTTGCCGCCAACAGCACCGGAAGCCCGCGCCGCTTCATAAACTTGGTCTATATATGAAGTGCTCACCTTTTCGGAGAGTGAGCGTTTGTGTTGCCAGGCCTGGTGCAAAAGCTCCCCGAAGGCTGTGAGCTTTTGTCCGCAGGCCAGTATGTCCACCGCTTCATCCACCATGGCGCGCATGGCGTGGAGCTGCTTTTCTTTGCTGGAGAAATTGGCTACTTGGGACTTGGCCACTTCAGAGGCAATGCGAGAAAAGCCGGTGAAAAACAACATCAGGTGGGAGCCGAATTCTTTTTTGCGCTCGGCCGATAAAATCAACGGCTCTACGCTGAAATTCCCGTCTTTTTTAAAGTGCAAGATATTCAGCCCCCCATAGGCCGCCGCTGTCTGGTCCTGATAGCCTACGGTTTCGCCCAGCACTTGTTGCTCATAGCGTATGCTTTCTTCGGCCAGCCACTTGGGGGTTACCCGGCGGCCAGCCAACCCTTCCAGAGAATGAAGCAGCCCAACGACGAAAGAAGAGCTGGAGCCCAAGCCAGAGCGCGCGGGCAAATCCGCATCACAGTGAATTTCCAGGCCATTGCCATCTTCATAGGCTTTGAGCACTTCGCGTATGGCTGGATGCTCTATTTCATCCACGGTTTTGACATGCTCCAGGCGTGAATACGTTATACGGTATTTATGGTCGAAAAAGGGTGGCAAATGGCGGCATGAAACATAGCAATATTTGTCAATGCTCGTAGAAAGCACCGCGCCACCGTGTTTTTCTACCCACGTGGGGTAGTCCGTTCCACCACCAAAAAAAGACACCCTAAAAGGTGTACGCGAAATAATCATATGGACGCCTCAACACACATGGACATTCACAAAATGGCCTGAAGCTCCCTCAAGCCCCCCACTTTCTTCTGCATAGCTGCCTACATATCCGCTGTCTACATATCTGCTGTAGGCATATACCGCCTGGCCCAGCGGGCATAGAAAACTTTCCCGCGCGGCACACCACCTGAAGCGGTCTGGCCTGCCCTCAGCCCACAGCGGAAGGGGCGGGGCATGCTTGGTTATCATCGTATTTTTAATTGTGTTTTTCTCGTTGAATTCACACAACATCAGGCACCCTTAAAAGCAATCTGACAAAAATACAAGAGCTATTGCCGCAAAGGGCTTGGGGTGTTGCCCCCTCAAGCTGGAGCAAAGCAGCTGCAGAGTATCCACATTCACTCAGCAGGCATTCCATTTTTGTCCCCCGTTGAGGCTTTTTTGTCAGCTGAGGTTTTTTCGTCAGTTGAGGCTTTTTTTCCCGCCAAGGCCATGAGTTTGAGACGGATGCCTTGCAGCATTTCTGCAGCCTTCGCAATGTCCGGCTCGGCCCAGCGGGCATGGGGGAGCTTCCCCCAACGCTTGTCAACCCCGTTTAAGGGAACCAGGGTATAAGGCACAGCAAAGGCGCGCTCGCCTTCCATAAACTCCATGTTGCCTGACCAGCCTGTGGCCACCACATAGAGGCCACGCAACAGGGCTTCGCGCAGGGTTAAACCATAGCCTTCTGAGCGGTGCAGAGAAAGGTAGACGTCATGCTCCAGAAACAGGCGCTCTAAGGCAGCCTCCTCCATCCACTCGGAAACAAGGCGGATGTGCGGATGTTGGGCAACCAGCACTTGCAACTCCTCCCAGTCAGACGCATGGGCCTTGGGTTGAATTATTTTAATGGTCAACTCAGCCTCCCTGGGCCCAAAGGCGCGCACAAAAGCCGCAACGGCAGCCTGAGGGTTTTTGCGAGCCATGCCTGAGCCCATGTCAAAAACAAGGAGACAGCGCAGCATGCCACCCTGGCAATAGGCCTGCTTCACCGCAGAGGGCTGCGGCACGGCATGAGGGTGTACCCTCACCGGTTTTTCCGTGTTTTTGGCAATGGCCTCGCGGGTGAAGGTGCTGGGCACCTCAACAGCATCCACAAAGCGCAAGGCGAATTTCCACAGAGAGGGAATGTCTTCCAGCTCCCATGCCCAATAGGCAAGCATGTGCTTGCGCTTAAAAAACTTCCTCCCCAGCTTGCATAACAGCCACAAAAACTGCGGCGGGTTCAGGTGAATAATGACGGTGCCTTCGCCCTCCTCACCCCTCACCTCTGCCAGGCGGCGAAAAGCGCCTTCCTCTTGCGGCTTCTTCACACTTTGCAACATTTCCCTGGAAACATCCACGCAGAGGCAATGCGGAGCGGTTGCGCACAGCTGCTGGGCATAGAGCTCTGCTGAGCGTGAAAGCCCCCCACCGGCCTGAAAATTGCCGATAATATACATGGGCCCATCCACCCTGGCTTGTACATGCCGACGAGGGCCCATACGCAGCAGGCACAAAACCTTCAGGGGCCACTCACGTAGCCCAGAGGGCAAGGCATGCCATGCTTTCTTAAACTTCTCTTTCATAAGCGACACAAGCTTGAGGACCCAGGCTTTGAGGATGAAGGTGTTGAGGACGAAGGCTTGGAGGACCAAGGCTGAATGCCCTGGAAATTCTAAACAACGCTTGGGTTTATAGCTGCCTTATCGCACAGTGCTCTTGCCGGGTGCCAAAAAATAAAAACGGCGGCCGAATATGTTTGCTCTTTCGCCCTCTATATTGCCTTCCCTCTGCAAACACCGGCGCACAAAATTTCAGCGTTTTTTAGACGCCTTTTAAAAACACATTGGATTTTCTATGCGCAAACGGCATAGCTGCTCTTTGCAGAAATATTGGCCTCTATACCGCCCTTCAACAACGAAACAACCATGGTTAAAAAATACTTCATTGTTTTCTTCTTGGCTCTGACAGCAGCGCGCGCAGAAAACAAAGAAGCTCACAATGTTTCACACCCTGTTTCACGCCATGCTGCGCACAACACTTCCTCAACTCAAACACGGACAGGTTTCTCCAATAAAACACTGACAGGCAAGCCACTCAACAGCAGGCCTCTGACAGGCAAGTCCGCGACAGACCTGCCGCCAACAGAGGCCATGCCCTCGGACACAGCCGTGGATACCTCGACGGACCCCAAAGTCTCCCTGGAGGAAATGCTCGCTTATGCCAAGCAGCATTCCCCTGCGCTGCTGATGGCTCAAAGCACACGCTTGCGTGCAGAGGCCACCTATGTCGCTGCTTCTGCCCTCTTGCCCTCTAACCCTGAGCTTGTGGTGGCTGCAGGCCCTCTCTTCGGGCGCGTCGGCACAGGGCTTGGCCTTAACGCTTCGCTCATGCAGCAAATACACGTGGCGGGTGAGCGTGGCTTGCACATGGCCAGCGCCAACCAAAGCCTGAAGCTTGCAGAGGCAGAAATTCAACAGGCGCATTGGGAAGTTTATTGCAACATCCGAGAAGCGTTTTATGCGGCATTGCTTGCGCGGGAGCGACTTAAACTGGCCCGACACATTTCCCATTTCCACGCAGAAGTGTTGCGTGTGGTGGAGAGACAAATTTCTATAGGAGAAGCGGCCCCCCTCGCCTTAAGGATTGCGCAAGCCGAAGTCGCACAGGCCAAACAAACGGTTGTCGCCTCACAACAAGCCTTTTTGTCCGCACGCATTCAACTGGCACAATTGTCCGGCTGGCCAGCACAAACCCCGCCCTCTCCTGTGGGGGAGTTGCTTGCCCCTGTCACCCTCCCGGAGCAAGAGCAATTGGTTGAAATGGCCCACCACCACCTTCCCCTTTTGCAGGTTGCACAGGCCAAACTCCAAGAAGCTCAGGCCCACCTCGACCTCTCCCGGAGGAATGCTTGGCCACGACCCTCTGTGGGTCTACAATACCAATATGAAGGCAAGCAACCCCATAGCCCCAGCACCAGCATTTTAATGGGCGCTCTCTCCTTGCCCATACCCAGCTTTCAAACCAACCAAGGAGAAAAAGCACGCGCCAAAGCAGAGCTCGCCATCCGCCAAACAGAGCTCCTTGCAAACCAAAAACTGCTTTATGGAAAAATGGCACAACTCCGCAGCGAAGTCCTCGCCGCCCAGGAGCGTATGCGTGCCTATGGCGTCGACATTCTCCCTCGCTTTGAGGAAAACCTCCATTTGTTGCGCAGAGCTTTTGAGCTTGGAGAAATGGACATCCTCTCCCTTTCCGCAGGCGTCAAACGCTTTCTCGAAATCCGAAATGATGCACTCAACGCACAACATGAATATTGTGCAGCCCTCATTCACCTTGAGCGAAATGTCGGCGTCGGCATTTCTCATACAGACACTGTTCCGCCATGAAATATTTTCTCCTCCTTTGTCTGCTCCCTTCTGTTCTGCTTTGCGCTTGCAAAAAAAATGAGCCCCCTCCTCCTGCGGAGGAGCTCAAAACCCAACTGGGTGAAATCCGCTTGCTCCCCGAGGTTATGGAGCGCGTGGGCATCAGCGTCGGCATTCCACCCGTGCGTCCCTTAAGTGGGGGAATGGCCATTCCCGCAGAAACACAATTGCGACCCAACAGCACAGCGCATGTTTGGCCTTTCGTCTCCGGACGCTTAACCAAAGTTTTCGTCTCTATAGGAGAGCATGTCAAACAAGGGCAGCTCCTGGGCATTGTCGCCTCTACTGATGTGTCCACTGCACGCTCCAGGCTCAACCAGCTGCGTGCCCGGTTGTCCGCAGCTGAAGCAGCCCTTCGGCGTCAACAACAGCTTTCCGCAGAAGGCATTGGCGCCGGGCGCTCGCTCATTGAAGCGCAAACACTCGTTGAAGAGCTGAAAGCAGAAGCCGAGGGCCTCAGAGGCCAATTGTCTGTCTTCGGCTCCGGAAGCGGAGGAGAGCTTTCTTTGCTTTCTCCTATAGACGGCGTCATCAGCAGCATACACGCCACCGTCGGAGAAATTTCACCGCCAGAGCAAATTGTCTTCACCATTACGGACCAGAGCAAAATATGGATTCGCGGAAATGTTCCTGAGCTGGAAATTAACCGCGTCATCCCTCACTCGGAAGTCCTCGTTCGGTTTCATGCCTTCCCTGAAGCCACCTTCAAAGGCCTCATCCACTTTGTGGAGCCCTCGTTGGATGCCAAAACACGCTCCCTCCCCATTTGGATTGTGCTGGAAAACCCAGAGCCCAGGTTACGCAGCGGCCTCTTTGGAAACATAGAGCTTCTGGGCGACAAGCCCGATGAGCATGTCCTGTCTGTGCCCACCGAAGCCATTGCCAACATGGATGGGCAACCCTTCGTCTTCATCTATGAAAAAGACGCCCACCTCTTCAAACCTCAACCCGTCACCCTCGGCAGAAGAGCAGGCCACTTTTTTGAGGTGCGCTCAGGCCTTAAGGAAGGCACCCCCATTGCCCTTCGTGGAACTTTCACCTTGAAAAGCATCCTCAAATATAAAGAGCTGATGGAAGCCATTCAGGACTGAGCGTGCCCCCATGAAAAAACTCGTCGAAACCTGCCTCAAATGGCGCCTCCTCGTCTTCGCCTTCGTCATCCTCATCGCCTTTGCCGGAGTGCGCAGCGCCTTGGAGCTTCCCATTGATGCGGTGCCCGATATTACGAATGTCCAAGTTCAGGTGCTGACACAGGCCACCTCGCTGGGACCTTTGGATGTTGAGCGCACCATCACCTTCCCCATTGAAGCTTCCATGAGCGGAATGCCCGGCGTCACCAACATTCGCAGCATTTCTCGTTTTGGTTTATCCGCTATTACGGTGGTTTTTGAAGAAGGCACAGAGCTTCTGCGCGCAAGGCAACTCATTTCTGAGCGCCTCACCCAAGTCAGAGATATGTTGCCCCCAGGCATCTCCCCCGAGTTGGGGCCCTTAAGCAGCGGACTTGGAGAAATATTTCAATTTGAAGTCCGCAGCCACAACATGTGCACAACCCCAGAGCCTGCTGGAAATACCCAGGAGAAACCCTGCCACACACCCATGGAGCTGCGCTCCTTGTTGGATTGGTTCATCTCCTATGAGTTGCGCTCTGTCCCCGGTGTGGTTGAAGTCAACTCCTTTGGAGGAGAGCTCAAAACCTATGAGGTGGAAGTCCTTCCCGACCGCTTAAGAGCACTGAACATTTCTCTAAATAACCTCTTTGAGGCCTTAGAGAAAAACAATGCCACCGCAGGTGGCGGATATTTAATCCGCTCCGGAGAGCAACTCTTGGTGCGCGGGGAAGGTCGCATCCAACACCTGGATGAAATTGGGGACGTCCTCATTGAGACACGAGGCGATGGTGTGCCTGTGCGCGTGAGGGATGTGGCGCGCGTACAAATTGCTCCGCTCATCCGCCATGGCGCCGTCACCCGGGACGGCAGAGGAGAAGCGGTGACGGGCATTGTGATGATGCTTGTGGGCGCCAACGGCAGAAAAGTGGTCGAAGACGTCAAAACGAAAGTAGCGGAAATAACACCCTCGCTTCCCGAGGGCGTTTATATGGACACTTTTTATGACCGCGCGGAGCTGGTGGACAGAACCATAAAAACCGTTGCAGAAAACCTGGCGCTTGGGGCCTTGTTTGTCATCGCCGTCCTTTTGTTTCTCCTGGGGAGTGTGCGCGGAGGGCTTATTGTGGCTTCGGCCATTCCTTTTGCCATGCTTGTGGCCCTTTGCGCCATGCACATGCTGGGGCTCAGCGGCAACCTCATGAGCCTTGGCGCCATTGACTTTGGAATTGTCGTCGATGGAACCATTATTGTGGTCGAAAATGCGGTGGTCCACCTGGCGGCCGCCCTTCGAGGCCAAAAACGGCCGATGAGTTATAAGGAAGCCTCCCAAGTGGTTTTGGGCTCCACCTTGGATGTGCAAAAAGCAGCCCTCTTCGGAGGCGCCATCATCATCCTCGTCTATGTCCCCATCCTCACCCTGGAGGGCATTGAAGGCAAAATGTTCAAACCCATGGCGCTCGTCGTCATTTTTGCACTCATTGGCGCCTTTGTCGCGGCATTAACCTTTGTCCCCGTGCTCGTCGCCACCTTCCTTCGCAAAAATGCCCGGGAGAAGGAGCTGTTTATTATTAGAGTGCTCCACCGCTTTTATACGCGCATGCTCTCCCCGCTGATGAAACGCCCCAAAGAAGTGATGCTGGTTGCCCTGCTTTTGCTGCTTGCAACAGGCTTCGTCGCTTCTCGCATGGGCGCGGAATTTATTCCCCAACTGGACGAGGGCGCCCTCGCGGTACAAATTTCCCGCCTCCCCAGTGTTTCTCTGGAAGAAAGCCTCCTGGGCTCTACCCGCTTTGAGAAGGTGCTTTTGGAATTTCCAGAAGTGAGCACCGTTATTTCCAAAACAGGCCGCCCTGAAATTGCAACGGACCCCATGGGCGTTGAATTGACCGATGTTATTATTATGCTGAAGCCGCGCTCAGAATGGGAAACAGCCAACTCCAAAGAAGCGCTGATTCAAAAAATTTCCGAGCGCCTCTCTGAAACACTTCCCGGCCTGGGCTTTTCATTCTCTCAACCCATTCAACTGAGAATGTCCGAGCTCATCAGCAGCTCTCGCTCTGATGTGGCTATTACTATTTTTGGGGATGATTTGGCTATACTCGAGCGGCTCAGCCGTGAGGTGCAAAACATTATCCGCGGCCTGCCCGGAGCAACGGATGTGCGCGGAGAGCAGTTGACAGGCTTGTCTACGCTGGAAGTAACCGTGGATAGGGCGGCCGCCTCTCGCTATGGCGTTTCTGTGAGAGATGCGCTGGATGCCATTGAAGCTTTGGGGGGCAAACAAGTGGGCGAGGTTTATGAGGGCGAGCGACGCTTCGCCCTTCAAGTCCGCGTCCCTCACTCCCTCAGGAATGACTTTGAGCAAATCCGCTCCCTTCCTGTCAGCGGAAGCAACGGCCCGCTGGTGCCCCTGGCCCAAATTGCAAGCATTGAAATTGTCGACTCACCCGCCAGCATCAGCCGGGAGCAAGTCCGCCGGAGGACCAATGTTGAGGTGAATGTGCGGGGGATGGATTTGGCCTCTTTTGTGGCCAACGCTCAACAAGCTGTGGATGAGCACATAACGCTTCCCGCGGGTTATACCATGAGCTGGGGTGGCCAATTTGAAAACCTCCGTGAGGCCTATGGACGTTTGGTGGTTGCTGTGCCCTTCGCGCTTGGCCTTATTTTTGTGCTGCTCTATATGGCTTTTGGCTCCCTCAAGTGCGCTGCTCTCATTTATTTAAATGTGCCTTTCGCCGCAGTGGGGGGCGTGTTTTTGCTGAGCCTTCGGCAGATGCATTTTTCCATCAGCGCAGCCGTTGGCTTTATTGCACTCTTTGGCATTTCTGTGTTGAATGGTGTGGTGTTGATAACCACCGTCAACAAACTCAAAAACGCCGGGAAAACAGCCTACCAGGCCGCCTATGAAGGTGCCCTCTCCCGCCTGCGCCCTGTGGTGATGACGGCAAGCGTTGCAGCCTTGGGTTTTATTCCCATGGCACTTTCAACCAATTCCGGGGCTGAAGTGCAAAGGCCCCTGGCCACCGTCGTTATTGGCGGACTGGTCAGCGCTACCTTCCTCACCTTGTTTGTGCTCCCCACCCTCTATGCTTTTATTTATCGCAAAACACCGCTACCCCCAGACAACCAGGAAATGACGCTGAGTGAGCAACCTCCCTTGCCAACAGCTACGCCCACTCCACCTGCTTAAGCTGCTTAAGCTGCACAACCCAAAACCTCACCTGCTCCAAAAAACGCCCAGCTTGAGGCAAGCCACCGCTTCCCTTCACGCCGTTCCGGCAGACAGGGTGTGGCGTGAAAACATAACGATGGTGTGGCGCTCAAAAGAGGGGACGAGGGGGCGTGCTCAAACAGCAGCTCCATGCCGCATGAGCCGCCAGATGGCAATGGCATGCAGTGAAGCGGCCACCACCGTGAGGGAGTGGAACACCTCATGGTAGCCAAACCAACGTGGACTGAGGCGTGGACGCTTGGCTGCATAAAATATGGCCCCCAGCGTATAGCTAAGGCCGCCTGCAAGCACCAACCACCAATTGAGCTCCCCCAGGCCTCGTCTGAATTCCGAAAGGTAGGGGACTACACTCCAGCCCACCAATAGGGCCAAAAGGGCGGACACCACTTTGGGCGCCCTAATCCAAAACAAGGACTGCAGCATGCCCAGCAAAGCCCCACCCCAGGTAATAATAAGAATTTTAGGGCTCAGCTCTGCGGAAAAGGCCATTAACGCCATGGGGGTATAGGTGCCGGCTATTAAGAGGAAAATGGAAGCATGGTCCGCACGCCTCATCCACTGGCGCATATGAGGCTTCCAATGGATGCGGTGGTAGAGGGCGCTGACCAAAAACAACACGCTCAGGCTTGCCGCAAATGTCCCCACACCCCATGCCGCCCTTGGAAAGGGTGCAAAAAACAAAAAAACAATGCCCATAACAAAAGCACACAAAGCCGCCCACTGGTGAATGACACCGCGAATTTTTGGCTTCTCTAACAACAAGGGCACCGGGTTTTCTGCAGACGAAACAAAAGCAGGGGAAGTGGACATGGCAAAAGCTCTAATGCAAGGGGCCACCACAAAGCAAAGCCCTCTCGCATGCCGCTTGCAAAAAAACATTTTCAAAACATTTTCAAAACATTTTCAAAACATTTTAAAGACATTTTGAAGAACATTGCCTCTTGAAGCTGGTGAGGCTTAAGCCAGGGGCTTCTTCAAAAAAAGGATGGCCCTCTGGAGAATATTTCCCAAAGCTGAAGCAATACTTCTGCATCCAAAGCCGCATAGGTTATTTGGCTGCGAGACAGAGGCCGCCTTTGCCAATTGCTGGTTTGCTCCCTCTTGTCCAAGGGGCTTCCCAGCTCCCTCTCACAAACAACGCTGAGGCTATGCCCCCCCAAAATATTTCTTCCCCGCAGCTTGCGTGACAAGAGCAAGGTGTCCACAACGCCGGCCAAAGACAGACCACACGCGGCCAAAACCCGCTCCTCAAACGGCGCATGGTGAATGAGCTTCTTCGTCTCGCAACGCTCTAAAAGCGGCGACAAAGGGGAAAGCGAATGCTGTGTTGGCTTTCCGAAGGCCAATGCGTCAACCAAATAGGTGGCGCTGGGCGTCGCCAACTGCATGAGGCAGAGGCTTTGCGTGCTGAGGGTGGTTTCTACGTCCAGGCCTATAAAAGCCTCTTGGCAAAGTTTCAGGCATACAGCCTCCAAAGCGGCTTTCTCTGCTATCCAAAACAAGGGCCGCTGTGGCTCTCTGCGCAAAAACGCTTTAGGCCCAGAGGCTTGCTTGGGCATGCTGGGCCTGGGCATATATTTAGGCAAGGCTTTCTGTTGCCAGGCTTTCAGAGCGTTGTCTGCACCGTCGTCATCCATGGGCTTTCCGGTTTAGGGCAAGCGCGGCAAAAAAACCACTCTTAGGGCGGATGAGGGTTAAATGAAGCCTGGCGAGCCTTCAGTGAAAGCGGTTTGGCGTTGTTTTAAGGGGACGTGGTTGCAAAAGGGCTCCTCTGCCATATAGTCCCCTGTCATGGACAATGCCCTCGCACGGCAGCCCCCGCATACGTTGACATATTCACAGGAGCCGCAACGCCCTTTGAGGCGAGCAAAGTCACGCAACTCCTGAAACACCGCTCCCTCCTTCCAAATTTCCTCAAAACCCTGCCGAAAAATATTGCCTGCCGAAACAGGGAAATAACTGCAGGGGAATACTTCTCCGTCCACGCTGATGAAGCAAATGAGTTGGCCTGCCAAACAGCCTTTGGAGCCCCCCGTTGAAAAAGCCAGAGAGCGCCGCTTATATTTCTCTCCCGCCGCCTTCGCCTGCTGCAAGGTGAGGCGGTAATAATGGGGGGCGCAGGTGGGGCGCACCAGCAACGCTTCTTCTTCTTTTTCCATGTGGGCATGCCATTCCAAGAGGAGCTCATAGTCCGCTGGAGAAATTAACTCGGACAACATCTCCTCGCCTCGGCCTGTGGGCACCACCATAAACATATACCAGGCCTTGGCCCCCACCTCTTTGGCCAAGGCATAGGTTTTGGCCACCTCCTCCTGGTTTCGCTTCGTAAATGAAGAGTTAATGAGGAAGGGAATGCCATGTTGGCGAAACAACCGCGCCGCATTTAATGTCCCCTCAAAAGCCCCCTTTTGAGCGCGAAAATCATCATGCACCTGGGCTGAAGCACCATCCAAACTCAAGGAAACCATGCAAATGCCCGAAGCCAACATGCGCTCACATATAACATCCGTCACCAAGGTACCGTTGGTGGCCATGCACATGCGCAAACCTTTTTGTGTACCATAATGGGCAATCTCAAAAATGTCCTCGCGCAGCAAAGGCTCCCCGCCTGAAAGCACCAACACAGGGCTGGAAAAGGCGCATATGTTGTCCACCACCCTCAAGGCCGTCTGCGTGTCAAAATCCGGATGGCCACACACCTCGGCCTCAGAGGAAGAGCGGCAGTGCACACAGCGCAAATTGCACCTTCGCGTCATCTCCCAGGCAACCCATTTGGGGTGAAATTCCATGAAGTCTCCTCTTTAAAAACACAATGAAACCACAGTGAAAACCACAGTGAAAACCACAATGAAAACCACAATAAAAAAACACAATGCCCATGCCATGGCCTGTTTGCATGTCCTGGCTATTTCTCATGCCATTGTGCACAAGCCTGGCCTGCGTTGTGTCATTGCTAAGTCATCGCGGCGGCATGGCCTGGGAGGTGGCCCATGCATTTCGAGCATTCCTGTTTTTGAAGGCAAAAGAAAAGCCTGGGCTGGCTCTGAAGCGGTCTAGGGCAAAAAAGGAGGGCTCAACAGACGCAGGCCAATGCTGAACCACCTCTCCCCTGCTGTTGAGTTCAATGTGTTTTTGCCCCATTGGTCGCCGAAAGTAGCATCCAGTTGAACATGCTCGGGCACCAACCACAGGCGAAGGCCCACTTGGTAAAAGGGCCTGCCTTTGTTTTGCCCAAATATTTCGGCAATCAACCAGCTACGCTCGCTCAGTTGTGTCTCGGAGCCCATGCCCCAACTCATGCGGTGCTGCCCCCTTTGTTCTGCCAGTGTCTCATAAAGCCAGCCCAGGTTGAGGTGCATGACGAGGCGCTCTTCAAAAAAGGCGAAGCTTGCGGGTATATAGGCATAGAGGTTGCCAAAGAGGTTGCGGCTCGTATGTATGAGGGGGCGGCGCATATAGCCGAAGGCCATCCCCACCGACCAGCCGTTGGGCTCCAAAGCCTTAAACAAAGTTTTTCCCTGCAGCACAATGTTGGCCACCTGTGTTTTTTTCGCGCTTTCCTTGTTGAGCGCGCCGCCAAGGGTGAGCTCCAGCGTCCCACTAAAATTGCAAGCGGGCAGCGCCCAATATTCCGTGCTGCCAAAGTCATTCTGCAGCCAGGTTTCAACTTGGCAGGCCTTGGCATCCACCGTGCGCGCATCATCCGTAATCATCGGCCGCGCAGCGCGCGCGCTGTGGCCCCCAAGCAAGGCGCCAACACAAAACACCACCCCACACAATGAAGGCCAGGGGCCCCAAACCCGGTTGAGCATAAAACACATGCACTGCCTTTTCGCAGAAGTTGGGCCCTTTCTCATTGCGTTTGGGTGAAGAAAATGAAGGGGAGGGTTGTGCACTTCATGCCTTGACAAAATCCGCAGCTTCCAATATTGATAATCATTATCAATATGGATGCGCCTCCTCGAGATATGCCTCGAAAAACCTTGCTCGTTGTCGGCAACCCCAATGTTGGGAAAAGTGTGCTTTTCAACGCATTTACGGGGCGCTATGCCGTCGTCTCTAATTATCCGGGCACCACGGTGGAGCTGATGCAGGGCAACCCGGCTCCTTCCCCTCTTGCAGGTGGCAGCAATGCTGAAGCTCCCCTCCACACCCCGCTTCAAAGTTTTGCCACCGTCATTGACACTCCCGGCATGTATGCGCTGTGCCCGCTAACGGAAGAGGAGCGCGTCAGCCAACACATTTTGCTTGAGGAAACCTTCAGCCCTGGCGGCGGGTTTCCCCAGAGGAGGCTTGTGTCCCCTCAACCCGCAGAGCAGGAAAGAGGAGCGGGCATGGCTTCCCCCTTGGGCAGCAGGGGGGGGGCCAACGCAACAGAGGAAAGCCACAGCGTGCTTTTGCACGTGGTGGACGCTAAAAACCTGCACCGGGCTTTGCCCTTAACACTGCAGCTGTTGGAGCTGCAAAAGCCCATGGTGTTGGCCCTCAACCTCTATGACGAGGCTCTGGCCGAAGGCATGGAAATAGACGCTTTGGCCCTCTCTCAATGCCTCGGCATTCCGGCCGTCAACACGGTGGCCACGCGGAGGGAGGGGCTGAAGGCACTCTATGCGGCCCTGGAGGCGCAGGCCCGTGCGCCTGAAAAAACCGACGCCCGCTTCCACATGCAATATAGCGAGGACATTGAGTTGGCCCTCTTGGCCCTCTGCTCCATTTTGTCCCCTCTCTGTGGGCCCCAAAGCCGCGCCATAGCCTTGCTGCTTTTGCAGGGGGATGCTCCCTTGCTTTTGCGCCTCAAAAAACAATTCCCCGCTGCTGCCTCCGCCTTGCAAAGCTGTTTGGAGGAAATGGCTCCACGCCTGAGCACCAAAACAGCGCTGCTCCGCATAGCCACGCAGCGCCATGAGGCTGCACATGCCCTCGCTGAAAGCTGCATCCGCCCCTCGGCCCAAAAACAAAAAAGCTTCTGGGCGTTGTTAAGCCGCATGGCCATGGCCCCCGCCACCGGAATTCCCCTGTTGCTGGTGGCACTCTATTTGGGCCTCTATCAATTTGTAGGCGTTTTTGGTGCAGGTGTGCTGGTGGATTTTTTGGAAGGTACGCTGTTTGGCAAGTTTTTGCTGCCGCCTTTTCAGGCTTTCCTTAAGCGCATATTTGCAGGCGAGGAGGGGGCGGGCTTTTGGGCAAGGGAGCTTTTGGGCGGGGAGTATGGCCTTGTCAGCCTCGGCCTCAAATATGCGTTGGCCGTCATTTTGCCCATTGTGGCCTCCTTCTTCTTCTTCTTCTCTTTGCTGGAGGACAGCGGCTATTTCCCCAGGCTTGCACTCTTGGCCGACAGGGCTTTTAAGTGGATTGGCCTCAACGGCCGCGCCATTATTCCTCTGGTGCTGGGGGTAGGCTGCGGCACCATGGCCACCCTGGTAACCCGCATACAAGAGACAAAACGGGAGAGGCTTATTACCATTGTCCTCCTGGCCCTGGCCGTCCCCTGCTCCGCGCAATATGGTATTATTTCCTCCCTCCTCATACCCGAGGGGGGCGCCTTCGCCTTCCCCACGGCCTTCCTCCTCTGGCTGGGCGTTGTCGCCTTCTTCTTCACCCTCACAGGTGCCCTCCTCTCTCGCCTGCTGCCGGGGGAGAGTGCTTCCTTTTATATGGAAATACCCCCTATGCGCATGCCCATGCTGAAAAACGTTTTCACCAAAACGGCGGCACGCCTCAAATGGTATTTTTGGGAAGTCCTCCCCATTTTCCTCCTTGCCAGCTTCCTCATTTGGGTGGGCCGTTTAAGCGGCCTCTTTGGCTGGGTTATTTCCCTCTTGTCCCCGGCCGCTCAACTCCTCGGCCTCCCGGCCCAAACGGCCGAAATATTCCTCTTCGGCTTTTTCCGCAGGGATTTGGGTGCCGCGGGCCTGCTGGACATGAAAGGCGCCTTAAGCCTCTCCCAAACTTTCGTCGCCTGTATAACGCTGACGCTTTTTTTGCCCTGTGTGGCGCAGTTTTTGATGATGAAGCGGGAGCGCGGATGGAAAACAGCGCTGAGCATCGGCTTTTTCGTCGCAGCCGTGGCCTTTGGCGCAGGAAAACTCAGCGGCAGCTTGCTGGAGTGGACAGGTGTGCAACTGTGAAAACACCCCTTCCCCACGGAGCAGAGCCATGACGACAGCGCTTCCCCATGTGGAGTGCCCTTTTTGCGGCAAACGTTTTGCACCGGGCGCGGCCCAAAGTGCCTGCGGCCCTTGCGGAGGCTGCGGGGTGCTGGGAGCTCTCAAACCCAGCTGCGCCCTGGCATGCCCACGCTGCGGCTATTCCGTGTTTGCCTCGGGCACAGCAGAAGGAGGCCACCCGGGCGCGGCGCCAGGCAACACCTTTGCACCCCCCGGGAAAAGCTGGGCCCCTGTGGCCGAGGGAACAAACCCTGCAGCGCTTTCCTCTCTCTCTCTCCAACAATGCCCCTCCGGGCAAAGGGTGCGCGTCGTCGCCCTGGAGGCCGATGAAAGCAGCCTGCGCAAACTGCTCACCTTGGGCATTCTGCCCGGTGTAGAGCTGGAGGTAGAGCGACGACGCCCCTGCTTCCTATGCAAAATAGGCCGCGCACGCCTGGCCTTTGACGAAAAACTGGCGGAATGCGTGCAGGTCGTCCCCACCCAGGCCGACCAGACCGCTTCCACTTTGACATAAACTCTTCATGAGACGAGCTAGGGCCTGTTCACACTATCCGGGATGCCCAGGTTTTGAATGACAATTCGCAAGACAAGGCGCGAGGAGGGCGAATATTTGTCGATATTCAACCGACGAGCAACGATGGATTGCGGAAAATGCATCAAAAGATGGGTATGCCGGGTAGTGTGAACAGGCCCTAAAGCGAGGCTCGCTTTGCTCGCCTATTCTGCTCCGCTCCTCAAGAGAGAGAGAGCTGCAGCTCTCTCTTGCCTCGCTACATTCCGTTCCGCCTGCTCCACTCCATGAAGGAACACAGCTCAAGCGCATGCACTCAAATGTCAATAAAACATGACATTATGTCATGTTTTAAACGACAAAATGTCAATATTTCCTGACATGACACCAACAAAAGACTATACGGTTGGGGAGCGAAAAGTGTGCCCTTTCGACCCAAAGCTAAAAAAATATTTTTTTGAAACAACACTCAGCAACAAACGCCCTGTTGTATATAGGCCGAAACAGCCCCGGAAAAACAGGAATGAAAACCACTCAAAATTTAAGCCTCACCAGAGAATTTCCCCTGAAACGCTTTTCCATTGGCATACCGCATATGTTGCTGAGTGTGTTGCTGAGCGCAGCCTTAAGTGCCTGCTCTTCTTCTGCACCGGAAGAAACCATCAGCCCCTTGGAAAGGGTTTATACGGTTGTTTTTGACAAAAATGGTGGGGACACCGAGGCAAACCCACCAAGCAAAACAGTTGTGCCACCTGAAACAACCCTAGACGAGCTGCCTGAAGCACCCTCACGGGAGGGCTACCATTTTGCGGGGTGGAACACGGCGGTGGATGGGAGTGGAACACCCTTCACCGCCGATGTGCTGGTGAGGGAAAACCTCACCGTATATGCCCAGTGGGCGAATTTAAATATTTCCATCCTCCCCAGCACGGCAATACTCACACCTCTAGTGGATGGGGATTATAACGAGCACTCCACCCGCTTCAGGGTGGTGGTTTCAGGTTTTGACAATGCGGCTGATGCCAGCAAGGCAACCCTGAGCCTAAACTACATTAACGGGCTCAGTTTTGAGGTTGAAAGCAACCCCGAGGGAAACACCCAAAATTTTGAGGTGAGGGTGGAATATAACGGGCAAGCCACCTTTGCCGAAGGTTTTGCAACCTTCAACCTAAGCTTGGCAAATATATCAGGTTATTCTGCTGAAAGCAAAAGCACCCGAATTTATATTCGGGATGGGCAAGCAGCAAGCCCAAGCCGTGTCATTCTGCTGAACCAGGCCAATATTTTGGCCTTTAACCGCTATGCCAACACGGCGGCGGGCCTGACGCGGCACTATAGGTTGACAGAAAACATTAACCTTGCCGAGCCGGTGCAACCCACAGAAAGCAATTGGACGGCGATTGGCTCAGATAGCGCCCCATTTGTGGGCAGTTTGAATGGTGAAAACCACGAGCTTCTCCGCCTTCGCATGCGTGCCTCTGGCAGCGACAACCAGGGTTTGTTTGGCTATATAGGCGAAGGCGCCACCCTGGAGAACATGAGGCTGATAGATGTCAGTGTTAATGGGAGAAACCATGTCGGCGGACTGGTGGGCTTTAACGAGCAAGGCACCGTGCAAAACAGCTATGCCACGGGCAGTGTCACCGGTAGCTACTATGTCGGCGGCCTGGTGGGGGATAACTACTACGGCACAGTGGAAAACAGCTATGCTACGGGCAGTGTCAACGGCTTCCTGCGTGTCGGCGGCCTGGTGGGGGATAACGCCAGAGGCACCGTGCAAAACAGCTATGCCACGGGCAGTGTCAACGGCGGCATCTCTGTCGGCGGCCTGGTGGGGTGGAACTACGAAGGCACCGTGCAAAACAGCTATGCCACGGGCAGTGTCAACGGTGGCCAAGAGGTCGGCGGCCTGGTGGGCTCTAACTCCACCAACGGCACAGTGCAAAACAGCTATGCCACGGGCAGTGTTACCAGCAGCGGCATATATGTCGGCGGCCTGGTGGGGTGGAACTACGGCGGCACAGTGCAAAACAGCCTGGCGCTGAACCCCAGGGTGCACGGCACCACCGATGTCGGACGTGTGGCGGGAATAAACGAAAACAACGGCACTTTTATCGGCACTTCGACAAACAACCATGCCTTCAGTGGCATGCTCAACGGTGCAGGCAACACCAGTTGGAGCAACATAGGCTTAAATAACCTCGACGGCGCCAACATCAGCGCTGGACTGTTGCGAAGAAGAGACGGTTTCCCGGCAGAATTCCTCACCACCCCGTGGATATATGTGGAAGGCCAACTCCCGAGCCTTTTGGGGCAGACGGTGGAAATGCCTGCGCACATTCCTCAATAGCTTAAGCTTGCCTTGTTGCGGCTGCCCAGCTGCGCCCTCCATATAGGAGCGCAGTTGGGCCTCCGAACAACTTTTATAGCCCAGGGTAAAACCCAAGAGGAAACACAACACAGCAACTGGAGGCCACAGCACTAGACCGCTTCCACTTTGACATGATCTCTTCGTTAGACTCGCTTCGCTCGTCTATTCCGCTCCGGGAATTATTTGAGAAAGCACGCTTTCTCAAATGATTCCCTCCGCTCCATTGGACTCCGGTTTCG
>Ga0099364_10000240_pt1 | contig 90167 bp, 96 predicted proteins | sample TergutTh196P3_FD_73070 | JGI IMG/M metagenome (GOLD analysis project Ga0099364, IMG submission 73070) | Microcerotermes parvus P3 segment gut microbial communities from Pointe-Noire, Republic of the Congo - Th196 P3 | ecosystem: Host-associated > Arthropoda: Insects > Digestive system > Gut ...
ACCTCCTTTTTAATTCGGGCCGTGGCCCTTGATGTTTTTAGCATAGCACAACCGAAATCAAAATGTGTGAAAGGTAACATATTCGTTACTATTTAGTACATTAGTTCGTATGAAAAATCGCTGTAACGACTGCGGGAGTAAAAACACGTCGATTCCTGCTCTATATGTTCGGTTTTGACGCACAAAAAACAGCCCCAAATGATTGGGGCTGTAGGGTTTGGTGGGTCGGTGGCGCGGCGGGGGTTGCGTTTTTGGCGGGAATCGTGTATAGTATACTCAAATCTTGGGGGGATGAATGTGGGCAGAGGGAAGCGGGCCGAATCGGGCGGGTCGGTATGGGGCAGGGTGCAGCGGGCGGTGCAGCCTGTTTGGTTGTTTGCGCGGAAGCATAAGGTCGTCGTGATTCCGGCCGGGGCGGGCGTTTTGGTGCTTGCGGCGGCGCTGATTGTATTTTTCGGGTTTGGGGGCGCGCCGGAGGAACTGCCGGAACCGTCGCCGGAGCCGTCGCCGGTGGTGGTCAGCCCGTCGCCGGAACCGTCTCCGTCTCCGTCACCGGAGCCGCCGCCGTCACCGGAGCCGTCGCCGGTGGACTTCACGGCGAACCCGCTGACCGGGCTGCCGCTGGCCAATGAAGACGCTCAGGGCGGCCGGCCCATCGCGGTGGTGCATAACAATTCGTATAACCCGGGGGGGCGGCAGCACGCCCTGCCGATGTACGGCATCGGGCAAGCGGACATTATATATGAGGTGATGGCGGAGGGCAACATCACGCGGATGCTGGCGTTTTATCAGGAGATGGACGACATCCCCAAAATCGGCGCGGTGCGGTCTACACGTACATATTATGTGGAGCTGGCGCTGGCGTACGACGCGGTGCTGGTGCATGTCGGCGGCAGTCCGCAGGCCCTGCGGGACATCCCCAACTGGGGCGTGAGCAACATCAACGCGATGAACCAGCCCGCCACGCATTTCTGGCGGGACTATTCCGACCGCCCGCAGTCGTCCAGCGAGCATACGCTGTTCACCTCCAGCGAGCGCCTGACGGAAATTTACGAAAAAATCCCCCGTCAAACGGTGGCGGAGGGCTTTGACAACGGCCTGCGTTTCAGCGATGGCCTGCGGATAGACGGCGAGCCTGCGGAATCGGTCAGGGTGCCGTTTTCCAACAGTAAATCAACGACGTTTGACTTCGACGCGGATGACGGGCTTTACTATGTCGGGCAATACGGCGCTCCGTTTATCGACGGTGCGGACGGAGAACAGATTGCCGTCACCAATGTGCTGGTCGTCCAAACAACCATCCGCGTCATAGACAGCGAGGGGCGCCTTTCGGTGGATTTGCAGTCCGGCGGCCACGGGTACTACGTCACGGGAGGGCAAGCCGTCCCGGTCACATGGAGCCGCGACGCGCACAACGCGCCGTTCCGCTATTTCGGCGCCGGCGGCGAACCGCTGGAGGTATTCCCGGGCAAGACCTTTGTGTGCGTCATCCCGACGAATCAAACCCCGGTATTCGAGTAAATAGGAGGAACACCGTCATGCTGCGTATCGACACATCCGCCGTCCCCGCGAAAAAATTGGAGGCTCTGCTGCCCCAAACGCTGGAGGCGCACAAAAAATTGCAATCGAAATCCGGCGCGGGCGCGGCGTTTACCGATTGGGTGACGCTGCCAGACGACTTTGACAGGGACGAGTACAAACGGCTGCGGGAGGCGGCGGAACGCGCCGCCGGGCTGGGCGAGGTCATGGTGGTCGTCGGCATCGGCGGCAGCTATCTTGGCTCCCGCGCCGTCATTGAGTATTTGCTCTCCCCGTTTTACAACGGCACGGCGGGCAAAAAGACGCCCGACATCCTGTTTGCCGGGTGCAACCTCTCCGGCGACGCGCTGCAACGGCTCACCGACCGTATCGGCGGGCGCGACTTCACCGTCAACGTCATCAGCAAATCGGGCGGCACGACCGAGCCGGCGGTGGCGTTCCGGTATTTCCGCGCCCTCTGCGAAAAACGCTACGGCAAGGACGGCGCGAAAAAGCGCATCTTCGCCGCCACCGACAAATCGCGGGGGATTTTGAAAACCCTGAGCGACGCCGAGGGGTATGAAGCCTTTGTCATCCCCGACGGCGTGGGCGGGCGTTATTCGGTGCTGACGCCGGTGGGGCTGCTGCCGATTGCCGCCGCCGGGGTGGATACGGACGCGCTCTTGGACGGGGCGCGGGTGATGATGGAGGCCTGCCGGAGCGCCGGGGGCTTGGATAATCCGGCGCTGGCGTATGCCGCCGCGCGGAGCGCGCTGTACCGCGACGGCAAAAAAATCGAGGTTCTGGCGAGCTTTGACCCCGATTTTGTCTATATGGGCGAGTGGTGGAAGCAGCTCTACGGCGAAAGCGAGGGCAAGGACGGCAAGGGCCTGTTCCCCGCCGCCGTCAGCTACACCGCCGACCTCCATTCGATGGGACAGTATATGCAGGAGGGCGAACGCATCCTCTTTGAAACCTTTGTCCGCGCCGACACGCCCAAAGGCGGTATTCGCGTTGAAACCGACCCCGCGAATACCGACGGGCTGAACTTTCTGGCCGGAAAGACGGTTGACGAAATCAACGACGCCGCCTACGAAGGCACAAAAAAAGCCCATACCGACGGCGGCGTACCCTGCCTGACCGTGGACACGGGCCCCAAGGGCGCGGCGTCGCTGGGCGAGCTGATTTACTTCTTTGAATACGCCTGCGGCGTGTCCGGGTATCTGCTGGGCGTCAACCCGTTTGACCAGCCCGGCGTCGAGGCGTATAAGAAAAATATGTTTGAATTGCTGGGCAAACCCGGCGTCTGAGCTTACCGATTGACATTCTGAAACTCCGTCAAATGCTCCCTGTATCTCAGCGGCACGAATTTCTGCTGGAGCTTTAGGTTTTGCCTTGCCGGATTGGAGACGGCGTGGAAGTACCCGCGCCACAAATCCTCGAAAAGACCGTCCTTGGGCAGGGGCGGGAGCTTTTCATCGTTTCCCATCTCCCGGATAAACCAGCCGCCCTGCTGGGAAACCAGAATCAATCGCCGCCGCAGGTCGCGTATCAGCAGGCGCTGGTCGTTGAAACGCCCGTGAAAATGGTTGCCAATCAACGCCAGAACGTTGCTGTTCGGCTCGATGTCGGCAATGTATATCCCCTCGGGCGTTTGGACAAAACGCACGAATTGCAGCATACGCTGCCTCTCCCATCCCGTCTGGCGCGCCGCTTTGGTCACGGCCGTCACGACGGGATTTCTCATGTCCCCCCGAATGTCGCGGTTTTGCCCAAAAGACAGCCGCAGAAGGGCGAGCAAATCATCTTCCACGCCCTCCCGTTCCGACAGCCACGCCATATAAATCGTCTCCGCCAAGTCTTTGGCGAGCCGTGCCATCCCGCGCTCGACCCGCCCGGCCTTTATCGGGTCGGGCGTGACTCGCTCCGAAGGGAAAAGGCTTGCCGCGTCCGCCGAGCGGCAGATGGACGCCTGCTTATTGTAGGCGTCGAAGACGGCGGTGAGAAAGCCCTCCCAAGACGAGCCGTAACACAGTATCGTCATGCGTTCAGCATCTTGAGGAAGGACGGCGTTTCCGGCAGCGCGACGGCGGGGGCGGCGGGCAGGGCGGCCGCGCCGCCCGTAAACAGCGAGAGCTGCCCGTTATCGAGCTTGTCGGTCAGCAGTTCGCGGATAAACGGATGGTCGTGGCGGCTCTCACCTTCATATTTTCCGCCCGCCGTGAGGAAAAACCGCGCCCGTTTCATCACCACGCCCAGCTTACGCAGGTTTTCCGGGCGCAGGGGGCCGAAGCGCCGCGCCTCAATAATCCGGTCGGCGGATATCATGCCCACGCCGGGGACGCGCAGCAGTTCCTCGCGGTCAGCATGGTTGGCCTCCACCGGGAAAAATTCCGGGTGGCGCAGCGCCCACGCGCACTTGGGGTCAACGTCCATATCCAAAAGCTCGCCGTTCTCGGTAATCTCGTCGGCGGTGAAGGAATAAAACCGCATCAGCCAGTCGGATTGATACAGCCTGTGTTCCCGCCACAGCGGCGCGGACGCCGTTTCGCGGGGCGGCAGGGCGGGATGGACGCCGATGGGGATATAGGCCGAGAAGTAGACGCGCTTGAGGTTGAACTTTTTATAAAGCCCGCCCGAAAGGCGCAGAATGGTGCGGTCGGTGTCCCGCGTCGCGCCGACAATCATCTGGGTGGACTGCCCCGCCGGGGCGAACAGCGGCGCGTTTCGGTGCTTTTTCCCATCCTCCAGAGCCATCTTCCGCGCCGTTTCAATGCCTTTCATCGGCGAAAATATCATGTCCGGCTTCTTCTCCGGCGCCAGAAGCGCCAGCGACCCCGCCGACGGCAGCTCAATGTTGACGCTGACGCGGTCGGCCAGCATCCCCGCCTCGTTGACCAGCCGCATATCGGCGCCCGGGATGGTCTTCACATGGATATATCCGCCGAACTTATGCTGCTCGCGCAAAATACGCATCGTGCGAATCATCCGCTCCATCGTGTAATCCGGGTTCTTATGGACGCCGGACGAGAGAAACAGCCCCTCTATATAATTCCGCCTGTAAAACTGCACGGTCAGCTCCGCCAGCTCCTCCGGCTTGAACGCGGCGCGCGGAACGTCGTTGGAGGCGCGGTTCTGGCAGTATTGGCAGTCGTAAACGCAGACGTTGCTTTGCAGCACCTTGAGCAGGCAGATACACCGCCCGTCGGCGCCCCATGTGTGGCAGATGCCCGCCGAAAACGCGTTGCCAAGCTGCCCCGGCTTCCCCGCGCGCCCGCTCCCGCTCGACGCGCAGGACGCGTCAAACTTCGCCGCGTCGCCCAATATGCCGAGCTTTTCCATCAACTCCATGCTCCGCCCCCCCTGTCCTTGAGGACAGTATACCACAGCGGAACAGCCCTGTCAAACATTTGTTTTGATTTTTTGCAAATCTAACCAAACAAACCCCCCCCGCCGTCTCCGGCAGGGGGGCCGCTGGTTTATGTCTTGTCAGTGATGTAACGGTGTGTGGTGCGGGGGGTTAGGGTGCGACGGTGCTAACCGCAACACTCAGGTCGGCAGGCGTAATCCGGTAACCCCAGCCACCCCAGCCATCAGTAAATGCTTCCAGCGGAATAGTGATTGTCGCGTCGCTGGCTGCTGCTGCGGCCGCCTCGTCGAAGGTAAAGGTAATCACGCTGGCGCTGGTGCGAACAACAGTTATGTCATCAAAGCCGGTGCCGCCGGCACTAAAAGTGACTAAGCTGTCCCAGTCTCCGACGGGTGCCACCCAGCTTTGATCCGAAGCCGCTAAAGTGATGGTCACGGTGTTGTTTCCAATCGCTGTCATCGGGATGTTTACCGTCGTGTTTGCGTACTGCTTGGTAGTGGTAGCGCCCGTGATGCTTACGCTACCGGGATCCCCTCCTGCAAACACAGCAGTATTATTGAACTTAACCCCGTACGTTCCCGTTGGTAAGGTTGTGTCGTAGGAGCCGCCGAGCATGATATAAGCGCTTTTTCTGTCCGCTCTGATGGTGGCCATGCCCCAATATCCGTTGCCTATCTGGGCGCCGGAAGCATTGAAAATCCTGAATGCATCGTTTTTAATCGCGCTTGCGTTTGCTGTGGAGAAGACGAAATCCCCGGTTGTCGTGACTATAATCGCATCCTGTCCGGCGGTATAGGAGAAGAAGACGTCCGGGCAGTCGCAATCGCCGCCGTTGATGAAGATGAGTCCGTCATCCGTGCCGATGTCGAGATGCTTCACGCAGAGTCCCTTGCCGTCGTTTTCGTCTTTCCAACTGTCAACCTTCAACTCTGCCACTTCGTCGGCGGTGAGCAGCTTGCTGTCTGCACCGTCAATGAAGAAGAACTTCGCATCCGCGTCATACAGGGTAATCGGGTTTGTCACGAGGAATTTGGATGCGGGGTTGACGCCCACGGCGTGATCCAGCGCGTCTATGGTTTTCAGCGTCGTGGGAGAGGCTACATAGCCATCTGAGTTCAGCGTGTACTCAAAGATGGTGAAGTTGGCTGTACCCGCGCCGTTGACGAAGGCGTTGTCGGCGAGGCTGGTGTTTTTAGCCCCCGTCAGCCAAACTACGTTTCCGTCGTCGGTCATCACGAGTTGTTGATAATGCCTGTCCTCACCGATAAGGAGTATTTTCCAGTCGTCCAGCGAAACGGCCCAAGACGCCGCGGGAGGGGGAACCATGTCTGCCCCCATGAGACGGATGAATGCCACGCCGCCGTCGTCAATACCCGGAATATCCATGAATCGGTAGGAGCCGGTCACGGCGCCGGCGCTGGCGCTGATTGCCGGGACGGAGCCTTTCACCGCTCTGAATGTGTAGCCAGCTGCTGCGGTTCCGCCCGTCTGAACAAAGACTACCGAATTCGCCACCATGAACTTGTCTTGCAGGGTGCCGGCCCATCTGCTGTCTGTCAGGCGTCCGCTCTGCGCGGTGTATCCGCCCCCGCCCGCCGGAAGGGTGAGGTCGATTTCCACGTCGCCCGGTCTGTAAAGCGCCACAGCAGTTTCATTGCTGTTTAGCTCGTAGTGGAATACATCGCCGAGAATTACGTCCCCGCCGACAATGACGTCCGCGGCGGTTCCCGTGCCGGTGCTGGTGTCGCTGGCGTTGGTCAGCTCGAAGATGCCGGTGGAGTTGTCCTCAAAGCGAAGCCTTACGTAGTAGGTGTAAGCCGCTTCACCAATCAGGGTGGTGGCGGCGGTCTGTCTGCGCTCGGAGCGCTCGACCACCGCATAGTTCGTCCGCGCCGCCGCCGGGGCGGGCTGCACGATTTCAACAATCTTTCCGTTGAAGATGTAGAGGGTAACAGTGTCGCCAACATATACCGGAACTTCTTGTGTAGCGAAAATTCTGTTGCCGGAAACTAGACCGGACGAACCGAGCAGTGTTTCAGACAATATGAGGGGTCTGCCGCCGATGGTCAACTGCTGCCCGTCATACTGGGTATTGTTAATTTGAGAAACTCTGCCTTCCACGGCATCGGCGCCAAGGGCTTTCACGCCGAACTTGGTCGCGCCGATTTCATAGGTAAGGAAGCGGTCGTTTTCTTTGAGGTCGAGGTCGGCGAAGCCGAGGATGTCGGAGGTCTTCTTGTTTTCACCCATAGCTTTGCCTTCTCCGGAGAAGACTTCTTTCAGCTTCATGTTGCCGCCGTCAACCTTGTCAAACTTGGCGTACTCATAATATTCGACGAAGATGAAGCGGACATAATTAACGCCCTCGGAGTCGGTGTCCCAAATGACACGAAGCTGGCTTTCGTCGATTTTATAGCTGGCGTCTCCGACATCAACGTGGGAAGTCATGCTGCCGAACAGGCCGCCGGCTCCGTAGCCGTTCAAGACAGCTAGGGTGTCGGTCTTGTAGTTGACATACACGCGAACGCTGTCGAGATCAACCGAGTCGCTGCCGATAACCGTCACGAGGTCATAAAACAGGCTCCCGTTGACGTGGGGGTTGTTTTCGACCCACGGGCCGGTGCGTCCGATGCTCATGAAAGAATCTTCCTTGTCGGCATAGGAGAAGTTACCGTAGACTTGCTCCACAATGCTGGCAGCTTTGTACACCACGTTGATTTTACGGCCCACATCTTTCATTGTGATGCCGAGCTTCTCAGTGGCGTCTGCGGAAAAGAAGACGCGGCCGCCGGTGCTAATGTCGCCGCCTGTGGGGTTGTTGTTAGTCACATTTCCGAGGATAGCTCTGCCGTTTTCGACCAGACTGTTGCCGAGGGCGAGCCATTTGCCGTCGGAAAGGACGGTGAGGGTTTCGGTGACCAAGCCGAATTTCGTCGTAATCCATCTGGAGTCATTGGGGTCGCCGGCTCCGGCTCCGCGAGCGCGGGCATAACCGCCCATGCCGGCGCCGGTGATGTTGTAGATAACGCTGCGCGCTTTGATGGTGTAATCAAGAAGCAGCGCGGCGGTGGCACGGTCGATAAGACCGCCGTCCATCCAGTAGAGGTCGCCGACCATCCCTAATTGGGTGGCGATGCCGAGGATGCTCATGGTGTCAAAGGAAAAGTTGGGTTCGAGGTCGGTGTTCAGACCAATGGCCTTCATGCAGAGCAGAAGGGCTTCGTTGAAGGTGATGGTCTGGTTGCCGCCGAACAGCGGGTTGTCGGGGTCGCCGCTGACGCCGGCGGAGATGCCGAGGGTGCCAAACGCGTTGGCATAGCCGTTGTACCACGTTCCGGCTGTGTCGTTAAAGAGGCCGGGGGTCATTGCCATGAAGTGCTGCCCGCTCTCTTCGATAGAGGAGCCGCCGTTGAGCGCTTTGTAAAGCATAACGGCGAATTCCGCGCGGGTGAGCGATTTGTCGAGCGCAAGGACGAGGTTACCGTCGCCGAGCGGGTCGGCGCCTTCGATGACGTTCAGGTCAATCATAAACTGAACGGCGTTGCTGTAGGGAACCGTAAGGGCCCCGCCGCCTTTGTCGGCGAGGACATCTTTCGCCGCAGCAGCGTCGGCGAAGTCGTCGATGGTTTTGAACGCCATAGCCGGAAGCACGAAGCTGACCGACAAAGCGAGAACCACCGCGAGCGCGAGGAGCTTCTTGAGATTTCTCATGGGGTTGGTTACCCCATGAAAATAAATTTTGAACGAATAGCGCCAATATTTGCCACAAACAGACACAATATAACAAAATATATCATAATCTGCCACAAATCGCAATGTCAGACGGGCTCCGTCAGAAACAGCGGCGGTGGGGTGAGTTGCCAAGCGGGGCCTTGTGTGGTATATTGAAACAATAAGGCTGGAGCCATTTGAACTGAGAAAAAGGTAACGCAATGGCACTACCCGCAGGCGGGCTGGCTCTTAGGCGCAATCCACGAAAAAATCCGACGCGAGAAATTGGGGGTGTGAGCTATGAACATCGTCGTTGTGAACGGCACGGAACAAAAGGGCTGCACATACGCGATGAAAGAGCTGTTTCTTTCCGCGATGGGCGGCGATTGCGGCGTAACCGAATATAATCTGCCCCGTGACTGCCCGGTATTCTGTAGCGGATGCAAGATGTGCTTCTTCCGCGACATCAGCGTTTGCCCCCATTCGCGGTATACCGTGCCGATTTGGGAGGGTATATTGGCGGCGGATTTGCTGGTCTTTACCTCTCCTACCTATGTTTTCCACGTTACGGCGCAGATGAAAGCCTTGCTTGACCATTACGGCACAAAATGGATGGCGCACTCGCCCGAAAAGCCGATGTTCCAAAAGCAGGCCCTCATCATCACGAACGCGATTGGCCAAGGGATGGGGAAAACCGCGAAAGATATTAAAGACAGCCTTGACTTTTGGGGCGTCGCGCGAACCTATGTCATCAAAAAAGCCCTTTTTCAACCGAAGTGGGAGCTTGTCCGAGACCGGACAAAGGCGGACGTGAAGGCAAAGTGCGAACGCGTCGCGGCAAAGGTCAAATCCCAAAAGCGTGTTACGCCGCGCGCTAAAATCAAGATTCTGTTTTCCGTTATGAAAACGGCGCAGGCCATGATTGACAAATCCGAACGCAAGGCGGGGCGTGAACGCACAAGAGATTATATCCACTGGAAAGAAAACGGCTGGTTTGACGGCAAAAAGCCTTGGACAAACTGAAGAACAAGTTAGATAATCAGGTTGTGCGTAAACTTGTGAGCGAAAGGGGGACGCTGACATGAGATTGAAAGACAAGGTCGCCGTGGTCACCGGCGGGGCGCAGGGGTTTGGCGCGGGCATCGCGCAGTGCCTCGCGGACGAGGGCGCGGCTGTGGTTGTCGCCGATCTGAAGGGCGGGATAATCACCGATGTGACGAACGAACGCGATGTGGAGGCGCTCTGCGATACCGTCATGGAGCGGCACGGGCGGCTGGATATCTTCATCTCAAACGCGGGGATTCTCAAGGCGGGCGGGCTGGATGAAATGAGCCTTGAGGACTTCGAGCTGGTCACTAGGGTCAACTACATCGCCTTCTTCCTCTGCGCCAAGGCGGCGGCGCGGGTAATGAAAGCCCAGCGGGAGCGGCGCCCGGACAGGACGTACGATATCATTCAAATCAACAGCAAGTCCGGCTTGGAAGGGTCGAAGAAAAACTTCGCATACGCGGGCGGCAAGTTCGGCGGCATAGGCTTGGTTCAGTCGTTCGCGCTGGAGCTGGTGGAATACGGCATCAAGGTCAACGCCGTCTGCCCCGGCAATTACTTCGAGGGGCCGCTGTGGAGCGACGCGGAGCGCGGCCTGTTCGCGCAGTACCTCAAGGCGGGCAAGGTTCCCGGCGCGAAAACGGCGGCGGATGTGCGGCGGTTTTATGAGGACAAAATACCGATGAAGCGCGGCTGCGCGCCGGAGGACGTCGCGAGGGCCATCCTCTATTGCGTCGAACAGCAATACGAGACGGGACAGGCCATCCCGGTCACCGGCGGACAGGTGATGCTCAAATGAACTGTGACGTCAACAACCACATCCACACCACCTACTCGTTTTCGCCCTACACCCCGGCGGCGGCGGTGCAAAAAGCCGTGGAATCGGGGCTGGCGGCGGCGGGGATTGTAGACCATGACACCGTGGCGGGCGCGCCGGAGTTCATCGCGGAGGGTAAACGGCTGGGATTGCCCGTGACGGTGGGGTTTGAGCTGCGCGTGTCCCACGCGCACACGGATATCGGCCGCCGCCGCACCAACCACCCCGACCAGAACGACATCTCCTACCTCACCGTCCATGCCGTGCCGGACGCGAAGCTTGACGCCGTGACGGCGTTCCTCGCACCCGTCCGCAAGGCGAGGGGAGAGCGCAACCGGGAAATGTGCAAGCGGCTGGGGCTGAACTATGACGCCGAGGTTTTGCCGCTGTCGATGCACCATAAGGGCGGTACGGTGACCGAGCGGCACATCCTCTTTGCCAAAGCCCAGCAGGATTACGCCGAGCTGGCGCGGCTGAAAGCGGCGTTTACCGAATACATCCCCGCCGGACGGGAGGAGTGTCCCGGTATCGACGCGGTCTTGCGGTTTGCGGACGAACACAGCCTGATTGCGGCATACCCGTATCTGGGCGACGTGACCAAATCCGTCACCGGGGATAAGAAGCCGCAGATGTTTGAGGACGCGTACCTAGACGAACTGATACACATCCTATATGAATTGGGCGTCCGCGCCGTCACCTACATGCCCTCCCGAAACACGCGGGCGCAGTTGCTCCGTCTGCGGGCGCTGTGCGAGAAATATGGTATGCTGCAAATCTGCGGCGAGGACATCAATTCACCCGACCAGCCGTTTGTCTGCGAAGCGCTGCGTGACCCTCTGTTTGATAACCTCCGGGAATCGACATGGGCGCTGATAAAAAGAGAAGGGCGGCAGGGAAAACACACACAATAACTATATGTATAGCAACGGAGGGAGAAATGACTTCATTTGTTCTAAAATTGATAGCCATACTCGCTATGCTGGCAGACCATATCGCAAAGGTATTCGGTCAGGAATTTACAGGCATATTTTTTCCTGATTCCTTAGAAGCGTCATACAATATGATGCAAATAATGGAAATTATGGGCAGGTTGACATTTCCCCTTATGGCGTTTTTTATTGCGGAGGGGTGCAGAAAAACAAGCAACATCACAAAGTACATAATGCGCTTGCTTGGATTTGCGTTTCTGTCGCAAATCCCATACACGTTGGCTTTGTACGCCACGAATGGCTTAGGCAGTGAAAATCCACACGCGCAATTCGGCACGCATATAACATTTTTTGATATCGGTTCTCCGAATGTATTGTTTACTTTGGCGTTTGGGGCTTTGGCAATCTTTCTTTATGAAAAGCTAAGACACAAGCCCGTATCTTTCGTGTTTGCGGCACTCATCATTGCAGCCGCCGGATTATTGAAATTTGAATATTCCTTTTTCGGTGTATTGTTGATTTTCGTGGCATACGCGCTTCCCGCAAGAAAAACTCAAATACTCGGGATGGCGATTGTGCTGTCAGTCCTATATTTAGGATATGGCGGCGGTCTGCAAAATGCGCTTAATATGTTTGACGCGCCCCGCCCTTTGGCGGAAAATATTTTCCACGCAATAATAAGCGGGGTCGGACAATGGTTCGGCGCGCTCGCTTCTCTGCTTCTGCTGTATTTTTACAATGGAGAGCGCGGAAAGAAAGCAAAATATTCGTTCTATATATTTTACCCCGCGCATTTGCTCGTTTTGGCAGTTATTCGTGAGATGATAAGATATTTTTAGCGGATAATAAACACACCCCCATATATACCGAAAACCGCGCTATTCCCTACTAAATAGATTAAGGTGGAGAGGATATGTTACAACAACTCGCGTATCTGTCCCAAAGCGCCGGTTCCCGCGCGGACTATGTGCAGGGCGGCGGCGGCAACACGTCGGTTAAGCTCGGCAACGGCCTGATGGCGATTAAGGCGTCGGGCTACCGCTTGCGCCAAGTCACCGAGACGGACGGCTTTGCCGTCGTGGAGGTGGATACCCTCAAGGACGTGACCGTTGAGCAGGGCTACAAAGAGCTGCGCCCGTCCGTGGAGGTGGGTTTCCACGCCCTGCTGAGGACGTTTGTGCTGCACACCCATCCCGTCTACGCCAACCTCGCGCTATGCTCCGAGGGAGGGCTGGAGAAGCTGGAGGATTTGATGGAGGATATCCCCTACATCACCGTGCCGTATGTCAACCCCGGCGCGGATTTGTGCGCGGCGATTAAAGAAAGGCTGAAGCCTGACACCAAGGTACTATTCATGCAAAACCACGGTCTGGTGGTGACGGCGGACACGGCGGAGGAGTGCTTGGCGCTCCAAGACGAGATTAACGAACGCGTCGGCAGGGCGTACGGCGTGACGCGGGAATCCTTTGACGCGTTTTCTATGGAAATCGGCAAGACGCTGTACCCCGACCAGCAGGTGTATCTGAACCTGACCGAAATCCAGCGCGAGGTGATGACCGCCGTGATGTTCATTCAGTTTACCCTGATGAATAACGCCCTGTCCGCCCGCCCGATGGACTCTGCCGCGATGGGCTACATAGCGGGCTGGGAAGGCGAAGCATACAGAAAGAAGGTATTGACATGAACGCTTACACCTTTGTCAAGGAGCAATACGCCGCGCTCGGCATAGACACCGAGAACGCCATCAAAACGCTTGATACGATTCCCGTCTCGATGCACTGCTGGCAGGGCGACGACGTGCGCGGCTTTGAACAGCGCGGCGGCGCGTTGTCCGGCGGACTCCAAGCCACCGGCAGCCATCCCGGCGCGGCGAACAACGCGGACGGGCTGCGGAGTATGATTGACCAAGCGTTAGCCTTGATTCCCGGCACAACACGCATCAACCTCCACGCCATGTACGGCGACGTGAAGGGTGTGGAGCGGAACGAAATCGAGCCAACGCATTTTGCCGCGTGGGTTGACTGGGCGAAAGCGCGTAAGCTCGCGCTGGACTTCAACCCCACGCTGTTCAGCCATCCCAAATCTGCCGACGGGCTGACGCTGTCCCACCCCGACAAAGCCGTGCGGGACTTTTGGATTGAACACTGCAAGCGCAGCCGCACAATCGCGGCAGCCTTCACCAAAGAGCTGAACAGCCCGTCCGTCTGCAACCTGTGGATTACCGACGGGTTCAAGGACGTTCCCGCCGACACGCTGACGCCGCGCCAACGTCTGGTTGACGCGCTGGATGAGATTTTCGCCGAGAATTTAGACGTGATCGACGCGGTGGAGAGCAAGCTGTTCGGCATCGGCGTGGAGAGCTATACCGTGGGGAGCCATGAGTTCTATATGGGCTATGCTATCAAGAACAACCTCGCCCTCTGTCTGGACGCGGGGCATTTCCACCCCACGGAGGTCGTCAGCGCGAAAATCAGCGCCGTGTCGCTGTTCGTACAGCGTTTGCTTCTGCACGTCTCCCGCCCGGTGCGCTGGGACAGCGACCATGTCATCCTGCTGGACGACGAGCTGATCGCCATCGCCAAGGAGATTGTTCGGCACAACCTGCTTGACCGCGTACACATCGGCTTAGACTACTTCGACGGCTCAATCGACCGTATAACCGCGTGGGCGGTGGGGATGCGCAACATGCGCAAAGCGCTGCTGATTGCCCTGCTTGAGCCGTATGAGCGGATGAAAGAGGCGGAGCATCGCTTCGACTTCACAACCCGCCTGACGCTGACCGAGGAGTGCAAAACCCTCCCGTGGGCGGCGGTGTGGGACGAATACTGCGCCCGTGCGGGTAAGCCGGCTCGGTTGAGTATACAGGGAAATTAACCGTGATTGTGCGGCGAAGCCGCGCAATCAAAGTTTACAAACGAGCATCCACCGCGATCCAGCACGCCACCGTCGTGCCTTCGCCCTCCGCGCTCTGCAGCTCGACCCGGCCGCCGTGGTGTTCGGCGATGTGCTTGACGATGGACATCCCCAAGCCCGTGCCGCCGGTTTTTTTGAAGCGGGATTTATCCGCGCGGTAAAACCGCTCAAAAACCCGGCTGTGATGCTCGGATGAAATCCCGATGCCGGTGTCGGCGACGGCGATTTTGCAAAAATCACCCTCCCGCGATAACGCAACCGTGACCTCGCCGTTTTCCTTGTTATACTTGATGGCGTTGTCAATCAAATTATACAGTAGCTCGTCAATCATCCGCCGATTGGCCGTCACGCGCAGCCAGTCGCCGGTTACGCCGACGGCGACGCGCTTTTCGGCCGCTTTCTCGCGCAGCGCCTCCACAACGGATTTCGCCAACTCACATACATCAAACTCTGAATACTCCCGGCTGACGTTGCCTTCATCGAACTCGGAGAGCCGTATGATGTCCTCGATAATGCCGATTAAACGCCGCGCCTGCACTGTAATTTTCTCCGCGAAGCCTTGCACATCCTCCGCTTTTGCCATGCCATTCTCTATCATTTCGGCCAGCGCGGATATGGACGTCAGCGGCGTTTTCAATTCATGGGACACATTCGCGGAAAACTCCCGCCGCTGCTTTTCGGTTTCATACCGTTCAGTAATGTCAAACAGAAGAATCGCGCCGCCGTTGAACTCTCCGCCATTGCGCACAGGGCTGAAATAGACGCTGTAAACGTTCCCGCCGCGTTCCATCTCAAGCTCCGCGCCCATACCGGCAAGGCATTGCTTGACGCCCTGCGCGAAGTCAATGTCGCGGCAGATATGCAGGATGCTCTTCTGCATCATATCGCTTTCACGAAACACCTTCGACGCGCTTTTGTTGGCAATCAGCACCGAGCCGGCTCCGTCGATTAAGACCAATCCCTCTTTCATGTTGCCGGTGATCACCTCGATGGTATCTGTGCGGTTTTTCAAGGCGGCAATCTGCGCGGCAATCTCGCGCTTCTGCTGGTCTATCTTTTTCGCGTAGGGGATCAGCTCGTCGTACACGGCGGCGTTGTCCCCGTCAAAATCAATCTCGCTCAACGGACGAAGGATATTCCGAGCAAGGCGGCGGGCGGCGAAATTGGCAATCAGCAGCACAAGAACCGTCACGGCGGCGATCGTAAACAGGATGGCGGTAAATGTGCCGACAATGCTGCTCACCGTCATGGAAACGCGTAGCACATTTCCGTCGTCAAGGCGTATGGCGTAGTAATATGTGCTTGCGCCCAATGTGCCGGAGTAACGGGTCGATTCCCCGCGCCCGATTTGTATGGCCAGACTGAATTCCTCCCGGTCGCCGTGATTTTCCATTGACGTGGCGGCGGCTTTGTTATCCAGTAAAACCGTGCCGTCCGGCGCGATGATTGTCAGCCGCGCCGCGTCTGAATCGCGGTTGACATAATCGGCATACCGGCCTTCTGAGCCGTCCATGCCCCGATTGAGTATGTCGGCGGCCAGCACAGCCCTATCTTTAATGGCGGCTTTCTCTTGGTTGACGATCACATAATACATGATTCCGCTGACCGACGCCGACAGCAGCAGGGAGCATAATAAAATCAAACCGAGAAAGTTAAAATAAATGCGTTTCTTCAACTGCAATCACCCTCCGAACCGATAGCCGACATTGCGAATCGTTTTGATATATTTCCCTGCCGCGCCCAGCTTTTGCCGGAGCGACCGTATGTGCATATCAAGCGTCCGGCTCTCGCCCTCAAAATCATAACCCCATACCGCCTCCATAAGCTTATCCCGGCTCAACGCCAATTCCTTGTTGAGCAGCAAATAATGCAGCAGCTCAAACTCTTTATAGGTGAGCGTTACCGCCATACCGCCTATGGTAACGGCGCGGCGGGCCATGTCAAGCGCGATAGGCCCGTATTCCAAAGCATCGCCCGGCTCCGCAGACGCCCCGCTCCGCCGCAGAACGGCGTTGACGCGCGAAATCAATTCCATCACGCCGAACGGCTTGGCTATATAATCATCCGCGCCCATGTCCAGTCCCTTCACCTTGTCAAATTCACTGCCCTTGGCGGTCAGCAGGATGATGGGAAGCGTCTTTGTCCGCGGGGTGTCCCGCAGCTTTCTTAAAATAGACAGGCCGTCGTCCCCCGGCAGCATAATGTCCAGCAAGACGAGATTCGGCACGGCCATATCCATCGCGGCGAACAGCTCCGCGCCAGATTCAAACCCAGCCGACTCAAACCCTGCCGATTGCAAAGCGTACAGCACAATCTCGCGGATATTTTCATCGTCCTCGGCAATATAGATTTTTGCCATACCGCTCACCCCTTGTCATGCTTCCCCGTTATCGAAAAGACCACCCACTCGGCAATGTTGACGGCGTGGTCGCCGATGCGCTCAAAGTATTTGGCGACCATCAGCAAGTCCATCGCCTGCTCCCCGTTGTTGCCGTCGGCGCGGGTCAGCTCGATTAAGTCGCGCCGGACGGTGATGAACAAATCATCCACCACATCATCATATTCGATAACCGCTTTGGCCAAGTCCAAATCTTTCTTGACAAAAGCGTCAATGCTTTCCGTCACCATCTTCGCCGTGGCCTCAGCCATTTTCGGAATGTGTTCAAGCCTGTTGATATAGGTTGTGTCGGCAAGATACAGCGTAATTTCTGAGATATCGGCGGCTTGGTCGCCGATACGTTCGATGTCGGTAATCATTTTCAGCGCCGACGATACCGTCCGCAGGTCCTTCGCCACCGGCTGTTGCTGTAAAAGCAGCTTCAGGCACAGCGCCTCAATATCCTTTTCTTTCTGGTCTATCTTCGCGTCAAAAGCGACGGCTTTCTTGGCAAGGGATGTATCCTGCTTTTCCAGCGCCTCGATTGCGAGGGCTATGGCTTTCTCAACCAACGCGCCCATTTCAATCATCATGTCTTTCAGCAGTTTAAGCTGTTCCCTGAATACGTTCCGCATCACCCGAACCTCCCCGTAATATAATCCTCGCAGCGTTTCTCGCGCGGGTTGGAGAAAACCTGCTGCGTATCGCCGTATTCCACCATCTCGCCCAGCAGGAAGAACGCGGTCTTATCCGATATGCGCGTCGCCTGCTGCATATTGTGGGTGACGATGACGACGGTGTATTGTTCCTTCAGCTCCGTCACCAAGTCCTCAATCTTAGCGGTCGAGATGGGGTCTAACGCGCTGGTCGGCTCGTCCATCAGTAGCACCTCCGGCTCCACCGACAGCGCCCGCGCAATGCAAAGCCGCTGCTGCTGACCGCCGGAAAGAGACAACGCGCTCTTTTTCAGCCTGTCCTTCGTCTCCTCCCAGATGGCCGCGTCACGGAGGGATTTTTCCACAATTTCATCCAGCCGGTATCGGCTCTTCACGCCGTGTGTGCGCGGCCCGAACGCGATGTTATCGTAAATGCTCATCGGGAACGGATTGGGCTTTTGGAACACCATCCCCACACGCTTGCGGAGCAGGTTGACGTCTATATTGCCGTATATATCTTCCCCGTCGAGAAGGATAGACCCCTTGACCTTGCAGCCTTCAATCAAGTCATTCATACGGTTCAGGGTTTTGATGAGGGTTGACTTCCCGCATCCCGACGGGCCGATAAAGGCGGTGATTTGATTGGCTTCTATGTCCATCGAAACGCTGTGCAGCGCCTTAAAGTCATTATACCACAAGTCCGTATTCAAAATCTCAAATTTTTTCATAACCTTCCCCTGTCTCGCGCCCGCGGGCGCCATTGTCGGCGGCGACCCGCCGCTACTTTAGTTTGTTTGCAAAACGCCTCTCAATAGTCTCCGACAGCATGTTGATACCGATTACAACGATAAGCAGAACCACAGCCGTGGCATACGCTTCATTGCGGTTATGCCCCTGACTGGATAGCTGGAGAACGTGCAGCGCCAGCGTCCTTCCCTGCGAAAATAAGTTTTCTGGAATTTTGATAACGCTGCCGATGGTGAATATCAAGGCTGCCGTTTCCCCGACAATCCGTCCCACGGCAAGGATAATCCCGGCAAAGATACCGGGCATGGCCGAGGGCAGAATGACGCGCCCGACCGTACGCAGCCGTCCCGCGCCAAGCCCGAACGCCCCTTCCCGGTATGTGTCGGGAATGGACTTCAGGCTCTCCTCGGTCGTCCGCATGATGAGCGGGAGAATCATAATGGCAAGGGTACAGCAGCCGGTGAGGATGGATTTGCCCCAGCCCAGCCAAGACGCGAAAAATATGTACCCGAACAGCCCGAACACGATGGAGGGGATGCCCGCCAAGGTCTCGGTCGTCATGCGGATAACGCGCACAAGCCTGCTGCCGCGCGGCGCGTACTCCACCAGATAGATGGCGGTGAACACCCCGAACGGCACGGCAATCAGCAGCGTCAGGACGACCATGAGAAGGGTTGTGACCAACGCGGGAAAGAGGGATTGGTTTTCGGTGGTGTATTCAACGGCAAACAGCGACGGCGTAAGGTGCGGGACGCCCTTCACCACAATAAAGCCGACCAAGTACAGCAAAACCGCCCCCGTGGCAAGACCGCAGCCCCACATTAACAGAAAGCGCACCCAATCCATCGGCTTTTTGCGCCGTAGCAGAATCATCGCGTTTTGTATCATAATGCCGCCCCTTCCTTCGATAGATTGGGCGCGTTTTCCTTCCCCCGCCTTCGGCGGGGGAGGTCTCTGTTCAAGACGGAGAACAGCATGTTGATGATCAAGATAAAGACAAACAGCACAACCCCTGTGGCAATCAGCGCGCCGTTGTGCAGGCTGCCATGCTCCACATACCCCATTTCGGTCACGATGTTGGTCGTCAGGGTGCGGACGCCTTTGAGAAACTCATGCGGCAAGCGCAATACAGCTTGGTTTCCCGCCACCATCTTCACCGCCATGGTTTCCCCGATGGCCCGCCCCACGCCCAGCACGACGGCCGCCATGACGCCCGAACGGGCGGCGGGCAGGATGACCTTAAAAACAGCCCGCTCATGGCTTGCCCCCAGCGCGACCGCGCCCTCGTACAGCTCCTGCGGCACGGAACGCAGATTGGTTTCTGCGATGTTGATGACGGTCGGCAGAATCATCATCGCCAGCAGTATCGACGCGGCCAGCATACTGTCGCCGCTCATCATATCAAAGCGTTTGCCGAACAGCTCAAAAATCGCGGGAACCAAAACCATCATCCCGAAAAAGCCGTAAATGACGGACGGAACGCCTGCCATAAGGTTGATGGCGGGCTTCAAAAAGCGGTAGAGGGGCTTGGGGCAGGATTTCGCCATAAAGAGCGCCGTAAACAGTCCAATCGGCACCCCCAGCAGAATGGCGCCGCCCGTTACATAGACGCTGCCCAGTATCATCGGGAGGATGCCGAAAATATCCTGCTTTGGCTTCCATTCTGTGCCGAACAGAAATTTGAGCGGCCCGATTTCCATGATGGCCGGAAACCCCTGCGCGAATAAAAACAGGCAAATCAACGCCACCGCCAAAACAGACGCCAGCGCGGCGACTAAAAAGACGCCGCGCATGAGCCGTTCTCTCAACATATCAGTTGACCCCGGACCACCGGGTGATTTCGCCGGTAAAGATGGCTTTGATTTGTTCGATGGTGATGTTTTCAATGGGGTTTGCGGGGTTGACGATGACGGCGACGCCGTCAAGAGCAATGTTGATGTCCTCAAGGGCTTCCTTTTCATTGTCCCTCAGCGCTCTGCTGGACATCCCGATGTCGATGACGCCGCTGGTGGCTTCACTGATGCCGGTGCCGGAGCCGCCGCCGGAAATCTCAATGGTGACGCTGGGATTCAGATCTATATACGCCTGTCTTATGGACTGCATAAGGGGTTCGACCGAGGTGGAGCCGCCGACCTTCAGCGTTCCGGTCAAACCGGAGGGGGTATAGTCAGCGGCGGCGGCGTTTATGGCCGTCCACTTGGTGGCCGATATGGCCTGCCCTTGCGCTGAAAGCATAAAGGCGATAAAATCCTGCACCAGCTCGTCCCGCGCTTTTTCCTCGTTGACGCAGACCAGAAGCGGACGCTGTAACGTGTAGCTGCCGTCTAAGATGGTTGCGTTAGAGGGCGCCACGCCGTCAAGGGTCAAGGCTTTGACGCTGCTGCTGAGGGAGCCGACCGAGATGTAGCCGATGGCGTAGGGGTTTTCTTCCACCTTGGTCAGAATCTGATTGGTTTCGCTTTCGACGACGGCTTCCGCGTACATGTCCTCTCCAACGCCGGTCACACTGACAAAGGCGTCGCGCGTACCGCTTCCTTCTTCACGGGTGAACACGGCGATGACGCGGTCGGCGTCGAAATCCGGGGCGGGAGAGGCTTGGGGGGGATCTTCCGGCGTATTTTGGGCGGCCGGTGAGCTTCCTGCGTCACGGTTGAGGTTGAGGTTGCTTTGGTCGTCCGGTGAGCTTGCGGGGGGAGACGAGTCCGCGCAGGCGGCAAAGAGCGCGAGCGTAAGTACCGCGATGAGCGCCAAAGAGATTGCTTTTTTCATGTTTTCTTCCTCCTAATTTTTTTGTTCTGAAGAGAATCATACATGACGGAGGTAAAATCTAAGTACAGGTGCGTGTAAAATCTGTGTAAAATTTTTTAAGCGGTCAGAAGGCGGCCCCCGCAATCAAAATATTGCAAATACAAACAAAAACTTATCAACATAAACAAACGGCGTGAGCGCACAATAGAAGAGCGCCGAAAAAGGCGCGGAATCATGTTCTAGGAGTGACAAAATCTCATGGCTAGAAACCAATATGTCGTACCCGAGGCGAAGGACGCGATGAATCGCTTTAAGATGGAAGCCGCCACCGACGTGGGCGTCAACCTCAAAGCCGGTTACAACGGCGACCTGACTGCCCGCCAAGCCGGCAGCATCGGCGGCCAGATGGTTAAGAAAATGATCGAGAGCTACGAGCGCGGTCACAAGTAAGCGCGCCGTATCGCCAAGAGCGGGAGGGCCGGCGCGTAAAGCGCCCGCCCTCCTGTCCGGTTCAGCGCGTCGATATACTTGCGCCCGGCCGGCCGGCGTGGTATAATACCTGCATGGAACAGATGACGATGACCATCGAGGAACTGGATCGGCTGCTCGCCTTGGAGGACGGCGACGCGGCCTTGGTTTTTCTCTCCAACAAACGCGGGCGCGAGCCGATAATCGGCGAAACGCGGCTGCTGCAAGCGCGGAAAAAACTCGGCGGCGCCGGCCTGCTCCCGTCGTCCTACGCCGCGACCCCGTCATACAGCCAAAAAGAAATCGCCGACAGCAAGCTGACCGACCCGGGCTTTTGCACGGTGGTTGACGAAACGGAACGCCTGATGGGCAAGGCGCTCTCCCCGTCTGATTTGCAGATTCTGATGGGGATTCGGAAATGGCACGGGCTGCCGGGCAACGTCATCCTGCTGCTGCTCTATCACTGCGAAGCGGAACAAAAAAGGCGCGGGAGAGCCTTAACAATGCGCATATTGGATAAAGAAGCGCATATTTGGGAGAAAGAAGGCGTCTTCACAATGGAGACCGCCGAGCAGTACATAGAGCGAAAAGAGCGCTCGCGGAACCACACCTCCCGCGTGTTTTCCGCGCTGGGAATTTTTGATCGCGTACCGTCGCCGACCGAGAAAAAATTCGTCGCGTCATGGCTGGAAATGGGCTTTACCGTGGAAGCCATCGCAATGGCGTACGACAAAACGGTGGTCATCACCGGCGGGCTGGCTTGGCCGTACTGCGACAAAATCCTGCGCCGCTGGCACCAAAACGGCTGGCATACGCCCGGACAGATTGAAACCTACGATAAAAAACCCGCCGCGGGCAAGACCGAAGTGACGGGAAGCTACGATAGAAACCGAGAGGCGCTCAAGCGCATCATGGAGGAGGAATCAGGGCATGACGGCTGACCGGCGTATTCTGGCAAAAGCCCGCCGTGAGTTTGACCGGGATGTTTGGGCGCATCGCCGCCGCCGTGAACAGTGGCGCGACCGGCTGTACGAGGAGGAACCGCGTCTGAAAGAGCTGGACGCGCAGATACAGCGCGTCTTTTTGGACGCGCTCGCCAACCTCTCGCCCGCCGCGATGGACGCCGCCGCCGCGAAGAGCTTGGATTTGCAGCGCGAGAAGGCGGGGCTGCTGGAGATGCTGGGCGCGCTGCCCGGCTCGCTGGACGACGCCCCGCTTTGCCCCGTCTGCCATGATTCCGGGTTTTCAGACGGCGAGCCGTGCGTTTGCATCAAAGAGCGTGTCCAAACGCTGCAAGCCGCCGAGCTGTCCGGCCTGCTGAATTTGCGCGGCCAGTCCTTTGACACGTTTGACGCCGGCATTTTCTCCGACGCCGTCGACCCGGGGCAGAACGGCTCTCCCCGCCAAAACATCGAGGAAATCCGCGACTTTTGCTACGCCTACTGCCGCAAGATACGCCCGCAATCCAAAAACCTGCTCTTCTCAGGCCCGCCCGGAACGGGCAAAACCTTCCTCTCCGCGTGTATGGCGGGCGCCGCCGTTGAGCAGGGCTTTTCCGTGGTATACGACACCGCCGTGCGGCAGTTGGCCAAAATGGAAGCGGTGCAGTTCGGGCGTGGCGGCGAGGACGCCGAAGCCGACGCCGAACGGCTGCGCGACTGTGACTTCCTCATCATCGACGACCTAGGCGCCGAGTTTCTCACCGCCTTCACCCAAGCCGCGCTGCTGGACTTAATCAACACCCGCCTCATTTCCGGCAAAAAGACCCTTGCCAGCACCAACCTCACCCGCCCCGACCTCCGCGCCCGCTATTCCCCCGCGCTGGCAAGCCGCTTGGAAGGCGAGTTTTTATGGCTGGACTTCTTCGGCGCGGATTTGCGTCAACGTTCGGGAGGCTGACCCGAAAGGATAAACAATTCCCCGGCCGAAGCCGGGGAATCTGCCTTATTGTCCGCCAAAAAGCGGGGAATTAGCTTTCGATCTTCTTCAGTCCTTTAGCCAGACGGCTCTTGCGGCGGGCGGCTGTGTTTTTATGGAGCAGGCCCTTTGCGACGGCTTGGTCAATGATCTTCTGCGCGTCATAATAGGCGGCTCCGGCTGCCTGCGCTTCTCCGTCGGCTGTAAGCGCGTCCACCTTTTTTATGGTTGTTCTCATTCTCGACTTTGCCATACGGTTTTGCGCCGTCTTTCTGGCGATGACCGACACCCGCTTCTTGGCGGACTTTATATTCGGCAAGCCTACCACCTCCTTTTGTTTTGAATCTGTGCCAAGCGGCACGGATTACAGCATACCACAGACATTCACGGATTGCAAGAGTTTTTTTACGATTTCCAGAAAATTTCTTCACCGCTGCAAGCTGTTTTCTATCGGCTCGTTGGCCATTTCCTCCTGCAACCGGAAATAAATGTCCAGTATATCCCGCGCGATGAAGGCGATGGTGGAGCCTGCGCCGCCTTTTTCCACCACCAGCGCGAGGGCAATCTGCGGGCTGTCATACGGCGCGTAGCAGACAAAGACGCCGTTGTTGGGCCTGTCGTCCACAATCTGCGCCGTCCCGGTCTTGCCCGCCACGGCAATGGGATAATCGCGGAAGACGGAATAGGCCGTGCCGCCAAACCGCGTCACCTCCAGCATCCCCTGCTGGAGCGCCCGGACGGTTGACGGCGCCAAATCCGGGGAACTGAGGACTTCGGGCTGCGCGACGTAATATTCATAGCCGTAGTCAAAGCTGAGCGCCTCCTTGAGCAGATGCGCCCGGTTAAGCGTACCGCCGTTGGCGATGGCCGCCGTGTAATTGGCAAGCTGGAGCGGTGTGACTTGGTTGTTGTCCTGACCGATGGCGGAGGTGAGAGTGTTTCCGGGATACCACGGGATGCCTAGAGCCAGAGAGGCTTCGGGCCCCGCGACCCACCCCAGCCGCGTCCGGGCGCCGCCCTCCAGCTCAAAGCCGGTGGGCAGACCCAAGCCGAACAGATGCGCCCAGCGCACGATTTCCTCAATGCCGGTGCGTCGCCCTATGTCGTAATAATAATAGTTGCAGGATACCTTCAGCGCCTCAACGGCGTCCACCCGCCCGTGCGAGCCGGGATAGATGTGGCACCGGGGCTGGGGAGCCATGTAGTGGGTATATATCCCCTCGTCAAAAATCCGCGTGCTTGCCGTCACCGTGCCGCTTTCCATCGCGGCGGCGCCCGTGACCATCTTAAAGGTCGAGCCCGGCGCGTAGGTGCCGAATATGGCGCGGTTGAACAGCGGACGCAGCGGGTCTTCGGCCAGCTCGCCGTATTCCTGCATAAAGGCTTGCGGGCTGTAGGTCGGGAAGTTGGCGGCGGCCAGCACCTCGCCCGTCCAAACGTCTATGATAACGGCGGCGGCGGCCTCGGCCTCCAGCCCCCTCAGCTCAACGCCGGTGGCGTTCAGCGTGGCGACGCCGTCCGCCAGCGCGCGCTCAAGCGCTTCCTGCAAGCGTATATCAATCGTTAAGTATATGTGCTGCCCCGCCCGTGGCTGCCGCGTCACGGTCACGCCGACGACATGGCCGTGGCTGTTAAGCTCGTCTGTCCGCTCCCCGGCCAAGCCGCGCAGCCAAGACTCAAACGCCGCCTCCGCGCCCTCCACGCCGACCAGCTCGTCCCCCCTGTACCCCAGCTCCCGGTACGCCTGCATATCATCCTGTATCGGCCCAATTCGCCCAAGGAGATGCCCCGCGGCGGCGGTGCTGTACTCCCTCGCCGTCACCGGAACAATCTCAATGCCCGGATACCCGCGCTCCGACACGCGCGACATCAAATCCATCGAAACATCCTGCGCGAACGTATAGGCCGGCACGTTGTGCAGATAGGGCGGAAACCCGGCGGCTTCATAGCGCAAATCCAGCTCATACAGAACGCCGGCCGCCAGCCGCGCCTCATAGGCTGACATCAAAAGCCCCCCGGCGCCGCCCACCTCTCCGGTCATGCCGTATTCGTCAAACAGCCTGTCCATCAGCTCCGCCGCGGTCAGAACGTCGGGCCAGCCCTTTTTCTCGAGGTAATAGGCTAGGTAACGCTCCTGCGCCTCCGTCATCTCGGTGTAACCGAAGGGCGGCGGCGTAACCGGAAGCAAAGGGGCGGCGTAGGGAACGCCGCAGGCCTGCGCGTCGCGGATGAGCGCGAGCGCGTAGCCGAACTCCCGCTCGTCAATATCGCGCTTCTCCCATCTCGGAATGAAAAACCCGAACGGGTCGAGCGTCATGTTAAACGAGAGCTTGTTGGTCGCCAGCGGGCGTCCGTAGCGGTCATAAATTTCGCCGCGCGCCGCGTGCAGGGTGACCGAGCGGGAGGTGATGCGCTCCTGCGTCTGGACAAAAACGTCGGCATGGATAAACTGCAAGCCCAAAAGCCTTCCGCCCATCAGAAAGACCAGCCCGGCCGACATCAAGCCCAAGATAATGAGGCGTATGATCAGGTTTCTCTTCTCCATGCCGAGCGCCGCTCCTTTCTGAGCTGTTCGTCCGTCTTTTCCGCCGGAGACGGGGCGTATAGATACGGTCAGTCGTTCGGAAAATGCTTCGCCACAGCGCGGAAGGCGGGGTAGACAAGCGGAACGCACAGAATTCCGGCCAGCATCCCCGGCAAACCGGCGCCGACAAACGCGCGCAGGGGAACGCCCCTCGCCGCGATTTGAAAAAAGAGGATATACGCGGATTCAATGACGAAAATCGAAACGGAGGACATCAAAAACGCCGGCCAAAAGGTCTTCTGCAGCACCCTTCCGCATAAAAACCCCGTGACGGCCCCCGCGCCCATCATCGTCAGCGAAAAATACGCCTCCGTTCCCAAAAGCGCGTCGCACAGCAGCCCGCAGATAAAACCCGCCGCCGCGCCGCCGGCCGGGCCGGAAAACACCGCGAGCGAAATGACCGCCGCCACGGAAAGCATCGGGTTCGGCACGGCGCTTACGCGCGGGAACACCATCGCCTGCAAGATGACGGATAGAAGAAGGAGAACGGAAAAGCTCATCCATCTGGCCATCGCCGCGCGGGCTTGCGTCATCATCCTCCACTCCTCACCCCGCGCCGCGCCGAACCCGGCCGCGGCGCTTTATGTTTACTCCGTATGAACATACTCCAATACGACAAACACCTGATTCACCGCGTCCAAGCGGGCCTCCGGGATTAGCTCGGCGTATTCGGTCTGCCCCGACATATCCGTCTGCACCGCCGCCACCGTGCCGATGGGCAGCCCCGGCGGATAAACGTCCCCCAAGCCGGAGGTCAGAATCAAATCGCCGTGCAGGATATCGGAACCCAAGGGCAGATAACTGAGCCTGAGCCGCCCATCGCGCATCAAACCCCATTCACCCTCGGCGATAGCGGTCTGCCCGGTGCGGCTGACCTTTGCCCCGGCCGACATCGTCGTGTCAATCACCGTTGTAACCACCGCCCAGCCCGCGCCGGCCTGCGTAACGACGCCGACCAGAAACATCTCCGAAGAAATGACGCATTGCCCCACCTCGATGCCCGCCTCGCTGCCCTTGCTCAGCAGCAGCGTCCTCTCCCATTCCGACGGGTTGCGGGCGACCACCGAAGCCATCTCAAGCTGCGTGAAGCCGCTCAGCTTGGGCTGCAAGCCCAAAAGCTCCCGCAAGAGGGCGTTTTCGTTCAGCACATCCTCCAGAGACCGCCGGTCTTCCAGTATCTGCGCCAGATAGACGCGTATCCGCTCATGCTCGGCGGACAGCTCGTCATATCGGTTCACCGCGTCCGACATACGGGTGAAATAGTCGTCAATCGAGCCAATCAGCCTATGCAGGGGCCGGAAAACGGTGTTGACGGCGCTGGAGACAGGGGAGACGCGCCCTTTGGTGAAAAAAGAGCTGACCGCCATCGACAGGGCCAGCAAGACCGCAGCCCCGGCAATAACCGCCCCTTTATGTTTTACGATAAATCTCAGCACAGCAAATCGACCCCGAACGACAACAGCATTTTAGACAGCAAACAGACCGGCAGCCCCATGACATTGTAAAAGTCTCCCTCCACGCGCTCAACCAGCAGCGCGCCGCGCTCCTGAATCCCGTAAGCGCCCGCCTTGTCCATCGGCTCGCCGGTGGCGACATAGGCGCGTATCTCCGCGCCGGTCAGAGCGCGCATGGTCACGCGGGTCAGCTCGGTGCGGGTGAGGACACGCCCTTCCCGGATAACGGTCACGCCGGTGGCGACGGTGTGCGTCTGCCCGGAGAGAAGACGGAGCATCTCCGCCGCTTCCCCCTCATCTCTGGGTTTGCCCAAAACCGCGCCTCCGCATACCACCAGCGTATCGGCGGCAATGACCGCCGTTTCGAGGGGATGACGCGCCGCGACGGCTTTCGCCTTGCGCTCGGACAAAACGGCGGCGGCTCCGGCGGACAATGCAACGGAATCCTCGTCGATATCGGGAGGGTCAATGACGCAATCCAGCCCGATACGCCGCGCCAGCTCAATCCGGCGGGGCGAGGAGGAGGCCAGCACAATCCCCATCACGGTCTCCTGCCTTTACGTTTTTTGGCATCTTCCGTCAAATAAAACCCCGTTGTATGCGCGTGCGGCTCAAAGGCGCCGCGTTCGGCAAAGGCGAGGGCAATCTGCGCGCATTCACGCGCGCTTTCGGCGATGAAATCCAGCCGCCCCGCCCACAGTCCGATATGCCGCCACTGGGCGCGGTGGGGCAGCATCCACAGCTTGTGCGGGTGATAAACCAGCGTGCCGTGCCCCGATTCGCGGACGAGCGGCAGAAGACCGCCCTGCCCGTCGGACAGCTCGCATTTGTTTTCGCAGACGCACAGCCCGTCCTTCCGTTTAATCAGGCATTGCCGCGCCAGCAGCAGGGGCAGACGCCCGTAAACAATCAGCTCGGTGTCGCAGATATGGCTCATCTGCCCGATTTCAGCGAGGGAGAGCCACGGCGCGAGGGTGCAGGACGCAACGCCCATCATCCTCGCCGTGCGGAGGGTTTGCGACGACGCGGCGCCCCAGTCGGCGCGGGGGGTAAACCCCTGACGCACGGCCAGCAGCGCCTGTCCGGGCGTCCAAGTGAGCGCCTCGCGGAAACCGGCCTCATACAGCAGCCGAAGCCGCGCCGTAACCTCGGCGCGGTCTTCCTCGGTCAAAACCCGCGGCAGAACGGCAACCGGCACCGTCTCGCTCCTCACCAGCCATTCCGCCTTCCCCGGGTCGCCGGACGCCTCGCCAAGGGGGATATACAGCCGTTCGGGCGGCAGGCCCAGCAGCTCGGGCGTGACCTGCGACATTTTGGTAACGCGCACGGTGATGCGCGGCTTATCCGCGCGCGGCAGCAGCTTTGTTCCCTGCTTAAACGTCCCCGCGGCCCTGTCCGGCAAGACCTTTCTGGCGGCTTCCAGCTTTGCCATCACCGCGTCGCGGAGCGCTTCGGCTTGGGGCCGCGTCAAGCGCAGCCCGAGGTCGATGTTGGTGCGCGCGTCCTTGCAGAGATAGACGCCGGAGACGCCGCGCCAAACCTCATTCAGCTCCGCCTCCGCCATGTCCGCGCCGCCGGCCTGCGGGGGCGGCCCTTCCGCGTATACCGTGTGTCCCGCGTAATCGTCAACGGCCAGCCGCGACGGCTCTCCCGAGGTAATCAGCGCGAAAAACCGCACGGGCACGCAGGCGCGTTCCCCCCGGTCAGCCGCGCTTTTGCGCTCGTCGTCCCAATAACGCTCGTTTTTGGCGTCGGGGATGTCCTCGGCGGCGTATATGTCGCCCCGTCCGGTAAACGGGGCGTCGGTGGGCTTTTCCCGCCCCAGCGCGGCAAAAGCGCCGTTCAGTTCGCGCTCGTCAACGTAATTTTCGTCGGCGGCGGTGCGGGCAAACCGCGTAAACAGTCCCGCGGCTTCGGGCGACGGGGCGGGCGGCTCAATCAGCACAGTCAGCCCGCTCAGCTCCCGCATATGCTTGAGAAGGGATAAATCACGGGTCTTGAGGAGGGGCCGCGCGGTGTTGCCGGTATAGGCAAGCGGCTCCCTGCGGCAGCTTTGCCGGCACCCGGCGGAATCATAGTTCCTGTCTAAAAGGCAGCGGTTGCGGTCGCCGCCCGGACAGAGAGGGCAGAGCGCCCGGATAAAGAGCGGCAGCTTGGAAACGGAGACAAGCGCCCGCGCGGCGGCGGCGTGAATAAACAGCGGCAGCACCGCGCCCGAGCAGCCGCTGTTGGCGGCGTATTCAATGTCCTCGGCGGTTCGGCAGGATCCCGCCCAAACCAATCCGCAGTCGGGGGCGGCCATGCCCGCCATACGCAGATTCCCCGCGTCGCCGACCAAAACCTCGTCCAAGCCGAGGGGATACAGGCGGCCCAGAAGCCCGGCGCGGCGGTCAAGCTCGGCGTCGCCGCAGACGCGGGAGCAGTCCAGCATCATGCGGATGCCCCGTGCGCGGGCATAGGGGAACAGCCCGATGAAAGCCTCCGGCGATATGGAAGACGCCAGCAAAACGCCGTCGGCCCCGTTTTGAATCGCGGAGACCGCGCAGTCGGCGGACGCCGCGGCCACATAGAGCTTCATACCGCGGCTACATATGCTTTTTCAAGCGGCTCAGCTCACGGCGCGTTTCGGCCAGCTCCGCCTTGAGCTTTTGCGTTTCGTCGAGGTAGGTTTTCACCTGCAGGCGCAGATGGTCGGACGAATCCGCCGCCTTGCGCGCGCGGTCGGAAGCGTTGAGCGCCGTCAGGACGGCGGCGTCCGCGAGGGCAAGATGAGACTCGCCCATGACGCTTTGAAGCTCCTTGTCAACCTCGGCGGCCACCCCGCGGACATAGGCCTCCGATTCCTCGGAAACGATTGTGAAATCATGTCCCCCCACCGTGACCGATATCCTGTTTTTCAAAGGTTATCACTCCAGTCTTGACCCCGTGCGGTTTTTCTTGTAAAATCATATCATAAAACCGGCAAAAGTGCAATGCCATTTTCAAATAGGCAAACGCCGACGCGTTTGCGGTTGGGGGAATCTCTTTGAAAACACGCCGTCTGCCCCGGGTTCTGTCCGTCCATGCCCTGCCTGTGTTCGGCAGATGCTCCATATCCGTCGTCGCTCCGGTGCTTTCGGCGCGGGGCGTGCAGTGCTGCTCCCTGCCGACGGCCCTGCTGTCCACGCCGACCAATTACGCGGGCGCCACCATCCTCAGCCTCTCGTCGGAAGCGCCCGCCGTCCTCAGCCACCTGCGCTCGCTGGAAATGGGCTTCGACGCCATATACAGCGGGTTTCTGGCCGACGGGGCGCAGGCGGACTTCATCGAGGAGATATACGCCGCGTATCCCGACGCGCTGCGCGTCGTCGACCCCGTGCTGGGCGACAGAGGCCGGCTGTACCGCACGATGGACGGGACGATGGCCGCCGCCGTCCGCCGCCTCTCCCAAAAAGCGCACATCATCACGCCCAATGTAACCGAAGCCGCGGTGCTGCTGGAGCTGCCCCCCGACAAAACGCCCTACACCGAGGAGGACGCCAAGAAATGGCTGAACGAGCTGTCCCGCAAAGGAGCCAGTTCGGTCGTGATAACGGGCCTATCGTTCGATAGACGCAGCGAGATTTTTGTGGGCTGGGCGAGACAGGGCGCGTCCGGCCTGTTCCGCCACGCCAAAACAGGCGGGGATTACCCCGGCGCGGGCGATTTATTCACCTCGTTTATGCTGGCCGAGCTGCTCCACGGCGCGCCCCTCTCCGCCGCGGCCAAGGACGCCTCCGGCTTTGTGGCGAGCTGCGCCGCGTTCACCGCCGGACGGGGAACGGACGTCAAGGAGGGCCTCCTCTTTGAGGATATCTTGCGAAACAAACCCAACCGATAAATCAAAACGATTACCCGGAAAGGAGCAACATCATTATGAACAACCTGTTCCCGCGCACCCAAGCAGGCGGCGTGTCGCTGCCCCGGCTCATCATCGGCACCAACTGGCTGGCGGGGTGGAGCCACCGGAGCGTCGCCGCCGACGAGCGCATCAAACGCCACCACAGCGCCAAGGAGAGCATCGTCCCGCTGCTCGAAACCTTTGTCCGAAACGGCGTAGACGCCATCATGGCCCCGCTCGGCAGGATTCCGCCCATCACCGACGCCATCCGCGAGGCGGAGCAGCGGCTGGGCAAAGGAATCATCCGCATCGACACGCCCATCCTCAACGTGGACGACACCGCCGAGGGGCGGCGGGAGGCCGCCGCGGTCATCCGTGAGAGCAAGGAGCTGGGCGCCGTGTTCTGCCTCATCCACCACTCAAGCGCCGAACAGCTCGTCAACAAAAACAAAGGCGTCGTCGAGCGTTTGGACGACTATACCGCGATGATTCGCGAGCAGGGGATGCTGCCCGGCGTAACGGCGCATATGCCGGAGCTGGTCGTCTACTGCGACGAAAACGGCTATGACGTGGAAACCTATGTGCAGATTTACAACTGCATGGGCTTTCTGATGCAGACGGAAATCGAAATCGTCTCGGGCATCATCCATAACGCGAAGAAGCCGGTGATGACCATCAAGCCAATGGCCGCCGGCCGCGTGACGCCGTATGTGGGCCTGAACTTCTCGTGGGCGACGCTGCGCGACTGCGATATGGTCACGGTCGGATGCTTCGACGAGCATGAGGCGGCGGAGGTCGTCGAAATCTCCCGCGCCGCTCTGGAACGCCGCCACCCCGACTTGGAGAAGCGCCAAAGCCCCAATCAGTGCCAAGCCGCCTTCGGAAAATAGCAGACACACGTTCTCATGCATGTAAAGCCCATATACTTTACAAAAGGGGTGCCGCCAGCGCCCCTTTCCGCTGCCGAAAAGGGCAGACGCGGTCAAGCGCCCGCCGCCCATATGCGGTATCTTATAGACGATACGCTCCGTACGCGCGCCCTTCCCCCGGAGCCGTCAGACTCTATAAGACAGAAGGTGCTAACCCGTGAAAACAACGCCGAACGAAAAGAAGCGCAAAAACAAACCCCCCAAGGAGACCCATCACAAAGCCCCCGCGCCCGAACCCGCCGGAAAGCTGGAGCTGTTCGCCAATACCTTCGGAACGATGACAAACCCGTTCCAGTCCCCCCTGCCCGTCGTTACAGCGATGACAAACCCGCTGGGCGAACGCCCCGGCGACCGGAAACGGTAGCCGCGCCCCCTATCCTTCGGGCATTGTGAAGATATCCGCCACCGCGCCCCACGGAACCTCCACGCGGATAATCCCCGACGTGAACGGGGCGATGTTGTATTCGGGAAAGAGGAGCGAAATCCCGTCCGGCGTGATGACAAAGGTTTCATACGGGAAAAACACGCGGGCGAGTTCCTTGGCCTCGGGCGAAAACTCCGCCGGATTCCGGTCAATGTCGTGATGGACAAATTCCAGCAGCCGCGCGGTATACGCGTCCTGCCCGACGGTGAAGAAATCATCCAGCGTGAGCAGCCTGCCCGTCGCGGCGGAAAACGTCTCGCAATAGACGGCGGTGGAGCCGTGGGCCCCGCCGAAATACTGATAAATCTGGCGCGAAACGCTGTAAATCCCCCCCGCGTTCATTTCAACGGCAAAGCCGGCGTCGAGCTGATAGGCAAGCCTGTCCTCGGCGGCGGCCTCGGCGAGACTTTCGCTCAACCGCTCAAAATCATCGCGCAGGGCGAGGTAATACGCGTCAATGGAAGCGCTGCCCGTTTGGGGAAAGCTGCCCCCGGCGGTCAAAACCGCCTCGCCGCCGCTGCGGAAGGTGTTCTGATAGTGAATCTGCCCCGTCTCAAGGGCGTTTTCCGTCCAATCGGCCGCCAAATCCGCGCTGGGATAGACGGGCGGCGGCGCGGTCGGATCGATGATCTCCCAAGGCGGCTCCGACGCGTCTGGCGGCGGGGTGGGGTTGGCGGGCAGGGCGGATTCTTCGCCCGACGCGTCGGGGGAAACGGAGGGCAGAGGCTCTACCCTTGTGCAAGAGGCCAAAAGGAAAACCAGCGCAAGGACAAAAAAGCTATATTTTCTCATATCGAACCCTCCTCTGTTCAAACGCGGCCATATGCGTAAACCCGGCGGCGCGGCACAGCTCCAAGCCGTCCGTCAGCCCGCGCCCCACGTCGGCGGCGCGGTGCGCGTCGCTCCCGATGGTGATGCTCTCCCCGCCGCATTGGCGGTACAGGGCATAAACGGCGGGGTCGGGCTTTATCCCGCTCTTGCGGAAATTGACCTCCACCCCCAGCCCCTTGTGCGCGAAGAACCTGAATAAATCCCGCAGCTCGTCCTCATACCTCGGCAGCAGGGAGGGGACGGTAAATCCGTCGCGCCCCGTATAGCGCAGCGGATATTCGATATGCCCCAGCACGTCAAAGCGTCCCCACTCCGCCATCTCGCGCAGCTCGGCGAAGTACCGGGGCATCATCCGGTGAAAGTCCTCCTCCGAAGCGTAGCGCATATAGTAAAAATCCCGTTCGCCCTTCAGCGCGTGGTGGGAGCCGATGACAAAATCATACGGCGCTTGGGCCAGCGCGGCTTCGGCGCGCGCCAAATCAAAAATCGGCTCGCCCAGCTCAATGCCCAGCAGGAGCTTCACGCCCGTTCGGTTTCCCGCGCGGATTGGCTCAAACGCCCCGTGCCGCTCCTCCGCCGGAAACGGCTCCGCCGCCCCCATATCGCAGTGGTCGGTGACGCACAGCTCGTCCAGCCCCGCCTTTTGAGCCGCGTCCAGCAGCTCCGCGAAGCCGTCATGCCCGTCGGAGGAATATAGGCTGTGGGTATGATAATCGGCTAAAAACATAGCCCCCTCCTACATCAGCCAGTTCGGCAGCCACCGCAGCAGATAGAGCGGATACCATGCGGGAACCTGCATCCCGGTCAGCACGGGGTAAAACAGAACGAACAGCGCCGTGGAAACAGCGGTGAACACCACCGTATGCCGCGCCCCGCGCACGGCGTCCCGCTCTATCATGCGGTGGAAGACATAAGCGAGGGCGATGCAGATAAAGAGCATGGACGGGAAGTAGTGGTAGGGGAATGTGATGCGCGAGACGGGAACCCACGGCAGAAGCTGCGAGAGGTAGCCGATGACGATGAAGAGCGCCGCGTGGCAGCGCCGCCGGACAGCCCTCTCCGCGCAGACAACCACCGCGCCCAGCCCCGCCCACGTAACCAGCGGGTTGGTAAACGCCCAGAGGGAGCCGCGCGTCCCCTCCGCCCCGACGGAGTGGATGTAGTATAAGATAGGCTTGGAGTCCACAAGCCACTGATACCAGCGGGCGGCGTAGTTGTGTGAGGCCACCAGCTTGGAATGATAGCTGAACATATATTCCTGATTGGCCGCCGCCGTGTCCCAAACGGCCCGAAGAAACGCCCCCGCGCCCGCGAACCCGCCCTCCGGCGCGCCGGGCAGCACATAGGGGATATAACAAGCGATATATAAAACACCCGGAACCAGAATGAACGCCAGCAGCCCCACAAGCACCGTCCCGATGAAAAACGGCGCGAAGCGCTTCTCATTCCGCGCGCTGTATCTGTAGCGCCGGAACAGATAAATCAAAAACAGCGCCAGCAGCCCCGCCCCGGCGTAAACGCTCTGCCATTTGGCCGCCGCGCCCAGCCCGAACGACAGCCCGCAGAGCGCGAGCGGAACCGCCGTCCGGGAAAACGGCGCGTCAAGCTCGGAGGAGGCGTAGCGGTACATACACACCGTCATCAGCAGGATGAAGAAGACGCAGTAGACGTCGATGGTGGAGATGCGCGTCTGGACGAAATGCATGAAGTCAAACGCAAACAGCAGCGTGCCGCAAACGGCAATCAGCGTCTTGCCGAACATCCACTTGAGCAGCAGATAAAACGGCGGGAGCATCAAAACGCCGAACAGCGCCGGCATAAACCGCCAGCCGAACGGTGTCATGCCGAACAGCCATATGCCGATGGAGGTGATCAGCTTGCCCAGCGGCGGATGGGTGGTCTCATACGGATAGTCGCCGATTAAATGCTGATACGCCGTGTGCGCGTGGTAAATCTCGTCAAAATGCGAGGAATTGAGGATATCATACCGCTCCGGCACGGTGTCCTGCTCGTCAAACAGCTTCTCCGTCCGCCCGTCAAGAATCAAATCCGCGGCGGACAGCACCCGCTCCCTCTCGGCCCCGGCGTCCCATACCGCAAGGGAAATCTCGCCCAAATCCCGAGGCTCACGCGGCCTGACTGGGTTTGGTATCACCGTGAAGCGGATGTAGCGCGTGTCGTCCGGCTGCTCGGGCAGCAGATTGGCGTTGAGCCAGCGGAAGGTGTCGGCGTGATTCTGCGGCATCCCGCTCACCTTGGCGGACTCGCCCTCCGGCGCGTCCGTCCTGTCCCTGTACTGCTCCGTCCACACAACGCCGTCGGGCGAAAACTCCAGCGTGTATCCATGATACCGCTGCCCGTGATACAGCCCGGTGAAGTAAAACAGCCGCTCAATCCGCGCCGGCTCCCGCAGCTCGATGACCGCCGCCGTATGCTCGGTGTTGTCAAAGCGGAGGAAGGACTGCGGGGAAACGGTGTTGCCCAGATTGAAGAAGGTGACGGCGGCGTAAACCGCCGTGACCACCGCAAGGGGCAGAACGTCCTTCCGCTCAAACGCCCCCGCGCGCTTCAGCTCAAACACCGGCTTCTTCCGCCGCTCAATCCACTCCGCCGACTTGGGGCGCAGCCGCTCCAGCCGGTAGTAAATGACAAAAAACGCCAGTATATACACGATTGCCGCCCACATGAGCAGCCCCGGCGTCACCATCCAAAGCCTCATAATCGCCGCCCCTTTTCCAAGCTACGTCCGGCGCCCTTGCGCCGCCGTATCAGTATAGCAAAAGCCGGAGATTTTGTCAAATCAACGCCAAAGAACCGCCTCCCCCGAGGCGGCTCCCGCTATTCTTCCATGATACCATTATAGCACATTTCAACTATAAAAAACTATACTCTTTTTTTCGCGATTTGACACACTCAAACCCGAAACAAAACGCCCGTTCGAAAAACCTCGCCCCAAATCCCGAACAAAACGCCTCAAAACAGCCTTTTTTTGTTATGTTCGTATTTTCAATTTTGTGAAAACTGCACAAAAAAACCCCTCGTCCCGTCCCGTCCACAATTCCCCTCCTTGGAGGGGTGGCGCGCAGCGCCGGGGTGGTTGCGGGCGGCCGGGGACGGCCGCCCCTACATTCGCCCGCCCGCACATCCCCCCGGGTTCCCCATCAAATCAGCGTATCCCGCAGTCTTTCGGTGCCGGTGAACAGGATGGCGCGGAAGCCGGCGGACTTAGCGGCTTTGTGCTGGGCGGGGTCGGCGGTGACGAAGACGGAGCGGGCGGGGGTGAGGCGGTGTCTGGCGCAGAGGCTGTCTACCATAGCGCCGCCGCCCTCGCAGGAGAAGGCGCCGCCCTCGAAGAGGGAAAGAAAGGGATAGGTTTTGAGGATATAGTCTTTGCCGTCGGAGTTCAGCGCGGCGGCGAAATATAGGTTTTTGCCGGATTCCTTCATATCGAGCAGCAGCTCCACCATCTCCCAGCGCGGGGTCAGGCAGCGCAGCCAGTGCTTCAGCACAAGGCGGATATGCTCCGTTTCGGCGGGCGCGCGGCGACAGAGCCATTCCATCGCGTCCTCGCGCAGGATGGCGCCGTCCTCCAGCATCCGCCACTCGGGGGAGAGGAAGATAAGCTCATACAAACGAAGCGCGCGCGCCTCGTCTACCCAGAGCGTCCGCAGAAAGGTGCGCGGGTCGCAATAAAGCACCGTGCCGCAGAGGGAGAAGATATAATTTTGCTCCAAGGGGGGACACCTCCATCCGGCGGGTTGGCGGTTTGTCGCGCGTACGCCGAGGCTAGGCCGGGGCGGCGGCCCTTCGCTTGAATGCCTCCCGAACACTGTAAAACACTTCGGATATCAGGGGGTCAAACTGCGTCCCGGCGCTTTCCATGATGATGTCCGCCGCGTCGTCCGCGGGAATCGCTTTTTTGTAGGGCCGGTCGGAGACCAGCGCGTCGTAAACGTCGGCGAAGGCCATAATCCGTCCTTGGATGGGGATGTCCGTTTTCTCAAGGCCGCGCGGATAACCGTTGCCGTCCCAGCGCTCGTGGTGGCTCCCCGCGAACAGCTCGGCGTTCCGCAAAAACTCCATATCATCCATCCGGGACGCGATTTTTTCAATCGCGCGCTCTCCCTCCGTCGTGTGGGTCTTGATGATTTCAAATTCCTCGCTGGTCAGCTTGGCCGGCTTGTTCAGGATGACGTCGGATATAGCAATCTTGCCCACGTCATGCAGCCGCGCCGACGACACAAACAAATCCATGTCCAGTTCCGCCAGCTCGTCGGCGTATACGCCCCGCGCCGCCATCGCCTCCGCCAGTATCCGCACATACGAGGCCGTGCGTTCGACATGGCCGCCCGTCCCCTTGTCCCGGCTTTCCACCAAGTCCGCAAACCCGAATATGGTGGCGTTTTGCAGGTTTTGAAGCTGCGCCGTCTTCTGCCTGAGCTGCGCGGTTCGTTCCCGTATCAGCCCGTCAATGTCCAGATGCGTCTTGATACGGTTTATCAGCACCTTCTCGGAAAACGGTTTTAGGATGAAGTCCACCGCGCCCAGCTCGATGCCGTGGGCCTCGCCGGAGACGTCGGCCATGCCGGTGAGGAAAATGATGGGGATTTGCGCGTACAGGCCGTCGGACTTTAATACCTGTATGGCCTCAAACCCGTTCATCTCCGGCATTTCCACGTCCAGCAAAATCAAGTCGGGCTTCAGCATTTTCAAAACCTCAAACATTTGCGCGGCGGAGGGCAGCGCGATGACCCGGTATTGCTTTTTCAGCACATTTTTAACAAGTGTAAGACTCATAATGCTGTCGTCAACGACAAGTACCGTTTTTTGCATATCCGCACCCCTTTATCATGTTTTGGCCCGGCGCGTCCCCAGAGAACCCTCCGTAAAGGCACACACGGACAGCATATCACACTCCTCCGATAAAATCAATCGCGCCTTTGCCGGCAAATGCCGCTTTTTTGCCCGGAAGCTGAGAGATGTTGCTTGACATTTGGCGGCGAAACACATACAATGTTGCACAGAACGCGGTCTGCGCGGGGCTTTTAGGGCGGAAAGCGTTTATGAAACTGAATGTGAGGGGTGTATGTATGCTTGACAGGGAACGGTTTTTGAAGGTTTCGGAGCTGGACGCCGCCAAAATAAAGGAAATGGAAGACGACAAATTTCGCTCCTTCACCGTCGTCGCGAGTTCCTTCACCGAGACCTTTCCGGTGCAGGAGGACAATATCAAAAACGCGCTGAGGACGAAGGACGTCGGCGCGCTGACAAAATCCCTCGCCATCGTCTGTGATATGCTGCGGCAGCTTCAAGCCGAAAGGCTGGCCGTTTCGTGCGCGAGCCGTCTCGCAACCGCGGGCGCCGTTTCGTACGAGGAGCTGCAAGCCTTCGCGGTCGAATTCCTGAAGGCCGTCTCCGCCCTGTCAATCGACCTGCAAATGGTCGAATATCAGGACGCCTCCAAGGATTCCCCCGAGAGAGGCCGCCGCTCCGAGGGCAATAATTCCATTCTGGCCGTGGACGACCGGCACTTCTTCTTAAACGCCTTAAAAAATATGCTCCAGCACTCGGGGTACATGGTCACCTGCGTCAACTCCGGGGCGGCCGCCTTGAACTTCCTCAAAATCCAGCGCCCCGGCCTGTTCATCCTCGACATCGAAATGCCGGATATGGACGGCTACGAGCTTGCGCGCAGAATCAAGGAAGCCGGGCATACCGCGCCGATTATCTTCCTCACCGGCAACGCCCACAGGGACTATGTGGTCAAGGCGCTGCAGGCCGGCGCGGCGGATTTCATCGTAAAGCCGGTCACCAAGGCCCAACTGTTTGAGCGGATTGAAAAATACATCCAGCCCGCATACCGCGATTCTAGGGAAGACGAATAGGAGGCCGTCCCATGAAAGTCCACCGAGGGACATTCGGCATACTCCTTGCCGCTCTGCTGCTGGCGGCGTTTCTGCAAGGCTGCGCCCCCGGCGGCGCCCCGGACGGCGGCGCGGAATCGGGCGCGTACGCGTCCTACCTCGATATTCCGGGCGTGACGGAGGAAGACGTTCGGGCCGTCGAGGCGCTGTGGGCCGAGAAAACGTCCTTTACCTACGGCATGACCCTGAGCCCCGAGGCGTTTCTCGATGAAGACGGCCGGGTGCAGGGTTTTTCCGCCCTGTTCTGCGACTGGCTGACGGAGCTGTTCGGCGTCCCGTTCATCCCCGCGGTGTATGACCGGGACGGCTTGACGGCGGGGCTGGAAAGCGGCGCCGTTGACTTTACGGGGGATATCGCCATCACGGAGGAGAGCCGGGCGCGGTATATGATGACCGGCGCCATAGCCGAGCGGTACGCCGAAGCGGAGGGCGACCCCCATACGCTGGCGTTCACCTCCGTCTCCCTCGCCACGCTGGATTCGCGGCTTGCCCCCATCGTCCGCGTCATGCAAAACGCCTTGGACGACGGCGCCGTCCGCCATCTGGTCAGGCTGTACAACCAAGGGCGTCAGGACTATACAAGACACACGTTTTCAGCCCTCCTCAGCGATACGGAGCGCGCGTATATAAGAAGCCGCCCCGTCGTTCCGGTCGCCGCCGAGGTCACCAACTATCCGGTCAGCTTCTACAACAGCCGCGAGGGCCTCTGGCAGGGAATCGCCATTGACGTGCTGGGCGAGCTGGAAAAACTGACCGGCATAGAGTTCACCATCATCAACAGCTCCGAGGAGGAATGGCCGGAGCTGTTAAGCGCCTTGGAAACAGGGCGCGCCGCCGTCATCACCGAGCTGCTCCATACCGACGAGCGGGCCGGCCGGTTTTTGTGGCCGGACAACAAGCTCTTTGCCGACCAGTTTGTCCTTATCTCCAAAATAGAACACCATGACATCAGCATCAACGAGATTCTCTACACCAAGGTCGGAACGGTGAAGGGCACCGCCCACGCCGCCCTGTTCCGGCAATGGTTTCCCGACCACGCGAGCATGATTGAGTACGAGCATAACAACGCCGCCTTGGAGGCCTTGGAGCAGGGCGAGATAGAGATGATGATGTCGAGCCGCCACCGCCTGCTGAACATCACAAACTACCGCGAACAGGCGGGCTACAAGGCCAATTTCACCTTCGACATCACCTTTGAGTCCACCTTCGGCTTCAACACGGAATACGCCGTCCTTTGCTCCGTCGTGGATAAAGCCCTCGGCCTGATTGACACGGACGGCATCTACGGCTATTGGATGCGCAGGACGTTTGACTACCGCGTGACGCTGGAGCAGCAGCGCACCTCGGTGCTGCTGGGCGCGACGGTGATTCTGTTCGTCTTTGTCTTTATGATTGTCCTCTTCGTAAGGACGCGGGGCGAGAGAAGCCGTCTTGAAAATCTGGTGCAAAGCCGCACCGAGGCTCTGGAGGACGCCATTGCCTCCGCCGAAACCGCCAACCGCTCCAAAACCGCCTTTCTGGCCAGCATGTCCCATGAAATACGCACCCCGATGAACGCCATCATCGGGATGCTGGAGCTGCTGACCCACGAACCCCTGAACGCCCGCCAGAGAGGGTATATCGAGGACATCAACCATTCCGCGGCGTCCCTGCTGACCATCATCAACGACATACTGGACATGTCGAAGATAGAAGCGGGGAAGATGGAGCTTGTGCCGGTTGACTATGACTTTTTGGCGCTGCTGGACAACATGCACTCCATGTTTACCTATGTCGCGGAGGAAAAAGGGCTGGAGTTCCGTTTTGAAGTGTCCGGCGATACGCCCCACTACCTGTACGGCGACGACATACGGCTGAGACAGGTCATCATCAACATCTGCGGAAACGCCGTGAAATTCACCGAAAAGGGCCATGTCCTGCTCAAGGTGTCCCACGCCGCCGGCATGTTGTCGTTTGAGATATCCGACACCGGCAGGGGCATCAAGAAGGAAGACGTCGCAAAGCTCTTCAACGCCTTTCAGCAGACCGACACAACCAAAAACCGGGAGGTCGCCGGCACCGGGCTGGGCCTGACCATCAGCAAATCCTTTATCGAAATGATGGGCGGGAGCATCACGGTCGAAAGCGAATACGAAAAAGGCACCGTGTTCACCGTGACCGTCCCGCTGGTGCCGGGGGACGGCGAAAAGGTCAAGGCGGCGGTCGTGCCGAAGGGCAAAAAGCTGTTCGCGCCCAAAGCCGACATTCTGGTGGTGGACGACAACGAATTCAACCTCAAGGTCGCCGTCGGGCTGCTCAATCTGTCAAGCATCACGGCGGATACGGCGTCCTCCGGCTATATCGCTCTTGAGATGATAAAGCAGAAAGACTATCACGTCATTTTTATGGATCACATGATGCCGGAGATGGACGGCGTGGAGACCACCGCCGCCATCCGGGCACAGGGCGGAAAATTTGAGAAGCTCACCGTCATCGCCCTGACGGCCAACGCCGTTCAGGGCGCGAAGGAGCTGTTCCTCGCCAGCGGCTTTGACGACTTCATCTCCAAGCCGATTGACGTCCGGGAGCTGGCCTCCCTCTTGGAAAAATGGCTGCCGGAGGATGTGCTGGAAAAAGCCCCGGAAATCCCCGACGAACCGGACGGCGGGCAAACCGGCTTCTGGGAGGTTCTCAAAGGCGTTGACGGCATCAACACCACGGTAGGGCTGAATGCCGCCGCCGGGGTGGAAAGCCTGTATTACCAAGCCGTTGAGCTGTGCTGCAGCCAGCTCCCGGCGGAATGCGGCAAAATGTCGGAAAGCCTGTCCGGCGGGGACATCGGCGGCTTCGCCATATCCGTCCACGCCATGAAGTCCGTCCTCGCCACCATCGGCGCGGTGGATTTGTCCGAAACGGCGCTCAGGCTGGAAATGGCGGCCAAGTCCGGCGACGCCGCTTTCTGCGAAGAGGTCTTCCCGCCGTTCCACGATGCCCTGCTGGCCTTCCGCGCCCAAATATCCGCGGCGTTTCCCCAAGCGCCGTCCGACGCCGAAAAGGCGCCGGGCGACGCCCAAGCCCTGCGCGCGGGCGTTGAACTGGCGCTGGCCGCCGCCGAGGCATACGACAACGACGCGGGCCTCGACGCCGTCCGCCCCCTGCTGGCCTTCGATTTCGGCGAAGAAACCAACGCCCTGCTGACCGCCGCCGTCAAAGAATTCAACGAATTCGACTGCGAAAAAGCCGGAGAAATCCTGAGAAAGGTGCCGCTTTGAGGTAAAGGGGCTTGTTTCAAACTTCTTAGGGGCAGTTCAAAAGAACTGTCCCTGTTTTCCCGCCTTGGCGTTTAAGCGCCGCCTATTGTGATTCGATATGCGGATTCGAGTCGCAATACCCGCAGGATATACAATCGGCAGACACCGGCATTCTGCATTTCCGCGCCCTTGCAGATGCGTACTCGTTCTTTTTCGCTCCGGTGATATACAGATAGGGAACACCAAAATAGGCGACACCAGTAAAAAGCGCAATAAGAGCTAACGGAGCGCTTGTATATCCCAGATATTCCGGCTGGAGAAAATTTACTAATATAAATATAATTGTCGCAATAATGTCTATAGTCGCAAATTTTTGCAGTCGTTTCGCAGCGTTTGCCGCCGTTTTCTTTATAAGGCCTACAATTCCCATCACAATGTTCCATATTCCAAGAAACAGAGTCATCACCGCAAAAAATGAGGCTCCGGCTAATTCCGATTGAACTTCATCATAGCCGACGATAGATGAGGCGGTGACAAGGAGACTATATGTCCAAGCCCCCACGAACAGACGACTAGTCCCAATAACAAGATACAACACGCCCGCAGCAATCAAGAAGCCCTCGCCCGGCGCTCTTGTGCGACGCGGCTTTGGCGGACTTGGTGGACTTGGCGGTATAAAAAATTGTCCCATACGGCTCCCGCAGGAATTGCAGAAGCTTGCTCCATCAATGTTTTTCCCGCCGCAATTTGAGCAGAACATTACGTATCGTCCTTTCCGTCTATGGATATAATCAGAATACCACGCCATCGCATCGGTGTCAAGTGAAAATATCATATTGATAATGATTTATCATTGTGAACAATATACCATCTATGCAAGGGGTGGTGCGCGATGGAACACGGGTTGTTTACGATAGCGGATAAAATCAAGGCGCTCAGGGAGCAGTTGGGTATGACACAGGCGGATTTGGCGAAAAAACTCGGCTTGACGCGCTCCGGCGTCAACGGCTGGGAAATGGGGTTATCCGTCCCCTCCACGCCGCTCCTTGTTGAAATATCAAAAACCTTTTATGTATCAACAGACTATTTATTGGGACTGGAGCAGGGCGCGACGCTGAAAATCGACAACCTCTCGGATAAAGAGGTTGCCGTTTTGGCGGATATTATACATTGTTTTCGTATGAATAGGGGATAGCGGCGTACAGCATACAATCACGAAGCCGCCCCGCCGCCAACGGAGCCGGGGGGGCGGCCTACCGCCCCGCCTCCGGCCCATCTTGGGGAAAATAGAAAAACAGCGGCGCTTTCCAGCCGCCGTCGTAGGTATCCCGGTCAAGCGCCGGGCTTTTCGTCCATGCCGGGACGCTCACGGCGGGATCCAGACCCATCTGGTTTTGGCAGACATAAAGCCGCGCCAGCGCGGGGTTGCGGCGTATGTCCAGCGCGGTCAGACGGTTGCCGCCGGCAAAAAGCTCGGTCAGCGCGGCGTTGCCGCCTACGTACAGCTCCGTCAGCCGGTTGTTGCTGACGTCAAGGTATTCCAGCGCGAGGTTGCAGCTCACATCCAGCGCGCCCAGCCGGTTGCCCTCGGCACAGAGCTGTTCCAGCAGGGGGTTGTGGCGCACGTTCAGCACCGTCAGCCGGTTGCCCCAGACGTCGAGCCGCGTCAGCGCGGCGTTGTGGCTGACATCCAGCGCGGTCATCTGGTTGCCTCCGGCAAAAAGGCTTTCCAGCGCAGTGAAATACTCGATGCCGGTCAAGTCGGCAATCTGCCTGCTTTGCACGTCAAGCGTCTTTATCCTCGCAACGTCCGGCACGAGGATAGCCCCGGCCGGCTTGCCGAGGATTTTCCGCACCGCCGCCTCGAAGCCTGCGTCGGGGAAGATGACGGCGCCGGAAGCCGCGGTCAGACGGGTCAGCGCCATAGCCAACGCACCCGCGAAAAGAGTCCTTTCATGGTATGCTCCGCCTTTTGAAAGAGTTGTTCACAGCCCGAAAAAGCTGCCCGGGGAGACTGGCCCGCGCGTTTTCACGCAAAAATAAGCACACGCCGAAGGTGGACGGAATGACCGCCGTTTACCTTACGACATGCGCGACAAATCGCGGACAAGACCGCCCCGGCATGATTTACAAAACTCACCGCTTGAAAAAAAACAACGTAGAAGGTATAATAACAATGTTCTCGCGGCGCCGGTGAAACGGTTGCGTAAGGTGGTCTTGGCACCTTCGCAGGGCTTCGGTGTTGACGCACCAAAGTCTGCCGCGGGGGCCTCGTTTTGCGTGTTTCGGCGCAAGCCAGCTCCCAACGTGCTGATTATACAACACATTTCCGGGTTGTGTCAAGGGGTTTGTTGCATTTTGTTTCACGTTTATGGCTTTTCACAACACCCGGCCCCGCCAAATCAAGCGTAGCCCCGCAAATGCTCAAGCAATATCCGCGTGCCGATTAAAACCAATATCAGGCCGCCGGCGAACTCCGCTTTTGACGCGAACCTCGCCCCGGCGGTTTTGCCGATTTTCACCCCGGCGGCGCTTGTGAGGAAGGTCACGGCGCCGATGATCAGCGCGGCTTGGACGATATCCGCGTGGATGAACGCGAACGACACCCCCGCCGCCAGCGCGTCTATGCTTGTGGCGAAGGCGAGCGGCAGCATAAAGGAGGGGCGCAGGGACGGCTCCGCGTCGGGGCATTTTCCGCTTTTGAAGCTCCCGGCAATCATCTTGCCGCCGAGGAAGCAGAGCAGCCCGAACGCCGCCCAGTGGTCAAAGGCGGCGATGCTCCCGGCGAAAAACGCGCCGGCAAAGTATCCGAGCAGCGGCATAACGGCCTGAAAAAAGCCGAAATACAGCCCGACGACGGCCGCTTTTTTGAAGGTGGCCCGGCGCATGGTCAGCCCGGCGCAAACCCCCACGGCAAACGCGTCCATCGAAAGACCGGCGGCGACGACAAACAATTCGGCTAAACTCATATTTCCCTCCTGTATAATTCAATCATTCCCGCACACCATAGGCGGGGTGATTTTTGATGCCGACATTGCCTAGCGAGGGCGGCGGGCCGGCGCGCCGTTCTTTCATCATCGTTCTGCCGGGGCATGGCGACCCCCCAAAGGGGGCGTATCAAACCGCCGTCGTGCCGTCCTCGGCCCATGTGACGGCGAAGCAAACCGTCACCTACGGGCTGGGGGGCAAAAATACCGTCACGCTCTCCAGCCGGTCTGACGAGGGCTGCCTGCTTTCCCTCCAGCGGGACATCGTCACGCTGGACGGCGCCCGCCTCGAGCGGCAGGAAATCCCGCTTCCGCCGCTGCCGAAGCCGGAAACCGCGCTTGCCGCGGCCGGAGCGCTGCTGGTGGCGGGCTGCCCGCCGGACAAACTGTATGAGACGATGCTTCCGCTGACATAGACGCCCCGCCCCGCGCATATATTCCAGTAACTGATGAACAACCGTTGAGGTGGAATGTATGAATACAGTTGTCCTGCGCGGGATTCTCGCAAAGCCGGTCGAATGGAGCCACGCGTCGCATGAGGAAAACTTTTACCGTCTTTGGCTGGAGGTGCGCCGCCTGTCCGGCAAAAACGACTGCCTGCGTATCCTCGCGTCCCAAGACGCGCTGGACGGCTTTGTGCCGGAGCAGGGCGAAATGCTGGAAATGACCGGGCAGATGCGCACATACAACAACAAAAGCGGCGTGGGCGGACGCCTGATTGTCTCGGCGCTGGCGCGGGAGATTCAAGCCTCGGAGGGGGTGCATGTCAACAACGTGCGGCTGAGCGGAGCTCTCTGCCGTCCGCCGGGATACCGCAAGACGCCGCTGGGGCGGGAGATATGCGATATCATGCTTGCCGTGCCGCGTACATACAGCCGCACCGACTATCTGCCGCTGATTGCGTGGGGCGGGGCGGCGCGCGCCGCCGCCGCGATGGAAACGGGCCAGCCCCTGTTTGCCGCGGGCCGCTTCCAGTCGCGCGCCTATACCAAAATCATCGACGGGGAGCCGTTTGATATGACGGCGTATGAAATCTCGGTGGTCAGGCTGTTTGACAGCGAGGAAGAGCTGATGGAAACGTAAAGACGATAAACGCTTCGGCCGCATTGCGGCCGAAGCGTCTGCCTGAGCGGTTATTCGGCATCGGCGCCGTTGACGGTGAGTCCGGTCGCGTCAATGGTGAGGGTAAACGAACGGCCGTCGGAGACAATCTGGAGGGTGGCAATCTCGCCGCCGAGGACGAGGACGTTGAATTCATCGTCGAATTCGGCGGGGACGCGGCCTTCCGTTTCCTTGAGCCAAACGCCGTCCTTGACGGTGATGTTGGCGGGCTGGTTGATTTTGCTGCCGCCGTCTTGGGCGTAGGCGGAGAGGGCAAGGTTGCTCTGGCTGATGTCAACCGTCTCAAAGCCGATGGCGGCCATGACCGCCTTGAGGTTGATTTCAACGGCGGTAAACGCTCCGTTCAGCACGGCGGGCAGGGGACGCCCGTCGTCGCCGACGACGGCTTCAAAGTCAAGCGCGCTCCGGCTGCGGAAAATGTTGTCCTCGTAGTCCAGCTCGCCGGTCAGGGTGATGTCCGCGCCGTCCTCGCGGGAGGCGACGGCGGCCGTCACGCTCTCGTGAACGGTTTCGGCGGTCACGCCCAGCGGGTTTTGATCCGCGCCGCCGTCCTCGGCCGTGTAGTCGACGACGTTCAGGATTTCGCCGTCTCCGTCAAGAACCGCGCCTTCGGAGTAGATTTTGACCGATTCCACAAGGGAGCCTTCGTCCGCCACCACACGGACGCCGCCGGTGACGGAGGTGTTGATGACAAGCTCGGTCACGCTGGTTCCGGTGAGGTAAACGGAGTCCGTGCCGCCGCCGAAGAGATACAGCACGCCGACGTCGCAGCCGTCAAGGGTGACGTCGCCGCTGCCCACGCCCTGCGCGACGACAAGGAACTCGGCCGTGAGGCTATCGGCTGTTAAGCCGGGGCTGCGGATGATGGCCCGCTCCAATTCCGCGCCGTCAAAGTCGGTGTCTTCGTCGATGAAGACGCCGGCGGCCTTGGCGAGCAGGGTGGCGAACTCCGCGCGGGAGACGGCGTCGGCAGGGGCAATCAGGCCGTTTTTCCCGGCAATCATCCCGGCGGCTTCCATTGCGAGGATGTGTCCTTCGGCCCAATCCGGCACCTCGCCGAAGTCGGGGAAGGCGGAGACAAAGGCTTCGGGCGCGTCGGGCAGGCGGAACGCGTTGCGGACGGCGGTGAACGCTTCGTCGCGCGGGATGCCGCGGTTGGGCTCAAACGCGCCGCCGGTGCCCACCATGAAGCCCGCCGCGATGATGTTGTTTATGTAGTCATCAACATACAGGCTTTCGGCGGTGATGTCACTGTAATGGCCGGTGACGGCGTCCTCAAGGTCAAGGCTGTTCAGGCCGAACACCTTGCTGAGCATGATGGCCGCTTCATAACGCTCGATAGCCTTGTCGGGCATGGCGTTGCCCTTGCCGTCGCCCGCGATGACGCCGGCTTGAATCAGCTTGGTCAGATGTTCCTCGCCCCAATGCCCGGCGACGTCGTTGAAGTCTTGGACGTTTGCGAGCGCGGCGGGAATCAGCGACGCGGCGAACAGGGCGGAGACGGTCAGCGCCGTGATTTGACGGAAAATACGCTTTTTCATAGGGTTGCACCTCTCACTTATAATTTGCGGGACGGTTCTTCCCCGCAAACACTATTGTCGATGATTGACCGGAGGATATCAATGCAAAAAAAAAGGATGTCAAGGTATAATTGCGCCGAGGATGCAAAAAATAGGCTCAAAGGAGCGTGAAGTCATGGCCAAAGCCGGTATGCGCCGTCCCGACCCAAGCCAGCCCCACGGGACGGAAAGCAATAAAAAAATGAACAAGCAAAAAAACGAGCAGCGCCCTGTGGCTCAGATGCCGGGGACAAACAATAAGAACACGCATAAGAAGTAACCACGCGCGGGTCGGGCTTTCATGCCCGGCCGTTTTTATACCGGGGCACTATGCCGGACAGAATCGGCTGACGGTTTCGAGGAGCCGCCCGGCCTTTTCGGAGGCCACGTTTTCAGACAGTCTGGCGCCCGCGACGATAGGCGCCCACGCGAATATGCCGCTTTGCGGCGTCCCGCTTTTTTCGCAGTACAGCCGGAGGTATCCATCCGCCAGCTCCGTTGAATACTGCGAGTAGAGCAAATAGGTGCGGTACGCGTCGGCTTTTGCGTCCCCGGCGCTCGCGTCCACCCAGTCGATAACCGTCGCGCCGGCTTCGCCCAAAATCACATTGAAGATATGGTAATCGCCGTGACAAAGCCTTTTGTCAAACCGCATACCGTGCAGCTTTTCAAGCAAAGCGTCTTGCTGCCGCTCGCTCAACGCGGAAGCGGAACGCAACTGCCGGGCCAGCTTATCCGTCATCAGCTCAAAATCGTTTGCCTTTACATCGTGGATCCGCAACTGTATATCGACGGAAAGGCTCATATAACGCTCCGTTGTTGTCTTGTCTCCGAATACGAGTTCCCCGAGGGTCTTGCCCGCCGCGTACTCCATGATAACGGCCTGTCTGCCGTTGATGGCGGTTACTTCAAAAACATATGGCACAGGCAGCCCCTGAGAATACGCGAATCGCTGCTTGTTCGCCTCATATTCCGCTTCCGTATCGGGCAGGAAATCCTTAAACAGCTTAACAATTTTCCCCTCACGCAGATAGACGTCCGCAGTGTTCCCCGCCGCAATGAGCTTATCCAAGGTCATTTCCCCCGTGCCTCCCGATAAAGCTCAAATGCTTGCTCAAATCCATCGACCCGTGTAAAACCCGATGGATTTCCACGGTTTTCGCCTCGTCATTGACCACATAAAAGACCAGATACTCGTTTACAATCATTCTCCTATAGTCCATATCGTCCGTGTACCGCTCATACGCATAGGGCATTTCCTTCAAACGCGTGGCTTTACGTTTATACTGCGTGATAAACCGCCGCGCCGTGCCGGGGTAAAAGCGCGATAACGCCGTTTTTATCTCCTTCAAATCTCTAAAAGCGGCGTCTAAGGTCTTCACCGTATATTTCATACCGGCGCCTCAAGCATCTTTAATACGTCGTCCTCGCTGTGCCAGACGGCGTCGGGGCTTTCCGCCTCCTGTTTCGCTTTGCGCAGCTCCCGCATGATATACAGCCGGTGGGAATCGTCGCTGTGGAGACTCAGCTCAAACGGGATTTTCCCCTGCCGCAGCGACTGGCGCAGAAACACATTGATGGCCGAAGTCATCGTTAAGCCCAGCTCATTAAAAACGGTTTCGGCCTGCTCCTTGAGGTCTTTGTCAATACGGATATTGACATTGGTGGTTTCCCCCATGAGAGTCCCTCCTATCATAAAAAAATGTGTTTGCAATTATATTATGCGGCAATTTACGCGCATTGTCAATACATATTCTCTATTTCATCTCTTCCCATTCCTCCGGCGTTATCAGGACGGCGGTTTGTTTATTCATTCATTATGAAGCACATATCTCATTACAGGCAGGGGTTTTCCCACAGTCATCTCTTTCTTGGCACCGTCAAAGATAAAGCCGCATTTTTCATAGAATCGACGTGCCCGATGGTTCCCCTCAAGCACCCATATCAGCGCTTCACTATATCCCGTCATCTTTAGCTCCTTCAATGCAAAGTCCAGCATTTTTCGCCCGTATCCTTTGCCCCAGAAACCTTCAAGCAAATAAATACCAATTATTTCTCCGGCATTGGGCTTATCTTCGTCTCGGCTCTGTCCAATCACGAGCTTCCCGATAACCTTCTCCTGATATATCGACAAGTAAAACCGGGCTGTCTGCTCAGTCATTTCCTCTTTGAATCTCTCAGCGCGTTGTTCAAGCTGCGTACTCATATTCGCTAAGTATTCGTCAGGGATAATCCCTCTGTATGCCGATTGCCATGTCTCGATATGGCAGGCCGCGTACTCATAAGCATCCTCCGGTAACGCCTTTCGGATAGAGAAGCTCATATTTTGCCCCCTTCAAGACACAGAATGAATCTTTCTCACTTCATCTCTTCCCATTCCTCCGGCGTAATCAGCACGGCGCGGGGCTTGCTGCCTTCGAAGGGGCCTACGATGCCGCGTTCCTCCATTTCGTCCATCAGGCGGGCGGCGCGGGCGTAGCCCAGCTTGAGACGGCGCTGGAGATAGGACGTGGAGCCTTGCCCGGACTCGATGATGGCTTCGATGGCGGCGGGCAGCATGGGGTCGGCGCCCTCGGAGGAGGAGCCGCCGTGCAAGCCGTCTCCGCCTCCGGCGCCGCGCTGCTCCAAATGGGCCAGCATGTCGTCGGAATAGTTGGCGGACGAGCTGCCCTTGATGTATTCCACCACGCGGGAAACCTCCTCGTCGGAGACAAAGCAGCCCTGCACCCGAGACGGCTTGGGCGCGCCGACGGGCAGATAGAGCATATCGCCGCGCCCCACCAGCTTTTCCGCGCCGCCGGAGTCGAGGATGATGCGGCTGTCAAGGTTGCCCTTGACGGCGAAAGCGATGCGGGACGGGATGTTGGCCTTGATGATGCCGGTGACCACCTTGGCTTCGGGGCGCTGCGTGGCAAGGATGAGATGCACGCCGCAGGCGCGCGCCTTTTGGGCAATCCGCGCCACCGCCGTTTCCACCTCTTTGTGGGCCACCATCATCAAATCGGCCATTTCGTCGATGATGACGACGATGCGCGGCATGGCCGCGCCGCCCTCCCGCGTGATTTCCTCGTTATACGAAACAATCTCGCGCTTGCCGCGCTGCATCAGCAAATCATACCGGCTGTCCATCTCGCTCACCGCCCACGCCAGCGCCTCGGCGGCGCGCTTGGGTTCGGTGACGACAGGGGAGAGCAGGTGGGGGATGCCGTTGTACACGCCCAGCTCGACCATCTTGGGGTCAATCATAATAAACCGCAAATCCTCCGGCGACGCCTTGTAGAGCATTGACAAAATCAGCGTGTTCATGCAGACCGATTTGCCCGACCCGGTGGTGCCGGCAATCAGCAGATGGGTCAGCTTGGTCATGTCGGAAACGATGTTCTGCCCGGTGATGTCCCGTCCAAGGACAAAGGAGGTGGAACTGTTCATGGCGCGGAACTCTTGCGAATCAATCAAATCGCGTATGTAGACGGTGGAAACCATCCGGTTCGGCACCTCGATGCCGACGACGTTTGCCTTGCCCGGCACCGGCGCGATATGAACGCCGGTCGCGCCCAGAGAGAGGGCGATGTCGTCGGCGCGGCTGGTCAGGGAGGAGAGCTTGACGCCCGCCTCCGGCTCGATTTCATACCGCGTCACCGCCGGGCCGCGCGTCACGGTGAGGATGGACGCGCCGATGGCAAAGCTCTGCATCACGGCAATCAGCCGCTCGGCGTTGTATTTAAGCTCCTCCTCGTTCTTCCCCGACAAATGGTCGAAAACGGGGCGGGTCGCCGTCAGGAGCTGTATGTCCGGGAAGCGGTAAGGCTGCGCAACCCCTTCGGTATCCTCGCCGACCGACACCGACGCGAGCGGCGTCAGCACCGGCTCCATCGGCGGCGCCGTGTCCTCAATCGGGGGAATCGGCACAGGCTCGATTTTGACGCCCTTCGGCGGCTTGGCGGGCGCCGGAGGAATCGGGTCCAGCCGAAGCCCGTCAGGCTCCGCCGCAATCTCTCCGGGCGTTTTAACCGTTTCGCCGCGCGCGGGCAGAATCCCGGCGGGCGGCGGCTCTTCCGGCTCGCTGTCCGGCCCGGCGTAGACGGGGATATCGTAATCGGGCCGTTTCTTCTCTTTTTTGGCGGGCGGCCGTACGGGCGGCGGCTCGCTTATATCCGGCGCGGGCGGGCGCGGCGGCGGAGAATCGGGTTCCTCATAGTCCCGGCGCGGGCGGTTGCGGATGGCGTCCGCGACGGCCACCGGGCTGAGGCGCAGAAAGATGAAAAGACAGATGCATATGCCCGCGAGCAGCAAAACAACCGCCACCGGCGCGCTCAGCCCGACCCTCAGCCAGCGGGCGAGCCAATAGGCCGCCGGATGCCATGTGTCTCGTTCGGCGGCAAACATCCCAATCATCATCCCCGTGAGCGCGGGGACGGTAAAGACGCAAACCGTCCGCAGCGCCACCGGCTTGGCCCGGTGGAACAGCAGAGCGCCCGCCGCGGCGAGGCTGGCGAAGGGCAGCATCATAAAGCCGTCGCCGACAAACCATTCCAGCGCGAGACGGAGACGGTCAAGCAGCCACGCCTGCGCCCCGAACAGGGACGCCCCGGTGAAAACCGCAAGCAAAAAGCAAGCCAGCGCTCCAACCTCGCGGCGGATAAGGCGGCGGCCGGCCGGCTTGGCCGCGGCTTTAGACGTTTTCTTCTGTGCAGGCATTTGTAATCCCTAAATCCCTTTCGGTAAAAATGCTTCCAAAAAGAGCGTAATCACGCCCACGGCGGCGCAGTAATACGCAAAGACGCCGAAGCGTCCGGCGGCCACCAGCCGTTTAATCACCGCAATCGCGAAATACCCCACGACGCCGGCGGCAATCATGCCGGGGATGTAGCTGAAAAACTCGCCGGAGGTGAATTCTCCCTGCGAGACGGCCTCAAACACATGCAGAACCGTCGCCCCCACAATGGCGGGGATGCTCATCAGAAAAGAAAACTTAACGGCGAACTTGCGGTCAAACCCGCGCATCAGTCCGGCCGAAATGGTGGCGCCGGAGCGCGACAAGCCCGGAATGATGGCGATAGCTTGGAAAAGACCCACCACCATCGCGTCGGAGACGCGCGCGGTTTTGTCCGCCTTCTTGCCGGGGGCGACGCGGTCGGCTATGTAGAGCAGCGAGCCGGTGCCGATGAGGGCGGCGCCCACAAAATACAGGTTTTTCGTCAGCACGTCGAATGTACTGGCAAACACCCCCACCGCCAAAATCGGCAGCGTGGCGAGGACGATAAGGAGCAGGAGCCTTTGCGCCGGACGGGCTTTCCCGTCGGCCCGCTTCGATACGGAGAAGAGGGAGAAAAACGCGCCGGCTATCTCCGCCACATCCCTGTGGAACGCGATGATAACGGCCGTCAGCGTCCCGGCGTGCAGAAGGATGTCAAAGAGGAGAAGGTCTTGCGGGGCCGGAAGCTCGGCGCCGAACGCGGTGAAAATCGCTTGAAGGATGGCCAGATGTCCCGAGCTGGAAACAGGCAGAAACTCCGTGGCCCCCTGCACGACGCCCAGCAGCAGCGAAATCCATACAGACAAACTGCGTCCTCTCCTTTCGGGTCAGTATATTCGGCATAACCGCACGGCATGACCGATCGGTTAGTTTAAGAAGTCCTTCAGCTTTTTCGAGCGGCTGGGGTGACGCAGCTTGCGGAGGGCCTTGGCCTCAATCTGGCGGATGCGTTCACGGGTGACGTTAAACTCGCGCCCCACCTCCTCCAGTGTCCGCGTGCGGCCGTCCTCGATGCCGAAGCGCAGCTTCAGCACCTTTTCCTCTCTGGGCGTCAGCGAGCCTAATACGTTGATGAGCTGTTCCTTGAGCAGGGTGAACGACGCCGCCTCCGCCGGCTGGGACGCGTCCTCGTCGGGGATAAAGTCGCCCAAGTGGCTGTCTTCCTCCTCGCCAATCGGGGTTTCAAGGCTGACCGGCTCCTGCGCGATTTTCATAATCTCGCGCACCTTGTCAACGCTGATGCCCATTTCCACGGCGATTTCCTCGGGCGACGGGTCGTGTCCCAGCTCCTGCAAAAGCTGGCGGGAGACGCGAATGACCTTGTTGATGGTCTCGACCATATGCACCGGGATACGGATGGTGCGCGCCTGATCGGCAATGGCGCGGGTAATGGCCTGACGAATCCACCAAGTGGCGTATGTGGAAAACTTATATCCCTTAGAATAGTCAAACTTTTCAACAGCCTTAATCAGCCCCAAGTTGCCCTCCTGAATCAAATCAAGGAAGAGCATCCCGCGGCCCACATAGCGCTTGGCAATCGACACAACCAGACGGAGATTGGCTTCGGCCAGCTTGGCTCTGGCTTTCCCGTCGTTTTCAAACATTCGCCGCGCCAAATCAATTTCCTCGTCGCCGGAGAGCAGCGGCACCTTGCCGATTTCCTTGAGATAGGTTCGCACCGGGTCGTCAACGTTGAAGCCCTCGGCCAAAGACTCGGGATCCTCCAGCTCCTCGGGCGGGATTTCCTCAATCTCCTTGATGTCGGGCAGGTCTTCGGCCGGCAGGTCTTCGGGGTATTCGTCAACCTGAATCTCTACGTCCATCCCTTCAAGCTGGTCGTAGATGCGGTCGATTTGGTCGCTGTCGATTTCCACCTCTTCCAGCGCGTCGTGCAGCTCCTTGGCCGATATTTTGCCGCGCTTACGCCACTGCTCCATCAAATCGGCTAAGTCAAACGTTTTTTCCTCCGCGTTCACAGCCATCCCCCCTCTTTCGTTTTGGTTTCTTTATAACCGCGGTATTTCGCCATCAGCGAGTCTTCCCCGTCCTCCGGGACGCTTTGGCTTTTCATCCGCCTTTCACAGTCGCGCAGCGCCACAGCCGTGTTGGGGAGGGTTTCATACCTCGCCATCAGCTCCGCGTAGAGGGGCGCCGCGTCCCCGCTCAGCGGGGCGGAACGGTTTTCAAAGAGCCGCTTGTGCGCCTCCGTCTCAAAATCGTCCGCCGTCAGCGACGTCTCCAGTTCCGGGAAACGCAGCAGCAGCGCCAGCGCCATCTCCGCCGCGCTTTGCGCGGCTGTGACCGTATCCCGCGCGCTCGGACGGACGAGCTTGGTTTCATACGCCTTGTCCGCCGCCCTTACGCGTTTGCGGCTCGCGGTCTCCACGTCCCTCGATACGGCCTTGCTGTCGATGCCCAGCTTTGCCGCCACGCGCATGGCGTAAAGCTCGCGTTCCCCGCGGTTGGGCAGCGCCGCCAGCAGGGCGGTGGCTCCGCGCAGATAGTCCAGCTTGCCCGCGTCGCCGCCGAGCTGGTTTTGGGATTCCAGCAGGGACAGGCGGTATTCGATGTGGTTTTGCGATTCGGCCAGCAGCTTTTCAAAGCCCGCCGCCCCGTGGGCTTGGATAAAGTCGTCCGGGTCTTTGGCGCCCCGCAGATTCAGCACCCGCGCGCGCGTCCCGGCGGCTTCGCAAAGAACCACGGCCTTCTGCGTGGCCTTCAGGCCCGCCTCGTCGCTGTCATAGGCCAAGACCAACTCTCCGGTATGGCGGGCAATCAAACGCGCCTGCGTGTCTGTCAGCGCGGTGCCGCAGGTGGCGACGGCGTTGTCAAAGCCCGCCTGATGCAGCATGAAAGCGTCAATGTTGCCCTCCACCAGAATCCAGTACGGCCGCGCGGTCTTTCTGGCGATGTGCGCCCCGTAGAGGATGTCGCGCTTTTTGTAAACGGGCGATTCGGCGCTGTTTTTGTATTTCGGCGTCGCGTCGCCCAGCGCCCGTCCTGAAAAACCCGCCACCAGACCGCGCAAATCGAAGATGGGGAACATCAGCCTGTCGTAAAAAGCGTCGCTCACCCCTCCGCGCCGGTTGCGGGAAACCAGCCCCGCGGCAAACAGCTCGTCTGTTGAAACGCCCTGCTTGGATAAGGCGGCGATGATGCCCTCCCAGCGGGGCGGGGCGTAGCCCAGACCGAAACGCCGCGCCGTGTCGGGACGGATGCCCCGCGATTGCATATAGTCCGCGCACGGCTTGCCCTCGGCGCCGCCCAGCGTTTCATAAAACCAGCGGGCCGCCATGCGGTTGATGTCAATCAGCCGCTCGCGGCGCACGCGCAGTCCCGTCTCGCCGTCCTCCGGCACCTCCAGCCCCAGCCGCTCGGCCAGAAGCTTCACGGCGTCGGTGAATTCAAGGTTTTCCGCCCGCATCACAAATTGGATGGGGCCGCCCCCGGCCTGACAGCCGAAGCAATAAAACAGCCCGCTCTCCGGCGTGATGGAGAAAGACGGCGTCTTTTCGCTGTGGAAGGGACAGCGGGCAAACCAGCGCGTCCCCTTCCGCGCCGGCTGCGTATACAGCGAAACAAGCGCAATCATATCGGTTCGGGCCGTGATTTCATCCAAAAAAGCGTTCGGAAAGGCCATTTTCACCGCTCCATGCTATATTTACCATGTTTATCAAGTGTTATACGCCCGGAACCGCAGCCGCTATTTCGCCCACCCCTGAGGAATAAAGGCGTTAAGGAGCTTTGTCTCGAAGTATCGGTCGGTCATGCCCGCTATGTAGTCGCAGACGGCGCGGTGCCGTCCCTCGCCGTCCTCCTCGGCAATACGCCGCAGGGTTTCCGGCACCTCGTCATACCGCTCGGTGAGATAACGGAAGAGAAGCCCCACGCTCTCCGGCACTTTTTCTTCCTCGCTCTTGGCGTTCGGGTTAAAGTATACGTTTTGAAACATAAACGCCCGCAATTCGTCCATCGCGCCGCCTTTTTCCGGCGACAAGCGCACCTCGCCGTCCCGGCTTGTTTCCACAAGGTCGGTGACCAGCGTGTTGATGCGCTCCTTGGGCGATTCGCCCAGCTCCCGCCGCAACTCGGCGGGAACGTCGGTCAGCAACAGCAGACCGCCGCGCACCGCGTCGTCCATATCGTGGCTCAGGTAGGCGATGCGGTCTGCGTAACGCACCAGCCGCCCCTCGCTTGACGCGCTCAGTTCGTTTCCCGTATGGTGCAGGATGCCCTCGCGCACTTCGTCGGAGAGGTTCAGCCCCTCCCCGTCCTTCTCCAGCCTTTCCACCACCCGCAGGCTTTGCCGGTTATGGGAAAAACCGCCGGGGACGACGGCGTCGAGGGCCCGTTCCCCCGCGTGTCCGAAAGGCGGATGCCCCAAATCATGCCCCAGCGCGATGGCTTCGGTGAGGTCTTCGTCCAAAGCGAGCGCCCGCGCCATTGTGCGCGCGATACGCGACACCTCCAGCGCGTGGGTCATGCGGGTGCGGTAGTGGTCGCCGGAAGGCATCAGGAACATCTGCGTTTTATGGATTAGGCGGCGGAACGCCTTGGAGTGTACGATGCGGTCGGCGTCGCGCTGGTAACGGTTCCGTATGTCCGGCATGTAGGCCCGCCTTCCTGTCAAGCGCGGCGGCGCAAATGCGCTGCGCCCGGACGCGCTCTCCGTTTAATAACAAACAAGCCACGCAGCGCGCGGCTTTCGGTTTGTTGAATACATCCGCGCCGTATCTTCCCTGCCGGGTAACGGGACGCTTCTATGCCCTGCCAAACTTGCGGTTGAAACGGTCAACGCGCCCGCCGGTGTCCACCAGCTTTTGCTTTCCGGTAAAGAAAGGGTGGCAGCGGGAACAGATTTCAACACGGATGTTTTCCCGCGTGGAGCCTGTTTCGATGACCTCGCCGCAGGCACAGCGGATGGTCGTCTGCGCGTATTTGGGATGAATCCCGTCTTTCATGGCAATCTCACCTCCGAGGATGGTCTTGTCGCGCACTCTTTATCATACCACGGCGCGGATACGATTGCAAGCGTTTTTTTTGACGGACGAAAAGGTCGGACGAATGGGCGCCTATAGAGTCAGTTGCTCCGCGTCCTCTCCTGTAATCTGCGCCTTTTTGAGGACTTCCTCTGTCAGGGGTATACTGAGCCGCTCTTTATTTAGAATCTGCTCTATGGTTACAATTTTGATTTTTTCAACCGCGCGCGGCATATGGATGTTTTTATAGGCGCCGGCAAGGGCCGCCTCTTTGATCATATCCTTGGTCGGCTCTTGCAAGGTGATGAAAATCCCAGCGGCTGCATTATTCGCTTCTATCGTTCCCCTGAACTCCCGTATCATCGGGGAACTGACCTTGCCGGATTTCACGGAAAACAGAACGTCTTTATACTGGCCTTTCTCCTCTTGAATCCGCGCCTTGCCGTCAACTCCGTAATCCTTCCCCTTCTTCTCGTTTATCATGGCCTGATTGTTGGAATAGGTCAGTATCGCCCACTTCTCAAATTCCTTGCGTAAGCGGTCGTCTTTTTTCAGCGCCAATGCTTTCGCGCTTTCCATATCTGCCGGGATGCCGTTTTCTTCGATGCGGCTCATAACGCTTTGGCCATAGGCGCGTAAGCGTCTCAGTATGAGCGATATGCTCTGATAGGATATGTCGATTCCTATCCAAGCGCGCTTCAGCCGCTGGGCGACGGCGACGGTTGTACCGCACCCACAGTATGCGTCAAGAACGACGTCGCCCTCATTGCTGGAGGCTTTGATGATTCGCTCAAGCAGCGCTTCGGGCTTCTGCGTCGGATAACCGAGACGTTCTTTTGCCATTGGAGGCAACGCGGGTATATCCCACCAATTCTCCGGTATTTTTCCAAGCTCATTAGGCTTGTACGTTTTTCCTGTTTTCGTGGTTACGCCTTTACCGGAGGTTTGATAACCGCCTGTTCCTTCGTATGGCACTCTTATAGGGTCGGAGTTAAATGTCCATGTGTTTGATTTCGTGTACAGAAAAATAGTATCGTGTTTTTTCCCAAAATTATTGCCTGAGCGTCCACCCTGCCTGTAGCACCAAACAATCTCGTTCAAAAAATCGCCATCCTGCCCGCAAAATACGGCGTCAAGGACGATTTTTAAGTAGTGGCCCACCGTGGGGTCGCAATGCAGGTAAAAACTGCCCGCGGGCTTTAACACGCGATGGATTTCATTGATGCGTAGCGTCATGGAAACAAGGTATGCCAGCAGGCTGCCTTTTCCGAGAATCCGTTCCAGCCCGATAATCAAGTCAGAGGTCTGCGCCGTGAAAGCTCCGCTTTTATTCATGCAGATTTCATCAAGTTCGGTCTCCGCCCGTATATTCCATTCCCAAGTATCAACAAAGGCGATGGATTGCGCCCTGTCCTCTTTTCCTATATTGTTGTAAATCTGATTATAGTTCCGTTTGGAATTGAACGGCGGGTCTATGTAACACAAATCAACAGATTCGTCTCTGATATATCTTCGCAATATATCAAGATTGTCTCCATAATACAGCTTATTCAATAGGTGCGCCCCCTTTTTCTCATTATAGCACGGCGGTGCGCTTTGAAGCAAGGTTAAAAATACTCCGCGATATACAAGTCCTTGTGCGGAAACAGCGCTTCCAGCGCCTTCGCGCTGCCGTTGACAGTCACGCCACGTTTCAGCAGGGCCTCGGCGGGGGTCAGGAAGCCCGTGACGAGCTGGGCGAGGGTTTGGACGTCGGTTTCGAGGTCGGCGGCGGCGCCGGACGGCTTGACCGACGTCACCGCGCCGTTTTCCCATTCGACGGCGTAGACGCCGGTGTTGGCGGGCAGGGCATCGTCCGTGACGGCGAGGGTTACGCGGCCCGGCTGGGCGGGCGCTTTCAGCAGCGCCAGCGCGCGCGGGACGTGGAGGATGCGGTTCATGCCGTATGCGGGGCGGGCGGCGCTGACCTCAAAGGCGTCGCCAATCAGGGCGGGCAGGCAGACGCCGCCGGGGGCGTCCCATTTAAGAGTTTCAAACTCCGGCGCCAGCGCGCCGATCAGCCCGAGCATCGCCCGCATCCCTTCGGGGGTGGTCCACGCCATTTCGCGGATTTTGAGAATATCGCCGCCGTCGCCGTCTTCAGCACTGCACAGCATATATGCGTCGGGCGCGCCGTTTTCGTCCCGGTTAAGGTAGGCGTAATGCTTGGTGATGTAAGGGTCATGCTCCGCCCGCGCCCGCATGGACGCGATATCCCGGACAAGGGGGAGGTTTTTATCCAAGGTAAACGCTTCGTACACCGTCAGCAATTCGGCCATATCGCCGCCGGGAAACACCTGCTCCGCCCGCTCCGGCATACGGTATTCGCAAAACAAATCCATCGGCGCGGTTACGCGGTTGGGCGTATAGCACAGCTCGTAGCCGAACTTGCGGTAAAACTCAAACGAAAAGGGATAGAGGAAGGAAAAGACCTTGCCCTCCTCCCGCATGGCGGGCAGGATGACCTCAAACAGCCCGCGGACATAGCCTTTGCGGCGTTCCTCCGCCGGCGTGGCGATGCCGGCGACGCCGCCCATCGGGACAGTGTGCCCGTCAAAGCGCACGCTATAATCCAAAACGCCGGCGACCGAACACATTTTGCCCCTGCCGTCAAAGGCCGCCCAGACGCCCTCGTATGCTTCCTCCTGCGCCAAATCGTCGGCCAGACGTTCCTGATAGCCCTCCGTCTCCGCGCTGAGATAGACCATCTTTCTCAGCAAATCCGCCGCGGCCCGTTCCTCCGGCTTGATGGTTCGGATGCTCATACCCTACCTCACATTCATCAGGCAGCCCGCCAAAATGGTTTTCCGTTCATCCGGCGTCAGCCCGGGCAGCAGCAGCGCCGTCTCACGCGGCGTACCCTTGTGCGTCCAAACGGCCTCAACGCGCTCCGCTCCGCTTTCCACGGCGGCGCGGACGCCCGTGACGGCAAACGTATCCCCGACCTCCGGGCGCTCCGTTTCCAGCTCCGGCCACTCAAAGGGCAGCATCCCCCAGTTGATGAGGTTGGAGCGGTAGCGCTTGGTGGCGTATTCGAGGGCGATGTTGGCAATCCCGCCCAGCACCCGCTGGCAGGACGCCGCCTGCTCCCGCGCCGAGCCGTCGCCCGGACGCAGCGCCACAACGGCGCTCCCGTAGCCCAGCTCCTGACACCGCCCGATATACCCCGGGTCGCGGCGCGAAAGGGTGAAGGAAGCCAGCTTGAGGGGGTTTGAGCGGTAGGACGACGTTTCGCCGGAGGGGATAAGCTCGTCGGTGGTGGTGACGGCGTCATACAGCGCCGAGGCTACGGTCAGCGTCAAATCGTCCGGCAGCGGGGCCATCTCCGGCCAGTCGGCGATGTTCGGCCCGCGGACAAGCTCCGTGTCCGGCTTGGGGCTGCCGACGCCGTGATAGACGCGGGCCTTGTACGGGGCGTCGTCAAACTGCGGGCGCACGCAGGCCGCCTCAATCCAATCCGATTCGCCGCCGCAAACGGCGTCCGCCGCCGTCAGCCGCCCGCCGTTGGCCGCCGTCGCGGCAATCGACCTCGCGTCCATCAGCGCCACAAACGCGGTTTGCCCGTCGCCCGGCCTGCTTCCCTCGCGGTTGATGAAGTTTCTTGTGACATGGCGGATGGAAAAGCCGCCCGAACCCGGCACGTCGCCCGCGCCGAAGCAAGGCCCGCAAAAGGCCGTGCGAACGGTTACGCCGGACTCTATCAGCCCCGCCACGGTGCCGTCGCGGGTCAGCTCAAGCAGCATCGGCTGCGACGCGGGGTAAACGGAGAGGGAGAAGTCGCCCAGCCGCTTGCCGTGCAATATCTCGCGCACCGCCTGAATGTTCTCCGAAAGCCCTCCCGCGCAGCCCGCGACGACGCCTTGGTCAACGAAAAACGCGCCGTTTATTAGTTTGTTAGTAAGGTCGGGAGCGAAGCCCCACTGCTCTTTCGCGTTCTTGGAAACCTCGCGCAGCAGCGCCTCCGCGTTCTGGCAGAACTCGCGTATAGGATAGGCGTTGGCGGGGTGGAAGGGCAGCGCAATCATCGGCTCGATTCGGGATAAATCAATCTCCGCGGCGCCGTCGTACAGCGCCCCCTCGTCCGGGGCTAGCTTGATATAGTCGTCCGGGCGTCCCAAGACCGTCAGCGCGTCCCGCACCGTCCCGTCCGTCGCCCATATGCTGGAGAGGCAGGTCGTCTCCGTCGTCATCACATCGACGCCGTTGCGGAAATCCATTGAGAGAGACGCGACGCCCGGGCCGATGAACTCCAGTATCTTATTTTTGACAAATCCGCTGCTGAACGTGGCTTTAATCAGCGTCAGCGCCACATCCTGCGGCCCGACGCCGGGGCGCGGCGCGCCGGTCAGGTATACCGCCACCACCTCCGGGCGGGGGATGTCCCACGTCTTGCCCAAAAGCTGCTTGACCAGCTCCGGGCCGCCCTCGCCGACGGCCAGCGTGCCGTACGGGCCGTAGCGGGTGTGGCTGTCCGAGCAGAGAATCATCCGCCCGCAGCCCGCGCGGCGTTCGCGCATATATTGGTGGATGACGGCCTGATGCGGGGGGACAAACTCGCCGCCATACTTTTTGGCCGCCGAGAGGCCGAACAGGTGGTCGTCCTCGTTGATGGTGCCGCCGACGGCGCTAAGGGAATTGTGGCAGTTGGTCAGCGCATAGGGCAGGGGAAAGGACGTCATGCCGCTGGCGCGCGCCGTTTGGATGACGCCGACATAGGTGATGTCATGGGACGCCATAGCGTCGAAGCGGATGCGGAGCTGTTCGGAATCGCCGCTCTGGTTGTGCGCGGCTAAAATCTTCCACGCCATCGTCCCGTCGCGGGAGCCGCCGCCGTCCGCGGGGACAAGGGCGCCGCCGCGAAGCCGCCTTGCGCCGGATGTGAGTGTAACCATAAAACCCTCCTAATGTTATTCAAAAAGGGCGGCTTTGCCGCCCCGAGGTGTCGTCTCAGGCGCTATTTGCTGTCAACGTGGAGGAAATAGACGTCCGCCCTCTGCCGGTAGCGCTCCGCGCCGCCGGAGGCGGTGGCCGCGTGCGGCCGGATGGACGCGTCGGGGATGCCCAGCTCCCGTATCATGCCGCTCACCGCGCCGGCGCGGCGCTGCGCCAAATCGTCCGAGGTTTCGTCCGACGCGAAATACGCCTGAACGACGACGATATACCCCGCTTTGGCCAAGTCGGCGGCCGGCGGGAGCAAATCCGCCAAATCGGAGTAATACTGTTCAGGCTCCGCCATTTCGGCGCTGTCGAATAAAAACATGATGGAAACCCTGTCCCCAATCCAATCCGGTTCGGACGGGGGCGGCGCGGGAGACGGGGAGGGCGCCGCCGGGCTGGGGGCGGGGGAGGACGCCGGAGAAGGATCCGGGGCGGGGGTAGGGGAAGGTGCCTCCGACGGCGCGAGCGGCGGCGGTGAAGGGGACGGTATCGGAGAGGGAACCGGCGTCGGGGACGGCTCCGGCGTAGGGTCGGGCGTGGGGCTGGGTTCCGGCGTGGGGGGCTCGTCAGACGGCGCGGGGCTTTCAGGCGGCGTCGGAGACGGCTGGGCGAGATGGGAATCGTCCGACGGCGTCGGGTCTCCGTAAATCAAACCGTCGCCAAAAGCAGAAGATACAAGCGCAAAGGCACCTAAAAAGACGAGCGCCGCGCCTACGACAGCCAGCGCCCATCCTCGGCCCGTCAGCTTGTACCTGTTCATGTCGTCTCCTGTCCTGTGCTATTTGGTGATGAAATCTAGGACGTCCTTCAAGCGCTGCGCCTCACTCTCAATGGTGAGGAACTGGCGCTTATGTAGGTTTTTACGCTCGTTAATCGTTTCGCGTATCTGCTGAATCTGACGCTCCAGCGCGTCAATCTCCACATTGTGGCGCTCCACGAGTTCCTCGGTGCGGGAAGCGAATCTGGAGGAATAATCGTTGAGCTGGGCGACGCGGTCGATGCCGTCGTTGAGCAGCAGGTCAAAATCAAAGCCGGACGCGGCGACGATTTTGAGGATAATTGAGCGCCGCAGCTCGGCGGGCAGCGTCTCGGGCAGGGTGCTGATATAGGATTCGATGAGGTAGATGGTATCGGTTCCGGCGGTTTTCATGTCGAAAACGCTGTAAAGCTGGCCGATATCGAGGTATTGGTCGGTACTCATGCCGGTTTGGGGAGACTCGTCCCAAAAAAGGCTGTGGTCTTCGCCCGAAATGCCGTACGGCGTTTCGGGGACAGGGGTGTAGACCGGCTGCGCGGGCGCCGGGACGGGCGCGGGCGCGGGACGGATATCCTCCGGCTCCGGCTCGGTATACTCGGCTTCCGGCATATCAAAATCCGGCTCGAAATCCTCGTCCGATTTTTTGATGACGCGCATTTTTTCGAGTACATCAAGGACTTTATTGCTTTCTTTTCTCTGCGACACTTCAAAACCTCCCCGCAGGCTTCCTGCCCACTTTCAAGGTGTACCGCCCTTATTCTATCCAATAATGCCGTATTTGTCAAATGTTTTTGAAAATTTTTTTTCAAAAAGCCATTCCGCGCCGCTGTCCGGCCCTGCCGGGAAATTTCATTTCCCGAAAAATTTCCGTCCCGCAGACCTTGACAAGGGGCAAAATATACTGTATACTTCTGGTGCGAAGGGCGAGAGTGGCGGAACTGGCAGACGCGCACGTTTGAGGGGCGTGTGGTTTACACCGTACGGGTTCAAGTCCCGTCTCCCGCACCAGCGAGAAATCCTGTGGTTGCAACGACTACAGGATTTTTTCTTTGTTTGTTTTCGGGCGCTTACCCCTACGTTTACCCCTAACAGCTTTTTTACCCGCCCTTTTCAACACTCTGTATAAACGCTTCCATTCTCGCCGCGCTGTTCTGTTTCATCCGCTCACTCACATGACCGTACACGTCGAGCGTAAAGCTGGCGGTGTGGTGTCCTAATGTTTCCTGTACCGTCTTTATATCGTCCCCGGATTGCAAGGCAGTGACGGCGTAAGTATGGCGCAAGTCGTGGAAGCGTGTTTCTGGTACGCCTATCTGTGCGACCAGTCGTTTGAACTCTTTATAGACCGATTGTACAGACAGATTTTGACCGAGCGGGTTTGTAAAGACAAGCCCGGTATCTTCCCATGCTGACCCGGCTTTTATCTGCTCCTCCGCTTGCCGCCGCCGTTGCTCTCTTAACGCCGCCATCACTGACGGCGCGGGGGATATGCGGCGGCTTTTGTCGTTCTTGGGTGAGATAAATTCATATTTGCCCTTGTTGTCGGTGTGGTTTCTTTGCAGTTGTCGGTCAATGAGGATTGTTCCGCGCTCGAAGTCGATACAACCCCATGTAAGCCCTAAAACCTCGCCCTGCCGCAAACCGCAAAACAGCGTCACACGAAAGACGACTTCCCATTTATGTCCCTGTATGGTTTTTATGAACTCAACTATTTTTTCATCACACAGCGGTTGTATTTGTGCCTTGACAGCGCGAGGCAGTTCTATAGCGTCTGCAGGGTTGAAGCGAAGATACCCAAGTTTAACGGTTTGCTGTAATGCTTTGTGAAGTACGCCGTGGATGTTCTTAACGGTTTTCGCGGATAATCCCGGCTTGCCCGACGTTCCCTTGTGGAGACCATTATACATGGTCTGTATCATATGTGCCGACAATGCCGACAGTCTGACCGCGCCTAACCCCGGCTTTAAGTAAAGTCGGCAGACCATCGAATATGTTCCAACCGTGCGCGGCTTCACGCCGCCCAGATATTCAGCCGTCCAAATATCAAGCCACTGGCTGACTGTCAGCTTTGACGGCTCTGTAAAAGTGCCGTCGGCAATCCCGGTCTTGATAGCGTCGAGCTTCTTCACGGCTTCGCGCTGTGTTTCGGCGTAGACGGACTTTCTAATTGGCTTGCCCGTCCCCGGATTCGTCCCGGTGCTGTACCGCCCCTCCCATGTTCCGTCCGGGCGCTGACGGATAGACCCGGAGCCGGAGGCGTTGCGGGTGTTTTTACGCTTTGGCATGGTTGTCGTCCTCCAATTCATCTGTGATTCGTGAAATTACTTCCGCTATTGCGAACCGTGCTATCGTGTGTGCTTCGGTAAGGCTCTTCAATTTTTTTGCGGCGTTTTGCCTTGCCAGCATACGCATATCAGCCTCTATTTTTTCTTCGTCTACAACCAACGACGTCACACCATTTATTTCCACCGCCACACTATGCTCTCGCTCAAGCTGCCATTTTGTGGGGATTAGCCTTTGGTATTCAACATCTTCTAAATCGAACTTAGACGCCGTTGCCAGTTCGCGCTTGCAACGCCTCGCCTCGCCAAAGGCGTTAATCAAACGCCGAAAATCCTTGCAGCATAAAAGTTCACTTGTGAATGACAGAGCCGCGTTATTCGCCAACTGCACCAAAGAATCGTCGCTGTTCGCCAGACTTTGCAAGGATACAATCGCCGCCTCTGACAAGCCCGTAGCTTCTTGTATGTCAGTTTTTTCTTTTGTCTTGCAGGGATAATCGCAAAGCAAATACCCAAGCTCACATTCAAACAATACACACATAAGGAGCGTATCTGCAAGCGGAGGCAATCTTTTCCCAGATTCCCAAAAACTAACCGTTGTCCTGTTGCGGTTGAGCTTATTTGCTAACTCGTCTTGTGTTAGCTTCAACGCTTCCCGTGTCTCGCTTATGCGCTTCCCTACCTGTATCCTTCGTTGCTCATAAAATTCGATGTTGTGCATATTCAACCAACTTTCTCTCATTCGTTATTTTCGTCTACCACTTGTTGCTTGACTACATCATATCACGGGTGTAGACTGGTGTCAATAATTTTTATTCTTAGGGAGGGCGTACAAGTGGTAAACATTATGATTCGCGCAGAAATGCGGCGTTCGCGTTTCCGGCAGTATGAAATTGCGGCCGCTGCCGGATATAGCGAAACGGCATTTTCAAGGATGCTTCGGTATGAGCTGACAGCGGAACAGCTTGAGCGTGTCCGTGACGCTGTCGCACTGCTGGCGCAGGATGCAAGCTATGAAGAATAACTCGATTATGACGGATTGGGGCGCTCTGCCGCTCGTCTTGTCCGCCGCTGACGTCGGGAAAGTCTTGGGACTTTCGAAGCCAAGCATTTACACCCTGCTCAACCGGAAAGACTTCCCCACGATTCGGCTCACCGAGCGGCGGGTGGTGGTGAGTCGGGACGCGCTTCGGCGCTGGCTTGAGGATGGGACAGGAAGGGGAGTATGACGGGATGACTCGCAAGTCATTTTCAATCCACTCGGACTTTTATTCCGAGTTGCGCAACCTCTCCCCGGAAAGTCGCGGGGCTGTCTTGCTTGCGCTCCTGAATTGGGCGGAAGGGCTTGACACCCTACCGCTGGCCCCTGAGGGCGCGATACTGTTTCGCTTGATGACGGCGCAGATGGAGCGGCTTTCGTCCGCCAACTCTGCCAATGGTAAAAGGGGCGGTGCCCCTGATGGTAACCGGAACGCGGCAAAATCAAGCGAAACAAGCGAGGGTGAGAAAAACGAGCCAATCAAGCCCTCCGACTCCGTATCCACAGCCGCTACCGTAACCGTTTTTACGGGGAGTATTGGGCGCTCGGCGTCAGCCGAGCCGCCAAAACGCACAAAATTCACCCCGCCGTCTGTCGATGAGGTCGCGGAGTATTGCGCCGAGCGGAAGAGCCTGATAGACGCAGCTCAGTTTTGTGATTACTACGCTTCGCAGGGCTGGCGGGTGGGGAAGAACCCCATGAGCGACTGGCGCGCCGCAGTCAGAAATTGGGGGCGAGGCAACCACAGCGGGCTTGCCCGCGCTTCACCCGAACCACAGATACCGCAGCGCGTCGGAGATGCTTTTGGGCGAAATCGCCGCGCCCTGCAACAGGCTCGTTTGGATGATGCTGGGAATTTATAGGAAAGGATTTGTCGGCTTTTGGGTAGAAAAGTCAGTCGCGAAGCGGCCGTTCAGGCGCTTGTCGGCAATCCAAACGTCAAAATTGCCGCCGCCGACTGCGGCGTATCGGAGCGAACTTTGCACCGCTGGTTGCGTGAGCCGGATTTTTCTGTGCGGCTTGCGGAAGCGCAGCGCGGCGTGACAAAGCGTGTCGTGCGTTCGGTCATAGGGAGAGCGGAAAAGGCTGTGCGTGTGCTGGATGAAATCATGTCGAACGTCGAGACCGCCGCGCCCGCACGGGTTTCAGCCGCCAAAACGGTGCTGGAATTTACGCTAAAGGCAATCGAGCTGGAGGAAATCGTTGGAAGAATTGAGATGCTAGAAAGGCGGGCGGATGGGTGATGAATTACCAAATCGCAAAGCGCTTGAAAGAAATCGAGCGGCAGTATGGCACAGCAATGACGCTAATCGTCAAAATTGACGAAAAGCATCGAGAAATGACCGTTACGGAGTTTGAGCAGTCGTCCGACGCTCGGTTTGTGCGGGTCAAAAGCGGCTCATGCCTGAAAGACCTTGACAGAATACTTGACAGGCTATTGGGTGGTTGTGTGATATAGTGCCAAAAAAACAGAAAAGGAGAGAAAACAAATGAACGCAATTCAAAAATATGCAGCGGAAACAAAAGCGCGTTTTACCAAGCTTGACGCGGCAATCGCTGAATTTGAAGCCCGCAAACAGGAACTCACGGCGCAAATCGACAACAACGGCGGCGATTATTCGCTAAAGGCCGTCCAAGGCACCGGCGCACTGCGCATGGAACTTTCCCAGATAAGCGAGGCGTTGGAACGGGCGCAAGGACAGCGGAGGACAATGGCGGGCGACATGGCGGTAAACATTAACGCCACCTTGTCGCGCGTGTTGTACGAACACATCGGGGACATTGGCAAAGAAAACGCCGGACGCATAAGGGAAATATGGGACTTCAAATCAAGAACGCCTACAAACATACTGCCCCCCTATCTATCGCATGACGGCGCGAACGCCGAAATAATCCGCTGCATTGAGAGGAAATGCCGGAGCTACAACAGGGAGTTTGAGCAGCAAGGGGAAGGAGGCGGAAAATAGTGGATGACTTGTTTTTAGCCGGATTTGACGGCCGGAAGCCTACACCCCCACGCACAAGGGAAGAATTGCGGGAAGAAATTGAACGCGCCGAGCAGTATATAGCAAGACTTCAAGGCAATTTGGAATCCATGCCCGGTGAAGCGGAATAAGCTCCTTTGGCATACATGGGAAAAGGTCGGGATTACTCCCGACCTTCTCCGGCCCGCAAGGGGCAGAATCAATTTTGTTTGGCCCGCAAGGGGCAGAATTGATTCCCAAAGTCCTTCAAGCTCTATAGAACTTTAAGTCCTATAGGTATGATACCACATGGTTTATGCTTTGTCAATGACAATTTTTTCTGTCGGTTTCTTTATAATCATCTGTTTTATTCTATTGTCAATGGCGTCCAAGTGTGCGGGGGAAAGTCTTGCCCATTGGTCGCCCTTCTTTAGAGGTCTGATGATTCGCATTTTGCTGACCGCCCGTATCTGCGCTGGCTTGGCTACTGTGTCAAACGGCGTCCATGAAATAATGTTGCTGCCTAAATACAAGTCAGCCTTTGCGACGTCGGCAGGGGTTTTCCCAAGCTCTAACGATGTGAGCGGTATAACCATAATGTTGCCGCCAGTCTTGCTGTTATCATGTTCCAACACCGCCGCATAATGTACACCGCCATACTCATTGCCGACATTGAAACCAAAATCGACATAGACAATATCGCCGCGCTTATAGCGGGGTATGTATTCCGGCTTAAATGTATCCTCCAGAGTAAGATAGCGATTCCATCTGACAATCCATTTTGTAATAATGTCCTGTCTTTTAGGGGATAACTTTGAGATTGTCGCTTTTAGCTTGTCAAGAGCAACATCAAGCGCATCGGGTGTAGGTGTGTTCATTCGTGTTTGTCCTCCTCAGTCTCCGCCGCACACTCCATAGGGCGGCCTGTGGCGTCCTCTACGGCCTTGTTGAGCACACCCCGTATAAACCCATTCGTAGACTGCCCCGTCGCTGTAGCGGCGGCTACAATGCGCTCCTTCGCGCCTATGCGGGCTTTGAATGTGATGTATTGGAAGTTTTCTTTGTCGTACCTATCCCGGTAGCTCTTTTGTTTCTCACTTACAGGCATATGCACCACCTCTGAATATATTATATCACAAACAGCGGGTCGTTACAACGTAGCATATTGCACAAAAACTACGTTGTAACTTTGTGCAATACTACATATTGACAACTACGTGATAACGTAGTATGATAAAATCAGACAGAGGGACAAACACGCGGGGCGCTTGCCAAATAAGGCCGCAGACAGCCGCCGAACCGCCTGACGCTCCGCCGCACCGTCCCTCAGACAAAACAGGAAGGAGGAATATCGCCATGACAAGCGCGAACACCACTAACCCCGACATGAGCGCCATCGCCCGCGAGTACCGCGAACTGCAAGCCATGATTCGGGAACTCCAAGAGGAAGCCGACGCGAAGAAGCAAATCATGGTAGACGCTATGGACACGGCGAAGGTGGAGGAGCTGGCCGCCGGTGAGTACACCATCCGCTACACGGTGTATGAGAGTAGCCGCCTTGACAGCGCCAAGCTGAAAGCCGACCACGCCGGACTGTACGCCGCCTACACCAAGCCAACAGTGGCGACGCGCTTCCAAGTGGCATGAGAGAGACCCAACCAAAGAGCGCAAACCGCGCCCGTTGACAACAGCATACGACCGGCGGGCGCGGCTTGTCTACTATGAAAGGATTGATTAAACCATGAGTAACACGACATTCGGCCACAAGAAACACGCGGACGCGCTGCTGGAAATCGAAGGGCTTGTATGCGATGTGCTGATGCTGGCTGAGGGCATGACGGTGGAGAACGATAACCTCGACCCCCAGAAACAGATACAGACATTCGAGGGCGCGTTCCGTCTGATTTGCCCGCCGCTTGAAAAAGCATTTGAAACGCTAACAGAGCTGGAAGTCGATTTCAGGTCATCACATGGGCTAAAATACGGAGAGGAGGAAACGGCATGAATGAAAAACACCGCATCCGCGATGACCTTATCAATGAACATCATGTCTTATCCATGAGTCTCGGCTATCTATGCAAAGGCTTTTTCTTAGGGGTGCTGACATATCGTTTTGTCCTTCGGCGCTGGAGAAAAGACTGGCCGAGAATTGAAGCCCTAAAAAGGCGCATAGAGGGCGAATAGGTTGACATGAGAAAGGGCTGGCTATCGCACGTCAGCCCCTTCTCCATTCTCTACCCCTAAAAGCGATTTACTACCCCTACGTTTACCCCTAACAGCTTTTTTTCGTTTTATCCTTATTTATCCCAAAACCGACAAACCCATTGCAACGCCTAAATTCTTTTGCGTTCGTTTTTCTTTGTTTTTCCTGCTTTGTTCATGCGTAAGCCAATTCAAGTCCCGTCTCCCGCACCAGCGAAAAACGCTGCAACCGCAATGGTTGCAGCGTTTTTTTTGCGCGTTCTCGTGTGCTTTAGACGGCCGGCGGGGCGGAAAAATGCGTGTTCGATTGACAAGTGTTACCAAAGGATGTATAATGCTTTGTATACAGTTTCTATTGCGAAAGGGATGGTGGTAACACTTTGAAAAAGGGATTCCGCACCAGCATCGGCGGGCAGGCGCTGCTTGAGGGCGTGATGATGCGCGGGCCCGCGAAATACGCGGCGGTCGTCCGCACGAAGGACGGGCTGACCGTCAAGGAGGAACCCGCGCCCTATCTCAAAGAAAAATATCCCGTGATGGGCTGGCTGTTCGTCCGCGGCGTGTGCAATTTCATCCAGTCAATGGCCATTGGGATGAAGGCGCTGTTCTGGGCCTCCGACCAAATCGAGCTTGAGGAGGACGAGAAGGACGCGGAGGAAGGCGCGGAGGAAAAACTCAGCTTCAAGCTCTCGCGGAAGGGCATCGGCAAAGGGACGTTCGCCATCGCGACGGTTTTGGCGCTGGCTTTTGTGGTGGGGCTGTTCACCGTCCTGCCTACTTACATCGGCGGGCTGTTAAGCCCGTGGCTGGGCGAGCGGAGCTTTGCGCGCAACGCCGCCGAAACCGGCCTGCGGCTGGTCATTCTGCTGGCGTATATGCTCTCCGTCTCCCAAACCAAGGACATCAAGCGCACCTTCGCCTATCACGGCGCGGAGCATAAGGCCATTGCGGCCTATGAGGCGGGGGGCGACCTGACGGTGGAGGACACGCGCCGGTATTCCCGTTTCCACCCCCGCTGCGGCACCAGCTTCCTGCTCACGGTGGTCGTCATCAGCATGGCCGCCTTCCTGCTCCTCTCCATCCCCCTGCAATCGCTGGAGCTTTTTGAGCATCGGCTGGGCGACAACTTCCTGCGGGTGGCGATGCGTCTGGCGCTGCTGCCCTTTGTCGTCGGCATCAGCTATGAGATTAACCGCCTTGTCGGGCGGACGGACAATATATTCAGCAAAATCTTCCGGGCCCCCGGCATCGCCATGCAGCGCATCACCACCCGCGAGCCGGACGACGATATGCTTGAGGTCGCCTTGGACGCGCTGAAACGGGTCATCCCCGAGGAGAAAGGCAAAGACGCGTGGGACAAAACATAGGGGCGGGGCCGTCCCGCCCGCAAACCCCGGCGTCGCCCCGGCCGGAAGCCTATGAGCTGGGCGAATGGGACTTCTACAACATCACGCTCAACATCACGCCCGACGTGCTGATTCCCCGCCCCGACTCCGAGCATCTGGTAGACGTGGCGCTGGAATTTTTAAGAGACCGCGCCGAGTCTCCCGACGGGCGCCGCCCGGCCAGACTCTTGGATTTATGCTGCGGCTCCGGCTGCATTGGGCTGGCCGTTGAGGCCAACGCTCCCGGCGTGTCGGTCGTTTGGGGCGACATATCGGACGCGGCGCTGGCGGTGGCGCGGAGCAACGGCTGCGGGGACGCCCGCGTCCTTGACGCTCTCTCTCCTCCGCCGCCGGATTTGGGCGTCTTTGACGCCGTCGTCTGCAACCCGCCCTACGTCGCGCCGGACGACGACGCGCTGGACGCGTCCGTGCGGGAGTGGGAGCCGCCCGTCGCGCTGTTCGGCGGTACGGACGGGCTGGATTTTTACCGCTCTCTGCTGCCGGACTGGCTCGCCGTCCTCCGGCCCGGCGGACTGTTCGCCGTTGAGGTTGGGTATGACGGCGCGGAGACGGTGTCGCGGATGGCGCGCGAGGCGGGCCTGACCGGCGTGACGGTACGCAAAGACTACGCGGGACACGGCAGAATTGTTTACGGATACACACAACCACATAAGAGAGGTGCGAGACATGGATAAAAAGAAAACCAAAGCTCCGAGCAAAACCGTCGGAGCCCGCAACGCGCAGGCGGATCAGAAGAAGGAAGCCCTGAAAACCGTGCTTGACCGCTTGGAGAAGGACTTCGGCAAAGGCTCGGTCATGCGTCTGGGCGAGGTGAGCCATATGCAGGTCAGCTCCATCCCCACCGGCTCGGCGACGCTGGACGTCGCCCTCGGCGTCGGCGGCGTGCCGCGCGGACGGATTATCGAAATCTACGGGCCGGAATCGTCGGGCAAGACCACGCTGGCGCTGCATATCCTCGCCGAAGCGCAGAAAAACGGCGGCGAAGCGGCGTTCATCGACGCCGAACACGCCCTCGACCCGGTATACGCCCGCGCGCTGGGCGTGGATATCGACAACCTGCTGGTCAGCCAGCCGGACAGCGGCGAGCAGGCCCTTGAAATTGCCGACGCGCTGGTGCGGAGCGGCGCGGTGGAGGCGCTGGTGGTTGACTCGGTGGCGGCGCTGGTTCCCCGCAGCGAGCTGGACGGCGACATGGGCGAATCCATCGTCGGCGTACATGCCCGCCTGATGAGCCAAGCCATGCGGAAGCTGGCGGGCAGCGTTTCCAAAACCAACACCACCATCATCTTCATCAATCAGCTCCGCGAAAAGGTGGGCATCTCCTACGGAAACCCGGAGGTGACCACCGGCGGGCGGGCGCTGAAATTTTACGCCTCGGTGCGGCTCGAGGTTAAGCGCATCGAGACGCTGAAGTCCGGCACCGAGATGATTGGCAACCGCACCCGCTGCCGGGTGGTGAAGAATAAAGTCGCGCCGCCTTTCCGCGAAGCGGAGTTTGACATCATCTACGGCGAGGGTATCTCCCGCACCGGCGAGCTGATTGACCTCGGCTTGCAGATTGACGCCGTGCAAAAGAGCGGCTCGTGGTTTTCAATGGGCGAAACGCGTCTGGGGCAGGGCCGGGACGGCGCGCGGCAATACTTAAAGGAGCATCCCGAAACGATGGCGGAGCTTGAGGACATCATCCGCCGGAACGCCGCTTCCCTGCAAACCGGAAGCAGGCGCGCCAAGCCCGACAGCGCCGCCCGCGGCGGAAGGCCGGTCGCCATAGAAGTCGATGACGACGAAGACTAAGGCCCTCTCCCTGCTGGCGCGCCAGCCGTATACGTCAAAGCGTCTGGCGGATAAGCTCTATGAGAAGGATTGCCCTCAACACGAGGTTGACGAAACCATAGAATGGTGTATCGGCGAGGGGTATCTCAACGATTCCGAATGGGCGGGGCGCAAGGCGGCCCAGAAGGCCGCGAAGGGCTGGGAAACCCGTAAAATCGCCGCTTATCTGCGGTATTACGGCATATCGCGGCAGGATATTACAGACGCGTTGAACGCGTTGGAAACGGATGAATATGAATAAGCCGGTTAAAGTCGCCCTCATCGCTATGGGGTGCGAGAAAAATGTCGTCAACAGCGAGCAGATGCTTTATCTGCTTGACAAAGCGGGCTTTGAGCTGGTGGGCGACCCGAACGAATCCGATGTGACGATCGTCAACACCTGCGGGTTTACTGAGAGCGCCCGTGAGGAGGCGATGGAGCAGATTTACGAGGTGCTGGACTGCGGCTGCAAGCTGATTGTGGCGGGCTGCCTGCCCGAATACCACAAGCTCAATCCCGTCAAGGGCTTGGCGCGGGCGGACGGGCTAGTCGGCACGGGCAAGTTTGACGACGTGGTGGAAGCGGTCAGCGCCGTCATGGACGGGCAGACGCCGGTATACTACGGCAATCTCAGCGCCCCGGTCAGCGAGACGCCGCGCATCTACACCGGCCCTCCGGGGACGGCCTACGTCAAGCTCGCCGAGGGCTGCGGCAACCGCTGCTCCTACTGCGTCATCCCCGCCCTGCGCGGCCCCTACCGCCCCCGGACGGCGGACGCCGTCCTTGCCGAAGCGGGCCGTCTGGTTCGGGGCGGCGTGACCGAGCTGATTCTTGTGGCGCAGGATGTGACGCAATACCCCGATTTGCCGGGGCTTCTGAACCGGCTCTGCGAATTCGGCGGCCTTCGCCGCGTGCGCCTGCATTACCTATACCCCTCGTCGGTTACCGACGAGCTGATAGACGTCATCGCCGCGCAGCCTAAAATCGCGCGGTATCTGGACATCCCGATACAGCACGCCTCCGACGCCGTTCTCAAAGCCATGAACCGGCGGTATACGCGGGCGGACTTGGAAAGCCTGATTCTCAAGCTGCGCGGGCGGATTCCGGGCGTCGTGCTGCGCACGTCGGTCATCGTCGGCTTCCCCGGCGAAACCAAGGCGGATTTTGAGGAGCTGTGCGATTTCCTGCAATGGGCGCAAATCCCCCGCGCCGGGGTGTTTGCCTATTCCCGCGAGGAAGGCACGGCGGCGGCGTCTCTGCCGCTCCAACTGACCGAAACGGTGGCGGCGCGGCGTCTGAAACGCGTGGAAGTGCTGCAAAGCCGCGTCATCGACGGCTTCAACCGGGAACGGGAGGGCAGCGTCGTCGAGGTGCTGACCGATGGATACGACGATTTCGCCAAGCTGTATTACGGCCGGAGCGGCGCCGAATCCCCCGACATCGACGGCGTGGTGTTTTTCACCTCCCCCCGGCGGATACAGCCCGGCGAATGGGCGCGGGTGCTGATGGACGGCGCGGTGGACGGCGACGGAAAGGGGAGGGTGGTCGAATGATTCCCAACATCATCACCTTGGCGCGCGTCGCGCTGATTCCGGTCTTTATGGGCTGTATGGGGGCGGGCTGGCGCGTCGCCGCGCTGGTCATCTTCTCCGTGGCCTCCGCCACCGACTTTGTAGACGGCTTCTTGGCGCGGAGGATGGGGCAGGTGACCAATTTCGGCAAGGTCATTGACCCGCTGGCCGATAAGCTGCTGGTGCTGACCGCGCTGATTTACTTTATCCGCGAGGATTCCGTCGCCGTTTGGGTCGCCGTGGTGGTGCTGGCGCGGGAGCTGATGGTGAGCGCCCTGCGTATCGTCGCCGCGTCGGAGGGAAGGGTGCTTGCCGCCGACCTATCCGGCAAGGTCAAAACGGTGACGCAGATATTCTGCGTGATTGCCATCCTGACGGTTTGGCACAGGGTTGAAATGTTTCCGTCCGTGGCCATCTGCGACTTTGCCTCTTGGGTCATGGCGGCCGTGACCGTATGGTCGGGCGCGGATTATCTTGTGCGGCACCGTAAAATACTGAAGAGGAGTATCTGACGATGACGCTCTACAACACCCTCACCCGCCAAAAAGAGACGTACGCGCCCGCGGACGGCAAGCCCTGCGGCGTCTACGCCTGCGGCCCGACCGTCTACAGCCCGGCCCATATCGGCAATATGCGCACCTACCTCTTTGTCGATTGGCTGCGCCGCGCCGTGACCTATGCCGGGTTCGCGATGAACCATGTGATGAACATCACCGACGTCGGCCATCTGACCGACGACGCCGACGGGGGCGAGGATAAATTTGAAAAAGCGGCGCGGGAGCGCAGAATCGACCCGTGGGCCATCGCCGCCGCCGTGACCGAGCGGTTTTTCGCCGACACCGGCGCGCTGAACATCGAGCGCCCGGAAACCGTCTGCAAGGCGACGGAGCATATCCCGCAGATGATTGCGTTTATCCAGACGCTCCTGCAAAAGGGGCACGCCTACGAAACGCCGGACGGGATATACTTTGACATAGCCAGCTTCCCTGAATACGGGAAGTTGTCGCGGCTTGACCTAGACGGGCAGCAGGCCGGGGCGCGGGTGGAGGTCAACCCGCATAAGCGCAGCCAGTTTGACTTCGCGCTGTGGAAAAAAGCGCCCAAGGAGCATATCATGCAGTGGGCGTCGCCGTGGGGCTGGGGGTATCCCGGCTGGCACATCGAATGCTCGGCGATGGGGCTGCAATACCTCGGCGGACGCATTGACATCCACACCGGCGGCGTGGATCACATCCCGATTCATCACGAAAATGAAATCGCCCAGAACGGGGCGTATTTGGGCCGCCCGATGGTTAAAATCTGGATGCACGGCGAGTTTCTGCTGATAGACGGCGGAAAGATGAGCAAGAGCTTGGGCAACCTTTACACACTGGCCGATTTGGCGGAGCGCGGGTATACGCCGATGCACTTCCGTTACTTCTGCGCCAACGCGCATTACCGCAGCAAGCTCAATTTCACATGGGACGGGCTGGACGCCGCCAAAACCGCGTATGACCGGCTGCTCGCGGCGGTGCGGGCGCACCGGCGCGGGACGGGCGCCGCCGACGCGGAGCCGTATCTGCCGCAAATGCGCGAGGCGGTCTTAGATGACCTGAACATCCCCAAAGCGCTGGGGCTGCTGTGGGGGATGGTCAAGCAGCCGCCGTCTCAGGCGGTGTATGACGCGGCCTTGGAGATTGACAGGGTGCTGGGGCTGCGCTTGGACGAAGCGCCCCAAGCGGAAGAGGACGCGGTCTTTCCCCCCGGTATTCTGGCGCTGATTGACGCGCGCCAAGCCGCGAAAGCCGCGAAAAACTACGCCGAAGCGGACAGGCTGCGGAATGAGCTGAACGAAAAGGGCTACGAAATCAAAGATACAAAAGAAGGGCAGGTCGTTTCTCCCGCGGAGCGGGGGAGATGACCGAAAGGACTGACGCATATGCAAAAGACGGTCATGGCCGTGGACGGGGACAATCTGCTTCACCGCGCGTATCACGGCATCCGCCCGCTCTCGACGGCGGACGGCCTGCCGACCAACGCCGTATACGGGTTCCTGAGCATCCTTCACAGGCTCCTCAAGGAGTATAAGCCCGACGGGCTGTGCGTGGCGTTTGACTTGCCCGGCCCCACCTTCCGCCATGAGATGTATGACGGCTACAAAGCCGGACGCAGGCCGGCGGACGAAGAGTTTGCGGCGCAGCTCCCGCTGATGCGCGAGGTGCTTTCGGCGCTGCGCGTCCCGATTTACGCCAGTCCGGGCTACGAAGCCGACGACCTGCTGGGAACCATCGGGCGGGTCTGCGCGGAGCGGGGCGTCCGGTGCGTCATCGTCAGCAGCGACCGCGATACCTTCCAGCTTATCAGCGAAGCCGTCGCCGTCGCCCACGTCGGCAACAGGGAAACGCGCCTGCGAAACGAGGAAAACATTCTGGAAGAATACGGCCTGTCCCCGGCGCAGCTCATAGACCTCAAGGCGCTGATGGGCGACGCGAGCGACCGGATTCCCGGCGTGCCGGGTATCGGGGAGAAATCGGCGCTGTTGCTGATGCGGGAGTTTGGGAGTATCGAGGCAATCTACGCCAATTTGGATGCCGTGCCGCAAAAGTTCCGCGCGAAGCTGGAAGCCGGGCGGGAGAGCGCGGCGCTGTCGCGCAGGCTGGGGGAAATCCGTCTCGACGCGCCCGTCGGGTTCGAGCCGCAAGCGGCGCTGCGCCAGCCGCCCGACCGCGACGCGCTGGTGAGCGTGTTCGAGAAACTGGAGTTTAGGAGCTTGCTAGACAAGTGGCTAACCCCCGGCGGCGAGTCCTCTTTCTCACCTGATAAACCCGCTCTGCCCGAAGGCGTTGGTCGCGACGTCAAAGCCGTCTGGCGGGCGGAAATGGAAGCGGGGCAAGCCCTGTCGCCGTATACCGACGACATGGCCGTCGCTGCGTGGATGCTGCAAAGCCCGGAGACAAATTGGGAGGATATGCGCGCGCGGATGGAGGCCGAGGGCGTCTGGAAGCTGTACCGCGAGGTGGAGATGCCGCTCTGCCGCGTGCTGGCGCGGATGGAGACCGGCGGCGTGGCGGTGGACAGGGGCAAGCTGTCGGCGTTTTCAGCCATGCTGGGCGAACGGATTGCCCGGGCGCAGGAACAGGCCGACGCGCTGGTGGGCGCGGGGATTAACCTTCTCTCGCCCAAGCAGCTTGGCGAGCTGCTGTTTGAAACGCTGGGCCTGCCGCACGGCAAAAAAAACAAAACCGGCTGGTCCACCGGCGCCGACACGCTGGAGGGCCTGAAGGACGCGCACCCCATCGTCCCGGTCATCCTTGAGACCCGGATGCTGCACAAGCTCAAAAGCACCTACGCCGATGGCCTGCTTAAAGCGTCCGACGCCGGCGGCAAGGTTCACTCCACCTTTCAAATGACCGCCACCGTCACCGGGCGGCTTTCGTCCACCGAGCCGAATCTGCAGAATATCCCGGTGCGGCAGGAGCTGGGGGCGAAGCTGCGGGAGATGTTTGTCCCCTCCCAACCGGACTGGGTGTTCGTGGACGCGGATTATTCGCAGATTGAGCTGCGCGTTCTGGCGCATATCGCCGAGGATGAAGCCATGCGCGAAGCCTTCGCGGCGGGCGCCGACATCCATGCCGCGACGGCGGCTCAGGTGTTCGGCGTGCCGCTGAACGGCGTCACACCGGCCATGCGGCGGAGCGCCAAGGCGGTTAATTTCGGCATTGTCTACGGCATCTCCGATTTCTCCCTCGCCGCCGACATCGGCGTCAGCCGCGCCGAGGCCAAGGCGTATATCACAAGCTATTTGGACAACTACGCCGGGGTGCGGCGGTATATGGCCGAGGTGGTGGAAAACGCCAAGGCCGCGGGCTATGTCTCCACCCTGTACGGGCGGCGGCGGTATATCCCGGAGTTGCGCTCGCGCAGCTACCATATCCGCTCCTTCGGCGAACGCGCCGCGCTCAACGCGCCGATACAGGGCGCCGCCGCCGATATCATCAAGGCGGCGATGGTGGCCGTGTCCGACCGCATGGAGCGCGAGGGGCTGCAAGCGCGGCTTGTCTTGCAGGTGCATGACGAACTGATTGCCGAGTGTCCCCGGGAGGAAGCCGAACAGGTCAAGCGGCTCCTGACGGAGGAGATGGAGGGCGTGTACGCCCTGAATCCGCGTTTGGTTGCCGACGCGCATATCGGGGCGAACTGGGCGGAGGCGAAAGGATGAAAATTCTTTTCGTCTGTACCGGCAACACCTGCCGCAGCCCGCTTGCGGAGGTGCTGTGCGCCGCGCGCAAGCCTGAATGGGAGGCTCGCTCGCGCGGTTTGGCGGCGTATGAAAACGCCAACGCGGCGGCCCACGCCGCCGAAGCGGCGCGGGAGCATGGCTGCGACCTCTCGGCCCATCAGGCGCATATGGTCGCCGAGCGCGATATCGACTGGGCGGACACGGTTATCGGCATGACGACGGCGCACGCCGCCATGCTCCGCACCCTCTTTCCCGCCCACGCCGATAAAATCAGAACCCTGCCGGGCGGCGACCTGCCCGACCCGCTGGGCGGCACGATGAGCGATTACCGCCAATGCGCCGACCGGCTGGAACAGGACGTCGCCGAGCTATGACGATACGCCCGCTGACGGTTTTTGACGCGTTTGACATGGCCGAACTGGAAAAGGCGTGCTTCTCCCTCCCGTGGAGCCTCGAATCCGTCAAATCAGAGCTGCAAAACCCGAACGCGCTGTATCCCGGCGCGTTTATCGGCGGGAAGCTGGCCGGGTACGCCGGGATGCAGATGATTCTCGACGAGGGATACATCACCAACCTCGCGACCGCGCCCGCCCACCGCCGCAAAGGCATTGCCGGCGCCCTGATGCGCGAGCTCTTGTCCGCCGCCGCCGAACGCAAGCTGCGGTTCATAACGCTGGAAGTGCGGGAGAGCAATCTGCCCGCCCGCGGATTATATGAAAAACACGGCTTCGCCCCCGCCGGGACGCGGAAAGGATACTACGACCTGCCGAAAGAAGACGCGATTTTGATGACGAGAGAGTTTTTTGCGGTTACTCCGTGTATTGAAAAGGACTGATGCCCATGAATATTTTGGCCTTTGAAACCTCCTGCGACGAAACCTCGGTGGCCGTTGTGCGGGACGGGCGGGAGCTGCTGGCCAACGAGGTGCTTTCGCAGAACGATTTGCACGCGCTGTACGGGGGCGTGGTGCCGGAGATTGCGGCGCGGAGCCACTTGGAAGCCATTGCGCGGCTGACGGACAAGGCGCTCGCGGCGGCGGGCTGCGGGATTGACGCGGTGGCGGCCACGGCGGCGCCGGGGCTGATCGGGGCGCTGCTGGTGGGGCTGAATTTCGCCAAGGGCTATGCTCTGGCAAAGGGGCTGCCGCTGATACCTGTGCATCATATGCGCGGGCATGTGGCGGCGGCGTATATCGCCGAGCCGGACTTGAAGCCGCCCCTGCTGGCGGCGGTGGTTTCCGGCGGCAACACGTTATTCATGGAAGTGTTGGATTATACAACCTACCGCATGGTCGGCGGGACGCGGGACGACGCGGCGGGCGAAGCCTTCGATAAAGGCGCGCGGCTGCTGGGCTTGGGCTATCCGGGCGGGGCGGCGCTGTCGCGCCTCGCGGCGGAGGGCGACGACACGAGATATAAGTTCCCCGTCGCCGAGATGGAGGGCGCGCCGTATGACACCAGCTTTTCCGGGGTGAAGACCGTCCTGCGAAACCTCGTTCACCACGCCAAGCAATTATACGGCGATGACTGGGCGGACGGGTTTGATTTGCCGTCTCTGGCGGCAAGCTACCAGAAAGCCATCCTTGACGCGCTGGTTGACAAGCTCTGCGCCGCCGCCAACGCCTTGGGGTATGACGCCGTCGTCCTTGCCGGGGGGGTCGCCGCCAACCGCGTGCTGTGCGCCAGACTGCGGGAAAGGTTAGGAAATCGTATCCATATACCGCCTGTATACCTCTGCGGCGACAACGCCGCTATGATTGCGGCTCAAGCCTATTACGAGTCTTTGGACGGCGTTTTCGCCCCCATGAGCCAGAACGCTTACGCTACATTTGACGTGGAAAAAGCGTTATGTTAAACATAACCGAGTATACAGCCGGACGGTATATCATTCCGGGGCTTGGCAGTTCCTTGAAATAACCCGGCAACCTGCGCCCCCGCAAGCCTTTGGGGTTGTGGATAAAGCTGTGGATAATGTGCATAACTAACTGTTTATACAAATAGGGGGTTGATTTATGTCCTCTTTTGCCCTCAAAATACTGGCCATGATGTCCATGCTGATTGACCATATCGGCGTGGCGTTCGAGCTGGAAATGCCGTATTCGGTCTATCTGCTCTGCCGCGCCGCGGGGCGGCTTGCCATGCCGATTTTCTGCTTTTTGATTGCCGAGGGGCTGTTTCACACGCGCGGCGCGGGGAAATATCTGCTGAGGCTTGCCCTGTTCGCGCTCGTCAGCGAAGTGCCGTTTGACCTGCTGGTGAGGGGGGAATGGCTTGAATACGGGCGGCAGAACGTCGGGTTCACGCTCTTTTTCGGCCTGCTGGGCGTTTTGATGTTCGACAGCTTCGCCGCGCAGGGGCGCAAGTTTCCCGCCCTTTTCGCCATCCTCGCCGCCGCCGTCGCCGCCACCCTCGTCCGCTCCGATTACACGCTCTACGGCGTTTACTTCATCTTCATCTTCTATTATTTCCGCGACCGTCCGCGCGGACGCGCCGCCGCCCTGACCGCGGGCGTGCTGCTCCAAGCCTTTGACCATTGGCTGGCCGCCGCCGATTGGCGCTTCGCCCTCATCCTTGCCGCGGCCGCCGCCGCCGCGATTCCCATCGCCTTCTACAACAACGAGCGCGGGCGTGACAGCCGCGCCGTCCGCGCCGCGTTTTATGCCTTTTACCCGCTGCACATGACGCTTCTGTACGCGCTGACGCTGGCGCTTCCCCCAGCATGAGCCGGACGGCTGCGGCCATATACGAAAAGCTCCTCGCCCGTTACGGCGATTTGGACTGGTGGCCGGCGGAGACGCCCTACGAGGTGATGGCCGGCGCGGTGCTGACGCAGAACACGGCGTGGGGCAATGTGGAGAAAGCCCTCGCCAATTTCGGCGACCGGCTTTCGCCCCGGTTTGTGCTGGACGCGGACAGTGAAGCGCTGGCGGAGATTATCCGTCCGGCGGGCTTTTTCAATCAAAAAGCGCAGTATCTCAAGGCCGTAACCCGGTGGTACGCGGGGTACGGCTTTGACGTTTCCGCGGTTCGGCGAGAACCGCTTGAAAAGCTGCGGCGCGAGCTGCTGGCCGTCAGGGGGGTGGGCAAGGAAACCGCCGACTCGATTTTACTCTACGCCTTTGGCTTCCCGACCTTTGTGGTGGACGCGTATACCGTCCGGCTCTGCGAGCGTCTCCCGATGGATGCGGGAAAGGGATATGACGCTGTGAAGACCTATTTTGAAGACCGTCTGCCGAGGCGCGCGGATATCTTCAACAATTACCACGCGCTGATTGTCGTCAACGGAAAGGAGCATTGCCGCAAAAAACCGTCCTGCGGGGGCTGTCCGCTTCGTGAACACTGTGTTTTTCAGAACATATACTAGGCATAGCGAACCAAAAATCTGAAAAACAGGGAGAGATTGTATGGACATGATGCCTATGCCCGGCATCCCGTTCCCGGGGATGTACATGGGCCCAAGGCAGGACGACCGCCGTCCGCTGGCAATGGCGTTTGTCACGCCGCAGGCGCAAATCACGAATGTGTTTGCCGCCGACGAGGCTTTACGCATGGGGACGCTGTTTCCCGAGCTGTTTAAGCCGTTTATGGGGAAACGGGGGGAGCATGGATGAACAGGACGCAGCAGCTTTGGCAGATGACTGCCGACCAGTTTTCCGCGTTTGACACGCAGTTGTACCTCGACACGCATCCGCATGACAGAAACGCGCTGAATCTATTCAACAAATACCAAAGGAGCCATCAGCGCGCCAGAAAAGATTTTGAAGCCGCGCACGGCCCGCTCAGCTCCGACATGGAAAGCTATGATTCATGGCGCTGGGTGAACGACCCGTGGCCTTGGGAAAGGGAGGCAAACTGAATGTTTCATTATGAAAAGAAGCTGCAATACCCGGTCAACATCAAGACGCCCAACCCAAGGATGGCCAAAATCATCATCGCGCAATACGGCGGCCCGGACGGGGAGCTGGGCGCCAGCCTGAGATATCTAAGCCAGCGCTACACCATGCCGTACCCCGAGCTGAAGGGATTGCTGACGGATATCGGCACCGAGGAGCTGGGGCACTTTGAGATGATTGGCGCCATTGTGTACCAGCTAACGCGCAATCTGAACATCGAGCAGATTAAAGCCGCCGGGTTTGACGCGTATTTTGTCGACCACACCACCGGCATCTACACCGTCGCGGCGTCCGGCGACCCCTACACCGCGTCCTCCTTTGCCTCCAAAGGCGACGTCATCACCGATTTGCATGAAGACCTTGCCGCCGAGCAAAAAGCCCGCACCACCTACGACAACATCCTGCGCCTCTGCGACGACCCCGACGTTGCGGATCCCATCAGGTTCCTGCGGCAGAGGGAGGTCGTCCACTACCAGCGCTTCGGTGAAGGCCTCGCCCTAACCGTCGAAAAGCTCAACACGCAGAACTTTTACGCGTTTAACCCGTCGTTCGACTGACAAAAGCGCTGCCCGCCCCAAGCAAAAAGCCGCTTACGGCGGCTTTTTCGCGCGCACACACCTTACAGGATGCTTCTGAAAGGGGCAGAAAACTCCCTTGATTTATACGCAAAAATGCCGTATTATATAGGATATGGCACTTGCGCTGTGCGAGGTGCTGATATGGCCTTTGATGGGATAACAAGGAAGTAAGCAAAATGACGATTATGATTCTCGAAGACGATACCGCCCTATGCAGCGGCATCGAACTGGCTCTCGCCGCTCCCGGCAGACAGTTTGTGTCGTGCCATAGCATCGCTGCGGCAAAAACGGCATTGCAAGCTAACACGCCCGATTTATATATACTGGACATCAACCTGCCGGACGGTTCGGGACTTGAATTTTGCAAGGAACTGCGGGCGGCGGGATACGCCGCACCTGTTCTCATGCTGACCGCCAACGACACGGAGTTGGATATGGTGACGGGCTTGCAAAGCGGCGCGGACGATTATGTTACAAAGCCGTTTTCGCTTGCCGTGCTTCGCGCGCGAATCGACGCTTTATTACGGCGCGGTTCGCATGGCGAAACAAAAACCGCTTGCGGCGGCTTTACCTTTGACTTTGAAACCCTGCGTTTTGAGAAAAACGGGCAAGCCATTGAGTTATCCAAAACGGAAGCGCGGCTCTTGCAGATTCTATTTACAAACAAGGGTCAAACCGTCCCCCGCGAACGGCTGCTTGAATTGATATGGCAGGACGGCACGGAGTATGTTGACGAAAACGCCCTGTCCGTGGCGGTGCGGCGGCTTCGCGCCAAGCTGGAAGACGACCCGTCGAACCCGCAGCATATCAAAACCGTTCACGGCATCGGCTATAAATGGGCGGTGTATTTATGATACTCCACAAAAAAACGCTCAAAAAACTTGACAAAATGCTTGATGAAGCGATTGCGGGGACGTTTGAGGCGCAAGCCTATGACGAAAGCCAACTATCGAAAATCGAATCGAAGATGGCGCGGTTTCTTGAACAATCGCACTTGCGGCGGGCGCAAATCGAGGGTGAACGGGAGCGCGTTCGTTCGCTGATTAGCGATATATCCCATCAAACCAAAACGCCGCTTGCCAATGTCGCGCTCTATACGCAGTTGCTCGCGGAGCAGGACTTGACCGACGAGCAGCAGAAACTCGTCGGGCAGATTTCTGTCAGCGCGGATAAACTGACTTTCCTGATTCAGTCGCTCGTGAAAACGTCACGCTTGGAGAGCGGCGTCGTCAAAATAGAACCCAAGCCCGGGAATGTGTATGAACTGGTCGCCGCCGCCATAGCCGAGTGCAAAAGCCTTGCGGCTGCAAAAGGGGTTGAGTTGTCAGTAATTGCCAACGGCGGCTCGCCGTTCGCGCTTTATGACCCGCGCTGGTGCGCGGAGGCGCTTTTCAACATCCTCGAAAACGCCGTTAAATACACGCCGGAAAACGGCAGCGTCACGGTCGCCGTGACGGAATATGAAATGTTTATCCGCATTGACGTGACCGACACCGGGCGCGGCATCCGCGAGGAAGACTTGCCCAAGGTATTCGGCCGGTTTTGGCGGGCGGCTGAATCGGCCGACAGCCCCGGCGTGGGCGTGGGGCTTTACCTTGCGCGGGAGATTATCACGGCTTGCGGTGGGTATATCAAAGTCCGTTCGGATTTCGGAAAAGGCTCTGTGTTTTCCGCGTTTCTTTCAAAGGGAGCCGAAGGCTACAGCTTTCCACTCCGACCGCCATTTCGCTAAGCCGCTTGTTATACGACGTTTACCCGGATATAGATAATGCTTGCTATATACTCTTTTTGTATACAGCTTCTATTGAGCCTGAAAGAGTCACGGTTTGAACATACTTTTCAAAGCCAAATTTCTCATAAAACTCTTGTTGGCTACTGATTAAATACACTGCACCAAAACCAAGTGAGTTTGCAACATCTGAAGCGGATTTGAGTAGTATTTTACTCAAGCGACGTCCTCGAAACTTTGGGTCTACATATACAGCGGTTATGAACGGCGTTAACGAAGAGTCAATATCTGTTCCCCAACTATCTTTCTTTTCAAGTATGCAAAATCCTGCATATTGCTCATCAATAGTTAAAACTACTATTGTTTCCCAATCGTTGAAATCTTTGTTAGTTAAGCGACCAGCAACTATTTTACCAACTCCCCAATCCCACTTTGTCGCCCATTGAATTACTTCTGAGCAATCAATGTCTTTGTTACCAACATTCAATGTTGATATTTTTATATTCATAACTCACCTCAAAATACGAATTTCCACCGCAGCAGGGTAGATGTCGCATAACGCCTAAATATACGCAATAGACACCCCCACCGTCTCATTCCCCGCGCCACAGAGCGCATGACCAGTATACCACAAGCCCCGCCAAGCGTCTATGCAAATTTCCCCCAAACCATAAAACCCCCGTCCTGCGTCCTCAGACGCGATTGCCTCCGGCGGCTCGCCGGGTTCTTTCAAAAGTGTAAGATTTGAGAAAGATTCTCGAAAGAAACGGGTGCTATAATATTGACAGTCGGATTTGTCGGCTGTCATTTTTATTTTGTGGAGGATAAGAGAATGAGCGTATTAAAAACAACCAATCTAAAAAAGCACTACGGCGCGAATGCGGAGGTCAAAGCGATTGACGGGGTGGATTTCGCGGTGGGGGCGGGCGAGTTTGTGTCGGTCGTCGGCAGTTCGGGCAGCGGGAAATCCACGCTCCTGCATCTGCTTGGCGGACTTGACCGCCCTACGGACGGGTCGGTCGAGATTAACGGCAAGCTGATTTATGCCATGAAGGACGACGAGCTGACGATTTTCCGCCGGCGCAACATCGGCTTTGTGTTCCAAAGCTATAACCTTGTCCCTGTGCTGAACGTGGAGGAAAACATCCTGCTCCCCATTCAGCTTGACGGCAACACGCCGGACATGGCGTTCATCGACCGCGTGATTGAAACCCTCGGCATTACCGACAAGCGGCGCGCCATGCCCAATCAACTGTCCGGCGGTCAGCAGCAGCGGGTGGCGATCGCCCGCGCCATTGCGAGCAAGCCCGCCATTGTCCTCGCGGACGAGCCGACGGGCAACCTCGACAGCAAGAGCGGCATGGACGTGATGGGCCTGCTCAAAGTGAGCGGCGAGAAGTTTGGGCAGACGATTGTGCTGATTACCCACAACCCGGAGGTCGCGCAGATGGCGGATAGAACCGTTCGCATTGAGGATGGGCGCATCGTCGGGGGGAACAGGGAATGAACGTGGCCAACAAGGGCATCATCCGAAAGTTGGCGTTCAGCCAGCTTAAAACCCATCGAAAACGCACCATTTGGACATTGCTCGGTATTATACTGTCCACATCCATGATAACCGCCGTGTTTGGCTTCGCGGCAAGCGGCGCGGCTACGATAACCGATATCATGGACGGCAATGCGTTTTACACAGATATGTATAACAGCACGATTTACGCGATGGCGGCTGTGTTTGTTTCCATCATCATCGCCGCGTCGGTCATCGTGATTTCAAACGCTTTCCGCGTCAGCGCGGACGAGCGGACGCGGCAGTTCGGCCTGCTGAAATGCGTGGGCACAACGAAAAAGCAAATCATTAAAATCATCATGCACGAAAGCCTTGTTTTGTCCGCCGTTGCCGTTCCCATCGGGATAATCCTCGGCTTGTTCGTTCATTTTGCGGGTATCGAAATCGTGAATGCGCTGCTAGCCGGGCTGAACAGGCTTACCGAAAATCCGCTGATACTAAATTTCGTCTTCGCGTGGCAGGCCATCCTGCTCTCGGTCGCCGTGGCGCTGCTCACCGTATTGTTTTCAGCGTGGCTTCCCGCGAGAAAGGCGGCGAAAAAATCTGTAATTGACTCTATTCGCGGTTCGGACGAGTTCAAAGCGGGCGCAAAGCAAATCCGCGCAAACCCGATTGTAAAAAAGCTGTTCGGGGTAGAGGGCGCGCTTGCTTCCAAGTCCATCAAGCGAAGCCGCCGCAACTTCCGCGCAACGGTCATATCCCTCACGGTCAGCGTGACCCTGCTCATTGTCGTGGGTTCGTTCGGGGAGCAAATGCGAACCATGACCGATGTGTTTTACCCCGACATAGACGCGACGGTCGCCATGCAGTTTGTCACAAGTATGTCGATGGATTATAGTGACGAAATTGTCACAAGGGATTTTGCCACGATTGACAGCAAGCAAGCGGGCAACATAACCGAGCAACTGCGCGGCTTCGGAGATACACCTGTGTACGGCGCGGGTCTCGAATATCATTCATATGAAGCAAGCATACCACGGGAGATGATGACGCCGAAGCTTCTTGACATATACGGCAACCTCTTTGACGATGAATTTGTGCTTGGTATCGGCTTTGCCGTCGCCGACGCAGAGAATTATGCCGAGTTATGTAAAATTGCGGGCGTTCCCATAGGCTCTAACATCCTTGTCAACCGCTATACGCATTATCAGGATGGAGGGCGTGAGGTTTTCGCGCCGTATATTTTCGGCAATCAAACACTGCGGGTAACGGGGCGCTATGACGATACAGCGTTCGACTTTCCGCTTCACGGCGAGCTTGCTATGACAGAAGTACCGGGTGAAATCTATTACGCAAGTACAGGCTCGGTGATTGTAATTGTCCCGGAGTTTGACGTAACCGAATATTTTTGGTTCGCAAAACCTGCCGATAAAGACGGATTTATTGAACACGCTTTTGATGTTTTGGACGGAATCGCCTTTGGCGGGAATGAAGCGCAGGCGAACACCAGCATCGTGGACATTGAGGCGCAGATTGAAGCCATGCGGGGCATTCCCCGTCTGATTACCGTTTTCGTCTACGGCTTTGTGGGGATGCTGACGCTGATTGGCCTGACCAACGTCATCAGCACCATTTCCGCCAACGTCCGGCTGCGTTCGCGTGAGTTTGCCGTTTTGCGGTGCGTCGGCATGACGCACGGCGGGCTGCTGCGGATGCTAAACCTTGAAAGCGTCCTGTGTTCCATGAAATCCCTCGTCATAGGCATCCCGCTCGGCATAGCCGGGTCGTATTTGGTGTATCGCGGGTTTGTGTCGCCTGTGACAATGTCTTACGCGCTGCCGTGGGCGCCTATTTTGCAATGCGCTTTCGGCGTGTTTGTGCTTACTTGGGCCGTCATGCGGTTCTCGGCATCGAGGCTCAGGGGCGGGAGTATTGTTGAAGCCTTACGCTTGGAAAGCGGAAGTTGAAGGAGGTACAGTAAAATGAAGGTAGCCAACAAACCCATTATCCGCAAGCTGACGGGGCGCATTTTGCGTTCCGACAAACGCCGCAATTTCTTTGTGATTGCAGCCATTGTCTTAACCACATTTATGATTGCCTCAGTGTTCAGCATCGGCGTCAGCATTTATGAATCAATCAATATGCGCCAAAGGCGTTTGCAAGGCTCTGTCTCACATATGGCGTTCGCGAACCCGACTGCGGAACAGATAGAAAAAGCATACACGCTTGACTATGTGAAAGCGGTGGGGATAGCCGCGTATGTCGCCCAAACAACGGATTTTCCAAGGCTTAACACACTCGATATGGCCTTTGTAGACAAAACTCAATGGGAAGAAATGTTTTTCCCGACGTTTACGAATATCATCGGCAATTATG
>Ga0099364_10000241_pt1 | contig 90154 bp, 103 predicted proteins | sample TergutTh196P3_FD_73070 | JGI IMG/M metagenome (GOLD analysis project Ga0099364, IMG submission 73070) | Microcerotermes parvus P3 segment gut microbial communities from Pointe-Noire, Republic of the Congo - Th196 P3 | ecosystem: Host-associated > Arthropoda: Insects > Digestive system > Gut ...
TGTTGTTTCTCTTAGACGTGTCCGGTGTCTGATTTCGGTCGCTGTTGCGCCTGCAGGGGGAGTGCTTGAGGGGAGCCAGTCTGTCCAGTTTTGAGTTGAGGGGACAGTAGATAGGCTGGTGTTCCATACCCAATTGCCGTCATTTAATAAATACCACAAACCGCCGGTTGCGTTTATTCCGCTGCCTACCACTGTTACAGCAGCATTCTTTGACAAACTCCTGATTAAACTTGCTGAGGAGTACGGTCTATTGCGAACTGGCACATCGTCCATGGTGGCGTAGTATGTGGATGCAGTTATAGGCGTGATGCTTACTTGAAATTCTGTATTACAGTTTGTGCAATAGCCAGCGGAATTGTAGGAATGGGTGGTACATGATGATGTGTTTAACCATCTGGCATATAGCGTATTATCGTTGTTAACTTGTGTAGATGCAGTAACAAGTGTATCGCCTGTTGCAGAAGTGTACCAGCCTCCAAATGTATATCCGCTTCTCGTTGGCGTAGGCAAATTAACATAGGTTTTGCCGGATTCAAAGCACCTGAATCTCGATCCGCTTAATGTTCCACCGTTTGCATCAAATGGAACTATCCAGTACCTTGTCCGGACAACATCACTTTGCACACCATCTTTAACGGCTATCGCTTGTATGGTCCTCGATCCAGGGATAGTAGTCCTTTGCGAATAACGCGCACTTGATGTTGTCGGTACTTCTCCGTTTGAGGTCCAATACATCACCGCGCCATTAGTAGCGGTTGACAGGGTGATTGAAAGACTCCCGTCACTTGTCGCTTCTGCGGTTATAATTGGGGTTGCGGGCTTTGCATTTTCTACGGGGGGTGTAGTGCTTGTTCCGGAATATATTATGAGTGATTTGAACTTAGAAAGATCAAAGTTCAAACCCGTACTACCGAGGGTTGAGCTTAATAATGCGAAATGTAAATGTGGACCAGTAGATCTTCCGGTACTTCCAACGTAACCTAAAAGCTGTCCTGCTTCAACACGATTACCTGATGCAACAACAGATGAAAAATGACTGTATAGCGCATACAATCCGTCATCTTGCAAAATCATAAAACCATTTCCTGATTCGTAATTGCAAAATCCTTCCCAGTATGTACTTTTTTTGCCGTTAGTCATAGGATCACAAGTATTTTTAGACTTACAATTTGTTCCCGTGCGGCTACCCCCGTTTACATTTTTACATCCTGAATATAATCTAAGTATTTGCCCTCCTTTGCTTGCATAGACAGGTGTACCGGTCGCAACTGCAAAATCAACTGCTTTGTGTCCGCTATGATAAACCTGTGAAATCCTTGGGTTACCTGAAAGCGGCCACATTTGACTTGACGAGTCAACAGTTTTTGAATTTGCTGAAGCAAAACCTCCAAGGCTTGGAATAGAGATTATAAGTGATATTAAGACTGCTAAAATAGTACCTCGTTTCATGACTTTTAAATCCTCTCCTATATTTGTTTGAGTTACTCTTAAATTCTCGTTAATGCTCATTTTTTCGTAGTATTACGTACTTTTCCGTTGCTTTGCTTATATGGTATTCTCTGGTCATCTACTCCAGGCTTACGGAGAAAAAGCAATATTATAAGTGAGTATCGAAACCGTTTTTCTCAGTGCATTACTGCCAACTCTTTCGCTTGTGTTGTATAGTATTCCGAGTTCTTCTGCCACTGAGATATATCCCAAAGGATATCCACCAGCGGACAATGCTTCACTTTCAAATCCTATCGTCCGCACCAAGACGGCCACAGCTTGCTCGTACAGTAAAGTATCAGACGGCCCAAAGTTGCCTTCGCCATATCCACTGAAAAGCCCCAACTCCACTGCTTTTGCTACATACCCTGACGCCCAATGTCCCTGCGGCACGTCCGAAAAGCCGCTTTCTGTAATCAAAAGTGCCTCATCCTCAACTCCGAGCAGCCTGCACATCATTGTGGCAAACTCCGCGCGTGTAATTGTGCTGTCAGGATTGAAGTTGCCGGTTTCATCGCCCCTCAAAATCCCAATCTTTGCCAGAGTGTTTGCTGCTTCCGCATAGTCTGCGTCATATGGCACGTCCGGAAAGAATTCAAAGTCATTCGCCTGTGCTGGGGTACCGAGCAAAAATGCGCATACTATGATCACTGCTAATCCGTGTTTGATATACTTCATTATCATACCTCCAAGCAAATGATTTTTTACAGTCCTGCGTATCGTGTGACAATACGCAGGATTGCCGCCATAGATATTTAACCAATCCTAAACCTATACTCAGTTTCCACGTGCATATCAGAGGTTGCCGCCGGAGCTGTGCCAGATCGCCAATCTGACCAGTTTCCCCAGCGCCAGAAGTTCCATGTTCCGGATACTGAGCGTGATCTGTACTCCGTTATTGTCGTCGTGCCGCTTGCTACTCTTGTCTCGAATGAGCCGCCCGGTGCGCTTGGTGAACTGATGTCAACTTTGAACCAATTGTCCGATGATGTACCATATGCGGCGTAACCGCCGAACGTATTAAAATAAGGCAACTGTGAATCGGTTTGTTTGGTCGCAAACTTTAAATCCGTACCGCGACCGGGATTACGCGAATAAGTCATCCACATTGAACCGTTGTACATGTAAGTATACCGGTAATAATTGTAAACGGTCTTATAGGTTGTTTCCTGCCTTGTCCGGGTTTCAACCTCCAGCGCACTGCTTGATGTAATCGGCGTCGTAGTCCAGGCGCTCCACGCTCCCGTGGTGGCTCCGGAACTTCCTGATGCTTCCCATCCGGGGAGCGTAGGAGTATTAGCGGTTGTTGTTTCTCTTAGACGTGTCCGGTGTCTGATTTCGGTCGCTGTTGCGCCTGCAGGGGGAGTGCTTGAGGGGAGCCAGTCTGTCCAGTTTGAAGTTGTGGAAGGAGTAGTAGTAAACTGTCGGGTTTCGCTTTTTAGTTCTTGACCGCTCACAATTGCATAGAACTGATAGTAGTATGTCGTATCGGAGGTCAGACCTGTAAGCTCATACCAGATGTCAAACGGATTCTTTGTAAAGTTGATGACGTCGGAATCAACAATCTTCATACTACCGGTTGATGTTCCTAAATACAGGCCGACCGACGATGGACGTGTTCCTGTGTACGAGCATGACGCATCTACTCTAGTCGTTGTTGATGTAATGTTTGAATGACCTTTAACTGTGAGATTCACACCACCGACTGTCACGGTACAAGTTGCTCTTCTGTTTCCGTCTGCTGTCGTCACAGTAATGGTCGAAGTTCCCGCACTTACAGCAGTGACAACTCCGCTACTCGTAACCACAGCTACGCCAGTGTTGCTACTTGACCATGTAACATTTTTGTTTGTCGCATTTGCAGGCGTAACTGTTGCTGAAAGAAGTTCAACTTGACCTATGCTAAGAGTGACGTTGTTCTTGTTTAGAGAAACCCCCGTTACTGAAGAGGAAGACATATTGTTGATTGTGTCATAATTGCTCGCCCTATACACATCCTTTACCGCAGATCTAGCGAACGCGACGCCGGTTCCATAATAAACCCTATTTAGTTGGCCCGCATTTGAATCGTAGAGAATCACGCGATTTTGAGAATCGAAACGCAGAAATATGCCTACATGACTAACATCTCCGTCCGCATTTTTTATTCTTACAAAATCACCGAGTCTTGCCTGATTAATACCAATGCGCGTAATGTTTCTCCCCGAACTTGCCTCTGCCTCGGTTGCATTAAGCCCAAAAATATAATAAAACGCATACCGCGCAAAAGCGTAACAACTTGAAGCGTTCAGTAATCTCATACCATTTGTATAGCCAAGGCGTTCAGTCATTACTTTATGCAATGTGCAATTACCAGACACAGTGCATGAGCGAAACCGACTATGGTCAGTACATGCTCTATTATTTACAGAAAAGTACGAACCGTCGGGAAACATATCTATTAGCTGATTAACCCTGTCTTGCACGTTACCCGAAGCTACCGGTGGTGTACTTGCTGCTGCTGAGGTAAAGTGAGATGGGGAAATTTGAAAGACTAAAACCATAATGCAGAATAAAGTTGCTATTGTCTTCAGCCTTCGATTCTTTAATGTGTTCATTGTTATCATCCTTTCTATAAGTAGTCTTCGTTCACAGGGGGCCTGTCATAGAAATCATCTCCATCCACATAATCGTAACCATTCGCCGGGTTGAATACCATCTCATTTTGCTCTATACGTCCAAATGTAATAATACTCTCCTGCCGTGTGAAATTACTCAGCGGGGTAAATGTTGGTGGCTCCGATCTTGTGCCAGTCATAATCCCATTTGCTCGGACAAAGTTGATGCCATCAAGAGCCCAAATTGCAGCATCGTTCATATCGGCGTAATCAGAAAGCGGGGGATTGTCCACATTCGCACCTAACGCCCTGCATACATTCATAAGCATGGTCGCCGCCTGTTGACGATCAAATAGACCACTTGGGTTAAACACACCAGGTGTAGTAGCGGTGGGTGTTCTTGTACCATTGGTGACGCCAAGCCGATAAGCGGCAAGTATGATGGGATCGGTTGTATCGCTGAATGTATGCCCCATCCTGTCGGTAATACCACGCTCATTTACTATCTCGTCAATGGACTTAACCATTTCGCACTCCATCCAGTTAATCGCTAGTCGGCAAAACTCCTCACGAGTTATAACGCTGGTGTAGTTGTCTTGCAGGTCTATCGGAATAAAGCCTTTATTATATGCCTCCTGTATTTCTTCTTGCGCCCATGCGCTTGCTGTGTTGAGATTGGGCGCAGATGTTTCAAATGCGACTGCTAAATGTGTTGCAATTACCGGTATTAGTACCAAAATCAAAATTAGTGCTAATGTCATTCGTTGGAGTTTTTTCATCCTAATCGACCATCCTTTCTTATGATCGCTGTTAATCCGTGTTTTATAAACTTCATTATTATTCCCCTTTCTTTGTCTTTCCGTGATTACCTCCGACGGACGGACAACCCCCTATCAGCTTGGGACAAAAGTGCTGTCCCCCTTCGACGCGAAGGGGGCGTTTGCCCGCCCGTCGGGTTTTTCCGGAAAGCCATAACAAAAAGCGCGCAGGGGGCATTTTTGCCTTGCCTACGCGCTAAAAATAACGTTTTCTACGTTTTCAGCGTTTTATTCACATGAAACCCAAAGCAACCACGGCGAAATCAGCTTGAAAAAATCTGTATAAACAGATATACTGACTGCGTCGTAGCGGCGGGATTTCCCGTGTTTGTAGGCGTTGACTTAAAGCTGTTCCCTACATACGCCGTGCGGTGTGTCACCACCACACGGTCGCTGCGGCCCTTATTATGGCCTTTCTGGTAAGCATATTATCATAGGAGATAGGCATTATCAAGGTTTTTTGAGGAAAAATTCTGGAAAATAAAGAGGCTATGTGGTAGAATGTGTATGTTCGGGTCGCTAACTGATACAAGTGAATAAGCCTATGCTAGCATCGGGACAGAAAAGCTGGAGAATCTTAGTCAGCCAGGAGGGTAATTATGAATAAGGGCGCTGATTTAAGTACATTAGTTTTTGATTCTGCGGTTGCGGAGAAAGCGGCAACTATGTTTGCGCCCAAAGACTGTTTTATATCAAGGGATGATGCGATTGCTGCAGCCAAAGAGTATGCACAACTTATTAGGGCTCAGTTATACAACGATGCAAGAGTGTTTGTATTCGGGTCAGCGATCACTGGAAATACAAACAAGGACAGTGATATTGATATTGCCATTGTTTCAGAGAAAATCAACGATAATCTTTTTGCTGCTGACTTTGAGTTAACTGAATTAGCCAGGATGGTTAGTTGGGATATTGAGGTTCACACGTTAGCTTGGGAGGACTGGTGCAATGGAGATCCTCATGTACTTGAAGTTAGAAAATGGGGGGTTGAGGTTTGAACCCTGAAATAACCACTTATCAATTAATAGCTTTTTAACTTTTTGTGCGCATTGTCGGAAACACGATCGAATGGGCGGGAGGACAAGACATTGCCCCGCACGAACTTTACGATTACTCTGTCCCTGCGCAAGTAACGGAACAGATTGGAGTGAACTAACACGAGTGAAGTTGATAGTAATAATAGTTGTTCTCTTGCTGGCGGCATATAAGCTTCTGTTGGATTATCTTGATTACAGGAATCTGAATGCGCCGGTTCCCGATAACGTCAAGGATATATATGACGCGGAGACATACTCAAAGCGGAACAAATACGAAGTGGAAAGTACGAAATTGGCCCTTATAGAGCTACGGTGATGATGAGTCTTGTCAATAGCGGGAATGACCATTTTTCGTACTATTTGAGCCTTTCAAAAGGAGGCACCGACTGCATATCTTGCGGCCATTGCGAAAGCAGATGTTCCTTTGGAGTACCGATCATTGAAAACATGTCGGCAGCGGCAAGGCTGTTCCAAAACGGAGGGCAAGCGTAAATGCTCGGAGCGATCATAGGCGACATCGTAGGGTCGCGTTTTGAATTTCATATGGGTGTCCCCGGGTCGAAATGGTATCATTAATTCAGTTGCGTTCTATTATTGTTGGTGTATAATACAAAATGGATGGTGGTGTCGTATCTTTTTGTTGTAAAGGAGGCGGTGAAAAATGGCCAGGAATAAGTGGACTTTTGGCGTAGGGACTATCGGGCGTGATATGGTCTATTCGCTTGTCAGCATGTTTTTGATGTTTTACATGACCGACATTATTAACGTGCCGACAAATGTATTCGCTGTGATAACGGTCTTTGTTGTGATCGCCCGCGTGTTTGACGCGGTTAACGACCCGTTTATGGGCCTTGTCGTGGACAACACAAAAACCCGGTTTGGCAAGTTCAAGCCCTGGATAGCTTTCGGGGCGCTGACATCCGGGATATTGACGCTCCTTATTTTCGCGGGGTTCAATATTTCATGGAATATGTATGCCGTCCTGTTTTGCATCTTGTATCTGCTTTGGGGAATCGCCTTTACGACCAACGATATCGCTTACTGGTCGATGCTGCCCGCACTCACATTCGACCAGAAAGAGCGCGAGAAGATAGGCTCGATCGCGCGAATCTTTGCGAATGTTGGGCTGTTTTTCGTGGTAGCGGGCATCGTTCCGCTGACTGACGCGCTTAGTGAGCGTTTCGGCAGTCCGGCAAGAGGGTATTTTGTATTCGCTCTCATCGTTGTGGCGGTCATGTGGGTAGGCCAGCTTGTCACTTTGCTCGGCGTAAAAGAGCCGAACATGACAAAGGCCCAAAAAAGCACCCCCATAAGGGAGCTTTTGACAGTCATCTTCAAAAATGACCAGCTTCTGTTTACCGCCGTATCCATGTCTCTGTTTATGATAGGCTACATGACGACGACGGGTTTCGGGCTGTATTTCTTCAAGTACGCTTACGGCGATGAGGGCATGTTTTCGATATTTGCCTTGATCCTCGGGGTATCGCAGATAGCGGCATTGGCTGTGTTCCCACTTTTTTCAAAAAAATGGAACAGGCGTACGCTCTACACCCTTGCCGTCATCCTTGTGGTTTTGGGGTATATCGTATTCTTCTTTGCCCCGACGAATACTATGTTGTTTATAGGAATAGCCGGCGTGCTGCTGTTTGTCGGGCAGGCGTTTATACAGCTCCTTATGCTCATGTTCCTGGCTGATTCGGTTGATTACGGGCATTTCAAGCTGGGAAAACGCAACGACAGCATAAGCTTCTCGCTCCAGCCGTTCATCAACAAGCTCAGCGGCGCAGTCGGCAACGGCGTAGTCGGTCTTGTTATCATTATATCCGGTATCAAGGATGCGGAAACCGCCGCAGACGTAACTGACGGTGGTTTGCTGATGATGAAGGTCGCCATGCTGGTATTCCCACTTGTATGTATCGTAGTCAGTTTCCTCATCTATCGCCTGAAATACATCATCGACGAGAAAAAGCACGCAGAGATAATGACCGGCCTCAAAAAACGCGGCGAACTAATAGACTCTTAAAAACTCAAAAAAATGGAGGATGTAAATTGATAGATCTTACAGACTGGCCGGAATTTCAAAGACGTACGCTTGATATACCGCCCCGGAAAATGTTGGTGAAAGCGCTCACGTTATTTGGTGATTTTGCCGGCGTCGCCGTTGATCTTGGCTGCGGGAGCGGGGTTGACACCATAAAGCTTGTCGAGCATGGCTGGAAGGTATACGCCGTAGACTCCGTGCCTGACGGGTTCGATAACATCAGGGCAAAACTGCCGGCTGATAAGCGGGATAATGTCGAGTTTGTTCATGCTCATTTCGAGGATCTGGACATTCCGGAAACCGACCTCATATACTCCAGCTTCAGTATCCCCTTTTGCAAACCGGAATCCTTTGACGACTTTTGGGCTAAAATCGTAAACGCGATAAGACCCGGGGGCAGATTCTCGGGAAACCTGTTCGGCGAAAAGGACGAATGGATATACATGCAGGACGTGACGTTTATTACGATCGACCATATAGATGAACTGTTTAAAGGTTTTGAAATAGAGTATTTCAAGGAACAATACTCGGAGGGCCCGTCGGTACTGACGCCGACAAAACTATGGCATCTGTTTGAGATCGCCGCTAAAAAAAGGTAAAGTATTAGTAACTTAATCTTTCGTAACCGCAATAAAAAACAAGAAAATCGTTCCCCCGTCTACTGACCACTGACCACTGACCACTGACAACTGCGGCTTGTCCGCTTTAGGTGCTACGCAACGATCCTTCCGTCGGCCAGATTGTTTCCTTTAACAATTATCGTTGTCCCCGCGCGCAAGGGTGCGCCGGTCTCCAGTCCGTCGCGTACCAGATAGATGTCTCCGAACTCGAGCAGGATCTCGACGTTTACCCTCTCGGCCCGGACGCCGGTTTGGATATAGACAAAGGTTGTACCGTTGTCGTCAAGATGTATCGCTTCTTTCGGAACTCTTATACCGGCAACGGCGTCAAAGATCACCTCGGCCTTTAAGTGCCTCAGCATAGTTAAGTTATGGACGCCCCTGTCGCTGGAAAACAGGACGACACACATGCCGTCCTCGCGCCTGCCGATGCTTTCTACAAGCATGTCTAAAGCCGCGTGGTAAGCTCCGGAAAACTGCAGCGTCATCTGCCGTCCAATCGACAGACGCGAGGCGTCGCCTGCGTCCATAACGGCTGCATAATACCACTTAAACGCTGTCACCAGCTTGCCGGTTTCGTATATTCCGTACGGGTTTTTAAAAAGCTCAGCCAACTCCGATGGTCTGAGCTCCATGATCATGTCCGGCTCGATATGTTCGAATCCGTCTACCGACTGCGAAAAGAAACCGCTGGACGGGGCGGAGATGGTCCTCATGTCTACGCTTCGGCGTTCCAGATAATCAAGACGCGCCCAAAGAGCCGGCAGATCGGCGTCGGGTGCGGTGTTTTCTGTGAAAACATGAGTTTCCACTCTTAATGATAACTCGTCTAGGTTGTTGAGATTACCGCTGTGTATCGCTCTGGAGAGGTCTAAAACACTCATCTGCGCTGCTGTTTCGGCGCTGACATTTTTTTCTGAAGCCTCTATCTGCGCGATCCTCAGCCTGATCGCACGGATCTCGCTTGCCGTCTCGAGCGCTTCGCGGCTCAAGTATTCGACCGCAAAGACCTGACCTGAAGCAACTCTTTCTCCCTCGCCCACGATCGGCAGAGTCGATTCGCTGAGTTCCGCCATTATCGTTTCTGAGCGGACTATGTACCCGTCGGCCGGAAAAGTCTCTTCGATGACATAGTTTATTGCCGGAGCTGTCACAAGAATGTTTCTCGCCGAATTATACAGGGATATACCTACATAGCTCGTCACGGCGATAAACAACAACGCCGTCGTAAGCTTTATGAAAAAGTCGCTTCTCTTCACGCACTGCTCCAATTCTCAATTGTCCGCGCCAAATCTGACCACTGATCGCCTGTTTGTCCGGCAGGCAGGCCGACTAACGGACACTGCGCAGGTTCTATCCACTTTATGTCTTTGTCGCGCCGCAGCCATGTGAGCTGGCGCTTAGCCAATCGTCTCGACTCCATTTTGATCGTTTGTGCGGCGGTTTCTAAACTGTTCTTGCCAAAGATTACGCCGATGATTTCCGTATAACCTATAGCCTGCATAGCTGTGCATCCGGGTTCGACGCCCATTTCAAGCAGATTTTTGACTTCTTCTAAAAGCCCGGCGGAAAGCATCCTGTCAACGCGCCGGTCTATTCGCTCATATAACTGTGCTCTGTCCGAAAACGTGAGCGCGATTTTTTTTGACTCATAACGGGGCGGCAAACGTTTCGTTTCTCTGTCGTGCTGCGAAATCGTTTTCCCGGTAATATTGTAAACTTCCAATGCCCGGACGATCCTCTTTTTATCATTAGCGTGCAATTTTGCGGCGCTATCGGGGTCAAGTTTGTGAAGCTTACGCAGCATAGCCTCGCCGCCGATATTGTCATATTCGGCTTGAAGAGTCTTTCTCAGTTCGTTGTCGCTTCGCTGTGAAAACTTACGCCCGGCCAGCAGTGAATCAATGTACAGCCCCGTTCCGCCTACCAGTACGGGCGTCATGCCACGGCTCAAAATATCATCAACACAGCGCACCGCGTCGGCAACGTAACGCGCGACTGAATAATCCTCCCAAGGTGCGACGACATCCAGCATATGATGCCTCACGCCAAGCGTTTCTTCCTCTGTTGGCTTCGCCGTACCAATATCCATATGCTTATAAATCTGCATCGAGTCCGCCGATACGACCTCCCCGCCCAAAGTCAAAGCAAGCCTCGCGCCCAGCGCTGTTTTTCCCGTTGCCGTCGGCCCCGTAATGACGATCACATTCTTTTTTTTCATATCAATTATCAACTTAAGTTTCACATCTTAGACTAATCCCTAATCCCTAGTCCCTAATCCCTCTCAAGTTTCGCATCTGCGAAACTTGAGTTATCAACAAAGCATTCTGCATTACTATATCCTCTTGAAACCCCTGTCAAGTGTGGCTTTGGTGAGTTCAAAGGCTACCGGCCGCCCATGCGGACATTGAGATACTTCGCCGGACATGACCCTTGAGGCAAGAACCTCCAGTTCATGCGCGGCGGACGACTTACCCGCCTTTATCGCGGACTTGCAGGCGATCATGCGAAAAATGTTGTCCCGCCGCGCCGGTCCCGCCGCGCCGCCGAGTTTTAGTTCATCACATATCTCGGACAACACCTGCTCTGTGTCGCTAATGTCTATCTCCGCAGGAATGCGGCGAACCGCGATCGAATCGTCGCCGAAGCTTTCGATAGAAAAGCCAAGTTTGTCAAGCATATCCGCGTTATCAAGCAAAAGAGCTGCATCTTCAAACCCGAACCTGCAGACGACAGGGGTGATGACCGACTGAGACATCGGCTCGTAACCATCGGCCCGCAGCGCGTCGAAGTGTATGCGCTCATGCGCGGCGTGTTTATCAATAAACCAAACCCCGCCCCGGTACTCAACAATAATATAAACCTTAAGCGCTTCCCCAATCACTCTGATGTCAGTGTCGGAAGCAAATTCAGAATTCGGAATTCGGAATGAGGCAAATTCGGAATTCGGAATTTGGAATTCGGAATGACCCTCTCGTTTCGTTGCGCTACTCAATTCAGCATTCAGCATTCTGCATTCTGCATTACTCGTCTCCCGCACCGTAACGTCCCCTAATTGTGAATTGTGAATTGCAAATTGTGAATTGTGCGGCTTCTCGAATTCGGAATTCGGAATTCGGAATTCGGAATGACCCTCCCGTTTCATTGCGCTACTCAATTCTGCATTCTGCATTCTGCATTCTGCATTACTCTTCTCGCGTTCCGTAACGCTACTCAATTCCGCATTCCGCATTCCGCATTCCGCATTTGATTTAGCGCTCAAAGCAGCGTAATAAACGCAGTCAAAAATCTGTTTGTCAGAGACGAACTTGACTTCGGCTTTAGTGGGATGGACGTTTACGTCAACATTGCTGAGTCCGGTCGTTATATACAGCGCACATGAGGGGTATCTGCCGGAAGGTAGGTTATTTACATAAGCCTGCTCAAGCGCGGCTTGAAGAGTCCTTGAGCGGACAGGCCTGCCGTTAATGAAAAAGAACTGGTAGCTTCTGTTCCCCCGCGCTGCGGCGGGCAAACAGACATAACCCTCCGCCGAGACGCCCTCATCCTCAGCCATTACATGCAAGAGCCCAGCGAAAAACTCACGGCCGAACAGGCTGTATATGCAAGAGTCGATCCGCGAATCACCGGGCGTATGATATTCTGTTTTACCGTCTCTGATAAAACGGATAGACACATCAGGGCGGGACAATGCACAGCGCACCACAACGGCAGAGATTGCGGAAGCTTCCGCGCGGTCGGTTTTCATAAACTTCAGACGCGCCGGTGTGTTAAAAAACAGATCGCGCACTATGATTGTCGTACCTTCCGGACAGCCCGTAGGGGACATATCAGTGACTGTTCCGGAGTCGAGAGTAAGAGAGACACCTTCGGCCGGGCCGCACTCGCGCGTTAACAGTTCGATACGCGAGACCGCAGCGATAGCCGCGAGCGCTTCGCCGCGAAAGCCCAGAGTTCCGATGGCCTCCAGACCCTCCGGCCCTCGCAGTTTGCTGGTAGCGTGGCGCAAAAAGGCGGTTTTGGCATCCTCCGGCGCTATACCGCAGCCGTTATCAGTTACGCGGATAAATGTCATGCCGCCGGCGTTTATCTCAACCGTTATTATCCCCGCGCCCGCGTCAATAGAGTTTTCCATCAGTTCCTTTACGACGGAAGCCGGCCTTTCAACAACCTCGCCCGCCGCTATCAAGTCCGCCACATGCGGATCCAATTCAAAAATTCTGGGCAAATTACTCCCCTCTATCTGTAAACAATAGGTAGCCCCTTAACATTGACAGGGTCAACGTCCAAAAGAGCTATGTCGCCAACGGTGCAGTCTACCTTTGTCACGTCTACCATGGTGTGCATAAGGCCTACGCTTCCGAGGACGCGCGCCTTTTGCCCGTTAACTCTGACATATGCTTTCCTGCGGCGGTATCGTATCAGGTCGAACAGGCTTCTCTCGACGATATAGCGGTCTACCCCAAAGCCGTGGTAATAACCTACCGACAGTATCGCTATTTTCGTCGGAGCTTTTGTCACAAAACCGCGTTCCGCGCCGATCGTGTGACCCTTTGGATACCAGCCGACCTCCTCAAGCCCCGCTTCGATGTATCCGACACGGGAAAGACCTTGTATGGTCTTACCCGGAATTCTTCCGGAAAGTGCGGTATCAACGCGAACTGCGTCCATATGTTCTATATTATACTTAAAAAGAGCTGCGGAGTCGCACGCATGCGCCGCGCCCGGCTCAAGCCCCATGTCGATGATCCTGTCAAGAACTTCGTTAAACTTGTCAAGCTGGAGTAATGTGGACTTTTTGCTGCGCCATGAGGCGGAAAAGGTCGTAAACGTGCCGACGACGTTCAGACTTGACATATATTTATAGATAGCCGCGACCCTGTCAAGCTCTGTCGGTTTAAATCCGTAACGGCCGAGACCGGTGTCGATCTTGACCTGTATATCCGCAACTGTCCCGCGTGATTCGGCAAGACCGTTGATTGCAACCGCAGAATCATAAGAGCCCGCAGTACATATAACACCAAGCGACAGCATTTCAGAAATTTCATTAGGATCCGCCGTACTGCGCAGCATCATTATACGCTCTTTTGTAAATCCGCTCTTACGCAGGAGCGCGGCGTCGCCGGGATCGGAAACGGCAAAGTTTCGAATTCCTTCATCCCTCAGAAACTGCGCGACAGGCAGAAGCCCCATCCCGCCCGCGTTTGCGCTGAGATCTACGATCACTGCCGCTCCCTCCGCGCAGTCTTTGATAGCACGTAGGTTGTTTCTAACCACGCGCAGGTCGATTACGAGGTTTTTCATATCATCTGTCCTCCAGATTGTTCAACGCGTACACTTTGGTAACAGTCATTTTATCACAGTCCTTATTACATAGGCAAATCCTTTTTTACTCAAAATACTTACATGTTGTAATTTTCGGCATAAAATGATAGTATCATCATCATGAGTAACAGATACGAAGTTTCGGTAACTGAGATCGAAAAACAAAAATCAATAATGCGGCGTATCCGGGAAACGTTCGGTACGCGGCGGACGCCGGTTTTGGCGTACGTAGATACTTACGGGTGCCAGCAGAACGAGGCCGACAGCGAAACCCTGCGCGGTATGCTCCGCGAAATGGGCTGCGATTTCACATCTGACGAGTTTGCGGCGGATATTATCGTTATTAACACTTGCGCCATTCGTGAAAACGCAGAAAACAGGGTTTTGGGTAATGTCGGCGCTCTGGTACACACAAAAAAGGCAAAACCCTCGCAGATAATAGCGTTTTGCGGATGTCTTGCGGCGGCGCCGGAAACGGCGGATAAGATTCGCCGGTCATACAGGCATATAGACCTGTTATTTTCACCGAACATGCTTTGGCGTTTCCCGGAGCTTCTTGACCGTGTGCTGACCGCATCGGGACGCGTTTTCGACTTTGGCGGCGAAGGGGCAATAGCTGAAGACCTCCCCTTGCACCGCGACGGGACTGTCAAAGCCTGGCTTCCTATCATGTATGGCTGCGACAACTTCTGCTCATACTGCATCGTACCGCATGTCAGGGGCAGAGAGCGAAGCCGCAGGCCGGAAGTATTGATAGAAACAGCACAGAAACTCGTCTCTGAAGGGTATAAAGATATCACCCTTCTCGGCCAGAATGTCAACTCCTATGGCGCAGGGTTGGGAACCGGGGTCGATTTTGCCTCGCTTATTCGCCGGATAAACGATATCGAGGGTGAGTTTCTTATCCGCTTTATGACCAGTCACCCCAAGGATGCGTCCGGGGAACTGTTCAGAGCTATGGCGGAGAGCCAAAAAGCCGCGCGGCATATACATCTGCCGTTCCAGGCAGGCAGTGACCGCATACTCAGACTCATGAACAGGGGCTACACGCAGTCCGGGTATCTTGAAAAGATTGCGGCAGCGCGTGAGCTTATGCCGGAAATTGTGATTACAAGCGATGTTATCGTCGGCTTTCCCGGCGAGACGGACGGGGAGTTTGAAGATACGTTGAATCTGGTTGAAAAAGCCCGGTTTGATGCGATGTTCACATTCATATACTCAAAGCGCCCCGGCACACCGGCGGCGGAATTGCCTGATACGTCAACACGTGAAGAAAAGCAAATAAGGTTTGACAGGCTGCTTGAAATGCAAAACTCGATTTCTGCGGAGAAACATCGGCAATACACAGGCAAAACAGTGAGAGTCCTTGTGGACGGTGAGTCTCAAGACGCCCGTTATCCCCTAAATGCGCGAACAAACGGAGGAAGGCTTGTGCATTTGAACACAGAGGAGAGAGTTAATAAATTCGGAATTCGGAATTCGGAATTCGGAATAAAGGACGGGAGAGACGGACCAATCCTGCAGCAAAGTTGGGAGAGAGGCGATAAGCGAGGGGCGGTGAGTGATTCAGCCCTGATTGGCAGATTTGTCGATGTAGAGATCACGCATTGCAACTCATGGTCGTTGTTTGGAGTTCTGAGTATGGCGTAATGATGCGGGGGGTAGCTATGAATCATAAAATAAGGATATACCGCGAGGGTGAGCTTATCTGTGAGACGGAAGGGCTTGCAGGTGAGACGATTCTGGAGCGGGTCAGCGCGGCGGGGGTGTTTTTAGACGCGCCCTGCGGCGGGCATGGGAAATGCGGCAAATGCCTGGTGCATTTGGGCAGCCCGGACGGCGAGCGGGTCCTCGCGTGCAAAACGCCGTTAGATGGAGACTTAGACGTATTTCTGCCGGACAAGATGGAAATGAAGATCGCCGGGGCACAAAATCGGAATTCGGAATTCGGAATGCAGAATTCGGAATGCAGAATGCAGAATGCAGAATTAGCTGGCGCAGCCCGCTTTGGGGTGGCGGTCGATATTGGGACTACTACGGTCGTCGCTCATTTGACCGATATCGAAACCGGTGCGCGGATCGCAACGGCGAGCGGGGTTAACGCCCAGCGTCCCTACGGAGCGGATGTCATAAGCCGGATACAATACTGCACGGAAAACGGCCATGAAACATTAACGCGGCTCATCAGGGGGCAGCTTTCGGAGCTTATTGAAAATATCTGCGCCGCATCCGGAAACAATGCAAAGGATATAGAGTATGTTTCGATCGCGGCAAACACGATAATGGAGCATCTGGCCGCAGGGTACTCGCCCGTAGGCATGGGTGTTGTGCCGTTTGAGCCGGTCAGCCTGTTTGGGGAGGAACTTCCGGCGGGGGACGATCTGCCCGTCTCCGCAGACGCGAAGATATACTTTGCGCCCGCGATATCGTCCTATGTCGGCGGAGATATCACAGCGGGGATGCTTGCGGCGGGACTGGAAGATACGGACGGACCTGCAGTATATCTCGATATCGGCACCAACGGTGAGATAGCGTTAAAAAAGGGCGATAAGTATTACTGCTGCGCGACTGCGGCCGGACCGGCATTCGAAGGCGCGGAAATCACTATGGGAATGGCGGCGGTAAACGGCGCGATAAACCATGTCAAATGGGACGGTGGGCTTGAGATCTCGGTCATCGGTGACGCCCGGCCGCGAGGCCTTTGCGGATCGGGACTGCTGGACGCATTAGCTGTATTGCTTGAAACAGGCGCGGTCGATGAAACGGGCAGACTGCTCAGTGCGGATGAGATAGATCACGATATCGCGGGATGTATAGGTGAGGTCAATGACAAAAATGTATTTTGGCTATCAAAAGGCGACGGCGGTGTTCACATGGCCGCTTCGGATATAAGAAAGCTGCAACTGGCTAAATCGGCCATCGCAGCAGGGATAAGGACTCTTTTGCATCATGCGGGGATCGAAATCAAGCAGGTTAGGTCATTTCTGCTGGCAGGCGGATTCGGCAGCTTTATGGATCAAACCAGCGCTGCGCGGATAGGACTGTTCCCGAACAGTTTTCTGCCTGTCGCTAAAACTTTGGGAAATATGGCGGGGGAAGGCTCGGCAATCGCGTTGTGCTCCGAGGCTGCGCGGGATGCTCTGATCCGTATGCGCGAGCGGTGCGAGTATATTGAACTCTCGACAAGCATGGTATTTAATGAACAATTTGTAGAACAGATGATGTTTTAGGAGGTAATTTATGATCGACCGGGAAAAATTTGCCGAGTGGGCTGAGCGGTGCGGGTTTTCATACAGTGCGCCGTTGGATATTTCAACGCTTGAGTTTTTGCAAGATGTGCGTGATATGTGTAATGCGAAGCAATGCGACAGGTATGATACATCATGGTCATGCCCGCCTGCGTGCCCTTCGCTTGAGGAAATGCGCGACCGCGTCAAAAGTTATGGCGGAGGTCTGCTGGTGCAGACAGTGGGCGACCTTGAAGACAGTTATGATTGGGAAGGCATTATGGAGGCGGGGGCGCGCCATAAAGTAAACTTCGGAAGGATGTGGGATGAACTGGAAAAAGCATATCCGTCTGTTTTTGCAATGGGAGCCGGTGCCTGTATGCTGTGCGGGAAATGCACATATCCGGACGAGCCCTGCCGGTTTCCTGACAGAATGTCGGCCTCAATGGAGGCGTGCGGCCTGTTTGTCAGTAAAGTTTGCACGGACAATAACCTAAAGTACAACTACGGTCCGGACAAAATGGTCTTCACATCGTGTTTTCTGTTTTAGGGCAAATGGATGCTTTTGATATTTGATCTTGACGGCACGCTTTTTCAGGCAAAGCCGGTAGTGCTGCTTGCGGTGCGGCGCCTTTTCGAAGAGTTGGGTTTACCCGTACCGGACGAGGGTGCGGTTTTAAAAAACGCCGGACGCGGTGCTGCCGCTATGCTTGCCGCCGTTCTGCCGGAAGGCGTGGAAGCAAGCGCCGCAATGCCGCTTTTTTACAAACAACTGCGCTCAGCGATACTTGAGCGCGGCGAGCTATACGCCGGTGCCAAAGAAACTGTACGCAAGCTTTACGACGAGGGCCACAAACTTGCCATATGCTCGAACAGCCCCATGATATACATAGAGCTGGTTATGAAGCACACAGGGATCGGGGAGTTTTTTGCGCTTTGCCTGAGCGCGGAGGGACACCCCTCAAAAGCGGTGCAGATAGGCAAGCTTTTAAAACCGGGCGAAACCGCCATAGTCATCGGAGACACACATGGCGACTTGTCGGCAGCGCACGAAAACGGACTTAAAGCAATAGCCGCGGCATACGGCTACGGCAATAAGGATTTGCTCAAATCAGCGGACTATACCGCCCATACGCCGGAAGAGATATTGGATTGTGTGAGGAGATTGTGAAAGGAAAGAGAATATAGTGAAGAGAATTATTGGTATCTGTTGTATGGCTGCTTCCATTGTTCTTATGGCGCTGCCCGGTGGTGTTCCTGTCTGGGAAATGGCGGAATCCGGTCAGATGGGTTTGTTTTTTTATTCATTATCGTAGTCTGAAACCGATAAAACGGGGTCGGGAAACAAACTATCCTGAGGTGCGGCGCCGCTCACATACTGCATCTGTCTCCACTGATCTTTTGTGACAAGTACCGCGCGCGGTTTTGAGCCCTCGGATGAACCGACTATCCCCATTTGCTCCATCTGGTCGACTATCCTCGCGGCGCGTGAGTAGCCGAGTTTCAGCCTGCGCTGGAGCATGGATACGGACGCCTGTCCAGTCTCAAAAATAACGTCGACGGCCTGTGGGAGGAGTTCGTCGTAATCATGCCCTTCCGGATCATCTTTGGTCTTATCGCCGGAGGGTTTTTCCGCCGCCGCCTTTTCGATCTCGCTTATGACTTCTTCCGAATACTGTGTCTGTCCGCTCATACTCACATAGTCAACGACCTTTTCGCGTTCAGCGTCGGAGACCCAGGTGCCTTGTATCCGCATCGGTTTTGAAGTGCCTATAGGCGCGTAGAGCATATCGCCGTTACCGACCAGCTTATCGGCGTTGCCGCCGGCGTCAAGGATGATGCGCGATTCAAGTGCGCTTGAAACCTTAAACGATATGCGTGACGGTATGTTCGCTTTCATCAGGCCGGTAATAACATCCGCGCGCGGGCTTTGCGTCGCTATGATGAGATGCACGCCGGCGGCGCGGCCCATCTGAGCCACGCGGCATATAGATTCCTCGACCTCTCTTGCCGACGTCATCATCAAGTCCGCCAGTTCGTCTATAACAACTACGATCTGCGGCAGAGGCTCGTAGTCATCGGACTTTTGGGCGATATGATTGTAACCTTCCAGATCGCGGGAGTTTGTTTCGGCAAAGAGCGAATACCTTTTCATCATCTCTACGACCGCCCATTGGAGTGCGCCTGCGGCTTTTTTTGTATCGGTGACGACAGGTACAAGCAGATGAGGTATGCTGTTATAAACCTTGAACTCTACCATTTTCGGGTCGATCATTATAAAGCGCACGTCGTCGGGTGTCGCTTTATAAAGAATGCTCAGAATGATAGAGTTCATGCAGACGGACTTTCCCGAGCCTGTCGTACCCGCGACAAGCATATGCGGGAGCTTTGATATGTTGCCGACGATCTCCTCGCCGGAAATATCCTTACCTATGGCAAAAGTCAGTTTCGATTTTGCCTGTGAAAATGCCGGTGAGTCTATGATGTCGCGCAAATGGACCATACTGATGTTTTTGTTGGGGACCTCTATCCCTACGGTGGATATCTTGTTTGGCATGGCGGCAATACGGACGCCGCTCGTCCCCAGAGAAAGCGCGATGTCGTCGGCAAGGCCTGTCAACTTGCTGAGTTTGACGCCGGCTTCAAGTTCGGCTTCATATCTGGTAACAGCCGGGCCGCGCGTCGCGTTAGAAATATTTACGTTAACGCCAAAACTCGCGAAAGCGGCTTCAAGTCTCTCAGTGTTTACGCGAACCTCGTCGTTTCCTTCGGAGCCTGACTTAATCTTGCTCGCGGACAGCAGATCGTGCGGAGGAAATGTGTAAGCCAAACCTGAAGTGGTGTTTATGGTTATCAGTTCTTTTTTCTCTGCCTTCTTTGGGGTTGCTGCAGATTCATGCACAGGTTTGCCTTCGGGTTCGGGCGGGACGATCGTCTTTCCTTCGGGGGCGGGTGGCGTCAGTTTTGATGCGCCGCGTTTTCTCTCCATAAACGGGATGTCCAACGGTATATCTTCGATCTCCTTTTGCTCTTGAGAACTCTCCGCTTCGTCCTGCGTATCTTCATCAGAGTCTGCATCATGCCCGGAGACAAGTTGGGCGGGGGTCTTCACATGGGGATTCGTTTTGAAAAAGCTTTCCCTCGGCGGCTCCGGATCGCGTTCGCTTACGCTTTCTTCCTCATCAAGCGGTATGTCTATGACCTTCCTGCGTTTTGACGGCGCCGGCGTATCGGGTTTACGCGCGGGGGGTGCAGACTCCGGCTGCGGTTGAGGGACGTACTCGCGCCTTTCCCTGTTTCGCAGTGCGTCTATGAAACCAACAATAGTTTTGTTAAGCGCGGACAGTAGAAGGAAAAGCGCCATACATATAAATACTATCGTCGAGCCGATCATTCCAAACAGCCACAAAAAAAGTTCCGCGAGCGAGCCGGCGACAACGCCGCCGGCGTCAAGAGCCCTCCCATCCGACCATAATCCTGAGATCATAGCGAATGAGAATTCATACTCGGGAGTTTCTGCGAATATATGCGCAAGAGCGCCAACCGTGACGGTCAGCAGAAGAGCAGACACGACTCTGAACCGCACAGGGCGTCCCCTGTGGAAGCACAGGATCACAGCGCTCAAGAGCAGCACCGGCGCAAGAGCAAAAAAACCGGCGCCGACAAATCCTTTGACAATACCGGTAAAGAAGCCAATAAAGACGCCATCGCCACCCCAATATCCGATAAACGAGAAAACGGCAAGTAAAAAGAAAACGGCAGCCGTTATCTCACGTCGACGGGGAGTTCTGCCGCTATCCCCTCGTGTACGGGAATGTTCCCGCGATGACTTGCGCGAACCGCTCTTAGCGGAAGCGGTTGTTTTTTTTCGTTCAGACTCCGCCATATAGTTCGCCGCTCCCCCTAACCCGGACAAGCCGGAATTCATAATTCATATAACCAACCAACCACTTGCGCTCCGCAGAGCGCATCAGACCCTTAAAGCACATAAGACAGAATAATCGTCAGTGCGCCCACTCCCCAGCAGTAATAGGCAAAACTGCCGAATCTGCCTTTGGCCATAAGCCGGCGGATGAGCTGTATCGCAAAGAAACCTACCACTGCCGAGACTATAAAGCCGACTAAGTATACAAAAAAGAGTGAAAAGTCCGCGCCTTCTCTTATTGCCAGATACAGCGTTACTATCGTGGAACCAAGTACCGCCGGAATCGACAGCAAAAGTGAAAATCGTACCGCAAAACTGCCGCTCAACCCACGCGCAAGACCAACGGAGATAGTTGTACCCGAGCGAGACAGCCCGGGAAGGAGCGCAACGGCTTGAGCGAGGCCGATTATGATAGCATCAGCCAGGGTCATTGTTTTTTCTGTCTTTTTTCCTTTTTTAATGAGCCTGTCCGAAACGTATATAAGCCCTCCGGTGATGAGCAGCGCGAACCCGACAAAGCCTGTGATACCAAACAGCCTGCTTATGCTTCCTGTGAAAAATACCGCTACGAACATAGGCAGCGTGCCGATGATCACGAACAGAAGCGCTCTGCCGGATGGTTTCAGTACGACAGGCTCGTCCGAATCGGAATCCGCCCTCCTCCTCAAAAATTCCAACCCTTCAGAGATCATGGCAATGATCTCTGCCCTGTAGACCACGCAGATAGAAATCATTGTGCCAAGATGCAGAAGCACTTCGAAAAGCAGATTTCCGTCATCCGAGTATTCAAGATTAAACAGGTTTTGGAATATGGAAAGATGTCCTGAACTTGAAACAGGAAGAAACTCGGTGATCCCCTGAACAAGTCCGAGAAACAAGGACATGATTACCGACATAGCGTTTACCCCCCCATTAGATATTCCAGTTCTTTCTCCAAATCAAGGCGCGGGAAAATGATAGCTCCTTTTTTCACAGCGGCTGTCTTAGGAAGCGCGCCGAAAGAAAGCGTACTGTCATATTCGGTCAGGCTGCCTGACGCCCCTGTCTGCTCAAATATTTTTTTGCATGAGTCCGGCATGAACGGCTGCAGCATGACCGTACATATACGAATCGTTTCCAGCAAGTTATACATTATCGCGGCCAGCCGTGCCCGGCGGCTCTCATCTTTTGCGAGTATCCAGGGAGTCGTCTCGTCAATATACTTGTTTGCGCGGGAAGTTACTTTTAAAATCTCCAAAAGCGCGCTCTGAAATGCGAACTGATCCATGTGTTTTTCATATACGCTGTGCAGCGCCGCCGCTGATGAGAGGAGTTCGCTGTCTTCAGGGCAAACCTCATGCGTCTCCGGCAGTCTTCCGCCAAAATACTTCTCAACCATTGAGACAGTACGTGACACAAGGTTGCCGAGATCGTTAGCTAAATCAGAGTTTATTCTGGTTATGAGGAGTTCGTTAGTAAAGTTGCCGTCGGAACCGAACGGAAACTCTCGGAGCAGGAAAAAACGCAGTGCGTCAACCCCGTAGCGACTAGCAAGTATTATGGGGTCTTTGACGTTGCCTTTTGACTTGCTCATCTTGTCTCCGTCAAAAAGCAGCCAGCCGTGTCCGAATACTTTCTTAGGTACAGGGACGTCAAGCGCCATAAGCATAGCCGGCCATAATATAGAGTGCAGCCGCACGATCTCTTTGCCCATAAAATGAACGTCCGCCGGCCAGAAGCGCATATCGTCATATTTGTCATTCAAAAAACCCAGCGCTGTCAGGTAGTTAAACAGCGCGTCAACCCAGACATAAACCACATGTCCGGGGTCGAAATCGACCGGCACACCCCATGAAAATGAAGTGCGCGACACGCAGATATCCTCCAGACCCGGTTTTAAGAAGTTATTGACCATTTCGTTAACGCGGGTGCGCGGCTCCAAACTGCCCGCATCCATCATCTCCATCAGTCTGTCCGCATATTTGGATTGCCTGAAGAAGTACGCTTCCTCCTCGGCATATGCCACTTCGCGGTTACAGTCGGGGCATTTGCCGTCTACAAGCTGGCTTTCCGTCCAAAATGATTCGCATGGCGTGCAGTACTGTCCCTTATATGCGCCCTTATATATCTCGCCCCTGTCATAGAGAGCGCGGAAAACGTTCTGAATAGACTTTATATGATAATCATCCGTCGTGCGGATGAACCTGTCGTATGATATGTTCATCAGCTTCCACAGGTCAAGTATACCGCCCCGCCCGGTGACGATCTCGTCTACGAACTCTTTTGGAGAGATGCCTGCGGCCTTAGCGTTTTGTTCGATTTTTTGCCCATGTTCATCCGTGCCGGTCAGGAACAAAACTTCATAACCGCGCATTCGTTTATACCTCGCCATTGCGTCTGTCGCTACCGTGCAGTACGTATGCCCGATATGCAGCTTGTCTGACGGGTAATAAATGGGTGTTGTGATGTAAAATGTTCCTTTTTTCACGTAAGTTCCTCCTGATAACTCATCTTTCTCAGTTGCAAAACTCGAGAGTAGGGATTAGTCAAATAATGACCGCCCGGCGGTGTTTATACCATGTTTACATGGTATAATGAGGCATCTTTTTCGGTTCCGCCGAAACGGCGGGAGAAAAACTGCCATTTCCCGTATAATGATTGCGTAGCAGTCATTATACCATGTATTTATCAAATAATAAACCCTTTTTTTAGAGGGAGCCAGGTCGCATACCTACGGCGTGTTACACAGACCCCGGTGAGGAAGACGTTTATAACGTCTTTCGAGCGCAAGGGGTCTGTACTACGGCGTTATCTCGATAATCTGGATTCCTCTGCGCGCGGCATAATTTCGCGTGTACATAGTTCCGCCGATTTTTCCGTCGAAAACGGCGATCAGAACAGATGAGTTTTTTACCATGTAACGATTGCGGCGTTTCATACAATCCTTTGTATACTCAAGGCTGACATAGGTCCTGTAGTCACACTGAACTACAAGTCGGTCATATCTTTCGCGGTCCTCGTCCCGCCACCCGTCGGACTGTCCCTCGCAGGGGATGGCAGCTTCGATCGTGACGCAGGGGTAATCCTCCCGAAGCCTGATCGCGGCTTCGCAGAAATACGTGTCGCAGCCGCGCGCCATCCCGCAGATGAAATGCCTTATATCAGAGAAATAAACCCGCCGGAGCGTGTCGGTGAGTTTTTCTTTTAATGCCAGACACAGCGCGTCGTCCTCATTTGTGCCCCAAGGCAGTTTTTCGGGCCGATACCCTGAAAAACAGCAAGTGTTTTCCCGATTCATCATACAGCATCTTAAACAGACCAAGTCAATTAATTCAACAACAAATTGTTTACAAAATGAAAACATAACGCGAAACACTTGACAATTGATGCAGACGGTGTTAGATTATGTTTAGCACTCTACAAGGCAGAGTGCTAATCGGGCGCTATGGAGGGCGAAGTGGTTCTTAGCGAGCGAAAAAAAGAAATATTGCGTGTCGTTATTGAACAGTATGTTCAGACGGCGGAACCGGTGGGTTCAAAAGCCGTTGCATCTGCGCTGGGTTCATCTGTCTCATCAGCCACGATCAGAAACGAAATGTCAGAACTTGAGTCATTAGGACTATTAGAACAGCCGCATACTTCTGCGGGAAGGATACCGTCTTCGCTTGGATACAGGGTTTATGTGAACGAACTTATGCGCAGCCATAACCTGTCAAATGACGATGAACGCGAGATCAAAAGTGCGCTTAGCGGCCGCGCCGCAGGGCAGGAGACTCTTCTCAACGAGGCCGGGAATCTGGCATCAAGGCTGACAATGTATCCGGCATACGCCCTGACCACCACATCGGGAGTGGTCAGCATAGCGAGGTTTGATCTCATATTTGTCGACGCTAATACGTTTATCATTGTGGCCCTGCTCAGTAACGACACCGTCAAGAATAAGTTGGTCCATCTGACCGTTCCCGTAGAACCGGCGCTGCTTATAAAGCTGTCTACAGTCTTCAATGCAAGTTTTACAGGTATTCCGGAGGAAAGGATAACCTCTGCGCTGATTTCGTCAACGGAACGCGCAGTTGGAGACGCTTTCGGGATAGTCGCTGTTATCGCGGGCTTTGCTATCGAACTATTGTGCGAAGCTAAGTCCGGAACGGGGCGCGTTACGGGCGCGATGAATTTGCTCAGCCTCCCTGAATATAGGGACATTGACAAGGCGCAGCGTCTCATACGTTACCTGTCTGACGATAAGGAACTTGTCCGGCTGCCGTCTCCGGAGGCGGCGGGCGAGATTAAAATCACAATAGGTACGGAAAATCTGGCTGACGAACTGCGCGACTCCAGCGTGATGGCGGTCAGGTACGACGCGGGCGGTGAGATGCAGGGACTCATCGGCGTAGTCGGCCCCACAAGGATGGATTATTCAAAAGTGGCGGCACGGCTTACATACATAGCGCGCGGTCTGAGTTGGCTTCTTTTAGGCGGCGATATGATGCAAATATCAAGCAAGACAGGAGGAGATGATAATATTGGACAAGACGAGTAAGCGAAAGCCCGGTAGCGACGCAGTATTAAAAGCTGAGAGCGATCAGTGCTCAGCGGCCAGTGATCAGGAAACGGAGGATGTGACAAGTCGGGAGGAGATAATAACTGACGCATATGATACCGAATCACCCCCTGACATGCCGCAGCCGGATGATACCGCACAAGACCTTCTCACGGCTGAACGCGACAAATATCTGCGTCTTGCGGCGGAATACGATAACTTCCGCAAACGCAGCGCGAAAGAACAGCAGGCGGCGTACAGGGACGCCCGTGCGGATACTATAATCCGGTTGCTGCCCGTTTATGATAATCTGGAAAGAGCTTTAAAAATGACGTGTACGGACGAAGCGTTCTACAAAGGCATTGAACTGACGATGACCGGGCTGACAGAGGTTTTTGAAAATATGGGCGTCGTACCCATAAAGGCGCTGGGCGAGCCGTTTGACCCGGATCGCCACGATGCCGTAATGGTCATCGAAAACCCTGAACTCGGTGAAAAAATCGTCGCGGAGGAGTTTCAAAAGGGGTTCATTCTTGGCGACAAAGTAATACGATTTTCAACTGTTGTGGTTGCAAATTAGTTTAAGGAGGAGAACATTATGGGAAAGATCATTGGTATTGACCTGGGTACGACTAATTCATGCGTTGCGGTCATTGAGGGAGGAGAACCTGTTATCATTGCAAACGCAGAGGGAAGCCGCACGACGCCGTCGGTGGTTGCATTCTCGGCGGGCGGAGAACGTATGATCGGTCACGTCGCAAAGCGGCAGGCCATAACTAATCCCGACCGGACAATTTTGTCGATCAAGCGTGAAATGGGCAGCGCGCACAGAGTTGCGATCGACGATAAGCAGTACACACCGCAGGAGATTTCTGCGATGATACTGCAAAAGCTGAAAACCGACGCGGAAACCTACCTCGGTACAAAGGTGACCGAAGCTGTCATAACCGTACCGGCATACTTTACAGACTCGCAGCGTCAGGCGACAAAGGACGCGGGAAAGATTGCGGGCCTTGATGTTAAGCGCATCATAAATGAACCGACGGCAGCCGCGTTGGCGTATGGGCTTGACAAGGAACATGAACAGAAGATCATGGTCTACGACCTCGGCGGTGGTACGTTCGACGTTTCGATCCTCGAAATCGGCGACGGCGTGATCGAAGTTTTGGCGACAGCCGGCAACAACCGCCTCGGCGGAGACGATTTCGATGAGTGCGTTATGAACTATCTGCTGGCGGAGTTTAAGAGGGACAGCGGCGTTGATCTGTCCGCCGATAAAATAGCCATCCAGCGTCTGCGCGAAGCCGCGGAAAAGGCAAAAACCGATCTTTCCGGAGTGACAACCTCGTCAATAAACCTTCCGTATATAACGGCGGACGCCACCGGACCTAAGCATCTGGACTGCACGCTGACAAGGGCGAAGTTCAACGAACTGACCGCTCATCTTGTGGAAAAAACGCTTGGCCCGGTCAATCAGGCACTTTCTGATTCCGGACTGAACGCGTCGCAATTGTCAAAAGTTCTGCTCGTCGGCGGATCTACGCGTATCCCTGCCGTACAGGAAGCTGTGAAGAGGGTCACGGGTAAAGACCCGTTCCGCGGCATAAACCCGGACGAGTGCGTCGCGGCCGGCGCTGCGATACAGGGAGGCGTGCTTGGCGGCGACGTAGAAGGCATACTGCTGCTTGATGTCACCCCGCTGTCGCTCGGCATAGAGACGATGGGCGCCGTGTTCACCAAGCTCATTGAGCGCAACACAACCATACCGACAAAAAAGAGTCAGGTATTCTCCACGGCTGCGGACAATCAAACCTCAGTCGAGGTAAACGTGCTTCAAGGCGAGCGCGAAATGGCGCAGTATAATAAGTCGCTGGGCAGATTCCATTTAGACGGGATAGCGCCCGCGCGCCGGGGAGTGCCGCAAATCGAAGTCACATTCGATATCGACGCTAACGGAATAGTCAATGTTTCCGCAAAGGATCTTGGAACCGGCAGGGAGCAGCATATCACGATAACCGCCTCTGCAAACCTCTCTAAAGAAGATATTGAAAAGGCGGTCAAGGAAGCCGAGCAGTATGCGGCGGAGGATGCGAAGCGCCGCGACGAAGCGGACACGCGCAATCATGCGGATCATATGGTATATCAATGTGAAAAAACGCTTGCCGACATGGGCGATAAAATAGATGCGGGCGACAAACAGACGATAGAGCAGGCTATTGAAAAGCTAAAAACAGCACTGAACGGAGCCGACACGGAACCGATAAAACAGGCTGTAGAGGAGCTTGAAAAAGCGTTTTATGCGGTCAGCGAAAAACTGTACAGTCAGGTAACTCCGCCGGAAGGCGAGCCCGGGGGTCCGGGTCCCAGCGGCGATCAGGGAGAATATTATGACGCAGATTACGAAGTAGTGGACGATGAGGAAAGTTGAGAGTTGAGAGAGGAGAGAGGAGTTAAGGAGGGGCGGCGGAGTCCGCGACGACAATATGGCTGAGAAGAGAGATTATTACGAATCGCTGGGCTTAAAGAAAGGCGCTTCTGAAGACGAGATAAAGAAAGCTTTCCGGCAGCAGGCAAAAAAATATCACCCGGACGTTAATCCGGGAGATAAGAGCGCCGAGTCGCGTTTCAAAGAGGTAAACGAGGCTTACGAGGTGCTGTCGGACGCTGAAAAGAAGTCCCGCTACGACCAGTTCGGTCATGCAGGAGTGGACCCGAACTTCGGCGCGGGTGCCGGTTTCGGCGGATTTAGCGGTTTCGGTGGAATGGACTTCGACCTGGGTGATCTCTTCGGTTCAATTTTCGGCGGAGGGAACACGAGCCGCAGTCGCAATGCGCCCCGAAAGGGCGAGCGTGTCCGCGCCGAGATAATCATAACCTTTGAGGAAGCAGCGTTCGGATGCGAAAAGGAAGTCTCCGTTATGCGTGTCGAATCATGCGAAGAATGCTCAGGCAACGGATGCAAGGAAGGAACGACCGCCGAAAAATGCCCCGAATGCGGAGGAAAAGGCACCGTCACCGCGCAGCAGCGAACACCGTTCGGCGTTATGCAAAGCACGACCGATTGCCCAAAATGTTCAGGGCGCGGGAAGATCATACATCAGCCCTGCGAAAAATGCCGCGGGCTCGGGCTTGTCCGCCGCAGCAGAAGCATCAAGGTAAGCATCCCTGCCGGCATAGACGACGGACAGACGATATCCATGCGCGGGCAGGGCGGCGCAGGCGTAAACGGCGGGGAACCGGGCGATCTGTACGTGACGATAAGCGTACTGCGCCACAAGATATTCGAGCGCGAGGGAACCTCCGTGCTGCTTGACATGCCGGTCTCATTCGTAACTGCCGCTCTAGGCGCGGAGATCGAAGTCCCGACGCTGGACGGGAAAGTGAAATACTCGATCCCGGAAGGCACGCAAACCGGCACGGTGTTCCGCCTGCGCGGCAAAGGCATCCGAAACCTGCGCGGCATGGGCCGTGGAGACCAGTTCGTGACCGTGATAGTGACCGTACCGACGAATCTCACCGAACAGCAGAAAGACCTGTTGCGCGAGTTTGAAAACACAACCGCAGACCCGGAAGGATCCCCCGAAGCCAGGAAAAAACGAAAAAAGAAATGAGAAGGAATTAAAAAATGCCGGAAACTCCGGCATTTTTTAATTCTCGTAAGCATGGCAGAAATCGCACAGCCCGATTATGTCTTTGCTGAACTTTGATACGGAGACTTCTCCATCTCCGATTCGATCTCATCGGGTGTTTTTGGGATTTTTGCCGTTAGGTTCTCGTTGCCGTCTTCCGTTATCAGAATGTTGTCTTCAACCCTGACGGCCAGCCCGAGCTGCTCAATGTATAATCCGGGTTCGATAGATATTACCATACCCGGCTCAAGCGTGTCCGTCTCGCCGACGTCGTGGGAATCAAGCCCAAGAAAATGATATATCCCATGGTTGAGATACTTGCGTATCTCTTCATCTTTTTTGAGGATACCGCCGTCACGGCATCTCTTTATAAGTATATCATCACCCATCGGGCCGATGTCCGTTATATCGAATCCGGGCTTTAGTGCTTTGATTATCGTTTCTTCCGCCTCTATGACCGCGTTATAATAGAATCTTTGCTCCGGTGTGAACTTGCCGCTTGCGGGATACACGCGGCATATGTCGGAGGCGTAGTGCTCATATTCCGCTCCCACATCTATCAGCACGGTTTCGCCGTCCTTGATTTGGCTGTAATTTTCGCTGTGTATTATGAGGCACTCTTTACCTGCTGTAATAACGGACTCAAAAGCGCATGTCGAAAGACCGTTTTGGCGCAGATAGTACTCAAACTCCGCATAGAGTTCATATGTATAAACGCCCGGCGCTATTTTTCTCACTGTACGCCTGACGCCCTCTGCCGTGTGGCCGGCAGCCATGCGCATAAGAGCTTGCTCCTCCGGGGTTTTTATCTGACGCATTTTGCTTACAAGCGGGCGGACATCCCTGATTTCAATCGCAGGGAAACTGTTGCGCGTTGTGTTTATAAAGCAAGCGACTTGACACATCGTATCGTCCAACGAGCGCTTTTTATGGTCAACGTAAAGCGCCTGAAAACTATTGTGGATCAATAAACCACCCAATTCTCCCGGAAACTCGTCGAGATACTTTACATTTGTAAACCCCGTACACTCTGCGTATTCATCCGGCGTGTTCATCTTCCCCTTATATAACTCAAGCCTTGGTTCCGGCCGGCGCACAAACAGATGATCCGTCTCCAGATCATCGTACTTGACAAGCATCATTATACCACCGTGATTTCGCAGTCCGGTCAGATAAAAGTAGTTTCTGTTCGGGCTGAAAGGATAAAGCCAATCTTCAGAAACGTACTTCTTTTCCCCCGCAAAAAACACGGCAACCGATCTGTCAGGAAGCGTTTCAAGCAGCTTCCTTCTGTTCGTTACATGAAAATCCCTGCCCGGCATACTCTATAGACCTCTTTCATTTTATCCGTACTCAAACACAAAAAGAAACGTTCCCCCGTGCTTGTTAACTACGGGCGGCTTAATCTGCGGGCCATCTCTTTTACCGCGAAGGTGGCGACATCATTTGCGTATTTTCCTGTGCCGAAACCGGCGTCGTAGCCCATTTCTTTAGCGAGTTCGTGTGATATGCGCGCCCCGCCGCAGCAGAGTATGTATTTTCCGCGCACACCCTCCGCTTCAGCCAATTCGATCAGCTCCGTGAGATTCTTGACATGCACGTCTTTCTGCGTTACGGTCTGTGAGACCAGCAGCACATCGGCGTGCAGTTCCTCCGCTTTTTTTAAAAACTCTTCGTTTGGGACCTGGCTTCCGAGGTTATGCGCCTGAATCATCTCGTAACGCTCCAGCCCGTATCGGCCCGCAAATCCTTTCCGGTTTATTATGGCGTCAATGCCGACGGTGTGCGCGTCGGTTCCCGTAGAGGCTCCGACGACGACCACTTCACGGCCTATGTGCTCTCTGATATAATCGTCTACTTCGCTCATTTCCATCGTCTCATCCAGGACCGACATCACCTTTATTTTGGTATAATCTATGCTGTGCGCGGACGAGCCGTAGACAATGTAGAAGGTAAACTCCTTGTCAAGCGGGGTCCGGTATACGACGCCCGGCTCGATAAGGCCCATTTTTTTTGCGTAGAGCCGCGCAGCCTCCATGCCCTTTTCATCGTCAGGAACGGGCAGGGTAAAACTCATCTGCACTTTACCGTCGTTTAACGTATCCCCGTAAGGCTTAAGCTTCGTGAGGTCAAGCGTACTGTCAATGCCCCCCCCCGATGTATTATAAAGTCCCGCGCTCATAATAGTTCCTCCTACTAATCCCTAGTCCCTAGTCCCTAGTCCCTAATTGCCCCATGATCTCAACAAAAGGATTAAAATAACCTCCGGATTTTACGACTACACCGCTCAGGCCCCTGCCGCCGTCGGGTGAGCGCTTGATGTTGGCAAAAACGCCTTTTTCGATGGTCGCAAAAAGGCCGGTTTTCTGTATCTCTTCTAAAAGCGCCGCGGCTTTACTCAGCACTTCGGCAGCACGGGTTTCTATCATGCCGCCTTTTTTGAACTCTATCTCATCCCCCAGAGAACGCATGGTGCGGAAAATATAACGGGCGTTTTCAATCGCGAGCGCCCGGTCCGACATGAACGGCGTATGTATGGCCTCGGTCATCATGCCCAAAAGGTGTATTTTCTGGCCTGTGAGGATCGTGACCATGTTAAACAAGGCGTCCTGGACATGGCCGCGGAAGATATTCCCGGTCATATGCTTCGTTGGCGGCATGTATTTAAGCGGGGCTTTAGGAAAGATCTCCCGCGCCATCTGTGCTTGAGCCAACTCGTAGACAAACCCGTTTTCTAGTTCCGGCGGCATCTCAAAGGCGTGTCCGAGCCCCATCTGCTCTTCCGGCAGCCCTGCCGTTACGGCAAACTGTTCGTTTAAAAACTGTGAGGCAAGGACGGTGTGCGCTTCTTCAAAGGCGTCTGCCGTTGTGAGGTAGTTGTCCTCGCCTGTATTGATTATCACCCCCGCAAAGCTGTTGATCACCCGCGAGAAATACTGGTCGATCAGGGTGCGTTTCATATTTATATCCCTGAAGAGGATTCCGTAGAGCGCGTCGTTGAGCATCATATCCAGCCCTTCAAGCGCGCCCATAGCGGCGATCTCAGGCATACACAGGCCGGAGCAATAGTTGCACAGGCGTATATACCGCCCCTGTTCCCTGCCCGCCTCGTCAAGAGCCAAACGCATCAGACGAAAGTTTTCCTGTGTGGCGTAGGTCCCGCCAAAACCCTCCGTAGTCGCGCCGTAAGGCACATAGTCAAGCAGGCTTTGCCCTGTGGTGCGTATGACGGCGATAACGTCCGCGCCCTGCCCGGCGGCGGCCTTTGCCTGCACGATATCCTCAAAGATGTTGCCGGTGGCTACTATCAGATAAATATACGGGCCGTCCCTATCCCCGAACGCATCAAGAAATCTGACACGTCCGGCCGTTTTTTCACGTATGCGCGTGACCGCCGCGTCCACGGCGGGCTCAAGGGCCTGCCGAATTTTGTGTTCCGGGTGTTGCTGGATACCGGCCAGATCCAGTGTTCCGGCGTTTATCCTCTCTGCAGCCTCCTGAGGGGATATGTCAAGCTCCGCCATAGCGTTGCCGATACACATGGCCGCGCCGTCGGCGAGCATCCCCTTTTCGGCAATATGATCGACGATGACATTTGGCATAGGCGCATCTAATGAGTTGACGCCGTCGATACCCAACAGCCGGCAGACGGTCCGCTCCACCGCCACCGTAGTATGCCGGTCAATAAAACGCTGCGTATCCTCCGCCACTCCGGCGGCACAAGCGCGAGCCCTATCAACAAGAGCCGCATCCAATCCAAGTTTACTCATAAGTTACCTCAGATTTGGTGGCGCTTGTTGCGATCCAGCCCTACTGGTTCCAGCGCCATTTGCTGGCCGCGCTGCAGTCCCGCTATGCCGACCAGCTTTTCGTGTTTTGTTCCGATGCAGTATTCGCAGCGGCATGTCTCCTCATAGTGAGGCGGTTCGGAGTATGTCGTTATCACGCCTTCAAAGTTGCGGAGCACTACTTTGTTGGGCGTCTGCGAGATGATATAGTCCGGCATGACAGGAGTTTTGCCGCCGCCCCCGGGAGCGTCCACCACAAACGTCGGGACGCAGAATCCGGAGGTATGGCCTCTCAGGGCTTCTATTATCTCGATCCCCTTTGATACCGGAGTCCTGAAATGCTCCAGGCCGATCGAAAGGTCGCATTGATAGATATAGTAAGGCCTGACCCTGATCTGCACCAACTTTTGCACCAATATTTTCATGACATGGACACAGTCGTTTATTCCCGCAAGCAGCACGTTTTGGTTTCCGAGCGGGATGCCGGCATCGGCGAGCATTTGGCAGGCGCGGGCGGATTCCTCAGTTATCTCCGCAGGGTGGTTGAAATGGGTGTTGACCCATATCGGATGGTATTTTTTGAGCATGTCGCAAAGTTCCTGAGTGATCCGCTGAGGCATAACGACCGGTATGCGGCTGCCTATACGCACGATCTCGACATGAGGTATACTGCTCAGTTCGCTGATAATGCGCTCGAGCTTGTTATCAGACATGACAAACGGGTCTCCGCCTGATATGAGCACATCCCGCACCTCGGGGTGGCTGCGCACATAGGCGATGCATCTGTCAATTTGCTCCGCCGGAACGCTGCTGTCATTATGTCCGGCAAAGCGGCGGCGTGTGCAATGACGGCAGTACATGGAGCAGCGGTCTGTGACCAGGAGCAGCACACGGTCTGGGTAACGATGAGTCAGATCACGGACAGGGGAGTCGGCATCTTCATGCAGAGGGTCTTCAAGGTCGGCCCCGGCGCGTATCAGTTCATGCGCCGTCGGAATCGCCTGACGGCGCACCGGATCGTAAGGGTCGTCGAGATCGATAAGCGAGAGATAGTACGGGGTTATCGCCATGCGCAGGTTTTGCAGGCACTTCCTTATCCCTTCTTCCTCCTCCGGGGTCAATTTGATATGCTTTTTCAGTTCGTCCAGGGTCTCCAGACGGTTATTCAACTGCCAGCGCCAATCATTCCATTTCTCCTCAGGTACGTCCGCAAAAAGCCCGTTACGCGTTTTCATAAAATCATCTCCTCAAATTTCAATCAAGTCTCGCAGTTATCTACTTAGGGACTAGGGATCAGGGATTAGGGATTAGTGGGACGAGGTATACGATATAGAAAATAGTCCGCCATTTTGCGCAAGGTTTTCTCGCAAAGAGACTAGCCCCTAATCCCTAGCCCCTAATCCCTTATCCCTCTTCAATAATTCCAATTAATTCCTCGTCCATTCTCAAAAGTCTGCATATCAGCAGCGCTTCCCGGGGGCAATCGGCGTTTTTGTCTATCCGCATCAGCCCGTAGTCCATATGCTCTGCAACATACGCTGCGGCGTCTCCTTCTTTGACAGGGGCGTTTTCTTCCAAAGAGCGCAGTCCTCGCACCTGATAACGGCGTGAAGCGAACTCTGCGGCGCCGTCGTAATGCGTTGCAAGGATCGTCACGGCATTTGAATCGTTAAGATACCTCACCACGCCGCGCACTATCGCCGCGCCCTCTTCGGAGTTTGTGCCGCGAGCGAACTCGTCCATCGCAATGAATGAAAGATCCCCGCCGCCCAGTCTTTTTAAGGCGTCGTTAAAGCGGAGTATTTCCCCTCCAAAGCTGGACAGCCCGCCGCTCACAGAGGAAAAATCGCGATTGATCAGTTCTGTATGGTCAAACACAGGGATCTTAGCTTTCGCGGCAAAGACAAAAAAACCGGTCAGGGCTAAAACGATGTTCAGGGCTATCGTTTTTATCGCCACGCTCTTACCGCCCATATTCGCGCCGGTAAGAATGGTCACGCCGCGAGGCAAATCTACTGTTATGGGTGTGAAACTGCGTCCGTCCTGCTTGAGCGTTTGAGCAATCTCAGGATTAACAGCCTCTTCTAATAAAAGGGAGTCGCCGCCTGTTTCGGGTCTTGTTCCGGAAAAACGGCGCGCGAGAAGCGCTTTGCTTATTGCCACGTCAAGCCTTCCGACGGCTGCGATATTTCGATTAAGGATCGGCAGCATCGGGCGGAGGGAGTCCGTCATTACGGCATATATAGACAAAAGCTCCTGTTCTTCCCGGCTCGTGACCAACATCCGTTCCGATAATATCAAGTCTTTGTCCGCATCCGGCATATACAGAGATTTTTCCAGTTCCCGCTTTCTGAGGCGAAGACGCATAAGCTGCGGAGTTCGTGTGTCTTCAACAAAAAAGCGCAATCGGCCGTTTCCCTCCGGGTCCAGCACCGCAAGCGGCGCATCCACTTCCTCAAGCCGCGCGCCCGTCATACTCTCATAACCCGGCAGGCTTTCCGCCAACGGTATCAGTTCCTTCAAACGCAGCAATAAAGCCGTAAGCTCAAACAAATCAATCTCAGTAAGGACACCGTCGGAGCAGTTTTTTATAGTCCCCGATACATCTCTCATCGCGGAAAGAGTATGCCTGACAGCGCTGACTTTATCATGCTCATTTTCCAGCGCCGTCAGCATAACAGACACATTATCAAGCTCCCCGTCAAGCTCAGCCTTTTCCGAAGCCTTATAAAACCGCAAATCTTTCAGCAATTTCGCTCCGTAAGGACTAGCCGGCTCAAGCATATCAAGAACAAACTTAAGCCCAATATCCCGCCCCTGCTCAAAAGTCAACTCATTCCGCATTCCGAATTACCCACCCCATCAATTCTGCATTCTGCATTAAAGATATTCCGCATTACCCTGTCCCCAATTATGCATTCTGCATTAAACCCATTCCGAATTCCGCATCCCCCACGTCCACCACCGGTACAGCCACGGCATTCTGCATTTCCTCAAGGAACCTTTCCGCGTCAAACCGCCAGCCGCCCGCCGAAACGGGATTGACTGTAACCGCCGCAAGCGTTGTCGCGCGTCTGACCAGAAACTCGGCCCCGCATGATATCAACCTTTCAAACATATCACTTTTCACAAGCATTCTGCTGCTGTCCTCAACAATAAGCTTCATGCCTTCAAGCTTAGCTCCGCTCCGCGCTATAGCGCGGGCGGCCGTATCCGTCAGCGCCCCCGAAAACAAAATCCCGTCGGCGTTAAAGTGCCTAAGCACCAAACAAAGCCCTTCAACAGAATCAGCCCACTCAAAGCGCTCACCACTAAAAGCCCCATATCTTTTTCCACACTTGAGCAATTCCGCATTTGAGTAATTCCGCATTCCGCATTCCGCATTCCGCATTTGAGCAATTCCGCATTCCGCATTCCGAATTAAAACAACTCCGCATTCCGGCAAAGTAAGCACCCTGCAGATAAATGCCGTTTCGGCGACGACAGCGCCCATGTCCGTGTCAAGCGAAGCGCCGGTGCTGAGTATGCAGACGCCGTCAAGCGCTGCGGCAGCGGGGCTTAGGCGATCCAGAGCCCCGTCAATAAGGACCGTTTCCGCTCCGAGTTCACGAAGCCGTAAACACAGCCGGGACATATCACTGATTGACGAAGGTCCCGCAAGCTGTACAAAGCCGCCGCTCCTTGCCTTGAACACGGTCACATTTCCCAGCGGAGTAGCCGTATCCGTCACATCCAGCAGTTCCCGTGAAACGTCAGAGAAAGGAAAAAGCCCGGATGCCGTGGCTGCCAGCATCCCCTCATGAATATATATCGGCGGCTTGGCCGTACCGGTAACAAGATCGACACCCTCACCGTCCCTACCGACGGAAGTGACGGCGAGGCTCCGTCCGGACGACCGGTATTCGTTTATCAGCCGGTTCAAAACCGTTGTCTTGCCGGCATTTTTACACATTCCCAGTATGGCGATCACAGACGCGCATCCGGTCAGTTCAGATAGTCTTTTACTCATATGAGCATTGTAGCATCTTTTTCAGTAATTTTCAATTTGAGATGGCAATATTCTACATATTTTTAATGAATTATGCATAAATAGTTGTGAATTTTTCCGGTTTGAAGAGATATTGAGGTTTACAATTCATTCACATGTTGTTATAATGACCGATATAACTGAGTAATTAAGGAGGACTATTAATATGCGCAGGGCAATCAACACTAAACGTCTTATCGTAACGCTGGGCGTATGCTTTCTGCTCATCGCGGCGCTGACCATCACAGCGGCTGCGGCGGGAGATGAGGAAGCGGTCAGCAGTATGTACGGCACTTTCTGGGCGTTGGTTCCGCCGATCGTCGCCATCGCGCTCGCGCTGATCACAAAAGAGGTTTACAGCTCGTTATTCGTGGGTATTCTCATAGGAGCGCTTTTCAACGCTGAGTTTAATCCGGTCGGCGCCTGGGAGACAATGTTTGCAGACGGATTCATAGCCAGCCTCGCAGATGAATGGAACGTGGGTATTCTCCTCTTCCTTGTCATACTGGGCGCGATCGTTGTGCTTATCAACAAAGCCGGAGGCAGCGCGGCCTACGGGCAGTGGGCAGTTAAAAGGATAAAAACCCGAAAGGGCGCTCAGTTTGCCGTTTTCGTGCTTGGGGTTCTCATTTTCATCGACGACTACTTCAACTGCCTTACGGTCGGCAATGTAATGCGCCCGGTTACGGACGCGCATAAAGTCTCCCGCGCTAAGCTTGCGTATCTGGTAGACGCCACAGCCGCACCGGTCTGCATGATCGCCCCGATATCCTCCTGGGCGGCTGCAGTAGCGGGCGTCGCAGGTTTTGCGGGATTGACGCTGTTTGTACGGGCGATACCCTACAACTTTTATTCCTTGCTGACATTCGCGATGATAATATGTGTTATCTCCCTTAACCTGGACTACGGACCGATGAGAAAGCACGAAAAGAACGCTCAGTTAAAAGGCGATCTTTTCACCACCGAGGACCGTCCCTATGCGGATGCTTCGGAGCAGATCGTCTCCACTAAGGGAAAAGTCACAGATCTTATTATACCGGTCATCGTTCTTATCGTTGCCTCCGTCGTCGGAATGATTTACACAGGGGGATTCTTCAGCGGCGAAAACTTTATCGACGCTTTCGCCGACTGTGACCCCTCGCTGGGATTGCCGCTTGGCGCTTTCATTGCCCTTCTTTTCACAGTGATATTCTTCCTGTGCCGGCGTGTACTTAACTTCAAGCAGTGCATGGAAGCGATTCCCGTGGGATTCAAGGCTATGGTGCCGGCTATCCTTATTCTCGCTTTTGCGTGGACCCTGTCCGGCATGACCGGTATGCTCGGAGCGGATGAGTACGTCGCGGGTCTCATCGAGGGCGGCGCCGGCCTGGTCGCATTCCTGCCTGTGATCATTTTCATAATCGCGGCTTTCCTCAGCTTTGCGACCGGAACATCCTGGGGAACATTCGGGATACTGATCCCGATCATCGTCGGCGTGTTCAGCTCTACCGACCCGATGCTTGTCCCGTCTATCTCCGCTTGCCTCGCCGGCGCGATTTTTGGGGACCACTGCTCGCCCATCTCCGATACGACGATAATGTCTTCCAGCGGGGCGCAGTGTAATCACATCAACCATGTCACGACACAAATACCTTATGCGCTAACAATTGCCGCGCTGTCAATCATCAGCTATGTGATCCTCGGGCTCTTCTCCCTCGTGAACACAAATCTTATGATCCTGTCCCTGCCGATAGGCATAGTGCTGACGGTCGCCGCTATGTTCTTGCTCAGAGCAGTCACAAAAAGCAAGTCTACAGGTTGATCTCGCCAGTCATATACAGCGCCGCCGTACCACCGATCTTGACCCTGCCGCCGGCGTCCTCACACCAAAGCTGACCGCCCCTTTTCGAGAGCTGACGGGCGGTCAGCCTCTTTTTACCCAACCTTTCGGACCAGTATGGGATAAGTACGCAATGGGCGCTGCCCGTGACGGGGTCTTCGTCGATGCCGGCATTGGGGGCGAAGACCCGTGATACAAAATCACAGTCAACGCCGGGTGCCGTTATGATAATACTGAAGTTATCGCCGGGCATACCCGCCTCGTCTTTCACTTCTTTGAGCGTTTTAAAGTCCGGCCGGACGCTTATGACGGTTTCCTCACTGTCAAGAATCACAAGCAAATCAGCCGATTTGAGCACCTCATACTCCTTAAGTGAAAGCGCACTGCTTATGCTATCATATTTCGAATCGGGAACGGCGGGTCTGGACGGCAGATCCATCCACAGCATATCGTCTTTTTTCCCCACCGTCAAAACGCCGCTTTGCGTGTGAAACTTCAAGACAGCCGCATTTGGCTCTTCAAATCTGAACAGCGCGTAAGCGCTTCCCATCGTTGCGTGACCGCAGAGATCGACCTCGAGTTCCGGCGTAAACCATCGCAGATCGTAATAGCCGTCCTGCTTGAGAAGAAATGCCGTCTCGGAAAGATTGTTTTCCATAGCTATGTTCTGCAGCGTTTCATCAGGCGGCCACGCATCCAAAAGGCACACACCCGCCGGATTACCTCCAAACACCTTCCCGGTAAACACATCGACAACATAATATTTCATTAGGTTCCTCATTTTACAAGATTCGATATATCTTTTCTTTTCGGATGATCCGAGCTCTTTAAAAAGCCGAACAAGACAGACTCCATCGTTGTAAGTACGGCGCCTGCCTGCCGCATTCTTCCTATCGCATAGACAAAGTCTGTTTCGCTGCGGGAGCCGATGCAATCCGCTACAACATAAACGCTGTATCCGTTTTCCAACAGATCCAGGACTGTTTGCTGCACGCAGATATGAGCTTCAACCCCTGTAACGAGGATATTCTTTTTCCCGTACGCTTCCAGCTTGTCTACAAACTCAGCGGTATCATAGCAACTGAATGTCAGCTTTTCAACCGGCTCAAACTCGCCCAGCGCATCCTTAAGAGACGGCAGGGTATCCCCGAGCCCCTTTGTGTACTGCTGTGTTGCCAGGATGGAAACATCCAGAATCCGGCATCCTTTTATAAAGGTTTCCATCCTTGCCTCCAGTTCCCCGTGGCTGAAAATAGCAGGCATCATCCTTTCCTGAAAATCGATCGCCAGAAGCAAAGTGTTTTCAACTAAAAGCATGGTATATTCCTCCCGAGTCGTTATTTTTTTGATATAATTTGATATAATCGTTAATGATTTTACCATAGGACGACAGATAGCTCAACTGCTATGCGATAATATCACCATAACAAGGAATCTATAGAAAAGAATCCTGCTTGACATCCCGCAGTGCGGACTATATACTTTCGATAATGGACAGTAGAGAAAAATTTGAAAAGTGGGATAGACCGTATGCGGACAATTCGCTGCCCCTGAATTCGGCGCAGTTGTTTTTGCTGCGGGCAATTCTCATGCTGCGCAGCCTGACGCCCTATATTTTCATGCCGTTGTCGGCAGTGTATTTTGAGATACTGCTCCGTGCTTTCTGTGACTACTCATTTTTGCAGGGTTTACCATATGCGCTGCTTGTTTCGATCAGCGCGGGATTTGCGATCGGTTTTATCTCTTTGTTATTTGCAAGCCCTAAGGTAAGCCGCGTCGTATCGGCTATACTGTTAGGGAGCCTCAGCATTGTCTATGCGCTGCAGTATTTTATGTACACATCGTACAGGAGCTTTATGACATTCGACAGCATATTCTTTGGCGCCGGCAATGTCATAGGCGAGTTTACCGGCGTCTTTTTCTTAGCGATACTGTCAGGTATACATGTTATTTTAGCGTTTATGCTGCCCCTTGCATTATTTCTCGTTTTCACCGGAAAACACTTCAGATTTATGAACGTAAGCAAAAAAAACCGCACCCGGCGCCTTACCTTTGTCACCATGATGCTGATTGTTTTTATGGTGGGGAATATGGTCGTCCTCGCGGTAAGCGAAAACGACATGGCAGCCTACACCGCCGATTATAATTTTGACGGATCAAGCCGCCGTTTGGGGTTATTGACAGGGATTATGCTGGACCTGCGGTACAGTGCCTTCGGCAATCCGCACACGGCGGTGTTTATAGTCAAAGACCCGCAACCTCCCCCTTCGTCCGCCCCGGAGCAGCCGCCGAATGTACAGCCGCCTGTAAGCCCCGGCATACCGTCCGGCAGTTTGCCTGAAATCGGGCCGCAGCCGGTCGAATATGGGTATAATGAGATAAATTTCAACTTTGATGATCTTATTGATAACGAGCGCAACTCCAGAATAAGGGGCGTCCACGAGTATGTATCCAGCCTCAGCGGGAGCCGGCAGAATGCGCATACGGGTATTTTTGAGGGTAAGAATCTCATCCTTATAACCGCGGAGGCGTTCAGCAAACAGGTCGTCGATCCTGTCATGACGCCGACGCTTTACAGGCTGGTTAATAATGGGTTTTACTTCTCCGACTACTATCAGCCGGGTTGGGGAAGCAGCACCTCCGGCGGTGAATATTCGATTATAACAGGACACGCGCCGACCTCCGGCGTCAGGAGCATTCGAATAGCCGCAGACCAAAACGCAAGCTTCACCATAGGCAACAGACTTCAGAGCCTCGGGTACTTCTCCGCCGCATACCATAACGGCACGTACACCTACTATAACCGCAACAGTACGCACACAAAGTTTGGATACTCGACTTTCTCAGCGCTGAACAACGGCATGACCGGACATGTGAAAGCTGTTTGGCCGGCAAGCGACCTTGAGATGATGGAATACTCCGTTCCGCAGTTCATATATGAAAGGCCTTTTTCCGTTTACTACATGACCATCAGCGGTCATGGCAATTACTCGAATACGGGCAACAATATGGCAAGAAAAAACTGGAACGCTTTCCCGGAACAGTACGACGGGATGTCCAGCTTCATACGGGCGTATATGGCCTGCAATCTTGAACTTGAATACGCACTTGAGTATTTGATCGAGGTGCTTGAACGGGCGGGCATAGCCGACGATACCGTCATCGTACTCTCGACAGACCACTATCCTTATGCCCTTGAACACAGCAATTCATGGGGCACCGATAAAGAATACCTCAGCGAGTTGTTTGGCTATCCGGTAAACACCCTTGCAGACAGGGACAGCAGCGCCCTTATCATCTGGTCCGGCTCACTTGAGAACGAGCATAAGGATCTGGCGTATGAGGTCAGTTCGCCGACGTTCTCACTTGATATTTTACCGACACTGCTCAATCTGTTCGGACTGGAGTTCGATTCGCGTTTGTTCTCGGGGCGCGACGTATTCTCCGAAGCTGAACCGCTTGTATTTTGGCTCAACCGCAGTTGGATAACCGATTACGGATTCTTCAACGGTTCAAACTCATCCTTTACCCCCGCACCGGACGTTACAGTTCCCGATGATTACGTGAGCAGAATCAGAAACATCGTCAATAACAGGATAAATTTATCGACTGCGATTCTGGAAAATGATTACTTTAACACCCTTTTCCGCTCCGACGGCAGTGTTAGACGTTGAGTTTTATCATCTTGTCAATGCATACCCTCGCGTCGGTTATGGTTTTTTCGTCCGGTGATATCTCTTCGCCGCCTTCGCCGCTAACGCAGTTGAGCACGTCAACAAGCGTGGTGATCTTCATATTAGGGCACAAGAGTTTATGGGAAAGACAATAAAATCTTTTGTCGGGGCAGTGGTATTGCAAATGCTCCGTTATGCTCATTTCCGTCCCTATGACGAACTCCTTGCCGCTTGAGTTTATTGCAAAGTCCATAATACCGGAAGTCGAGCCGACGTAATCGGCTAAATCCACAACGCCGGGCACACACTCGGGATGAACGAGCAAAAGCGCATTCGGATATGCGACTTTTGCTTTTTTTACGTCGTTTATGTCTACAACCGCATGAATGGGACATCCGCCCTGCAGCAGTTTAATATTTTTGTGAGGCAGCTTGTTTGCGACATACGCGCCCAGGTTGCAGTCAGGCAGAAACAGTATATTGTTGTTGGGTATTCTGTCTATGATTTTTACGGCCGAAGACGACGTGACGCATACATCGCAAATCGTTTTCAGATCGGCGGTCGTATTGATGTATGCGACAACGGTGTAATCGGGGAACTGCGCTTTAACCGCGCTGATCATTTCTTTGTCCATCTGTTCCGCCATGGGGCAGCCGGCGGTGGGGTTTGCGAGCAGAACTGTTTTATCAGGGGACAGTATTTTCACAGTTTCGGCCATAAAGCGAACGCCGCACAAAACAACCGTTTTTTGATCGGCCTTGCCTGCCGCGAGACTCAACTGAAACGAATCGCCCGTGTAGTCCGCAACCTCGACGATCTCTCTTGCCTGATAGCTGTGCGCAAGTATGCAGATATCCTTTTCTTTTTTTCGTCGTAGTATTAAATCCTGTACTTCACTAATCCTCATAGTGCATGTTACTCCATTGCGGAGTCAAAAACGCTCCTTACTTTCTCCAGACTAGCAACGCCCTCATGCAGTTTAGCGTCGCCGACATAATAGGTCGGAACATAGTAATAATCGTACTTATCGGCTATATCCGGATTGACACGCTCGTCGATCATTTCAATCTCCAAAGACTTATACGCCGCGTTTTCCGAGAACAGTTCATCCATCCATTTCAAAGCTGCCTTACAATGCGGACATGATGCCATAATAAACATAGTTATCTTCTTCATTGCGTTTAAAACCTCCTAATGCGGACAAGCCGCAATTCATAACTCAATAATGCATAATGCATAATTGTTGTGTCTGTTTCGCAGACTATTTAAAAGTTTTTGCCATTTTGCGCAGACCCTTAGTGCCTAATAACAAGCCTTGGCAACACAGGGTCCCAAGGCTTTAAAGATGGTGGAGACTTGCGGACTTGAACCGCAGACCTCTCGCGTGTGAGGCGAGACGATAAACCCACGTGAGCCTTGCAATATCAGGGATTGTTCGATCTGTTGACTTGCATCTGACTTGCATCATTCAAATAGAAATCGAGTTTATTCATTGATTTTCGCTTATGCTCCTTGTCTAAATGAGTGTATATTTCCAAGGTCATTTTGATGTCCGAGTGGCCCAGCTGTTCTTTGGCCGCTAAAACGTCCACCCCCGCAAAGTACAGCATGGTTGCAAAAGTATGGCGGAGCCAATGCGGCGTTATTCTGGGAATCACAAAGGGGGTTCCTTTTGGGTCAAATTTGCTTTTGGGCCTTGGGTCAAACGGGCTGAACTCCCCGTACTTAAAGTTGATGTCCAACAAGTAGCTTTCCCACATACGGACCCACGACGACTCCGTATGCATTGTTCCCTGAGCATTTAGGCATACAAAAATACCTTCGCGCTTTTCCCTTCTGAGATAATCTGCAAGAAATTTTGGTATGTCTACTGTCCTCAGTCCTGCATCCGATTTTGCGACTTCGTTCCTTATTATAAACCTTCCCCGGATTTTTTCAACTGTTTTATTTACGGAAATCGTTTGATTGTTTAAATCTATGTCTTTCCACGTAAGCGGAATGAGTTCCCCCCTGCGCAATCCCGAATACATCATAATCATCGCGGCGCGGCGGGCTCGGTGTTCTGTATTATGTATCCATTCGCGCTCGGCATCGGTCAGAGCACGACGTTTTTGTGCCGGTGCGGATTTTGGCAATTTTATCGCCGTTGCAGGGTTATAGTCAAGAACCCGGTTTTCTATCGCCAGCCTGAATATCTGCGAAAGTGTAGACTTAGTGATCTCCAGCAATCTCCGTGATGCCGGATGGTTTGTGTTAGGGTTGCTCTCGGCGAGATCGGAGATAAGTTCTTGAAGATCTATGGTTTTAATTCTATTCATTGAAGCGTCTTTGATGTAGGTATTAATATAATCAACGCGGTACTTATACCCTCCCGCCTGGCTCACACCCACCTCGGTTGCCTTGATCTTCAGCCAACGCTCCGCCCAGTCCCCAAAGGTATCGCGCTCCGCCATAACGTCTAAGCCTTTGCGCATGGCTAGCTTGACTTCTTCGGCTTTCGCGTCGGCTTCTTTTTGGGTGTCTCCGTATACGGTCTTGTATTTTCGCTTGCCGCTGTCGTCGCGGCCTAAATAGACCTGCACCGCGATCCTGCCGTCAGCCCTGACGGCATTTTTCTTTTTTGGCATGGTAAAGTCTCCTTGGTCGATTGCACAAAATTCGAACTTTCCTTGCTATTTGCCGCCTCCGTCCGGGGGCGGTTTTTTATTTGCTCTCGTGGGGTTCGATTGTTACGGCTGTACCTGATGCCATCATGTGTTGATTGCTCAAGTGTGAATATGGTGATATCGAGAGTGAAATAATAGCATTAGCAGAGAGATTCTCAGCTTGCCTTTTAATGCTATTTATAAGAAATTCCTTGCTTTCCTCAATAACTTTTTCAGAACTAGATGATCTAACCCTATCCGGGAAACCCACAGTCGAAACCACAATACCACAATAGTGACTAACCTTGTGCCCCTCAATGAACGGACTAGTTGTAATTATCATTTTTCACCATCCAAAATCACTTTTTAGATATCAATTTTCAATATCCTCTTCCGTCTCCTGTAACTTACACTTTGCTTATTTCGTATCTCAGGCGGTAAATGTGTTTACACGGCAGTTTGCGGACAAAGAAATCACGGCAGGTACAGGACCACATAGTAGTTTCATAAGGGGTTTTCCCCGATCCTGAAAAGACCGCAGTCATATTCTTATAGTCAATCTCAACAGGCGTACACTTTGTATCCAACGCGCTTCTTTGACGCTTTATCTGTTCGGGATGCTTGTCAATATCCACGGTTGCTTTTACTTCGGCAAGTTTATCTTTATCAAAAGAAGGACGTTTGATTATTTCTATGACACCCAGCTCAACAGCCAACCTATATATATGCTTGCAAGGAAGCCCTCTTCCCTGGAAATCATAGCAGTTGCAATTGCTCAGTGATGTGGCGTAATACGGAAGATCGCTTGTACTCGAAAACCGAGCTGTCTTTGTTGTCTTGTTTATTTCAAAAGAAAATGGATAAGTCATTGACCATCCTTGTCTTGATATTTGTGCTTCATCGGTATGTATAGAAGCATCCCAATCTGGCCAAGTCTCTGTGATGCGGCATCTGCCAAAATCCATGCTAGCCATACCTCATTTTTCGCGGCGGTAGAATGTTCCTGCTATCAATAACCTAATCAATATCTCAAGCGAATTTTCTTCGTGTCTGCACCAAGAATTTTTTTCACGAATTTGCTTTTCGATTTCTTTCTTTTCGAGAAACAGTTCCTCTAGCTTGTTGATTTCTTGAGTCAGGGTCTCCGCCTCGATGTCGCGTCCTTGCAGCAATGCCCAATACTCGCTATATACCCACGTCTTTATTTCAAGCTCATCCTTTTCTCGCTTTAGTTTATCAATCTCTTTCTTATATTGCTTTTGACCCTCAAGCCGCATGATTTCAGTGACTAGCATTTCAATATTTTCTCGAATATGCACCACAAGCTCGTTATATTCTAACGTTAACATCTCATGGTCTGCGTTCTCTCGCATTTGCTCATCAAGCAAGTTGGTTTCCCTAATTAGATAATTGAAAGCCATGTTAGTGCACAATAACTGACCGAGCTCTTTGTGCATATGCTTTAGCCGCTTTCTCTGCTCATCACACAAAGAAATTTGCTTATTACGGGCTTCCTCGTAATGGGCTACTCTATGCTCTAGGTTTTGGATTAGCGTACACCAAAGATGCAGCAACATTTCTTCGTCTCGATGCAATCGTTCTTTTTGTGTTTGGTATAATGCTGAGTCTTCGCCGTGGGTCTCTTTATAAACAGAGAGATGGCAATCAATATCCTGAACTAGCGATAACCTTTCACGTTTTAGCCAATCTTTCTGCGCTATATACGTTGTGGAAGTTTCACCATGCAGTTGTTTCCACTTTTCAAGCCTTCGCTCAAGGTCTTGGATCAACGCCTCTTGTTCAGCTATCTTTACGTCAAGGCTACATGCTGACGCTTCGTCAACACTTCCGTCCGCTTTATGTAAGGGGGACTCAACGACTTCATAGCCACTGTCAAATAAGCTCGTCTGCATATTCCTCCACTCCTTAGACACGATTTCCCACCACAAATACTTTAACGAAATACGTTATTTTCTTACATAATCATGCTTATTCCCAAATATTCAGGTATTCTTTACAGTCCAAGACTGAAACTATGTGTTGTGACCAGATTTCTTGCCAACGTTTATCAAACCATGCTCTTTCTCGTAACCCTCTATACACTTGCGGATCAGTACCAACATCTGGCCGTTTGCCGATCTGCCCTCGTAGGCTGCGACGACATGAAACTTATCCAGAAGTTCCGGGTCTATACGGACGGTAAACGTTTTAACTTTCACAGCGCACCTCCAAAATGAATGCATTATTTAGTCATTTTACATTCATTTTGTGGTATACTGTTAAAACGCAGTCTATATGAAGTCGGTTTGCAGTCATAGTCTTTGGTTAGTTCGCTATCTCTCAGCGGGTTGGGAATAAAAATCAAATCTTTAGTGAGGTGGTCAAATTGAACAACGAAATGCATTGTCTGTCTACAGAAAACACCAACAATCAGCGACACGCTATTGCCAAAATGATTGAGGGTATGACCGATGCGCAATTAGAAGAAGCGCTTACTTTACTGCATCAATGGCTGCTTGAAGAATCGCGCTAACCTTATCTATCTTGTCGTCTGGTATGGCATCAACCAGCAGTAGCAATTCCGCCCTCTTGCTTTGCGATTCAGACATCTCCGGCTGCCCTTCTGGGGTGGCCGGTTTTTTTATTGGTAGTCTATCGTCCAGATCATCCAGGGTTCTGCCGAGGGCATTAAGAAGAGCCTTGGCTGTTTTCAGTTTTGGGTCTTCTATCAGACCCGCAGATATTTTAGATAGAGTACCTTTTGGAATTCCGGATAACTCGGATAGTTCATCAATGGTCATTCTTTTTTCTTTACGAAACTCGGAAAGCTTATCTGCAAAAGACAAAACATCCACCTCCATTGCAGAATATTATCATCACCAGTGACACGCTGTCAACAATATAATTCCATTTATGGAAATATTTTTTAAAAACCCCTTGACAATTTCCATAAATGGAATTAATATAAGCAAAATAGTTCCGCTTATGGAATTTTAGGAGGTGAGACTAATACTATGGCTGCTGTATATCCAAACCTAAAGGCAGAAATGGCACGATTTGGCATTCGGACAAAGGATTTGGCAGTGTTTATCGGGTGTTCTCCGCATTCGCTTACAAACAAAATTAACGGAAAAACGGATTTCACGCTTTCTGAAAGCGAGAAAATTCACGCACACTACTTCCCGAATGTAAAAAAGGATTATCTTTTTGAGCGCCAAATCAAGGATAGGCAAGGCGCATAACAAACCGCCCGGCAGGCCGGGCGGATGAGCGGAGGTGATGACAGAAAAATGAAGGACGAAGGCGACAAAATGAGTAGAAGCAAAATAAAAAGTTCTGATGAGTTAGAGGGGTTCCCCGTAGGACAGATATACAAGCACTACTACCTATGCGAAGTTAGGGAACAGCACATATTGTTAACCGAGATAGAGGATCGGATAAAACGGTTTCATGCCAACTTTGAGAAACTTAGACCAGGTCTTCTGCCTCATGCAGCACGCCCAATCGTACAGGAAGGGAAGGCGGCATTGGCAGAATGTAAATTTATGATGGACGAGTTAGAAGCAATACTGGAACTTGCGTCTGTGAGAAAAATAGAGCGACCCGCCCTGCTAAGCCGGGCGCTATTAAGGAGGTGATGAAATTGCCGCGGAACAAAAACATAACCAGCTGGGACGAAGTGCCGATCGTGATGGACTTGCCGTTTGCGGCGCGGATCGTCGGCACAACTCCGGAGGCGCTGGCCAAGCGTTGTCAGAAAGGCACGTTCCCCGGCTATAAGGAGGGCAAGCTTTGGCGGGTTGAAAAAGAAGCGTTGCGGGAGCATATCGAAAACAACAGACCTGTCTCTCGCAACGATGTGGGCCAGTCCCTCGCATCCTATGCATGAGAGAAAAGGCGCATGAGCGCCCAAAATGAAAGGAGCACAATATGAAACATGGCAAGACGCTACAGGAACTCGCAGCTGAGCTTGACCGGCAAAACGCCGCGAAGCGTGACTATCTTGTGGACACACCACTGTTGGGGATGGAGATATCTCAAGCCGGACCCGTCCTGCAAATGCTGGATCGACCGAGCGGAAATTGGAGCGAACCGCTTGGAGTAAGTGATATCGCGCATAGGCAGATCGGGCAGCATCTTGGCATACCTGCAAAGTACTACGAAAAGATGCGGGATGATCTGCCGGAGCTACTCGCAACCAATGTCAACGAGTGGTTCAGGGAAACCCCGTCGTCGCGTATGTTGAGGACGCTCGACGGGACGGCCCGCGCTTTCCTCAGCGACCGCTACCGCCGCATTGACAATTACGATATCGCGCAGGCTGCGCTGCCGATCATCGGCAATATCCCCGGGGCGACGGTTGAGAGCTGCGAACTCACAGACCAGCGCCTATATATCAAGGCTATCGACCCGCGCATAACTGCGGAAATCGACAAAGGCGACGTCGTACAGGCGGGCGTTATCATTTCCAACTCCGAAGTCGGGCTTGGGAGCGTCAACGTCCGCCCGCTCATTTACAGGCTCGTCTGCCTGAACGGGATGATCGCCCAAGATGAGAGCGTCAGGAAATACCACATTGGGCGGATGAACGAGTCCAGGGGTGACAGCTATGAGATTTACCGCGATGAAACTATCGAAGCGGACGACAAGGCTTTCATTATGAAGCTGGAGGATACCGTACGCGCAGCCGTTGACCAGGCCGTGTTTGAAAAGCTGATCGACAAGATGCGCGAAGCCAAAGGCGTCAAAATTGAAGCGGTCAACGCCCCGCAGATTGTGGAGCTGACCTCAAAAGAGTTCAAGCTTACGGAAAACGAGGGCAAAGGCATCTTAGGTCACCTCATTGAGGGCGGCGACCTCTCGCTGTACGGGCTTGGCAATGCGGTTACGCGCCACGCGCACGATGTTGACAGCTATGACCGCTCCACCGAGCTTGAGTCTACTGGATATAAGATTGTCACGATGTCGCCGGTTCTGTGGAGACGGATAAACGCAGCAGCAGCCGTCAATGGATAGCCGCATGAAATGGGCAGAAGAATTCAGAGAATCACATAATTGCTCTACCTGCCCTTTTGTGATAAACGCGGTCGATATTGGCGTGGGAACAATATATGACTGTGATGCTGTGTGTACCATGAGCGTACACGAGATTTTAGGATATATGGAGGGAATGACATTATGAAAACTATCACATTCATCTGCGATAAGTGCAAGCAAAGCAAGTCTGAGGCAGACATCGTAGCAATTGACGTTTCGTACAAAATCGTGAGGCAAAACCACAATTATCCCCAATCTGCGAGTGCAAAGAAAGACATCTGCAAGCAGTGCCTTGACAAGCTCGGGCTGCTCCATCAGTTGCCGGAGAAAGACTATTCAGAACCCGAAAACAGAAACTTGCGCACATTTGAGGACAAGCTTGTCGATATACTGTCCGATCTAGGCGTTATGTTTGAAGAATGAATAAAGGAGAGCGAGTCATGAAAATCGTTGAATTAAAAGCTGAAAATTACAAAAGGCTTGAGGCGGTCGAGATTCGGCCTGACGGAAATATGGTTATATTGTCCGGCGCAAACGATCAGGGGAAATCCAGTGTACTCGATGCGATACAAGCGGCAATCGCAGGTGGACGCGGTACAAGAGATACGCCCGAGCCTATCCACCGCGGCAAGGATCGCGCCGAGGTATCGCTCGACTTAGGTGATCTGCGCATCCGCCGTATCTGGGAGCCAGGCAAAAACCGTGTCGAGGTCACCAATGCGGAAGGATCCAAGTTTTCAAGTCCGCAAGGCATACTGGATGCTTTAACGGGATCGTTGACTTTTGACCCCCTAGAGTTTGCCCGGATGCAGCCAAAAGAGCAGCGGGCGGCATTGTTGCGACTGGTTACACTTCCGTTCGATGTTGACGAAACTGACCGACAACGTACGGAGTTAGTGCAGATTGAAACAGCAGCGCGGCAGGATGCGAAGAGAGCGGAGCAGGCAGTTTCGGCGTTGCCGAGCGTTCCTGACGATACGCCTGATGTCGAAACGCCGGCTGCATCGCTTTTTGACGAGCTGAATAAGCTTAAAGACCAAAAACGTACTAATGACAAAATGCGATACGAAACAGACACCGCTTATGAGCAATATCAAGAAGCTGTGGAGCGCACAGATAGGTTAAGAAAACAGTTTGAAAGTATCAAGGAAGAACTGGAAAGTTCTGTGACCGCCAAAGAGTCACGCTATAAGGCGTGGGAATCATTGAAAGCGGTGAGTGGCAAGTTATTCGATCCTGACACTTCTGAAGTGGAGGACAAAATCGCAAAACTTGACGAGACAAACAACAATGTTCGGCAGAAGAAGGCGAACGCTGAAGCAAGGGCGGCACTACAATCCGCGAGGGGCGCGGCAGATATTGCAAAAAATGCCGTGGCGTCTCACGACAGCACTCGGCGCGACGCGCTGGCCGCCGCAAAATTCCCGATTGACGGACTTGGCTTTGATGATGTCGGCGTAACGCTCAACGGCTTACCGTTTGCTCAAGCATCCGAATCTCAACGGATAAAAACAAGCGTCGCCGTTGGTATGGCGATGAATCCGAAACTGCGCGTAATGCTCGTTCGCGATGGTTCCCTGCTCGACAGCAAGCGGATGGCCGACCTTGCGGAAATGGCAAAAGATGGCGGCTGGCAGTTGTGGGTAGAAAAGGTCGACGAAACTGGCGCAGTTGGCATCGTGATCGAAGATGGAAAAATCCGAGAGGAGGTGAAATAGATGCCATATTATAAGACCTGCCCTGACTGTGGTGCGAACAACGACCCTGGCGAAATATGCAGTTGCAAAGACGAAAACGAGGCCGCCCCGCTGCAACGGAAACGACCTCTCGCAAATCACGCTACGCCAATTCTAACAACTGATTCCGAAAATGTCAAGCCTGTGTCGGAGTGTGCCGCATATGCCTGACGAACTGAGAGAGTTGAGAGTTGGCAAAAATCTCCCGGCAAAGGATATCATCGCCGTTGTTCAAAAGTTCTATCCATCTTTTGATAAAACTATGCTCAGCAAATGCGAACGCGGCGAGAAATACGGTGCCACCATCCGGCGCGATGCAATGGACGCGCTTATCGCGGAATTTGCACCCGAAAACAGCGCGGCGATTAAACGCCGCAGAGCGGGCGGTCACCGGCTGACATGTAAGATCAATGCCGCCTTGAAAACGACGATTATGCGCTGTTGCAACAGCTAATTAGGGACGATGGCTTTGCAACAACACAAGACTGGCTGACACACGTTGTAAACGAATATATCAAAACTAAGAATTTGAAAGGAACAAAAAGCAATGATTAAAGATCCAACTGAAATGACTTTTACCGATAAGAAATTCTCCATGATCCTCTACGGTCCCCCCGGCATGGGTAAATCAACCATTGCGCTATCCGCGCCTGATCCTATCCATATCGACTTCGATCGCGGAGTCTCCCGCGTCTCCGCCCATCACCGCAAGACAACCATTGTCTGCGGAACGTATGAGGAAGTCTTGAAAGATATGCAAGACCCGAAAGTGCTGTCTTGCCAGACAATAATCATAGACACAGGCGGCAGTTTCATCACCTACCTGCAGGACTGGGCTATGCGCGACAATCCCGCGATGAACAGACAAAAGAACGGCTCCATCAGTCTCAAGGGATTCGGCGCTGTCAAGGCTGAATTTAGCCGATTTACAAGCCATGTTCGCGACGTCATGAATAAGAACGTGATCTATGTTTTCCACTCAGTCGAGGAAAAGGACAAGGACGGAAACCCGATACAGCGGCTCTTGTGCGAGGGCGCTGCGCGTAACATCGTGTGGCAGCCTTGCGACTTTGGAGCGTACATGCAGATGATCGGAAATAAGCGTTCACTGTCATTTACTCCGGAACAGGAGTTTTTCGCCAAAGGCTGCCATGGCATTACCGGCCGCTTCGACGTGACTGAGCTTGGGATTAGCGACAAGAATGATCTCTTAACTCGGTTGTTCGATAAGGCACGCGCCAACATCACGGCCGAATCTGACGCATTTACCGGCGTTAAGGATAAATATGAAGCTGCAATGTCAGCGGGACGCGAGATAGTTGATTCCATGAAGGACATCGACAGCGCCAATGCAGCGATGCCTAAAATCAAAGCTATAGAACACGCGCTTACATCTGAAACAGAAGTAGGCGTGATGTTCAAGGCAAAAATCAAAGAGCTCGGCTTGTTCTATGACAGCGTGCTTAAAAAATACACAGCCCCGCCGCCTGAGGGGGATAAGGGGGAGCGGTAATGAAGCGTTACCTGATGACCCAATCGCTCTTGTCGTCATGGAATTATCTGTACTCTTGCTACGAAGGGCAGGAGGAAAACGCCCTTGAGGATTTCATGCGAACATTGCGCCGCGAGCCATCTGTTCCAAATGAAGCCATGCAGAGCGGCATCGACTTCGAGCGCGAAGTTACTAAGGCAGTAGCAAGGTTGCCCCGGGTGCCACATAAGAACTGGGAGGACGGAATAAAAGCTGTTGCAACAGTCCTAAATGGCGCTCAAATGCAAGTCAAGGCATCGCGCAACATAGAAGTTGGCGGAACAAACTTTCTCCTGTACGGCATTTTAGACGCACTGAAAGCCGGAATCATTTACGATGTGAAGTTCACCGTAAAAAGCCTTGCTTCTGGCAGCTCGTCATATGCGCCTGGCAAGTATCTCGATGGCGCTCAGCACTCGGCATACCTCGCTATCGTTCCAGAGGCATACGAGTTTCATTATCTCGTCTCTGATGGAAAAGACCTCTGTACGGAAATATACCGCCGGAGCGAAACCCGCCCGATTGAAGAAATCATTGCCGAATTTATGGATTCTATTGCGAGCATGGATCTGTTGCCGCTGTATCAGGAAAAGTGGTTGGCAAAATGAGAGGTAGATTGATCGACCTGAGTATCGGAATGAACCGCAAGCAGCGCGTCACTATCGAACTGGATGGCGATTTCCGTGACAAGTACGATCAGCTTAAGGAGAGCGACGTCAACGTAGAAATTAAGAAATACCGCAATCGTCGCTCTCTTGACGCAAACGCATACTTCCATTTGCTTGTAAACAAAATCGCTGAAGCTCAGGGGCTTGGAAACGATGAAGTGAAAACTCACCTTGTCTGCGAGTATGGCACCCTGGCAAAAGATGGTGAAGGCGTGACCATCGGCTTCATGCTCCCTGTATCTGTAGATGTGTCGCACATATATCCCTACACAAAATGCTTCGACACGCGAACCGAAAGAGGCAAGGAGTTTAACTGCTATCTCGTATACAAGCAGACGTCGCTAATGGACAGCGCAGAAATGGCGCGGCTGATCGACGGCGCTGTCCGCGAGGCGCGTGAACTCGGCATCGACACTGACACACCGGAGCAAATTTCCCGGTATCAGGAAGAATGGAAAACACAGGGTCATAAAGGAGAATGAATCAATGTCAAATATTGTCAACCTGGATCTAAACCTTGACCAGGACTACATAAAGGCCTCCGTCGAGAACGTCGTTAAGGGCGCCATAATACAGGCGCTCGGGGAGCCTGAGAGACTTGTCGCAAACGCCATCAACATGGTTGTCGATTCATATGTCGATGAAGATGGAAAGCCTGTGAAAAAGGACTCATACCGTGCAAAGCCGTATCTCCAATGGCTTGCTGAACACACGATCAAAAAGACCGTGCGGGAGTGCATAAAGGAAGAAGTTGAGAATCGCTCCGCGGAATTCAGGGCTGAGGTAACTAAGCAAATATCCACAAAGAAGTTCAAGGACAATGTATTCGGCGCATTTGTTGAAACCGTCTTGAAAGAAGCTGACGGCAACTTCAAGATGCCGATCACGCTGACGTTTGAAAAGCCAAGGGATTACTAGATCATGGAGAAGGAAAGGATTACCAACTATGGAAACACTTGAAAAAGTCACAATTTCGGCAGACAGCTACCGTGACCTTGTCGCATGTCGCACGCTGCTGGACATGATCTTATTCAGTAAAAGAGGCGGCGGATCCGGTTACTATGACCTCAATGTCATAGAAATCGCGCTGAAACTCCGGAGGCTATATTCAGATGCAATCGTCGTTGACTACGGCGCTGAGGAGGGTGATGAAAATGCTCAATAGCGTGTGCATCATGGGAAGACTCACAAAAGACCCGGAGCTGAAGAGTACACAGTCCGGCATATCCGTGACCTCGTTCTCGATCGCGGTAGACCGCAGCTATAAGGGGCCGGGCGGAGAACGCGAGACCGATTTCTTTGACGTCGTCGCGTGGCGTTCCACTGCTGACTTCGTCTGTAGCTACTTTTCAAAAGGGCGCATGGCGGTCATTGAGGGCAAGTTGCAGGCGCGGAGCTGGGAGGATAAAAACGGGGCTAAGCGCAAAACTGTTGAGATAGTAGCCGACAGCGTGTATTTTGGCGACAGCAAAAAAGACGGTGACAGCGGCGGTGCTTATCAGGCCCGGAACAGCAGTAACGGTTTTGGAAACGTCCGGCAGGCGCAGGCTCCTGAACCGGAGTACACGGATATGGATATCGACGACGGTGATTTACCGTTCTGACAAAGTCTATAGGGGGCTGTCCGTAAACAGGGCAGCCCCGGAAGGAAGGTGTCGCCAGTGGCCAAAGATCCCGCATTTTTGTTTTACTCCAGCGACTTTCTGACAGGCGTGACAGGGATGACCATGGAAGAGCGCGGCCAGTACATAACGCTCCTATGTCTACAGCATCAACAAGGTAAGCTGTCGGAAAAAACCTGTAGGTTAGCGTTAGGTTTGGAATCTCTTGATGATATCCCCGATGTGATGGGGAAGTTCAGGCAAGACAAAAACGGACTATACTACAACGCCAGGCTTGACTTAGAAGTTGAGAAAAGGGCAAAAGGTTCAGATGCCAGTAGGGAAAATGGCAAAAAAGGCGGTAGACCAAAAAAACCTAACAGCGAACCTGAACAAAACCTACAGGTTTCAAACAGGTTAACCCAAACCGAACCTAGAAATAACCTGTCTGAAAATGAAAATGATAATAGAAATATAAATATAGATGAAGATAATAACAATCTTCTTGAGAACGTAGAGACTACCTCGCGCAAGCGCGCGGAAATACTCTCTGATCGGTTCGACGAGTTCTGGGCCGCATATCCGAATAAAGTTAAGAAAATAAAAGCGAGAGAAGCTTGGATGAAAATAAAACCGTCCGCAGCTTTGCACCAGAAGATACTCGCAGCAGTTGAAGCGGCCAAGAACAGCCGGCAGTGGAAAAAAGATAACGGTGACTTCATCCCCCACCCCACCTCATGGCTCAATCAAGGCAGATGGGAAGACGAGCCGGAGCAAAAGCCTCAGACGATGAAAGAGAAGTTTGGGGGATCGAGTCAAGCGGAGGTTAAGCGCATGGAGCATCTGCTGGACAAAATCAAAAAAGAATAACAGAAAGGACGTGACCACAGTGGATAGAAGATTTCGTGACAGGCTGAAGATTGTCGCATTAGTTGTGCTGACAATGATGTATTTTATCGTAGCGTGGTTCGCACTGTCATGGTGGCTGTCATGAAACAATTTCAGTTTCAAGCGGCCGAGCCGTACGGAAGTGCACCTGTCTTGCCGCAGAATTATGAAATACGCATAACCGGCCGAGCCTGGGATCCGTGGGATAGGGTCAGGATAGTCCGGCAGGGCGCGGAAACTATGCAAAAAGATATAAATGCCAGGAGCGATAACCATGAAAAATGAGATCATAAACGCAATCAAAATGCGACGCGATGCCGCACAAGTATACTACGAGGAGATCGGGGGCGTACAGTCCGCCATATATGGAGAATACTGGCGCGACGTCTCAGAGCTTATAGACGCGTTGGAGGAATCCAGGGACGAAATAATCCATGCATACGAAAAATTGGAATTGCTGAGCAAGGAACTGGACATAGTCAAGGCTGACTTAGGGGATAGGCAGGGCAAGCGATGAAAGCTAAATTTACAGTCCTCGGTCCGCCGCAGGGGAAAGCCCGCGCAAAGACGATCAGGCTCAAAAGCGGAGATTCGCACTCTTACACGCCGGAAGGCACTGTGCTTTACGAAAATCTCATAGTCACCGAATACCGGCGGCAGTGTGGCAAAAAATTCCCCGACAGCGAAATGCTTGACATGCGCATCATAGCCTACTACGCGATACCGGCCAGCACACCCAAGAAAAAACAGCGGCAGATGGAGAGCGGAGATATCCGCCCGACTAAAACTCCCGACTGGGACAATATCGGCAAGGTCGTAGGCGATGCACTTAACGGCGTTGCATACAGGGATGACAAACAGATCGTCGACGCCCAAGTAAGAAAGTACTATTCAGCACAACCGCGGATCGAGGTTACGATCCTCACCGCCAACAAGTGAAAGGAGAAAAATCATGAGCGAAAAATATAAATTTGAGGCCCAGAAAAAGAAGCTGCAGGGCATTTGCGATGAAAACAATCTCGTTTTCCGTTTCCGAGGTGACCAATACCCCGCCACGCTCACCATCCGCCCGACCGGAGGCATGGGCGCTCAACTGAGTATGCTGGAAACGGCTGACGAAACAGGGTACATAAGCCCGGACGCCTATATACGGTTCTCGTATGACGGCGGGGATCTTGAGTATGACATGGCTGAGAAATTTGCGATCAGCGATGTGCTTCTGTCCAAAATCAAAAACATCTTTCGGAAAATGTACTCGTTTTGGACAGGCTTTTTCTTCAAGGAAATTATTGAGAACGGCATTCTGAGTGGAGATCAACTGCCTACGATAGCCGATGAGGACGACGGCAGCGATATCATTGACGAGGCGTATAACGAAATGGAGCCGCTCGAAACCTTTGAAGACGATGAGGACGACGATGCCGGAGAGGAGGATGAAGACGGCTATGAGTACGACGAGCCAGCCGTTTCAGACGATGAAGCGTGAAGATTATAAGGCAGTCAAACACATGGACAAGGAACAAATGTCAAAATATCTCACGCGGATATATACGCGCGGCTACGAGAAGGGGTTTCAAGATGCGAAGTCCGGAAACACGCAGCCGAAAGTAACAGGCGAGTAAGCCGTTTGATTTGAAAGGAGCAATCATGATTACGAATATATCAATCGAAAAACTTCATCCGCACCCTGACAACCCGCGCAAGGATCTCGGAGACCTGACCGAGCTTGCGGAGAGCATCCGGGCACAAGGTGTGTTGCAGAACCTGACGGTGGTGCCGCGTGGAGAGAGCGCGGACAGCCCCGTCAATGGCCATGGAGCGGCAGGCGAACCGGGGGCGGGCGCCTACACGGTTGTTATCGGGCACCGCCGCCTTGAGGCGGGAAAGCTCGCAGGCTTGGCCGAAATGCCTTGCAGTGTCACCGATATGGATGCACGTACCCAAGTCGCTACCATGCTAACGGAAAATATTCAGCGGAGCGACCTAACCGTTTATGAACAGGCTCAGGGATTCCAGATGATGCTTGATCTCGGCGATACAGTTTCGGATATCGCTAAGCGGACAGGGTTCTCAGACACAACAGTCCGGAAGCGCGTTAAGCTACTGGAGCTGGACCAGAAGACTTTCGCCCAGTCAATAGAGCGAGGCGCGACGCTGTCAGACTACGCCGAACTTGAGAAAATCAAGGACATCAAACGCCGTAATAAAGTCTTGGGCTTCATAGGAACTAAGGAGTTTGGTTGGGAGTTAAACTCTGCCATAACAGAGGAAAAATGCAAAGAGCATAAGCCGGGCGTAATGGCTCAGGTCAAAGAGTTCGCGACCGAAATGAAGAACTCTGATTGCTATTCAGGAAAATATAATTACTTCGACAGGGTCAACTTTGATAGCGATGATCCTAAAGTGAAAAAGCCAAAAGATGCCGGCAAGATCAAATACTTTTACTATGCAGATGATAGGTATGTGACAATGTACATGGAGCGACCTAAGGGAGAAAAACCCAAGAAGTCCAAGGAGGAGCTGGAGCGTGAAGAACGCAATGCGCGGCATAAGGAACTTGTCAAACAGGCTTATGGCTTGCGTCTGGCTTTTGCGAGGGATTTTAAAGTCACCAACAAAAACCGTGCCACTGTCGATGAAATGGCGATTGCCGCTCTCTTTAGGGGAAGCTATGTAAATCAAGATACGTTCCGTGACATTTATTGCATTGAGACCAAATTCCGGCATACTTGGGAGAGCGCCGAAAAAGGCGGCGAGACATTTGATGAGGCGCTGGCACGGATACTCGGTGCCGAAGGTAGCGCCGCTAAAAACTCATTATTTATAGGCTCGTATCTACGGCTGGAGCGTGGTGCGGAATCGTGCATAGGGTATTGCGGCAATTTTGACAAACACGATAGCTACGACCTGCTATATACACATATGTCTGCGCTTGGCTACGAAATGAGCAGCGAGGAAACTGCCATATTCGACGGAACGCATGAAATGTATGTCAAGGAGGAGTTGTCGTGAATCCGGACGTGACAGCGCTAACGGTTACAGAGGGTAAAGACCAGTTTTACCCTACCCCTGACAATGTGGCGGGGAAAATGCTTGCCGGCATTGATTGGGATATGGTCGTGAACATATTGGAGCCGTCTGCGGGGAAAGGGAACCTTGTGCTTGCTGCGATGAAAGCGCACGCGGCAAACACAAGGCGCAACAGCAAGCTTAATATAGACTGCATTGAAATAGACCCATACCTAAGAGCAATCCTCAAGCAAAATTACGCAGCGGAGTGGATAAACCCACTCCGCGAGCGTGAGAGTTATTTAGATAATCTACCTTATGACGAACGGGCAATGCATATGGACGAACTGAGAGATACCCAAAACAAGATCCGAGAGATGGAAAACGCTAACATCAACATCATTCACGATAATTTCCTCACTTACCACGGATGGAGGCAGTATCAGCTCATACTCATGAACCCACCTTTTGCGGACGGAGACCTGCATCTGTTAAAAGCGTTGGAATTGCAGAAAGGTGGCGGTTCAATCGTATGCTTGCTGAATGCGAAGACGCTGAACAACCCATACACGAAATCGCGGCAGTTGCTCCGGCGTGAACTTGATAAATACGGCGCTCAGGTCACGTTTATAAAAGACGCATTCCGCGACGCGGAGCGCCGAGCTGACGTCGATGTCGCAATCGTGCGAGTGAATATTGAACATCAACAAGAAACCCACAGCGACATATGGGAGAGAATGGAGAAAGCCGCGCAAGCCGATCAGCCAGAGGATACGGAGGTGACTGACCTTATAGCCGGCGACTACATAGAGCAAGCCGTTACTCGGTACCGTGTAGAAGTAGCCGCGTCGATGGAGCTGATCCGCCAGTATTATGCGCTGCGGCCATATATTCTGAATGAGCTGGTCCCCGGTCCATACGCTCGCGCGATGTTGACGCTCAAGGTAGACAGTGACCGATACCATACAGACTACATTAACGTAGATTATTATCTGCATGATGTACGGCTGAAATACTGGAGGGCGCTTTTCCAAAACGAGAAGTTTGTCGGGAAGCTGACTAGCGCGGTGCGCGAGAAGTATGTCAAAAAAGTGGAGCAAATGGCCGACTATGATTTCACGCTATTTAATATCCGGACAATCATGGTTGAAATGAACGCTCAGGTTATCGACGGAGTCAAGGGGGCGATTCTCTCGCTGTTCGATAAGCTGACAGCCGAGCATTCTTACTGGACTGAATGCTCGCAAAACCGCCATTACTTTAACGGTTGGAAAACGAACAAAGCGCATAAGATCGGCAAGAAGTCCATTATCCCCACATATGGCATGTTTTCGAACAACTCTTGGAGCAGGGAGACGTTTGAGGTGAATACAGCCTATGGCGTTCTTGTCGATATCGAAAAGGTGTTCGATTATTTGAGCGGAGCAATGACCGACGACCATGACATTCTCTGTCGGATACAGAATGCTAATGCAAATGGTCAGACTCGCAACATCGAACTTAAATATTTCAATGTCGATTTGTACAAAAAGGGTACGACGCACATTAAGTACCGGGATATGGAGCTGATAGACAAATTCAATATCTACGCTGCGCGGAATAAAAACTGGCTGCCACCGAACTATGGCAAATCAACCTATGTTGAAATGACCTCTGAGGAAAAAGAGGTTGTCGATAGCTTTCAGGGCGCGGCTGCATACGCCAAGATAATGGCGAGACCGGACTTTTTCCTGTCCGAGCCGACCCGGAGCGTGGGAATGCTGACTGATGGAAAGGGTGATAGTTATGAGAAATAAACTCATAGATCTGAACGACCTCTTGTTTGAGCAGCTTGAACGCCTCGGCAATGATGATCTGGTCGGTGAAAAGCTCGAGGAGGAAATACATAGAGCCAAGGCCATAACAGGCGTAGCGTCGCAAGTCATTGATAACGCATCCCTTGTATTGAGAGCGCATGAGATAGCTTATGAAGCGGGATATATGTCAAAGCCGCCGTCTTTGCTGTTGGGCGATGGAGACGCTGATGGCTAGGAGATATTTATCAGAAGTCAAGGAATTTATAGCCGCAAACGTCAAAGGAACCACAACGCGAGATTTGGTTTTGCTTGTCAATGAAAGGTTTGGCACACAGTTCACAAAATCAAGCATGAAGGCATATAAGACAAACAATAAGCTCAGGAGCGGGACGCCGACCCGCCCCGCTCCAGGGCAGCCGACAAAGCTCTGGCCGGCTGAGATCCGAAAATTCATGGAGGAAAATCAAGATGGGGTATCTGGAAAGAAAATGGCCGCATTGGTAAACGCAGAGTTTGGGACAAACTATACTCCCCAGCAAACTGATTCTTATTACGGTAATCATGGACTTAATAGCGGCCTTACTGGATATTTCCCGAAAGGTAATGTTCCTTACAACAAAGGCAGAAAAGGAATCCGCCATTCTCCGGCAACAGAATTCAAGCTGGGAAATATACCGCAAACCTATACGCCAGTCGGCACCGAAAGTACAAGAAGCGACGGGTATACATGGGTGAAAGTGGCAGACCCGAATAAATGGCGAGAGAAGCATGTGCTTATATGGGAAGAGGCACACGGCCCGGTACCGAAAGGTTATTGCTTACTGTTTGCCAACGGCGATAGTTCGGATATCAGGCTTGATAATCTTTTGTTAGTCACGCGCGGGCAGCTTGCAATCCTAAATAAAAAGAAACTGATATCGAGCGATCCCGAGGCAACAAAGGCCGGAGTTCTCGTAGCAGACATATTTATGAAAATCAGCGAAAGGAAACGGAAGAAATGAGCATGTGGGAGGATGACGATGAAAGCTAAACTTGAAATGGAAATGCCAAAGTCATGTACGTGGTGTGGCTTTAAGAGAGTCGATATTCCGCGTGATTACGATAGGGATGATTGCCCGCCTTGGATGATTGATTATACATGTCGTATAAGCGGTCAAGATATTAGCAAATATAATGGATATTACGCAACTGAACGCCATCCGCTCTGTCCGCTAACGATAATTGAGGAGGGCGGACACCAATGAGGAAGTGCGGAAACTGTTTCCGGTGTATAGAAAACTGGAGAGATGCAACAGAAAAAGGAATGTCACCGATTTACTACGGAACATTCGGCGAATACTCGCAAAAACCGCGCGCAGGTGTGAGAACAAGATGTTCAAAAAGCGACTTCTACGAATCTAAAGATCCAAACTCAAAAGCTTGCGAATATTATTCTCCGCGTTGGCGGTGGAATTTTAATCAGTGGTTTAGGTGGAGATTCATAAGGGGCATTACGGACTGGTTTATTCAAAATGCCCGCGTACCGCTTGGAGGCTTGCGAAAACCGATACCGCTTAAATGGGTAGATTCTTTTGACGGCATGGCTGACCGCATTATCCCAGGAGGAGAGCCGGAATGCCCTCGCTGCGGAGAAATGCCGCACAGCTACGAGCAATGCGTTTTTTGCGGACAGAGATTTTTGCCCGATAAATCCAAAGAAAGCAAGATGGCACCACAGCGGGAACTGCGGGAAGGCGAGCCAATCATATTTATAGATGGTATATGCCCGGAGTGCGGCTATTCTTGCGGTAACGGCGGATATGGCCCGTTGCGATGCCGTTGCGGTTGGGTGGGTAAAGAAATGTCCGACAAGCTAAAGCATGCGTTCGAGGAGGGGAGATATTAATGAAACGATTGACAAATGACGGGCCTGACGGGATAAAAGCGTTTTGCTCAGCCTGCAAAGACAGGCAGATGTTTGGTAAGTGCGACATCGGTAGCGAATGTTACCAGCGACAGGTGTTTGTGCGATTGCGAGATTACGAAATTGCGGAGGAGCAGGGGCGGCTGTGGATGTTGCCGGCCACGGAAGACGGCAAATATTACGTGACATGCGAATTCGGGAATGTGCGAGACTGTTTTGCCAAGATAGAGTCTGTGAGTATGCACCTCGAAGGCTACCGTATAATTTGGATAAAATCCGCTGATGAAATAGGCAAAACCGTTTTTCTCACACGCAAAGAAGCAGAAGCCGCGCTCGCGGCGAGAGGCGAGATAGGAGAGTGATTTGAGTGGAAAAGGAATATATCGCGACAATTGAGTTTGAGCCGGCGCGTTTTTTGGTGCACGCCGAAAACTACGCTGACGCTTATAGGTCGGCGGTAGAATCGGCAGTAGATTTGCGTCAGATAATAAGTCAGGCGATTTACGAATGCGTAGATATCAAATCGGTTGAAGTGGAAGGGGGCGACGGCGAATAATGAAAGAAACATATTGGAGAGGGGCTCTGTTAGGCGTTATGGTAGCCGCTGCCACAACAATCACGTTACCGGAGCTATCGTTCTGGACCGTATTCCCCAGGACGTTGGCTCTCGTATACGGTGGAATGCTGTTTGAGTCAATTATCAGACGCGGGAGGCGTGAAGAATGAAAGCGATACTTGAATTTGAAGCGCCGGATACTTGTGCGGATTGCGATTTGCACGATAATCGGCTGTGTTCGGCTACTTATAAGCCGGACAGTAGAGCAGACCCGCCAGATGGATATAGACGCGCCCTGTTCTGCCCGCTACGGATCGTGGAGGACAGCAGCGATGAATGACTTTTTTGGAGAGAATGGAACGCCGAAGTACCAGACACCGGAGGACATATACGATGCACTGTGCGAAGTGGCCGGCGGTGAGGAAATGAGCATTGATGAAGCAATTTCACTACTACGCAGTTTGGAGCGATGCTACAAGAGTATAACCGACGCCGAATTATTAGTTGAAGCGGTGCAAGTAGCGATAGCCGCTATCAGGACGCTCGAAAATAACAATTACACTTACCACGGAGGAGAGTTTTGGAAGCCTCCGCTCGGAAAGCTGCCCGAATACTTACTCAAACGTGAGGCAATATATACTTCTGATCGTGATGCGATAGAAACGTATATGCGGCTTCTCAGAACAAAGGAAGTGATTACAATTAGCGGCAAAGAGTACACCGTTGAACAAATATCGGGAAATGGAAATGGCGTTACAGCAATTATCGTTGAACACTTGCCCTACAAGGAGGCGCATAGAGAATGAACAAAGGAACATGCGCCGGCTGCGGAGCGGAAATAGTCTAGATAAAGACCGCCGCCGGGAAGTCGATGCCCTGCGACCCGGTGCCGGTACGGTACAGGCAAAAAGACAAAGCGCCCGGCAAGGTCGTTACGGTCAGTGGCAATGTAATAAGCTGCGAGTTTGACGGCGATCCGAATACACTCAGCGGAATAGGGTACAAATCACATTTTAGCACCTGTCCGAAAGCGGCGCAGTTTCGGAGGAAAAAGTAATGCATGATCTATACGGAGAATTCGGAACACCGAAATATCAAACGGCATCGAGCATATACGAGGGCCTTGATACTGTGGCGAGTGGTGAGGAGATAAACATACTCAGCACCATGTTCCCGGACATAAGCTATGAAGGACAGGATTACTATTACACCGACAAAGGCTCCGACCTTAAGGAAAAGTTTGAGCATATGAGCGAAAACGAAGATAAAATGTGGCTCATGGATCTGGCTGTGTTTAAGCTCGCATACGGCGGGATAGACATATACGGAGATACCCACAAAGGAATTTATCAAATCCACGACATTATCTATAACGCCCTATGGAATACGGAAATGGCAAAGCGGCTCGGATTCAAGAAATTGTTTATAGATGATATGCTCTCGGGCAACGGGCGTCATTATGACGAAGTGATAGAAACATGGTTTGATGAACTCCGTGATCTTGACCGATTTGACCGTGGATCAATGAGTACGGCATTTAGAGATATCATGAAGGAGTTGAGTCTACCAATCTATGCGAATCCGTACAGCGATTTCGCATACCACGTTCACAACAAAGTTATGGGGCTGAGGTTAGAAAAAGAAACTCAGCTTATTGCCGAATGCCGCGCTTTCCTCTTTAGCTACGATGATTTCATGTACGGAATGCGCATGAATCAGCACCTATACGAAAGCCTAGAGCAACAATTCAGCAGCCAGAGGGCGCGGCTGCAAGCAAGCTATGACGAGCAGGTTAAGCGCCTATACATGATCGCAGAGCAACACGGAATCGCGCTACCGTCGATTGAGCCTGCTGCGTTGCCTGAGGCGGACTTAGTGATGGAGGCATATAATGATGAAGCTACTTAACATCATGGGCGTCATTTTGGCAGTGGGAACGTTCCCGATCCTGTTTGCAGGCAAGATTCTCTACTTTATCGGAGATACAATTTGCTGGTGCGTCTGCATGGGAATGGCAAAGCTGAATGACGCCGCAAATAAGCCGGAAGTTGCGCTGACATGGCTTAATATATACACGCAGTCGGAGAAGGAAAAGAAGTAACCATTTAGGAGAGGATTGCGTCTATGACCTCAAGAAGTGCACAACGATATCTTAAACTCACATATCGACTTGAAAAGGCAGAGGAGTTATTAGAGTCTCTGCAGGAGGCGAGCAACCCTAAAACGCCGACCGCAGATGCGAACCTGATCTACGGATCTTCAAGAACATCGGCAGTAAAGGACGGTATAGGAAACCTTATTACAGAGATCGAGGATGTGAAAGAGCGAATCGCATATCTGAAACGTGAAGTTGCTCGTGAAGAAAGAACGCTTAAAATATACATCGAGAATATTCACGATGAAAGTCTGAGGATCGCTTTCCGCTTAAAATACTTAAAGGGTGTGCCGTGGGCGCAAATTGCTGATATTATGGGGAGCAGATACACAATGGAAAAGCTGAAAAAGGATATATATTATTACATGGAACAAAGTCAAGAATCCTGATGCCGCAATAGTCCTTTGGTGTCTTTCGCTATCCTTTTGGGTCTTTTACTATCCTTTAGGGTCTCGCGTGGGGCTTTACAGCCTGTGATATAATTAATATGTAAAATTCTGCATAGCTGAAGCGGCTCTCTCACCAGAGGGCCGTTATTACTTTTGGAAGGAGGCTCTTCCGGCTACGTGTTACTCCTTTGCGCGTAGTCTTGCACCGGGCCGCGTCTGTACGCCAGCAGCCGGCAGCGGGCTAAAACGAAAAGGAGGAAAACAAAGAGTGTTTTCAGCAATAACAAACAAATTCAAAAGCAATCCGTCGCTGTATTACGCAATGTCGATCGCGGCGACATGGGCCGGTGTAGGTTCCCTCATGGTAGGGATGCAGACGGCCCAAAATTTCGGAATCATCCCGTTTCTCATGTGGGCGGCCGGCAATACCCTCGCCTGCATCGTATTCGGACTGATCGCTCACGCCTTGCCAAAGGTACGCGCAGTGTTCCGCAGTAAAGCCATGAGGTACGTTTTCGGGCTGCTCTGCATTATGAACCTGTGGGTAAACCTGAGCGGTATACAGACTATTTTCGCTCCGACGCCGCTTACTGAAACATTCGGCATGATACTTTCGTTCTCGGCCGCGGCTATATTTATCATCATCCTCATCGTGCGCGGCATGATACGGAACGTCCTGACCGGGCATATGTCTTGGGCGCTTGTATATATCCTCGGCGTCATAGTGACGGCGCTTGCGATAATCAGCTCCCGGGGGAACATGGTACAGCTCCAAATCGGGATTGATAACCTCAGCATGGGGTTTGAGAGGTTTTTCCTTCTCCTGCCGGGCGCGTTCGTCTATCCATTCTTCTATGAGATATTTGACTATAACGACGCAAACGAAGACGGCACAAAGCAAATCAAGATCCGCCGCGTTTTTATCGGAGGCGGACTGTTGTTCGGAGCCTACCTCTCGTTTACTTTTCTTTTGGCATGGACTACATTCGATCCGCTCCTGAGAACGTTAATAGCGTTCCTTGTAACATTAGTCGCGCTTTCAACAGTGACCGGATTCATCTACAGTGTCTACCTCTGTTTCGGCCGCAAGCTCGGAATCGCACTCAACATTCTGTCGCTTGCCGCATGGCAGCTCGTCATTCCGATAGGCTTTCTCGGAATCTGGACGATGATGGCATCGGCCAGGACATTTGTCGTCCTCGCCATGCTTGCCGTCTCGATTGCCCTGACAATCAGGGACAGGAGAAAGCGGGTGGGCGCGTGAAGCTTGTCAAGAAAAAGCTGTCGGAGCTGAGAAGCCCGGAGAAGAATATCAGGCTGCATCCGGACAAACAGATAAAAGAATATGTTCGCTCGATTAAGAAAAACGGCCAGCTCAAGCCCTTGGTCGTAGACGAGGACGGAGTTATCTGGATTGGCAACGGCTTGCATGAAGCCATGATCCAGTGCGGGCACGAAGAGGCATTCTGCCTTGTCAAAACCGGCATGACCGAGGCCGACAAGAAAAAGATGATGCTGACCGACAACAGGATATTTGACCTCGGCATCGACGACATGAGCGCATTCGACGCGTTCATCCTTGAACTCAAAGACGATTTGGACATACCCGGCTTTGACGAGGACATGCTTAAATCGCTGGTTATGGAGCCGCAGGAAGTCAACGGGCTTATATCGGAATATGGGCTTGTGAACGAAGACCGCGCCGACGAAATGCGCAAGAGCAACGGATTGAACAGCGGCCAGGACGTGGGTTATGGCGCTGACGGCGGAGAGGGTGAAAGCAGCGAAGAAAGCGTTGATATCCGGAAGCTTATCATCTGCCCGAAATGCGGTGAACAGATATGGCAGTGAAGCGCATAAAGTCCCAGATCGACATTGTGACAGCTGCGCGTATAAGAATCAGGAACGTCTTTTCAAACGGCCTGCCCGTCTATATGTCGTTTTCCGGCGGCAAAGACTCACTTGTTATGGCCGATATAGTCCTCAAGGCGCTGCAAGCAGGTGAGGCGGATCCGGAACTGCTAACCGTTATCTTTGTCGATGAAGAAGCGATGTACGAAAGCGTTATCGAGATTGTTGAAGAGTGGCGTAAACGGTTCATCCTGGCTGGCACCAAGTTTGTATGGCTATGTTTGGAAGTCAAGCACTTCTCAGCGTACAACCAGCTCACGGCAGACGAAAGCTATACCTGCTGGGACCGCGCCAAGGCTGACGTATGGGTGCGACAGCCGCCGCCGTTTGCGATCCGAGGCCACCATCTGATGAGGCCGGGCATTGACAACTATCAATCGTTTCTTCCCAGGATAACGAAAGACGGCATAATGCTCATAGGCGTCCGCGCGTCCGAAAGCGTACAGCGCCTACAGTACATGGCGCAGCTCAACATCGGCGCGGGGCAGGGCATCACCGGCAAGAACATGATATATCCGATATACGATTGGAAAGATTCTGACGTGTGGCTCTATCTGTTGGAGCAAAAGATTGACATACCCATCGTGTACCTGTGGATGTATCAGGTGGGCGTCAACAAAAACCAACTGCGGATATCGCAGCTCTTCTCTGTGGACTGCGTGAACTCGATCATCCACATAAGCAAGTACGAACCCGGGTTGTGGGAGCGCGTCCTCAGGCGCGAACCGAACGCCTATCTTGCATTGCTATACTGGGATTCAGAATTATACAGGCGCAGCTCAAAGCAACGCGCCCAAAACGAAAGTCCGAGGGATTACAAGTCGCTCGTAAAAAAGATTCTCTTTGAAGAGCCCGCCAGGCACTTCACGACGCCGACATCCCGGAAAGTAGCTGATGTATACAGAAAACAATTCATCAAGTTTGACGGTATGGCGCGGCAGCGCGACTACCGAAAGATGTATGACGCCCTAATAGCTGGAGATCCGAAACTCAGGACAATGCGGGCGCTCAGCATGGACATATTCAGCTCCTATGCAGAATACGCGAAGAAGTTTCGTAAGCAGGGAGGTGAAAATAGTGTCTGATATAGATGTGTTTGCACCGCTTAGCTCTCTGCAATGGGTGCAGCGCGATAAGCTCAAACCCAATAACTACAACCCAAACGTGGTCAGCCGCGAGAACCTGCAACTGCTGACTCAGTCCATACTCACCAACGGCTGGACGCTCCCGCTTGTCGTGCGTCCGGACATGACGATCATAGACGGATTCCACCGTTGGACCGTAGCAGGCCAAGAGCCGCTACACACTAAGCTTGGCGGACGTGTGCCGATCGTCATTGTCTCACACGCGGATGAAGCCGAGGACATGTACGGAACAATCACGCACAATAGAGCGCGCGGAACACACCTGCTCGAACCTATGAAGGCTATCGTCAAGCGCCTGCTGGACGAAGGCAAGTCTGTAAGCGAAATATCAAAGCAACTCGGAATGAAGCCGGAAGAAGTTTTTAGATTGTCCGACTTTTCGAAGGAAGACTTTCTCGCCATTATGACTAAAGGCGTGAAAGAGTATAGCAAGGCCGAGGCACTGGCCTATATATGAAATCGCCTCCTATTATGGCAGCGCCTATGACAAGCGCGTCCGTCTCTTGCAGAGTCGTTCGCTATCCTGCCTGGGCGCTGCCACATATTATAAAGAAAGTGTCAGCATAAGCGGGAAATGGCTCGGGCTCGAAAAGAAATAGGTTCTGTGCGGGGGGTACCCCCTACACGCGGGCTCTCCGACCCCGAAAAAAAATCAGTTAGTGGAAATAAATTCAGACCCATTTCGTTACGTTTAGGAGAAAGAGGATGGAAATTGACGTAAATACCGAAGTAAACGGCACCACCTTGGCTGGTATTCTCGGACTCACTGCGCGTCGCGTTCAGCAGCTTGCTCAAGATGGAACAATCACAACACAGAGCAGAGGGAAATTCATATTGTCCGACGCTGTTCAAAAATACATAGAATTCCGAGCCCGCCCTGAAGTGGACAAAGCTGTGCTCGAAGCGGAGAAGGAGAGGCGCAATGCAGAGGTCAGCCTAAAAAAAGCCAAAGCTATTAAAGCCGTGTTGGAAACTCAGGAGCTTCAGGGGAAAATGCACCGCTCGGAGGACGTTGCGGATATGGTCTCGGACTTGATATACACCATTCGAGGCATGTTGCTGGCGCTACCCGGCAGGCTTGCCGTTGATGCTGCTGGTTTGACAGATCCCGCAGAGGTATCTGCGCTTATGCGCGATGAGGTGTATACCATCATGAAAGAGCTTGCTCAACATAAATACGATCCGATGAAATATGATGAGCGTGTCCGTAAGCGAATGAGTTGGGAAAATATTTTGATTGAAGATGATTCCGATGAAACAGGATGAACTCATCCGTCTTAATTCCACAATATCAAAACCCATAAGCGGTATGACCCCGCCTGAAAACCTGACAGTTTCGGAATGGGCGGATAAGAAACGACGCCTCTCTCCGGAGAGTTCTGCGGAGCCGGGGCCTTGGAGAACCACGCGCACCCCATATCTCCGCGATATAATGGATGCTTTCTCTGACGCGAAGGTTCGCAGGATCGTTTTTGTGTCGTCGTCTCAGAGCGGAAAGTCAGAATTTGAGAATAATGTCATAGGGTATATCATCGACGAAGATCCGGGCAGTATTCTTTTTATTCATCCGCATACCGGAGATGCTAAAGAATATTCCAAGTTGCGTATCGCGCCAATGATCCGGGATTGCCCCTCGCTGCGCTCGAAAGTGGCGGATCCTAAGAGCCGGATCAGCGAAAATACTATTTTGCAGAAGTCGTACCCGGGTGGACTTCTTTCAATGTGCGGCTCGACTGAAGCCCATTCTTTGGCGTCCAAGCCAATACGCTATGTCATAGGTGATGAGCGCGACCGGTGGGCGACGTCAGCAGGGAAAGAGGGCGATCCGTGGAAGTTGGCGATGGCGCGTCAAATCACATTCTATAACTCAAAAGCGATCGAAGTCTCTACGCCAACGATCAAAGGCGCAAGCGCAATCGAATCATCGTATCTGGAGGGGACGATGGAGAGGTGGAATGTTGAATGCCCTCACTGCGGGAATTATCACGATATCAAGTTCAGCGATATACGCTATGAGTACGTGACGGAGGTCATACAGCAGAAAAAGCATTATGCCGTGACCAAAATATGGTACATCTGCCCCGGATGCGGTTGCATATCGACAGAACGGGAGATAAAGAAGCAGCCTGCGAAATGGGTGGCTGAAAACCCGAATGCCTATCAGCGGGGGGTCCGGTCGTTCTGGCTCAACTCTTTTGTCAGTCCGTGGGCCACATGGGAGTCTACGATACTTGAATATCTGTATGCGATCGGAAGCGCGGAAAAACTGCAGGTCGTATATAACACCCGTTTTGGTGAGTTATGGGAAAATCGCGGTGACCTCGAAGACGAGGAGAGCGTTATGGCGCGGCGTGAGGAATACCCTGCCGATGCCGAACTTCCTGACGGCGTGATTGTGCTGACCGCCGGGGTGGATACTCAAGACGACAGGCTTGAGTATGAAGTTGTCGGACATGGGCGCTTCGGTGAGACGTGGGGGATCGAGTCCGGCATACTTATCGGGCGGCCCGACTCTGACGAGGTTTGGAACGATCTTGACAATGCCGTCATCGACCGCGTTTTTAGATTTGAGGGCGGCGTTGGGTTGAAAGTGTCGCTTACGTTTGTGGACGAAGGCGGCCATTTTACGCACGAGGTACGGCAGCAGTGCCGGGATAGGATCTTAAAAAAAGTGTTTGCGGTGGTTGGGAGCAACAAGTTTAATGCGCCTTATACGTCGCCGCCGCGTACGCAGAAAATCGTGATAAATAAGAAAATGATAGGGTACTGCTACCGGTATGACATTGGCGTGTCCGCCGGCAAGCAGATAATCATGGACAATCTCCGGGTGCAGACGCCCGGGGCAAAGTATTGCCACTTCCCAAAGCGCGACGACTACGGGCATTCTTTCTTTTCACAACTCCTTTCGGAACATCTCACCTATGATCCGAAGCTCAAGCAGCCGTGGGTGTGGAAGAAGATACCCGGGCATGAGCGTAATGAGAGGCTTGACTGCCGCAATTACGCGCTGGCTGCGTTTAAAGCGCTCCCTGTGGATTTGGACGCGATAGCCAGGCGGCTACATGAGGCGAGGGAGGGAAAGCCCTCAGAGGGAGTTGCAACGACTCCAAAAGCGAAGACAAAAGGGCGCGGCGGCGGCGAGGCCGCTTTTGAAAGGTTTTATGACGACTGGTGATAGGACGGTGAGGACATGGCTAACAGGGGCGAGATCGAAACCAGACTCAGGTTTTACAGGAAGCACGCTCAGAGCTTGAGGAAAGCTATACATATGCTCACGGACGGCGGGGCATCGAGTTATACGATAAACAACCGTCAGGTCACGAACCTTGACCTTGACAAGCTGTTTAAGATGCTTCAAGCCGCTGAGGACATGATAGATGAACTGGAAGCGCAGCTTGCGGGGATGAAACCGCGCAGGGCCTTTGCGGTCGTGCCGAGGGATTGGTGAGGGCATATGCCCTATGGGGCTTTGCTGGGTGCGTCCTGCGGAGTTAGGCTCCTTTCGCTGCGGGGCGTACCGTATTTTTTTTGAAAAATGGAGGTGTGTGGCATGGTCACGCAGGTAGATGAAAAAAGAGTCAGGTTTGGGAAGTTTACGGATGCGGAAACGGTTATATGCAAGTTCGAGGGGGAGTCCACGGATGTAAAGCCGGTGCTGACAGCGCAGCATAACACGTCGACTTTTTTTGAGATGGACACGGGCGACGTTTACAAGTGGAGCGGCGGTAAAATGGCGTGGCTCTTGATATAGGGGGTGCAGTTGGATGGATGAAATCACTTTGGCGCTTGCCAAGAAATACGCAGAGAGGCTTGCTTATGGCAGCGGCGGGGGTGCGCCTGGACTGCCGGGCAGTGACGGAAATGACGGTAAAAGCGCTTACGAGCTATGGCTTGCGGAAGGCAACTCCGGTACGGTGCAGGACTTCCTTGATGCGCTTATCGGGCGCGATGGCAAAGACGGAACCAACGGAACCAACGGAACCGACGGCAAAGATGGAAAAGATGGAACCAATGGAACCAACGGAACCAACGGAACCAACGGAACGCCGTTGCCATTTTATTGGTGCCACGGCACGTTTCAAGACAGGAGTTTAGCCGCCAACACAGTCACTCTGATGAACAGCGGCGGAACGACAGGGCAAAACGGCACGGGGCTTATTATGAACAAAAGCTTCTTTGTCGCGCCGCGTAACGGAATATACACGCTCACGGTGGGGGGCAGCCTTGCATCGGGGCAATCCACGGAGTTAAGTATGTGGATTAGTGTGCACAACATGAACTACAATGTTCTCTATAACCGTCCGATGGCCAGTATAAGCACAATACTGACGTCTTCCTTCCGTCTCTATGACGGCGTCTCTATGACGGCACGGCTCGCGGCGATGGAAAGTTTCGGTGTCTACATGTTTAGCGCAGCGGCATTGAGCAGCATCAGATCAGCTGAAGATCATTTGGCCTTCAGTTTCACCGGGTACAGCATCACATAGGAGGATTTTATGAGAAAACAAATAACATATTTTGACCCGCGTGTTATAGAGCGTAATCCCGTAGGCGAGATGATGACAATTATTGCTAACAATGAAGAGGAAATGGAAGCGATTGAAACGTCGATACGCAACCCTGAGCGTGGGATTACGGATATATCCGAGTGGGAAGATGTGCCGCCTACGGTTGATGAGTTGCAGGCGGAGCTGGCTGAAACGGATTATAAAATCATTAAGAGCAGCGAGTATCAGCTTGCGGGGCTGGAGATGCCTTATGATATCGCGGCGTTGCATGTGGCGCGGGAGGCGCTGCGGGAGAGGATACGGGACGCGGGGGAGTAGGCGATGGTTTTTAAAAAATTGTTGCATAGCGAGGGCGGTTGTGTTAGAATGCAGACAGGCAAAGGTGAATAGCGCTATACTTATCCAAAGCGAAAGCCCGGGGGCGCAAACCCCGGGCTTTCATTTGGGCTAGTCGTCGCTGCGGTCGTTTCCGTCCAGCCACTTGCAAACGTAGTAGGCAACTACGCTTGCCATGACGGAAACCAGAAAAGTGAATAGCGTTTCTATACTTATCACCCCTTCCTGTTTCCAAGACGGGAGCGACAACGGATGCATTATATGCGGGGCAGCAAAATATGTCAAGCGAGCGAAATAGCCGCCGAAGGGCGGTGTTTTTTATTGTCAAACGAATTATTGGCGAGGAGGGGCTGTTTTGGGATTTGGGGATGTTTTTGGAAGGAAGAAAGGGCGGCCGAGGGCAAAGGGGTACGGCGACGCGGGGGCGAGCAACATGCGGCGGGCGCTGAAGAGTTTTACTGCCGTCAGCGGGAGCCCTAACGAGGATATCAACTGGAACAACTACACCCTCAGGCAGCGGGGGCGGATGCTTTACATGGCGGCGCCGGTCGCTGCGGCTGCTATCAACACTAACCGGACAAAGGTCGTCGGTACGGGGCTTACGCTCAAGGCGGCCGTTGACAGGGACGTGCTGGGGCTGTCGCCGGAGGCGGCCAAGGCATGGCAGAAAAAGACGGAGGCGGAGTTTCGGCTTTGGGCTTCGAAAAAGGAAAACTGCGACGCGCTCGGGATAAACAATTTTGCGGGGCTTCAGCAGCTTGCACTTTTGTCGTGGCTCATGAGCGGCGACGTGTTCGGGCTTATCAAGAGGTATGACGCGGAGGCTATGAGGCCCTACAGCCTGCGTCTGCATCTGATCGAGGCGGACAGGGTGAGCACGCCGAACGAACTTTTGGGGGCGCTTTCTTCCGGGCGGTTTACCGACGGGGTCAACAAGGCTACGGGCAACAAGATATATGACGGGGTCGAGGTGGACGGTAACGGCATGGTGGCCGCTTATCATATCCGCAGTAGTTACCCGAATCAGATAACGCTCGAAGAAAACGTGAGCTGGCAGAGGGTGGAGGCGTACGGCAAGAAGACGGGGCTGCCGAACATACTGCATGTCATGAACTCGGAGCGGTGCGAGCAGTACAGGGGCGTCACGTATCTGTCCAAGGCGATAGAACCGCTTTTGCAGCTCAGGCGGTACACCGAGAGCGAGGTCATGGCCGCGCTCGTGCAGAGCTTCTTTTCGGCCTGGATAATCACAAATACCGACCAGGCTGAGATACCTATAAACGAGGTGGGGTCTGAGGATATCATCGGGTATTTCAGGGAGGACCCGGAGGGCGTTTCAAAGCATGAGAATGAGTACGAGTTCGGGCCGGGCACGATAACGCACCTCGCGGAGGGAGAGGACATCAAGTTTGGGAACCCGAACATCCCCTCGGCGGGGTTTGACCAGTTCGTCAGGACTATGTGCCGGATGCTGGGGGCTTCGCTCGGGATGCCGCATGACGTTTTGATGAAGGAGTTCAACAGTTCTTATTCGGCGTCGAGGGCGGCTTTGCTCGAGGCGTGGGAAGAGTTCAAGATGCTCAGGCATTGGTTTGTTGACGATTTCTGCCAGCCTGTGTATGAGATATGGCTTGCGGAGGCGGTGGCGATAGGGCGTATAAAAGCGCCGGGGTTCTTTACGGACCCGCTGCTGCGCGACGCCTGGAGCGAGGCGCGGTGGATCGGGCCGGTGCAGGGGCAGATAGACCCGACCAAGGAGGTCAAGGCGGCGATCATGAACGTCGACCGGGGCTTTAAGACCCATGAACAGGTCACCCGCGAACTGGGCGGCGGGGACTGGGAGGACAACGTGGAACAATTGAAAGACGAAAACCAAAAACTGCGCGAGGCGGGGGGCGGCAATTTTATGGCGTCGCTCGAAGAGCCGGGGCAGCAGGGGGAAGGAAACGAGGGGGATAAGTAAATGCCTGACAATATGTTTATCGACATAAAAAAGGAGTGCTATGCGATCGCCTCCGTAAACGGGAGTGCCGCCGAACTGAAGATGTACGGGCAGGTCGTGGAAAAGCGGCCTAAGAACTTCTGGACCGGCAAGGAGGTCGAGGGCAACTTTATCGTCATGGAGGAGTTCATCGAGGACTTGAAGGTTTTGGAAAATGTCAAAAAAATCACTATCAGGATGAACTCGGTGGGCGGGAACGTCTACGCGGCGCTACCGATCTATAACCGGCTGAAGGAGCTGAAGGCGCACAAGACCGTCATCGTCGACGGCGTGGCGATGTCGGCGGCTTCGTTCATCATGTGCGCGGCGGACACGGTGAAGGTCAACGAGTCGAGCCTTATCATGGTGCATAAGGCGTCGCTTTTCATTTTTTGGGAATCGTATAACGCGGACGGGCTGCGGAAGGACGCGGATTTCCTCGACACGGTGGACAGGACCATCGCCGCCGCTTATGAGAAGAAGACCGGGCTGGGCGCGGACGAGGTCATGCGGCTCATGTCCGAGGAGACGTACATGACGGGCAAGGAAGCGGTGGCCAAAAAGTTCGCGGACGGGCTGACGGATGAAAAGCCCGTCACGATAGCCGCGAGCGCGGACGGGCGCACGCTCTGGGTCAACGGGAGCGCGGAGCGGCTGTTCTTCCCCCTCTCCGGGCTGCCGGAGGGGTATTTAATCACGGGCGATCCCGCCGAGGGCGGGCCTGCGGGGCCTGAGGCGGATGAGTCAAATATCGACAAGCCGGGACAGGCCGGCGGAAAGGAACAGAGTTTTATTATGGCAAAGGATTTTGAAGAACTCAAGAAGGAAGACCCGCAGCTTGCGGAGAAGCTCATGGCCGAGGCGCAAGCCGCCGCGTCTGCGGAGCTTGAGGGCAAGGCCGGTGAGGCCGGGAAGGCGGAGCGGGACCGTATCAGGGAGATCGACGAGATATCGGCGCTCTTTGACGATGAGACGGTGCGCGATGCTAAGTACGGCGAGAAGCCGTGCACGGCGCAGGAGATGTCATACCGCGCCGCGCTGAAGGCCGCGAAGGACGGCAAGGCGTTCATGGCCGCGCTTGAGGCGGATGCGGAAGGCTCGGGCGCGGGGGGCGTGGGAGCATCGCCGCCGCCGGAGGACAAGAAGCCGGAGGGCGACAAAGAGGACGCCGAGGCCGAGGGCAGGAAGGCCGGCAAAGAGTACGCTAAGATGACGGGAGGTAATAAGGATGAATAACGATCTTATAAGGCCGGTGGGGGAATCGCCGGTAGACAATCTTGTAAACAGCACGTTCCCGCCGCCGCTCACGACGGGCGTAAAACTGCGCGGGGGGCAGGGCGTACTGGTGCGCGGGACGGTTTTGGCGCTCAGTTCCGTTTCCGGGGATATGGTGGCGCTCGGTACTGCCGCAGCTGGGGGCGAGACGCTGACGGCCGGGTATATCCTTACCGATCCGTCCGACACGGGCGACGGGGGCGCGGTGCCGGCGATCGCTTACAGGACGGGGCATTTCAACCGTCCGGCGCTCATCATGGCCGAGGGTTACGACATGACGAGGGCCGACGAGGAAAATCTGCGCAGCGGCGGCATATTGCTGTCCGACGCGCTCAGATAGGGAGGGTTTTGCATAATGGATATTTACGATACCTATTTCATGATGGCTGCTATCGAGGAGCAGCCGCTGTTCCCGACGTTTTTCAAGGACCGCTATTTCCCGACGAATAAAAGCCTGGACATTTTCGGGACTTCGCGGGTTTTTGTGGATTTCCGCGAGGGCAATAACAGGCTGGCGCCGTTCGTCATGCCGCGCATCGGGGGCGTCTCGATTCTGCGTGAAGGTTTTGAGACCTTTGAGCTGGAGCCGCCCAACATCGCCCTGAAACGGCCGCTGACCGTGGACCACCTCATGAGCAGGGGGTTCGGGGAGTCGCTGCTGAGCAAGAAGACCCCGGCGGACCGCGAGGCTATGCTGCTTATCGAGGATATGGTCGAGCTGAGCAACAGGATCAGCCGGCGCGAGGAGTGGATGGCCGTGGAGACCATCCTCAACAACGGCTGCGTGATGAAGCATATCACGGACCGGGAGGACGTGGCGTTTGAGGAGATCGAGGCGCGGTTCTATAAGGGCGCGGACAACCCGGCGCTCTATACGCCCGCAGAGCCGTGGGTCCTGGGGTCGGATTCCTGGCGCAAGGACGTCCGGGCTATGGCCAAGATGCTGCGTAAGCGGGGGCTGCCGGCGCGTGACCTGATCGTGTCGCAGGATATCGAAGATTTTATCATGCGGGACGAATGGCTGCTCAAGCTGCTGGACAACCGCAATGTGGATATCGGGAGCATAGCGCCGCGTGAGCTTCCGGACGGCACCACTTATGTGGCGACTATCAACTTCAGCGGTATCCGGCTGAATCTGCTGGTCCATGACTGGACTTATGAGAACGAAACCGGTGAAGAGGTGAATTTGCTTCCGGAGGGTACCGTTATCGTCACTGCGCCCGATTGCGGGCACACGATATACGGCGGCGTGACGCAGATGCAGCCTGACAAGAAGTTCCATACCATCGCGGGGGCGAGGGTGCCTAAGAGCATCGTAGACGAGGACCATGACACGAAAGAGGTCAGGCTGACGTCAAAACCGCTGCTCGCGCCTAAGCGGAGGAACCCGTGGACCGTGGCTAAAGACGTTTTTAAGTAATGCATTATCCACATAATCCATAATTGAAAGGGGCTTATTTTTTATGATCAAGATCATTTCGGGGTCTTTTGGGGCCGGCCTCAAAAACTCGCGGAGCGGGGCGTTTACGCTGCCGGACGAAGAGGAGAAGAGGCTGGTAGACAGGGGCGTGGCCGCGTATGTCAACGAGGGGGCTTTGCTTGCTGAGCCGGGGGCGCTTGATGCGCCGCCTGAGTACAGTGTTGATACGAACGCGAACACGCTCAGGGAACTGCTGAAGGGCGCCGGACTGAAAGCGGCCGTCGGAATGTCGAAGCAGGAGATGGTCAACGCGCTTGACGCGTTTTATATGCCGGACGGCGACGAGGACGGCGACGAGGACGACGAGGACGGCGGCGGCGCGAAAATGCCGGAGCTCGACGGTGACGGTATCGTCACGTGAGCGGGTTTCGGCGGATGGTAGAGCGTCAGGACCGGGCGGCCATATTGGACAAGAGGCGGTACGCGGAGTTGCGTACCGTCATTTATGACGGGGATGTTTTTAAGGACATCCCGGTCGTGCTTACGGGGCTGAAGGAGTCTGACCGTCGGCGGATAATCATGCAGCAGGGCGCACGCGACCATGCGCAGGGGCTTTATATGGTTTCCGCGGTTTTGAGCTGCCTTTTGTCCGACCTCGGCGGGAGGCAGCCGGAGAAGGGGCTGGCGATCAAGGTCAATGACAAGGAAGGCGGGGGCGGGTTTTTCCGGGAGTACACCATCGCTTCCTCGATCTGCGATATGGGGATGCTGACCCTGGAACTGGAGGCGATCGACGAATGAGGGTTTGGATCGAAGATGTAGGAACCGGCAGCATCGACAAGGCTATAAAGCTGCTTGCGGGGATACCCGGGGGTGCGCAGAAAGCCATGCATTCGGCGCTCAAACGCGCCGGGGACAGGGCGAAGACCGAGGCCGGGAGGTTCGCTGCCGAAGAGTACACGATCTCAAAAGGCACGTTCATGAAAAATGTAAAGGTCACGACCGGCGTTTCCGGCAGCGGCAGCGGCGTTTCTATGTCGATCAAGTTCGCCGGGCATGTATTGCCGCTTTTGGAGTTCAATACACGGTATGAACGCGGGGGGCTGCTCACCACTCAAGTCAAGAGCAACGGGGGCGCGGCTACGCTTCAGCACGCGTTCGCGGAGCGGGTATACGGGCCTTTGGGCGTATATGAGAGGGTCGGCGCTCCGAGATTCCCGGTGGAGGAGAAATTCGGGCCATCGACGGGCCACATGATGCGGAATGAGCAGGTGGTCCAAAAGATGGAAAAAACCATACGCGAGGAGTTTGACAAGCGCATGGAGCATGAGATCATCCGTGTCATGAACGGGTGGGGAGGTTAGCGGCTGATGACTAAAACGGTGCTTTTGAAAACGCTGAAGGAGTTTACCGACGCGGCCGTTAAGGACCTTATCATGCCGGTCGCGCCGCAGAAGGACGACGGGGAGCCGCCGGCTGGACGCGCTGCGGACGTCTATATGATGCGGCTCGTCAAGAGTTCGGCCGCGAAGAAGGCGGCACCGTATATCATACATCAGGCGATAACGGGCAGGGACTCGCAGGCCGAGGGCGAACGGGTGACATCCCGGGCGTCAGTGCGGTCCATTTTCTGCGTCTATCACGAGGATGAGCAGGAGGGCGGCCTGTTGCTGCTGGGGCTTATCGAGAGGCTGCGGATAGAGCTGCTCAAAGAGGTCGTGATAGGCAACCGGTTCGAGCTGGACCTTGAAGACGGGCTGGACATGCTCATATATCCGGACGATTCCAAGCCTTACTACGTGGGCGAGATGCTTTCTGCGTGGAAGATGCCGGCGGTGCGGCGTGAGGTCAATTTTTGATTCGGAATGCGGAACAGGAGGTAAGTGATTTGGCAAAAGATTTGAAAACTGAAGTCGAAAGCGGGCCGGGGCCCGTGGTGTTACAGGAGGCGGAAACGACGGAGGTATCGCCGGTGAATGAAATAAAAAGACCCGCCGATGAGGGCGGGTTTTGCGTTTATCTGGGGCCGACGATACGGGGCGTTATCGAGAGCAAAACCATTTATGGCAAGGGGAGGAAAGCTGCGCTTGAGGGGATGAAGGACGCTTTGAAGGAGTACCCGCTTATTGCGGGGCTTGTCGTCTCCGGGGCGGATCTGCCCTGGCAGCTTCCTAAGGTCAATACGCCGGGGAACCTGCTTTATGAAAACTATCGCAGGCTCGCGGCGGAAGTACAAAAGAAGGAGATTAAGTGATGGAGCATAGACACGGTATATACGTCCAAAAACAGGCGACAAACGTCAATGTCCCGATCGTGGCGGAGTCGGGCATCCCGTTCTTTATCGGGGTCGCGCCCGTGCAGTGCGCGGCGTCGCCTGCTGCGGCGGGTGAACCCATACTTTGCAAGGGCTGGGAGGAGGCCGTGGAAAAGCTGGGCTTTTCCGATTTCGACCCGGAGGCGAAGTCCTGGAAATACAACCTGAGCGAGTGCATGTACTCGCACTTTAAGCTGTTCGGCTGCCAGCCGGCGATCTTTTGCAATTTGCTTGACCCGGCGGCGATGTCGTCGGCGGTGGCGGCGAAGGATTTTGTTGTTGAGGGGCATCGGGTGGCGCTGCCTTTGGAGGCTTTGAATAACGACACGCTCGTTGTGAAAGCGGCGGGGGGTACCGGCGCGGCGCTTGACAGGGGCGTGGACTATGACGCCTATTATCACGGCGAGAACCTCATCGTTGAGCTTATGGAGGGCGGCACGGCTTTCGGCGCTGCTGAAGTCAACGTGGCTTACAGGGCGGTCACGCCCGGGGCCATTGACGCCGCGAAAGTGGCGGCGGGATTGCAGAACATCGAAAAGTGCCTGACCTCTACCGGGCTTGTGCCTGACCTGATCTGTGCGCCCGGCTATTCGTCTGATCCCGTGGTGGCTGCCGCTATGGCGGCGAAAACGACCGTCAACGGGTTTTTCGGGGCTAAGGCGCTTGTTGACATAAGCTCCGCTGCGGGCGGGGCTTTGATTTATTCCGACGTCGCCGCGCTCAAGAAAAACAACGGTGTCGGTGACAAAAACCAGATAGCCTGCTGGCCGATGCTTGCCGAAGGGCAGCGTATATTCCACATGAGCACGCAGCTTGCCGGGGTGTTGGCGGCGGTCGACAGCGGCAACGACGGATGCCCTTATGAGTCGCCGTCGAACAAGCCTTACGAGAAGTGCGACGCTATCGTGCTTGCGGATGGGACGCCCGTCAACCTGACACATGCGCAGGCTAACGCGCTCGAATCCCAGGGCGTAGTCACCGCGCTAAATTTCCTCAACGGGATATCCTGCTGGGGCAACTATACGGCGTGTTACCCGGACAACGACAACGATGAGGATTACTATATCCCGCTGTCGCGTATGTTCGACTGGGTGGGTAAAACGGTAATCCTGACGTTCTGGAAGAGGCTGGACGAGCCGCTGAACGCGCGGCTGCGGGACAACATCCTTGATTCCTGCAATATCTGGCTCAACGGCGTCTGCGGCGCGGGGTACCTGCTGGGGGCGCGGGTGGAAGCGACGGATGCGGACAACCCGCCGGAAAGCCTGAGAAAAGGCATCACCAACGTCAATATCTTTATCGCCCCGCCGCCTCCGTGGCGTGAGGGCAATTTCATCATAAAGTACGACGCGGCTTTCGTCGCGGCGGCTTTTGCTTAGCGTGAGAGGAGGTTTAACAAATGTCCAAATATGAAGTAGTGACCATAGACTGCATGGTCTATGAGGGGCCGCACCGGTTCATCGGCGTCGCGTCCGTAAAACTGCCGGATATCACCAATATCATGGTGGAGCTTAGCGGCGCGGGCATCGGCGGTAAGGTCGGCGTGCCCGTGAGCGCACAGTTGGAGCAAATGGAAGTGACCATCAATTTCAACTCTTACTCCAAGGAGCAGGCGAGGCTGAGGGCGCCGGGGCGGCATAACATCGAACTGAGGCCGGCCATACAGCAGGAGGACACGGTCAGGGGCGAGATGGTCGTCGTGCCGGAAAAGCATGTCATGGTCGTCGTGCCGTCGGGGCTGACAGGTGCTACGATAGCGCCGGCATCGCGCAGGGAGAGCTCTTTCAAAGGCTCGGTGCGGTATTGGGCGCATTATATCGACGGCGATATCGTGCATGAGATAGACCAGCTCAACCATGTGTTCATCATAGACCGCGTTGACTACGGTGCGCCGGTGAGGCAGGCGCTGGGGCTTTAGGGGGCAATGCATAATTCATAATTCATAATGCATAATGCGAAATTGAAAGGAGCAATTTTTTATGAGTACGGTTTTTAATTTGGGGGACAGCGTTGCGGATCCGGAGGAGTATGAGGCTGTGGAGGAGCAGGCGCGGGAGGATGCGGCTGCCGACGGCGGCGTTTATACGTATACGCATAATTTCCGGGCGCCTTTTGTTTATATGGGGAAAACCTATACGGAGCTGCGGTTTGACTGGGACGGGCTTACGGGGCGCGACGGGCTTGATATCGAGGCGGAGTTGCAGGCCATTGGAACGCCGGTGCTGGCCCCGGAATTCTCCGGGGGCTATCAGATACGGCTGGCGGCCAGGGCGTGTACGGAGAGCATAGGGTCCGACGCTTTTGAGCTTATGCCTTTGTCGGCCTGCAACCGGATCAGGAGGGCGGCGCGGTCTTTTTTGCTGACTGCGGAATAGGCGGGGCCTCGTGGATACGGAGGCAATGCCTTGTCATGGCGCAGGTGAATCATACGCCTGTGCCTTTTTGGTTGGAAATGCCGCTTTTGGAGATGCGTAAGTGGATCAGGGAGAGTAACGCCCTCTGTTCGGAAGACTGAGGGCGATTTGAGAGAGGAGGGTTGATCGGTGAGTAGAAAAGAATTTGACATGATGTTCAACCTTCAAGCTCAGATGGGGAGCGGGTTCTCCGGCACCTTCTCTAAGGCTCAGCAGGATCTCATCAACATGCAAAAGGGGATCGAGGCGCTCAACAGGCAGCAGATAGATATCACCCAGTACGAAAAGAAGCAGAAAGCTGTCCAAAGCGCTGCGGCGGACGTTAAGACGCTTACTGAGCAGATCGCCAACCTGAAAAAAGAACAGAAAGAAACGGGCGACAGTTCGGCGAAACTGGCTAACGAAATACTTAATAAAGAGAGGGCTCTGCAAAGAGCCGAAGACAAGCTGGAAACGCATACGCAGTCGGTTGAGAAGCTGGGGAAGAAGCTCAGCGACGCGGGCGTCGACATGAACGACCTCAAGGGCGCGAGCGAGGGGCTTACAAAAAAGATCGACGAGCAGAAGCAGAAGATGGAAGAGGCCGCCGAGAGCGCAGAAGAGTTCGGGGCCACGACCAAAGAAGCCGTTTTAAGTCTTGAACAGGTGCTTGCCGCAGTGGGTATAGCCAAAGCTATCAAAGCGATCTATGAGGCTTTTAAAGAATGTGCCGGCGCCGCTATGGATTTTGAGCAGACCATGGCGGGGGTGCGCAGGACCGTTGGCGGCTCCGATGCCGAGATCGCGGCATTGGGCGCTGAGTTCAAAGCGCTTTCTGCTGAGATCCCGATATCGACGGCTGAGCTTGGGAAGATCGCGGAGACGGCGGGGCAGCTTGGCGTAGCGCAGGCGCATGTTTCGGAATTTACCCAGGTAATGGCGATGCTGTCTACCACTACCGATCTGACGGCGGACAACGCGGCTACTATGCTTGCGCAGTTTGCCAATATCACGGGGCTTGACCCCTCCGACTACGGGCGGCTGGGCTCGGCTGTGGCGGAACTGGGCGACGCTACGGCTACGACGGCGTCCAAGGTCGTGGATATGTCGCAGGGCATCGCGGCGGCGGCATCCATAGCGGGGATGAGCCAGACCGATATTTTAGGCATATCGGCGGCGGTGGGCTCGCTGGGTATGGAGGCACAGGCGGGCAGCACCGCCATGTCGCAGCTTATCCAGACGCTGCATAAGGCGGTGGAGACCGGCGACAGACTCAATGAGTTTGCTTCCATTGCCAATATGAACGCGGAGGAATTCGCTCAAGCCTGGGGCGTAAGCGCGGTCAATGCTATGGACGCGTTTATTCAGGGCCTCAACGATACCGAGCGTAACGGGCGCAGCGCTATCGTCGTGCTTGACGAGCTTGGTATATCCAACGTGCGTCAGGTCAAAACCGTGCTTGGGCTGGCCCAGGCGGGTGATCTGCTGTCCAATACCGTAAAGCAGGGCAATCTGGCGTGGGAGGAAAATATCGCGCTGCAGGCGAAGGCCGATATCATGTACGGAACTACCCATGCTCAGCTTACCAAGATGCAGAATGAGTATAATAACCTGAAAATAGCTATCGGCGACGCGCTTACCCCGACGTTGCAGGGGCTGTATGAGACGCTCGGCAATGTGGCCGGAGGGCTTTCCGAGTTTGCGGAAAAAAACCCGGAGCTTATCAGGGGGGTAGTGGCTTTCACGGGGGTGCTTGCCGCCGGGGTCACGGCTCTGACGGGCTATACGGTGGCATTAAAGCTGCTTATCGCTGCAAAAGCCGCGCTCGGGGTGGCCGCTACGGCGGCTTTGGGGCCGATATCCCTGATAACCGTTGGCGTGGGATTGCTTGCGGGGGCTTGGGTAGCGGCTGCGTCCGGCATGAAATCGGCGGATATCGAGGCTCAGTATCTAACCGAGACATCACGCGAGCAGTTTGAGCAGCTTAAAGCCCTTAACGCGGAATATGAGACGGCTGTCGAACTGTACGGCGAGACGCATGAGACCACAAAGCAGCTCCGCTGGGAGGTCGAGTCCCTTACCGCCGAATTTGAGCGCAATAAGCAGACCGTCAAGGGATATGTTGATGAGATCAAGGCAGTTGTTGAGGCTAACGCGGACCTGATAGAGAGTTTCCGCGAATCTTCGGACGCTATCGACAAACAGGGGTATATCGCGGAGTCGCTCATAGGGCGGCTGTCGGGGCTTATCGAGCAGGATGACGGGTCTGTACTGTCGCAGGAGCGGATACGGGCAACGATCGGCGCACTGAATCAGGCGATGCCGAGCCTTGGCGCGAGTTATGAAGCGTTTGCGGAAGGCGGCGCGGATTATATCGAGACGGTAAGGGCCATGGCGGAGGCGGACAACGACCGGCAGAGGCAGCAGAAAACGTATGACAACTACGCCGCACTGCTCGGAAGGATGCCGGAACTTGAAAAACACGAAGCGAAGGCGCTTGAGGAGAAGGAAGCGGCCCAGCAACGTTATAACGAGGCTCTTGAGGCATATAACAAAGCTTTTGAAGGCGCTGCCGGATCAACATGGGAAGAGAAGTTCCTCGAAGTTGCATTCGCGGAAGGGGCGGAGCTTGGAGAGGCTTTAAACGTTTTAAATGCTTTTACGGAAGCGCATAAACTGGCGGAAAACGCGATAGATGACGCCGGCAGAGCCCTGGCGGAAATGGAAAGCGACATGGCCGGGTATGCCGAAGCCGCCGCGGAGGCTGCGGAGGCGACTAATGAGCTGGCGGCGACGGTCGAGGATCTGGAGCAGATACTGGGCCGGATAGAGGAGCTCGGGGCGGCTTATACGGAGGTCTACAACGCAGCGCTGCAAAGCATCCGGGGGCAGTATAAGCTCTGGGAAGAAGCTGCAAAGGTCGTGCCGATGAGTGTGGATAAAACCACGACGGCGCTTGAGAAGCAGCTTAAATACTGGCAGGACTATAACGCGAATATAGCTAACCTCACGGAACGGGCCGGCGAGATCGAGGGGCTGCGTGAGATGATCGGCAGTTTTGCCGACGGGAGCCCCGAAAGCGTCAACATGATCGCGGGGCTGGCGCTGGCGACCGATGCGGAGGTCACGAAAATGGTCGCGGCGTGGAATGCCGTGCAGGAGGAGCACGCGTCCGTTTCCGACAGCCTGGCGGAGCTTGTCACGGACTTCGCGGCCGCTATGGCGGAACTGCAGGCGGAACTTGAGGAGACCGTCGCTGCTATGGACATGGGCGGCCAGGCCGCCGTTGCCGGGCAGAATACCATACAGGGTTTCATATCCGGCGCGGAGCGGATGTTGCCGGTGGTCCAAAATGCGTACCGGCGCATCGCGCAGGCGGCGGTAGACGCGATCAAAGCTGAAATGGTCATATCGAGCCCGTCCCGTAAAATGGAATGGCTTGCCGAGATGTCCTGGGCCGGTTATATCGGGAAAACCCGGGCGATGGAGCCGGAACTTGCTGCGGTCATGGCCGAAGCGGCGCGGATGGGTTATAACGCATTCTATGAGGAAAGCGCGCGGCGGGTCGTGGCGGTCGCGCCGGAGTTGACGGCATCGCTGGCTGCGCGGGGCGCGGCAGGCGGAGGCGATACCATAAATATCACTGTCGCGCCGGAATACCACACATCGGGCGTGGACAGCGCATCGCGGCTTGAGTCCGTGTACAGCGCGAACAATGAGAATTTGCGCGGGATGATCGTCGATGTGCTGGAAGACATCAATATGGACAAGGCGAGGAGGTCTTACAGGTGAGCCGTGTATCTACCTATACGACTAAGCAGGGCGATATGTGGGATCTGATCGCCTATACGCAGCTTGGCGGCGTTGAGCATACCGGCAGGCTTATCGACTTGAACCGGCGGCATCTCGGGTTTTATATTTTCCCTGCGGGTATCGAGCTTATTTTGCCGGAAACAGGGCCGGAGGTGCCGGGCGGGCTGCCGCCGTGGAAGAGGGTTTCATCATTATGAGCGACAGGGATCTGGCGCGGAGGACTTCTGTCGAGGTCGCCTTCGCGGGCGTTGATATCACGGCGTCGATCAAGCCTTATCTCCTGTCTGTGACGTATACGGACAGCGAGGAGGACGAAGCCGACGATCTGCAGATACGGATACAGGACCGTGACGGGGTCTGGCTGACAAACTGGCTGGGCGATGCCGTGGGGGCTGCCGCCGGGGGCGCGGGGTTTTCCGTAAGTGCCGTGTTCGTGAGGCTGAACCGGCACGGTGACGGCAAGGATACGGTGCTTGACTGCGGCGATTTCACACTGGATGCGGTCACTGCGGACGGGCCGCCTTCCGTCATCGCGATCAAGGCTACTTCGCTGCCTTACGGCGCGGGGATACGCCAGACGAACAGGAGCAGGGCGTGGGAGTCTTGCAGCCTGTCGCGCATAGCCGCCGAGATCGCGGCCGGCGGCGGGATGAAGTGCATGTTTGAGTCCGCGTTTGACCCGTTTTACGCGAGGATGGAGCAGATAGACGCGGACGACATAGAGTTTTTGTCCGAATTGTGCCATGACGCGGGGATATCGCTCAAAGTAACGAGCAATATGCTCGTGCTTTTTGACCAGGCGGCGTATGAGGCGCTTGACCCGGTCTTTGATATCAGGCGCGGTGACGGGTCGTATACAAAATGGCGGCTTATGAGCGGCGAGTCTGAGGCTGAGTATACGTCGTGCAGGGTGAGTTGGACGGAGCCGGACACAGGGCAGCGCATCGAGGCCGTGGCACATGCCGAAGAGCATAGGCGCAGGGGCGATGTGCCGCAGCAGCTTAATATCACTGCAAAGGTCGGCAGTTATGAAGAGGCCCTGGCGCTGGCGGCGAAACGGCTGAAGCTTGCTACAAAGTACGGGCTGACGGCGAGGTTCACCATGCCGGGCGATACCCGGCTTTTGGCGGGCGTCACGGTGACGCTTACCGACTGGGGGATGTGGAGCGGCAAGTACATAATCAGCCGGGCGTCGCATACCGTCGGCGGCGACGGGTACGTGACGGAGATAGAGCTGAGGCAGGTCTTTGAGGAGTAGGAAGGGGGCCGGGCGTTATCAAACATCTTGAGAACATGGTGCGCGTGGGTACCGTCAGCGCCGTGGATGCAGATCGGCGGATGGTGCGCGTGCAATATGACAATATCGGGATCACGTCGGGCTGGCTTTATGTATTGCAGCATATCGGCGCGGAGGTCGTGGTCGCGCCGGACGGCGGGCATACTCACGGGATCACCGACACTTATACGGGCGGCGGATCCGCTGCGGGCGTTCCGAACCATGACCATCAGGGCACACGGCTTGCTTTGTGGCTCCCGGGCCATGGTGAGCGCGTCCTGGCGATACATATTCCCGTTATGAACGGGGACGGGTTTATTTTGGGGGGCATTTATTGATGATCGGATGTCTTGGGGATATTGTTTTTACGGTCGGCGACGATGCGGTATTGACGCCGGACGACGTCAAATGGTCCGGTTCCGCGCGGTATGCGGAGCATCAGCGGCATTTGGGCGACGCCCTGACCGAGTTTACGGGGCTGGATCCCGACAAGTTTTCTTTTGATATCACCCTGGCCGCCGAACTGGGCGTTGACGTATTATTTGAACTTGGCAGGATCTGGACTTATGAGCGGAAAGCCGTGACGCTGCCCCTTGCTATCGGCGAGAAGTTTTACGGTAAATACCGCTGGACTATAAAAAAACACAGCATAAAAATGAAGCATTTTGACGGGGCCGGGAATCTTATCGTCGCGGTCGTCTCGCTCGATCTGCTTGAATATCTGACCGTATGAGGTGGCGTTATGAGCTACACTGTTGACCCGCGCGATTTCAGGGAAGTCAGCTTGAATGAGGGCGACATAGTCAAGTCCGTTTTGCAGAATGTCGCTATCATACTCTCGACGCGGCAGGGGTCTGTGCCGATGTACCGTGAGTTCGGGCTGCCGATGCGGTTTATCGACAAGCCCGTCAATGTGGGCCGGATAATGATGGTCGCGGAGGTCGAGGACGCCATACGGAGATTTGAGCCGAGGGCTAAGGTCGTGGGCGTCAGCGCCGTTATGGACGCGGGATCGCCCGGCAGGGTGGTCTCGGTCGTGGAGGTGGAGATAGATGAGGAATCCTGAGTATAACTTTATTGATACCGATGCCGGCGCCGTCGTGTCGGCCATGATCGCGGCCTATGAGCGGATCACGGGCGTCACCGTAAGGCCGGCAAGCCCTGAAAACCTTTTTATACGCTGGGTGGCGGATATAATCATCCAGGAGCGTGTACTATGCAATTGGACGGGCAATCAGAATTTGCCGAGCAGGGCTGCGGGCGAAAACCTTGATGCGCTGGGCCAGCTTTTTTATGACGGGGAGCGGCCCGAGGCTAAACCCGCCGTGTGCCCG